>Ga0187861_10003481_pt1 | contig 13889 bp, 11 predicted proteins | sample June2016WEW_10_1_3_FD_132986 | JGI IMG/M metagenome (GOLD analysis project Ga0187861, IMG submission 132986) | Peatland microbial communities from SPRUCE experiment site at the Marcell Experimental Forest, Minnesota, USA - June2016WEW_10_100 | ecosystem: Environmental > Terrestrial > Soil >...
CCCGCCATCGTCTGAGCGCGGGTGGAGCTTTCGGCGCGGCGCGCACCGAGGTGGAGGATGGCCTCTCCCCAGTGACCGAGACGCTGCTGCACAAAAACGTTGACCGGATCAATCTTCATCCGCTGCGTGCACCAGCGGAAGGTACGGTTGGGCGGCGGGTAGCCACGACCGATGATGTTGACCCAGAACGACTCCTCGATTGTTGGCTTCAGCAAATTGGCGTCGATGTTAAGGCCGTTCTGCTGGGAGCACTTCCGCATGCGGTCCAGCATGCCTTCAACCGTTTCCACGATGGCGGGAATCTCGACACGCGTGTCAGTGCAAACAACCGACACGGCCTTTTTTCTTTGCTCGGCGGGGACGGACAGGATAACGTCGAAAATCAGCGACGCCAGCATAGTACTATCCTTGCCGCCGCTGAAGCCGACCAGCCAAGGGCGTTCGTCTTCCAGATAGAGCTGGCGGAGAGAACCCTTAATGTCCTGAAAAATAGTCGCTGCCATCGGGGTGAGTATCCCTCACGAGGCGTTCGATTGCAAGATTGATCTTCAGGGGGTCAAGGTATTACACCGCCAACTGCCGGCGAGCGAGGCTCTGCGTCCTTCCTCGGTGGTCACCTCAAAACCGGCTAACGGACGGCGTCTACGGGGAGCGACCAAGCAGGCGCACCGGCCAGCGCGCACCCGCTGGGAGGCGAGTCGGGCGGACTAAAAGCAATGGAGATTTGACATTGCAGATTGCGAGGAAGGGAACAGGGCGGGTGGCGCAGACGTCGCTTTCTGACCTCTGCGAAGGCTCGCGGCCCCTCCGAATGTAGGCTTACACAAGTTAGCCTATGCTCAAGCGAAGCATGCCGGGCTGGAGATGACGGACGGGGTCGTTTCTTCCTGACAGGCGTCACACAATGCCTGCCCCATGTGGCAATATGCCACAGACATGCACAGGAACGCATGGTAGCTAACAGCTTTGAAAACAATACGATGCACGGCCTCCGGCACCAACATTGCAAGAAGAATGGGAATTGCGTTAACAGTGCAAATCTCCCTTGGGGCTGCCTCATTTCTGGCCGCTGGACTCTTCCAGGTCGCGCACCCGCTAGTAAAGAACTCTGAATCGGATGGTGCTAGGTATGGCTTCGAGCGCGGCGATGAGACCGTCGTCCCACTCATGATTGATGTCCAGGATGGCATACCCGACAGTCCCTTTGGTGTCGTAGACTTGTCGTTCCACGTTGATGCCTCGTTCCGCGAACACCCGGTTTATGGCGAGCAACATTCCGGGAATGTTCCTATGAATGTGTGCCAGCCTGTGATTCTGAGGGGCGCTCTCGAGTTGGCAGTGGGGCAGATTCACGCTGAGCCTGGTGTTGCCGGTTTGTAAGTAGCGGCACATCTGCGCCGAAACGAATTGTCCAATGCTTTGCTGAGCTTCTTCGGTACTTCCTCCGATGTGCGGCGTCAGAATGACGTTGGGAAGGTTCTGGAGTGAGTTGGAAAAAAGTCCCCCGCTGCCCGGCTCTTCGGGGAAAACATCAATGGCCGCCCCGCTCAGCTTGCCGCTCTTCAGGTTTTCCGCCAACGCTTCATGATTAACCACGAAACCTCGACTCAAGTTGAGGAAAACCGATCCCCTTTTCATCATGCGGAACTCTTCTTCGCCGAAGAAATTCCTGTTTTGCGGTTTGCCGTCAACGTGAAGGGAAACCACATCCGCTGTTTGAAGCAGCTCCGAAAACGCGCAGTTCTTTGCGTTCCCGCGCGCCAGGACCTCCGCCACATCGCAGAAGATGACTTTCATCCCCATGGCCTCTGCCAATTCAGAAAGTTGAGAGCCAATCTTGCCGTAGCCCACGATGCCGAGTGTCAAGCCACGAACTTCATGGCAACCTTTCGAGCTTTTGTGCCAAGCGCCGCGGTGAAGAGCGAGGCTGGTGTGAAAAACCCGCCGCACTAACACGATGATTTCTCCCAAGGCGAGCTCTGCCACCGATCGGGTGTTACTGTGGGGATCATTGAACACTGCGATACCCTGTTCGGTGCAACTGGCGCAGTCAATTTGCTCGACTCCGATACAATAGGCGCCTACCACAAGTAGTTCAGGAGCAGATTCAAGAACAGACTTGGTGATTCTTGTCTTGGACCGGATACCGAGCACGGTAACATTTCGGATTTCCTGAACGAGTACGGCGGCATCCGGGCTTCCGGGCAGGGTTCTGACATCATAGCCGGCGCGGGAGAATGTTGCGACTGCATCTGCATGAATGCCTTCAAAGAACAACGCTTTCATCGCCATCTCGCTCCCTCAAAGAAAGTGAAGTGATGCATTTATAAAATACGCCAGAAAACTGCCAAAAGGACAGGATTTTAAAGGCGGAGGAAACGAGTAGCGCGAACCTGTCTCGCCCGCCGCGGCGGGCCCTACGCACTCCGCCAGAGAGGTCTGCCCTATTCCTGGAGGTGTGGGATTCGCGCCAGGAATTCGACTGTGCGCGGCGCATTCCCTTATCTGTTCGTGGGTCTGACTTTCCAACCGGGGGCGTCTGAACCAACCCGCTGGCGCGGCGGATGTTTCGGGGTAGAATAACTCTGGGCCGGAGATCAGCCGGTTTTTCGGAATCGTCATTCGCATGTTTACTGAGGCGGGCTTATTGCGTCACGTTGCCCATTCCAATGCCTAAGGTCATGATGGCGTGGGAATCTTGAGCAGAGCTGTACGGCCCGCTGCGAAACCTGGAGGTGTTCAACCAGGTGTCGAGGCCTAACAGTTGCTGCCAGAGGCGCGGGCTGCCTACGAAGAAGCCCCAAGAAGCAACGCTATTGCCTCTGATCGCACCGAGAAAGAGAGGAGAGGGAGAATGCTCAAGCGCCTGGAAAACTTCATAGATGGCACCTGGCGGCCTTCGAGCGCGGTGGAGGCTCTGAACGTGCTCAACCCGGCTTCGGCGCAGGTCCTAGCGGAAGTGCCGCTTTCGCCGGCAGAGGAAGTGGATGCAGCGGCCGCGGCGGCTCAGAAGGCATTTCCTGAATGGCGGCGCAGACCGGCTGGCGAGCGGATCCAACCGCTGTTCAAACTCAAGGCTCTGCTGGAGGAGAACCTGGACGACCTGGCGCGCGGCGTCACCAACGAGTGCGGCAAGACCTACGCCGAGAGCATCGGCGAATTGCGACGCGCCGTCGAGAATGTGGAGGTGGCTTGCGGCATCCCTTCCTTGATGCAGGGTTACAACAGCGAGGATATTGCCTCAGGGATCGACGAGCACATGATCCGCCAGCCACTGGGGGTGGTCGCGGCTATTACGCCTTTCAACTTTCCAGCCATGATCCCGTTCTGGTTCATGCCCTATGCCTTGGCGACTGGCAACTGCTTCATCCTGAAGCCCTCCGAGCGCGTGCCGCTGACTTCCAACAAGCTCTTCCACCTGCTCGAGGTCGCTGGCTTCCCGCACGGCGTGGTGCAGTTGGTAAACGGCAGCAAAGAGACGGTCAACTCCATCCTCGACCATCCCGTCATTCGGGCGGTCAGCTTTGTCGGTTCCACAGCGACGGCACGCCACATTTACAGCCGAGCTGCGGCTAACGGCAAGCGCGCCCAGTGCCAAGGTGGGGCCAAAAACCCGGTGGTGGTCATGCCGGATGCCGATATGGAGATGACCACCAATATCCTGGCCGACTCTGCCTTCGGTTGCGCCGGGCAGCGCTCCTGGCAGCCTCGGTCGCCATCACCGTGGGCGAGGCGAAAAAAGTGCTGACCGAGCAGTTGGTCGAAGCTGCCAGCAGCCGCAAGGTGGGTTACGGACTGGATCAGGGAGTGGAGATGGGGCCGGTCATCTCGGCCTCGAGTAAGGCGCGCATCGAAGCGCTGATCGCCAGCGGAGAGCACGAAGGGGCGAGCGTCCTGGTGGATGGGCGGGGCAAGAAGGTGAAGAACTACGAGGAGGGCTTCTTCGTTTTCCCGACCGTCATGGATGACGTTCCACAGCAGGGCGAGATTGCCCGCACCGAGATCTTCGGCCCGGTGTTGAGTATGATGCACGCCAGATCGCTCGACGAGGCGATCCAGATGGTCAATGCCCGCAGCTACGGCAACATGGCCTGCATCTTCACCCGCGACGGCGCCAGCGCCCGGCGTTTCCGCTACGAGGTCGGCGCCGGCAACGTGGGCATCAATATCGGCGTGGCGGCGCCCTTGGCAACCTTCCCCTTCAGCGGGTGGGGCGAGAGCTTCTTTGGTGACTTGCACGCCCAGGCGCGCCACGGCGTGGAGTTTTACACCCAGACCAAGGTGGTGATCGAACGCTGGCCGCGGGAGTGGAACCGGAAGTTCTAGAATTGCCGATTTTCGATGGACGATTGACGATTGACAGCGGTCCAGTTCGCTACACGCTTTTTCAAATCGACCATCGGCAATCGACCATCGGCAATCGTCGGCGGCTCCGTTGCCCGTAGACACGAAGAGTTGTAGTATATGCACGGCTCAGCAGCCCCTCGACGGCTCGGTGAGTAACCGTGCGCACCTGCCCTAAGTGCCAGCGAACGTATCCCGACGACGCAGATTTCTGTCTGAAAGACGGCACGCCGCTTCCTTCCGCTTCCAGTGTTACCGAGTCTGAGCTTGCCAGCGGTCTCGCGCGGCGTTATCGAATTGTCAAGAAGCTGGGTGCGGGAGGCATGGGAGCGGTCTTTCTTGCGGAGCAAATTGCCCTCGGGAATCGTCCCGTGGCGTTAAAGGTCCTGAGCCGCCGGCTGCTGGATGATCCCGAATTCCTCCTGCGTTTTCACGATGAAGCGACCTCCACGGCGCGAATCCGTCATACCAATGTCGTGACCATCTACGAGTCGGGCCAATCTGACGATGGCACTCCCTACATCGCGATGGAATATCTGGAAGGCGAGACGCTCCGCCATGCGCTTCGCAGGCGCGGCGCGTTGCCCGTGGCGGAGTGCGCTGAAATCCTCTCGCAAGTAGCGCGCGGGCTGAACGCCGCGCACAAACTCGGCATCATCCACCGCGACCTCAAGCCCGATAACATTTTCTTGACGCGCGGCGATGAATAGGAGAACAACTAAAGCCGCCAGGCTCCGCTTGCGACCTCATAGGCAGTTTAGAACAATGCAACAATGTTGGCTTGAGGCAACTCGGGGTGGAGGTTGCAGCCGCCAGAAAATACATTGTCGCCTTCCAGGGGAGTGATTTCCATTTGCGCCATGCGTCCCGTTTTTTTGAAGTGCTCTGCGCCAGTGACATCATATTACCATGTGTTTTCAATGGGTTAGAAGAATGCTGAAGATATGCTGGCGAGCGTATGAGTGTGGCATATTGGCACACTTAGCGGCTTGCCCGCTTGATAGTAGCCGATATGTCTAGCCTATTGGCGGCGCCTCTCGCGCCACCCCGCGCCGCTTTCCGCTCCTTCTGGTTGCGGGCCCCAGGGAGCGCAGCCCTCGAAGGGGGCGTGGGGGCGGGCCTCGAGGCGCTTCAACGTGTCCGCTACGGTCGATTGATGGTGGCGATTTCCAACACGCGCATCAGAAGGCTGGCCAGGGCCAGGTATTCGTGCGCGCGGCTTGGGTCGTTGAAAAGGGTGTTGCTGTGGGCCTTTGAGTTCCTCAGGCCAACGACCCCTTTGAACAGGAACATGATGCCCCTCTGTTCGTCGCGCTCGGCGTCGCTCTGGAGGCTGTTGAACTGAATGACCGGAGTTTGCTTGTCACATCCAAATGCTTGGTTCATCAACGGGTCGCCGTCTAAGCCCAGCCTAGACTTCGCCTTCACTTCGTCTATAACTCGGATATACGCTTCCAGAGCAGCTTGCTTGTAATGGCCGTCGCGGAAGAGTTCTCCGCTGACGCGCTCAATTTCAGGGTGAAATTGGTATTGGCCAGGAGCAACTTGAGCCGCCGGTGGCGCCAATATCTCAAGCTGCTCGATGATGGACTCCAAGATCGCCTTCCTTCTTTCGGTTCGGCGTATGTGATTTCCTTGAATCGCGCCGCCGGTCATGTTCATGAGCGCCGGCCCACCAGCGCAGTGGGCGAACTCCCACGTGTTTTTGTGCTTTTCGCCATCTGGTTTCCCGAAGGCTCCATCCAGAATGCTCTCAGTCGTGAGCGCCCACTTCATAATTTCTGGATCGTTATATTGCAACTGTTTGATTTCGTCGATAGGAGCGAGCTGCTTTCGTAGTAATTCGATTGCGCGCTGCGGGGGCAGCGTTACGGGAACAGATTCTCTTGCTTGCTGTTTCCTTTGTGCCATATGCCTCCTACAATTCACCTCGAAATGCCTTATCCAAAATGGAAGGCATGAGGGCGTCAAGTTCGGCGGCGGTTTCGGCCTGGAGTTTCCGGAGCGCGCCCACCTTGGCCTGAAGGTTGTCCAGGTAGGCGATGATGCGGCGCTGCTCGGGAAGCGACGGCACGGGTACAGTGAGATTCTTGATTCGGTGAATATACAGACAAGGTTGGGCAGCTTGCTTCACACTTGCCCAGATCTGCCTCTGACACTCTGCGCTTTCGAGAGAATATTCTAGGAAACGTGGCTCGATGGAATCGGTGTTAGGTCGGAGGAGCGCAACACTTCGGACTATCACAATCGGAGGCGGATTTTGCAGTCGGCAGACACGTCCCGTTGTGGCGCCAACACAAACCATCAGAACATCGTCGTGCTTCGGGTGACATCTTTGCCAGCACTTTTCCGCCGTTTCAGGTGTCAAAAAGTCCGTGACTTTTAGGTCCAAATATCCATCCCTCACGTTTTTTGCTGTGACGAGGGGCACGCCCCGCTCGGGGATGCGAGCAGGAGTAGCATGTTCTCCATCCGTGACCTGTGCACATATACTGTCCAATCTAGACGGGGTCGCACCGGAGTTGGCAGTTAACGTTGATAATGCGCCGGAGAATAGGGGACCCACTTCACCAATTGCTTGCTGGCGTATGTTGCGGGCCTCTTGGATTTTAGCGGCGAGTTGCTCGACGCGCGCCACAACCCGCCGCTGCTCATCGAGTGGAGATGGAAGGTGAGGGGCGTTCCCCCACAGTTCTTCAACTTTCTTGTTGTCGAGCCAAATCATGAACTGCGAAATTGCCTTCTGAACGTCGATCGAGAGGCAAGGAGCAGTGACTTCACCGATTGTTCCTTGCTTCAACGCTGGAACTGAAGTGCCAACCTGATATGCCTCGAAATCGACGCTTCGCAGGAATTGAAAGAGCCAGTCTGGGTAAGTGGATTTATGCGGGGAGATACCGAGAAGATTGTTGTCTATCGCGGAATGGCGAGCGAGTATCCTGCGTTTGTTTGTTGCGATTGCTCCGCCGATTTTTGGGAAAATTACTGTGCCTGGCGGATGCAGTTTCGCCCGAATAAGTTGGAGTGCACGGTCGTCGACCGTGTTGGCTGTGGTCTTTATGTAGACTTCGTTGCCGGGGCGATTCATGTCGCTGACCTTGCAGAAGAGGTAGGGGAGCCCCTGCATTCCCTGATACTCGAGCGGAAAGCCTGAGCCAGATGCCCAACTGCCGAGATTTTTCATGCTGCAAGTTCCCCAGACCTCGCAACACCGCGTGTTTATCAGGCGCATTGCTGCTACCGGTATGGTGATTTGTGATGTTTTCACAGACTTGCCTCGTAGGTTCGGCCTCATCTCTGCATCTATCTAGGCGATTCGCCCCGACAGCAATGCTTTGATTTCCGCCACCAATTCTGCCATGCGCTGTTCTTTCTTCATGATATCGTCTGCCAACTGTTCGGGCGGCAGGTGCTCGAAATCCTGCTTGGCGCTCGGGTTCTTAATATCGAGATTCACGGAAGCCAGATTGCCGTTTTCGTCGTACTTAAGGACATCAGCAGCCTGAACCTTCCAGGCTCGCTCGTTGGCTTCCCGCCTTTTCCACCATTCCAGGCACGGCGCGAATTCCTCGAACTGCAACGGCTGCGTCTTGGTGTAATTCTTTCGCCCCTCAGGGAGTGGCTGCTCGTAATACCAAATCTCTTTCGTCGGCCCGGAGCGGTCGAAGAAAAGCAGGTTCGTCGCGATACTGGTGTAAGGCGCAAATACACCGTTCGGCAAGCGGACGATGGTGTGCAGGTTGAACTCTTCCAATAAGTCCTTTTTTATGCGCGCGCAGACTCCATCGCCAAAAAGCACGCCGTTAGGGACAACCATGCCGCATCGGCCACCTTTGGAACCGCCCACCGGCCGCCGCAACTTGCGCATAATGAGTTGCAGGAAAAGCAGCGCCGTTTCCGCCGTCTGCTTATCCTCGGGGAAGTTGCCCAGGATGCCGCGTTCTTCTTCACCTCCGAATGGCGGATTGGTCATGATCACATCCACCCGGTCCTTGTCGCCAATTTCACGCAGAGGTTTGTCGAGGGCATTGTGCGAAGCCACTTGCGGATATTCCAACCCGTGGAGCAGGAGGTTCATCTGGCAGAGCAGATAGGGCAGTGACTTGGGCTCGATGCCGTGGAGCGTCTCACGCTGGAGTTGCGCAAACTGCTCGGTCTTTTTGCACTGTGGCTTTAAGTGCTCGAAAGACTGGACAAGGAAGCCACCAGTGCCGGCGGCGGGGTCGAGCACTGTCTCGCCCAAGCGCGGGTCAACCACCGTGACGATAAACTTCACCAGGGCGCGAGGCGTGTAGAATTCGCCGGAATCGCCCGCCGCGTCTCGCATTTCCTTCAGCATGGACTCGTAGAGCAGGCCCAGGGTGTAAATCTCATCCTGGGACGTGAAATGGATTTCGTTGACCTTGTTCAGTACTTCCCGCAACAAGTAGCCGCTCGCCATGCGGTTGGTCACGCCTTGAAAGACAGTGGCGATCACGTCGCGACGGTCGCCGTTGGCGCTTTCTAACCCCCGGAGATAAGTGAACAGGCCCGCCGCGCGCTTGCCGTCCGGGCGCACGGCCTCATCGTGATTGATGAATGCCGTCAACGCGTCGCCCGTGACGCCCTCGGGGTTCGATGCCCAATCGCGCCAGCGGTAAGGCGGCTCGATAGCGCGACGGAATTTCTTGCCTGCCAGCTTCGCTTCTTCCTCGCGCACGCGCTCCATGTCGTCCAGGAACTTGAGAAACATGATCCAGGTGAGCATGGGTAGGCGGTCGAGATCGCCGTTTAGCCCTTTGTCCTTACGCATGATGTCGCGGCAAGACTTGACGAGGCTCGCAAGTTGCTGGGCGGTGGATTGGGGAACTGCGGATTTGGTGTTTTTAGTTCGTGCCATATGGGTTAGGAATACTGAATCGATAGACAAGCTTAATCTAAAGACATTAAAAGGCGGTAGCTGCTGCTACCGCACTCCAAGATGCATTCATCAGGCGGCGTCAGATGACCAATCCACTTCGAAGTCGTCCGGGATTTTCAGGCCCTCAGTGCCGAATTTCATGATCGTTTTGTAGAACGAGGTCGATGCCCCCCGCTGAAACCAGCCCGCCGAGCACCAGGGGTAGAGCGACGGCTCGCGTACCAAACCATGATGAACGGCGTTACGATGCACGTAGCTCAACCGCGCATAGTATGACCGTTGGTAGGTGAGCTTTGTTTCCCAGTATTGGTACCAGACCTGGCGGCCCTGAACTCCATCCCATTGATTCGCCGCAAAAGCGGTGTCCGAGTGGAGCGTCTTCATGAGGCTTAGCAACGGTCTCGATTGTGGCGAAGCCAACGCCACAAAATGGTAGTGATTGGGGAAGACTGCCCAAGCTTGAACGTCCCACTGGTAGTCGACGGCGAGACCTAGGAGGTATTCGCAAAGATAGTGCAATCGTTCCGTGCCCTGGAAATGGTGCAGCTTCAAGTAGGTCCCGCAAGTAACCATGTACGCCCCAGCCCCGGTAAACCGGTGCATCGGGCTGTGAGGCCAATCGCCCATAGGAAACCCCTTTGGAGTGCGGTAGCAGCAGCTACCGCCTTTCGACTGCGGTCGGCACCGCAAAGTATATTACAGGAATCGCGACGGTTTCCGCACTCCCAGGGTCGAGAACATCAAAAGGCGGTAGCTGCTGCTACCGCAGTCCAAAGGCGCTCCGCGCTAGTTCTAAGAGGAGTACAGCATCGTTTGCATTTCGTTTACAGCGGTGCGCAGCTTCTCTGCACCGCCGAACATTGCCGCGATCTCCATCACGGTGCCACGCTCGGAGATGGGAGGAACCTTGAGGATTTCAGGAATCTGGAACTGTGCGACGCCGTAATCAATGTACTTTTCCAAAATGTCGTTGAGCACCTCGCGCGCCTTGGGGCCGTAGCCGTCAAAAAAACCTTTTTGCTCGCGTCGCAAGGCCTCCGCCCTCTCGCGCCGAGTCCGCAGAGGAGCACTAAACGCCACGTGGCAAAGCAAGTCAAAAGGATCGGCATCCGGTTGCTTGGCGGCGGCCATGAGTTCTTCGAGCGAAACGCCCTGTTCTTCAAGCGCTTCCAAAATTGCGGCGCGCTCGGTGGCACTAGACCATTTGGAGCGTAGCGCGGCAGCGGAAGGGCACATGCTGCGTACCTTTTCGGCGGTGTAATCCGTGAATCTGACCACCCGCAGTTGCTTGCCCTCAGCATCGAGTTCGTAAACCAGGTGCGCGGCTATCTCGACATAACCGTGGTCAACGTAAAACTTGCGCGGCGGTGTTTCGGAAGCTTCGTCTGGCAGCCCAGGAGATAGCTCGTCAAGGGGCGGTTCGCGAACCGCCCCTACGTCTTCTTCGCTCAGCACTTCAGGGTCGCCTACGCGCTCGCCAGCATCGTTCATCTCCTCTTCTGTAATCAGTGCAGGCTCGCCGTCGAAATCCGGGTCAGCAAACAAGCGTGTGGCGCTGCCCGTATAGTCGAGGATATTGAAGTAGTATTTGCCGTAGTCATCCCGAACGCGCGGCCCTCGCCCGATGATTTGCTTGAAGTCTGTCATGGAATTGATGACCCGTGCGAGGACAACGTTCTTGCAGGTGGGGACGTCCACCCCAGTCGTGAGCATCTGGGAAGTAGTGACGAGCGTTGGCACGAGGGTTTCGAGTTCCATGAAGCGGTCAAGGTGCCCGCGACCGACCTTGCCCTCTTCGGAGACCACGCGGACAACGTAATCGGGATGCTGCTGAGCGAGGTCGGCGTTCATATTATTCAAGGCCTGTCGCATGGCTTCCGCATGGTCCATATCCACACAGAAAATAATGGTTTTGCCGAAGCGGTCGTTCCTCATGAGGAACTCGGTCAGGTTGCGGGCTATGGCCTCGGTGCGCGCCCTCAGAGCCACGACGCGCTCAAAATCCTTAGTGCCATACTCGGCATCGGGGATTTCCCGGCCGTAGCGGTCGAGTTCTCCCTTGGACGGTCGCCAGCCCGCCGCGTCGGCTGTGGTGATGATGCGATGGACGCGGTAGGGAGCGAGAAAACCGTCTTCAATCCCTTGCTTCAGACTGTAGGTGTAAATCGGGTTCCCAAAGTAGGCGTAAGTGTCGCGGTTGTCCTCGCGCAGTGGAGTTGCCGTCATGCCGAGTTGGAATGCGGTTTGGAAGTATTCCAAGATATCGCGCCAGTTGCTCTCGTCGCGGGCGCTGCCCCTGTGGCACTCATCCACGATGATGAGGTCGAAAAAGTCGGGCGGGAAATCACGATAGAGACCGGGGCGGCGTTCGTCGCGGGCGATGGCCTGATACGTGGAGAAGTACATCTCACGGCTTTTGTTCGCCTCGCCTTCTATCTTCAAGCGCGCGTCCCCGAAGGGAGCGAATATCTTGTCCTTCGGGTCATCAACAAGGACGTTACGGTCAGCCAGGTAAAGGATTCTGGGCCGGCGATAGTCCCCTGTGCGGTTCCAGCGGGCGTTCCAGAGCTTCCAACAAATTTGAAAGGCCACGATGGTCTTTCCGGTTCCCGTTGCCATCGTTAACAGAACGCGTTGCTTGCCCTGAAGAATAGCCTGCACTGCGCGGTTGATGGCGATTTCCTGGTAATAGCGCGGCGATTTTCCGGAAAGGTGATAGTAGGGCGTGAGCAACAACTGGCCGGTCGCGGTCGTGATGCTCTCCGCGTGGCGGAGCCGCTTCCAGAGGTCATCAGGTGAGGGGAATTCCGCGCGTTCGTTATCCCGCCCGTCGGTGAAATCATGCTCAATGATGCCGTGGCCGTTGGTCGAGTAGGCGAACTTGAGGCCGAGAATCCGCGCGTACTCTTTGGCCTGCTGAAGGCCGTCGCCGGGTTTCTTGTAAGCGGCCTTGGCCTCTAAAACCGCGATGGGGAGATCGCGTCGGTAGCGCAAAAGGTAATCGGCGCGCTTTTGCGGGCGACGGCTGACTTTGCTGCCAGCGACGACGATGCGCCCGTCAGTGAAAGTCTTTTGTTCGCTGATCTGTTCGTCGTCCCAACCCGCTGCGTAGAGCTTAGGCAGGACGTACTTTCGGCAGGTGTCAGCTTCAGTATTCGAAGCCATCTGGACCATAGGCCGACCTGAGAAATGGTCACTGTGTGGCACTTCTCGGATTTTTCCTTCAACGGGAGATGTTACCATAAGCGCCAAGGATGGGCTTGAAATAGCGAACTCCTAAAGTTCCATCGACGCACCGAGCCAGGCGGATTAAGAGCATCGGAAATGTGAGATTACAGATTGCGAGGAAGGGAACAGGGAATAGGGAACGGGGAATGAAAGGGCCAAAGCTTCGTTAAACCCGAATTCGGAAGTTGGCGTGGGTGCGACGTACATCTTGTAGGGGCACAGCGCGCTGTGCCCCTGCAGGTAAGGCAGTCGCAGCCACCATCATCACGGTGAATAGGCCAATGTGGATTCTGCAAGCCATGAGCTTGGAGCCCCTTTGGCGATCTTTCGCCGCGTATCTTACCACGCTTTGCCTGGCAGGTTTGCGCAAGCGGTGGCCTCGAGCGCGTGCGCCAGCTCAGCCTCAGTTGCAAGCAAACACACTCACACGGCCCGCATCACATCTGCTCCGCATCAAAGCCGCTGAGGCGGGCCGCCGCCCGCAGCTTTTGGTCGGTGGTAAGGAAGACACGGCCTTGGGAGATGCCTTCGCACCACTCCAGCGCCGCCGCCAACTGCAAGCAGTCCGCCGCCCGCAGATCGTAACGGTCCACAAGCCGTGCGGCCTGCGCCCGCAGGGCGTGCGACGGCTGAATGACAGACCACGAGTCAGCGAGGCTCTTTGCGAGCTTGCGGGCCTTGGCGCAGTCACCAGAGTCGATTTGCCGCATCCGCACCAGGCGAGCCAGCGCGCTCGCGATCTCGACAGGGGTGGCCCACCAGACAACCACCTCATAGCTCTTGTAAAGTGCGAGGGCCCGAGGCGTGATGCCCTGACGCACGCAAAGAGGAACCAGGGCGCTTGTATCCCAAAATGCCGAAACCCGCGTTACCGGCTTTCCCGTTCTTCCCGCCATATCTGCTTCATGACCTCATCGGAAACATTCCCCGGCGGTTCCGGCCACGACACCCTAGCAGGCCGTTTCTTCAAGGGAGGCGTGAGAACGCCGCGGGCAATCAGCCGCTGCTCCTGCACGGAATGTTTTTCCAAACGGCACGGCACGATTCGCGCCACGGGCTTGTTGCGGTCGCAAACAAGCACCTCTTCGCCCTCACGCACAAGCTGGATATGGGCGCTGAGTTGCGCTTTCAGGTTGCTGATATTCACGGTTTTCATAAGACGATTATAGCCAATCTGACCATGTTGGTCAGGTTTATTTTCCTCTCCTCGCAATGAAGAGGGCAGGCTTTCCCGCGCTTCAGTACGCCCTACGCGGCTGGCGTATACGTCCTAAGCGGCTTTTGCGGTGCGAAAATGAAGAGGGTCTCTCAGGTTTTGCAACTCCCGGTAATAATAGAGTGCGGTAGGCCGTCTTTCCTTGAATCGCAGCTTCTTTAGAAAGGCGATTTCATCCTGGGTGGCGCCGCCGCTGAGAGA
>Ga0187861_10003484_pt1 | contig 13883 bp, 12 predicted proteins | sample June2016WEW_10_1_3_FD_132986 | JGI IMG/M metagenome (GOLD analysis project Ga0187861, IMG submission 132986) | Peatland microbial communities from SPRUCE experiment site at the Marcell Experimental Forest, Minnesota, USA - June2016WEW_10_100 | ecosystem: Environmental > Terrestrial > Soil >...
CCCCGCGCCCACGTTCGGCAGAGTGATCGAGAACGTCCGGCTGGCGAGCTTCTTGCCCTCGAAGGGAACCAGGTCGCGGGTCGCCCCTCCCGAAACGTGCATCACTCCCCCCGTCACGGTCCGGAACTCCCGAGCGTCCTTTTGCTCGCGCAGGCGCAGGAGTTGGTATTCGGTGATCGCCACTCCTTCCGGCGCGTAGACAAGGAATTCCAGGGGCGTCCTGACGGAGTTGTGGCTGTGCGGCCCGTTGATCCGACCGTTGACGTCCCCCTTCACGAGTCCGCCGGTGGCAAGGCTTTTCATGACGCCACCGGTTTTCCAATTCACGACTTCCGGTTGGACTTCCACCCACTCGTCGCCTTTCTTGAAATACACGCCGATTTCGGTAGGCAGGCCTCCCGAAGCAGGAGTCGGGACCGAGCTCGCGGCGGTGCTCTCGGCGGGCTTGGCGGGCGCCATCCCACCCTCCGCCATGGCTTGCAGCACCGCGTCGCTGACTCCGACATGTTTCAGCTTGATGAGCATGTCGGTGCTCGTATCAAATTTGCAGGGTGAAGATTTTATCTTGGCAACCACAACCGCGTCCGGTAGCTTCGCCTGCACCATCTTGATCACGTCATCGTTGGTGAGAGGCGCTGTGCCTCCTGCTTGCCCCCCACTTGCAAGGGCTATAGGTTGAAAGAGGAAGAGCATCAAGAAGAGAAATGAGCCAAAACCTGAAATAGCACGTTTGAGAGTGAGCATTTGAACCTCCATGATATAACTGAGTGAAATATGCCGAGCTCTGAATACCGTCGCAACCTAAAAGGACGTTGTTGGTGGGAGGTAAAGGCTCGCACAGTCGCGCGGTTGCGGCGCGCCAAGTCAAGCGCGTGTCGTGGGCCGGGCAGTTTCCTACATAGTCGGCAGGGCGCTGGTTCTTGCGACGACCCTCCCCTCCCTGTCAACGTACGCGTACCCCCCGCCACTGAGTTCGACCAAGGCCAGGCCCTGCGAAAAATCCACGTAATTAGTGAACAAAACCTTGAACTGGGGAGCGACCCTGATGTTACCCAATTTATCTATGAACCCCCACTTGCGGCCTACGAGCACGCCGGCCAGTCCTCCTGAGAACTCCCGAACGGTGTCAAACTTGGGCTGCACAACGACCGTGCCGCTCTTGCTGATACACCCCCACTTTCCGGCGATCTCGACCGACGCTAACCCTTCAGAGAATTTATCCGCGGAGGTGAAAATGAAATCGATTACGACCCTACCCGTCCGATCGATATAACCATACTTACCGTCCATCTGCACTGGGGCGACTCCCTCAGAGAAATTTGCCGCCAGCTTAAATTTTGGCGGAATGACGACGTTTCCTGTTTTATCGATATAGCCGAACCCGCGTTGACCGAATTGGACTGCGGCGAGTCCCTCACTGAAGCGCCCTTCAAAGATCCAACCTTGATTTCCATCGTACTGAATGGGCTGCCCCAGAGCGAGGGCCCCGCTCCTATCGATGAACCCTTGTCGGCCACTTAGCTCCAAAATTTGGGCCAGCCCATCGGAAAAGTCAGTTACGGCCCAAGGCAGCGCGCGCGGGCCCTCACCAATCGTCGGTTGTATTGCGTAAGCGCCGCCCCGGTCAATGAAACCGCTCTTTCCCCGTACGGTGACTCTCGCCAGTCCATCATGGAAGTCGCCCGCGTCGTCAAACCTCGCCGGGACGACAGGCCTACCGGCCGCGTCCAGGAAGCCGTACTTCCCGCTGGCGAACTGCACCCTCCCGAGGCCCTCGGAGAAGGGCGCCGCACCCTTAAACGTTGGCGGGATGACGACTTTGCCTGTCGAGTTGATGTATCCCCACATTGCGGCCCGTGCGGCGCCGCCGCAAAAGGGGAATAGCCTTTCCTCCGCTGTGGAAGGCTGGGGCATCCTGTCGTAGGTGTCGAACTGAATGGTATGAGGCGGGTCGGGCTGGCGTGGCCTATCGAAGACGATGATGCGCACTTCGTGTCCTCCCAGGGCGGTTTTCCTCTCAGATTCGCGAACGTTATCTGCGAAGAGGAGTTCCCACTTCCCTGGAGGTACGGCGACGTCCCTGTATAGCCCCACAGCAAAGCCTGGGAGTTGCCCGAAGCGGGCTAGCAGTGCCAGGGGTGGAGCATCCGCCGAAGGGTACTCTTGCGCTGCCGGGGAGTTCTTTGCCAGGCCCGCCTGCTTGTCCCCTTCGGGTCCGGCACAATGAAGGGAGGCGCCACAGGCCCAACTCAGAGGATGCGCTTCGAACCTGACGATCTGCCCTCCATAAACGAATATCCCCGTTTGTAGCCAACCTTCATAATGGACAGTCACTCGAACCACGATGTCGTGATTCAGCGGATCGGTCCACGGCCCCGTAACGCTCGACCCTGGGATCTCCTGCGGACGAGAAGCAGACTGGCCGCTCGGAGCAATGGTGGCGGAATTCCGTCCTAGGGCGGGCGAGGGCGCTCGCCTCTGAGCTTTCTGAAGGAGCAACAGGATGTCCCTATGGCCCTCCTGCAATGCAACTGACAGAGGAGTTCTCCCCTGTTTCTCAGCGGCGTTAACATCGGCGTGAGCGTCCAGCAGCAGCTTAACGATCGCGGTTCGTCCGTGGTACGACGCCTGAATCAGAGCCGTGGTGTCATTCCAGCCGTTTCTGCGATTAACATCTGCTCCCCTCGAAAGCAAGAACTGGACCGTCGCCACCTGTCCAAACTGCGCTGCATGTGCCAGCGCAGTCCAACCGAAATGGTCCGCAGCATCTACGCTGGTCCCTGTCGAGAGGATGCGTTGCAATTCGGCAATGTTCCCTTGCATGGCAGATAAGCCAAGCGGGCTTCCTCCGTCCCGAATGTAACTCTGTTCGGTTGCGCGCAGGGAGTCCGCGTAGCGGTCCTTCTTCGGGGCCGGTTGCGCGGGACTCCGTGAGTCCTGGTCCGCTCGCACCCGAACCACGAAGAGGAGCGGAAGAATCAAGGTTGCCCTAGCTATCGTAATGAGCCGTATATGTCGCATAACTGCCTCTTTTCCTTCGGATTCCCTCGCTCACGCTCTGCGACCGCTGGGCGTGCATTTGTTACGCACACCGTGGCGAGGCACATGTTGCTCTCGATCATTTGGTGCTAGTGAAACTCAATTTGCTCCAGTCGCCACGCCGGATTTCACTTCCGCTGCCATCGGCGGCGTTGCCTCCAGCGCGGTGGCTGGCGGGCTTTCCTCAGCACTTCTACCAGCGCGTCGCCCGCCTCGCAGCCTCACGTCACCCGCTGATCTTCCATTCGCCGTTTTCTTTTATCAGAGTTGCGTCGTCATCTTTTGCTTGACCGTCCTTGTAGCGAATCTTGTAGTAGACTTTGGCACCTTCACCCCGTGTCTCCACTTTGACAATCTCTACACTTTGGATCTGTCCGTCCCGCGTCTCTTTATCTGCAAACTCCTTGATTCCGCCAGCAGCAGCCATAAGGACCTTTGTCGACGAGGCGAGGTATCCCTCAGCCTCCGAGTACTTGCCGTCGTTGGCTGCTTTGAGGAACGCTTTGACAACGTTCTCCGGGGACTTCTTAAGAAAGCTTGCACTTCCACATGCTACCCAGACGACAGCGAGAATAGTTATCCCAGCAAGAGTCCAGAAGTTGGCTCGTTTCATTGCTGCATCCTCCCATTCAGGGCTTTGCGCGTGGCACGGCCTTCTTGCGCCGAGCTTGGCCGAGACCTTCACGCCTGCGGCACGATCACCTTCATGCCGCACTTCCCGCAGAACTTGGTACCTTCGTAGATCGCCTCACCACACGCGCAGACGGTGATGGGCTTTGGTCTGCCCAAGGCTTCTTGGGCCTTCAGATGGACTTCCTTCAACTCGTCTTCCTTGTGCTTGATCTGGTCGTCCACAGCGGCGACCGCAGAACTTTTGGTTTTAAGCCTTTCTTCATCAAAGCCGCCCTTTAAGAACATCGTGTACATAATGTTACCGAGTTCCTCGAGCAGCGCTTTCTTCTGTTCTGCAAGTCCGTTGATCTGAGATTTGATCTTGGTCGTCTCCAAGACCTCTTTGGACTTCACGCTGGCCGTGGTGACCCCCTTGCCGATCCCCTGTTTCACTTTCTGGAAGAAATCTCCCATGAACGCGCCTCCCTACGCGAGCTTCGTCCCGCATTGTTTGCAGAATACGTCCGTGCTCAGGTTTCTTGAACCGCATTGGGTGCAGAACTTGCTGTCTCCTCCGGCCTTCAACGCGGGCAGCGGGAGGCCTTTGCCCTGCAAAAGAACAAAGATGTTTAGGGCCACGGCTGCCAGAGACAGAATCAATACGATGTAGAACCCAACTTCGTAGTTGACCTGAATGACGCCGCTGCCTTTACTGAGTGCATCTCCCTCGATTTTTGACTTCAGCGCCAGGAGAAGAATCGCCGCGAGTCCCCCCGTCGCAGCGGGAGCAATGGCGCCGGTGCGCCCTTTTAGAAAGCTCAGTCCTAATCCCAGTACCCCACACAGGAAGGCAAGGACAGCGAGCGGTTCGGCGTTCATCTTTTCCGACCTCGGTGGGCCAAACATCTGGGGCTGTGGGACCGAGGTGCCTGTCACCAACTGGATTCCGGACAGGCTTAGAACTTTCCGCCCCTGGCACGAGAAAGTCACGAACGGAAGGAAGAAGCAGATTAGGACCAGAACGAAGACAACAGGTGACAGCCTTTGGGCGTTGCTTTTCATGGTGCACTCCTTTTCCGCCTGCCAACTTTCAGGCCCCAATACAGTTGGCCGCAATAGGTCACGCCCCCGGCTTCGGTCGGTGGTGTGGAAGCAGTGGAAGCGGTTCGGCAGGCGCGTGAAGGAGTTGCCAAAGCGGGGCGTGAGTCGCGATTGGGCGGTGCGAACCGCCAGCCGCGGCCTCGGCCCATGGCGGCTCAGTCACGACCCGACGATCTGCCCAGCCCTGCCCAATGTCTTCTTTGACACGCTCGGCCTGCCCCGACTGGCCGCCGGTTCTTAGCTTCACCCGCCGAACCGCCGTGTACGGACCCGTACGCACGGTGGTGTGGGAGGGGAGGGGGGCAGCCGCTCCCCCTATCCCGATCTCAAGCCGCAGGAGAGCGCTGCTGAAGGCTGTGGGCGATTGCCTCCGCCTGCTCACGGATTTGAGTCGTGCGGTAAAGCTCCATCTGTTGAAGGATCGTATCCCGAACTTGCTTCGGATTACTGACACCCCTCAGACCCTCGGCGCCCATCCTTGCGGCAGTCTGAATTACAACTGTCCCGTAATTAAAGACCTTTCCGAGGATCCCCTGCTTAAAGCTAACGTTTTGGACTTTATCCAGGGTAGTCTCCGCCGTAGTGACGGACAGCACTCCAGACTTTTCGATCACCCGCCTGTCGGTGACGCCGAGCTCCGTCCGCTTGAGGCGCAGAAAGATCCAAAGCGTGGGGATGAAAACAAAAATCCAGCTCCAGAGCACCGAGACAACAACCGGGAACATACTCAAGCGAGCTTCGAGAATGAGTTTTTCATTGGGCATCATATTGTCTTGTACGTAGGACATGCGCTTCTACCTCCTGGTTAGGGTAATTGGTACCTGCGTCGAGGGTCCTTTCATTGCACATCTGAAACCTTGCCGTTCACGAAGGTGACTTTCAGATCTTTGTAGACGTAAATCTTCTTCGGGCCTAGGTCGACGGTCTTCTCCGGCTGGCCAAGGACGGCGACCACCTGATCGATGGTTTGCCCCAATTGGATTGACGCGGGCGGCGCTTGCGCCGGGGCCGGTTGCGCGGCCGCAGGTTGTTCCGCCTGAGTTCCGGGTTGCGCGGGCTGCGCTTCGGTCGCGCCCGTGTCAATGGCAAAGACCTTGGCGATTGTGTCTTCGACATCGGGAACGCTGGCAGTAGCCAGAGAGCCTTTTGCAAACTGAAAGGACACCGCAGCCTTATAAGCGGAGGTTTGGTCGACTCCGTTGCACGCGCCACATTCGACGGTCACAAACATGATCCTGTCCTTCTTCGTATTAACGTCCAGCTTGGAAACGTAGACTTTGTCTCCAACCGGAAACGGTCGAAAGTCCTTCCCACTCGTATCCGAGCCAGGCTGATTCATGGCCTGAAGCAGGGAAGCACCAAAGGCCGACCCTTTGCTGGGTGGGTGCAACACGCCATCCTTATAAACAGCCGGGGCCATGGCCAAATCGCTCCGCGGCTCACCCTGGATCCCCGCCTGTTGAACGATGAGCACAGTTCCTGCCTCTACGGTCCCGTCGCTGTGCACCTTGGACAACTTGTATTGCGCCTCGAGTTGCTCCTTCAAGGAAGGGGGCGCGGCATTTTGCGCCACCGCCGTGGGCGCCGCAAGAATCCCGACAACTATCAAGGCGACTACTAGGATTGCGATTTCGCTTTTCTGTCTCATGGTGAAATCCTCCTTCGCAGTGAACGTTCTGTAGGGCAGGCCGTGGCGTGCCCTTACAACCTTGAACAACCCGAGGGCCGAACGCCGTTCGGCCCTACTGAGCGAGGGCCGGTGCGATTACTGGTTGGACGGGGCTTGTCCGGTCTGAACCTCTTGCTGGACTTCCGCCTCAGCCTGGGTGGCTTCCTTCTGTTGGTCTGCCAACTGAGTGTCTATGTTTCGATCGGGCGCGGGCGGTGAAACTTCCCCGGCCGAAGTCTGCGTATCCGGAGCCTTGGGAAGACCACCTGAGCCGGATTTCTCCGCGAGCGTCTTAAGCCCGGAGTCAAGCTGCTCGCGGAAGCTGTTGTGCATCTCCTGCAAGTCTTCGACGCCGACCCTGGGCAGAGAACCGACGCCGCAATCATTGGCCTTGCTGCTCATGACGCTTACTTTCACCTTGCTGTCATCCCCCGGTGTGTCGTCGATTCGGGTGATGACGTCCCCAGGTGTGAGCTCGCATTCCTGGCCCTCTGCCGTAGACACACCGACGTTACTCGACACCACGAAAAGACGCTGCGCAGGATCCAGAGCGGGCGGGGGTGCCTGATCGTTGGCCGGCTGCGCCTGAGGGGAACGGGCTGCTGCCTGCTCAGCCGCAAGTTGCTGTTTCACTTCCGCTTCAATAGCTGCCTTAACCTCGGGGCTGAGTTGAGTTGCGGCGGGGCTTCCACCCTCGGGGGGCGCGGGCTGCTCGCCAGATTGGTAGGCCTCAGGATTGGCTTCGGCGTCCTGCTTGGCCTCGTAGGCCTGTTTCAGGTTCTCCGCAAGCAGGAAATCTGTTAGCCACAGCGATGCGGAAGGGTAGTAGGGAGCCGGAGCGAAGTAGCCCCCGTAGAACCATGGGGCAGGGCCCCACCCCCAATTGTAATAAACAGGGGCTGCCCACGGATTGTAGGCCCAGCCATAAAACACGGGGTGGTAGTAGTAGCCCGGCACGTAATGGTAATAATGCACGCCGTGGTAAAAGTGATCGCGGTAGGCGTAGGCGTAAGGATGCCCGTGGGCCCAATAGGTCCGCTGCACATAGGCCCGCCCGGAGCGGTCACGATAATAAGGCCGCTCCATGTAGCCGCGGTGCGGCCCCATGGCGACCAGGCGACGGCCGTTGCGCTCGGTCACGATTCTCCTCTCGCCCGGACGGAGCCCATGTTCGATCCTGATGTTGCGCTTTGGATCGTGGACTTCTCTTATTTGTCCTCTGCTGCCGAACCTCGCATCCTGGCCTTGCTTTCCAACGAAGTGCGTCGGCTTGTTGTTGGGGCCGACTTCCAGGTGGCCTCCACCACGGGTCGCGAGAGTGCGTGTAGGAGTTGGGGTTCCGGGACGTCCGCCCGCTGGACTGACGCCACCCGCGCGGGAGTTCGGATTGGTACCGCCCGGACGCACGTTAGGATTGACAGCGCCCGTCCGGGTGTTTGGATTGACAACGCCTGGGCGCGCATTTGGACTAGCAGCCCCCGGCCGGGCGTTTGTATTAGCAACCCCAGGCCGTACGTTCGTATTGGAAACCCCTGGCCGTACGTTTGGATTCACAACTCCAGGTCGGTTGTTTGGATTAGTACCGGCGCCGCCAGCCGGCCTGACTCCGGTATTGGCAGGCGGCACGCGCGTCGGCTGCGTGGTAGTCCGCTGCACGGGGCGGGCCGCCGGCTGGGCTTGCCTAGGCGCCGGGGCGGGTCTAGCGGGCGCGGGTTTGGGTGGAGGGGGCGGATTGTTGTTCTTCTTATCCCCCGGCCGAGCGAGCACAGAAACCAGTATTATGACAAAAAGCACCATTAACCTTTGCGTGATTTTGTTGTTTGACATATTCAAGCTCCTCGTGATCTCCTCATTTCCGGCTTCATTTTCGAAGCTTCACTACTGTCGGGAACGTAGAAAAATGGAAAATTCCATAAGAGCTTGTTCGCCGGAGTGAGTTTTTCATTTCTGAGGCTCCGGTTGCGCGGTTGGGTCGGGCGCCTTCTCGTAAACCGAAGGGGACGCAGGCCACATCTCCAGAACCTGGCTGCGGTCAAATTGCACCGCCCCCCCGGCGCCGGGTGTCTGAGCCTTCATGGCGCCGTTCCCACCCTTCAGTGTGTAGCGGGCTCCCTGAACAACAAACTCCGCGACTGCGAGCGAGACTTGGCCTTGGTTGATCGTCCCTGCGCCAATGACCTCCGCGCCTCGGTCAAGAGGCACGGGGCCAGTGTGAACGACCGGCAGTAGCAGGATTCCCCGGAATTGAAAGCTCCCGTCCGGCAGCCGTTCGACAGAACTCAGCACCATCAAAAGATGAGCGCCGGGCTCGAGCCGAAGGGAGGGCAAATGTTCGGTAGCTACCGCAGCAGCCGCGCTGGGTGCAGGGGAGGATCGGGCGGCAAGCGCACTACTGAGAGCCCCGCCTGGGCGTGCTTGTCTCACTCCTGGAGCCGGCTGAGGCGCAGCGGCAACCTCACCAGTCGGCCTCGGAGGCGGTTGCGCCATAGCCTGTGCACCCTGGCTCGGGAGGTTGTGGTCTTGGGGGCTAGGGGGTGAAGTCGCCGCAACCTGGCCTCCTGGCGCGCCGGCGTCCTGCGCATGCGGGGGTTGTGGATTTAAGGGAAGGCGCTCCGCGACCTGTGGCAGGCCGTGCTCCCTGGGCGCTGTAAAGGGTTTCTCGGTTTTTCCCTGGGGATGGCTCTTGTCGACAAGCTTTTCTGGAGGCTGGGTGTTCGCTTGTTGCTTCTGAGGAACCGCTGGGTGGGCTGCGATCTGCACTTGGGGAGGCCGCCCACGGCTGAGTTCCATCACAAGGACGCCGTCCGCTATCAACACCAGCAGCGCAGCCGCGCCCAGCCCCCACACGACCTTCCAAGAAATGAAGGGGCTCCAAAAAGTCTCCCAGCGAAGAACTCTCCGGGAAGGCTCGGCCGGTTTTGCCGCGCGGAGGTTTGCCGGCTCCGAACGCAGGAAGCCTTCCAGCCAGTTATCAAGCCGTTTCCGCGTCTCCTTCCATACCGCTTCTGGCTCCGGCGAAGTCCCGGCCTCGAAATTCAGCAGACGGTTCTGAAGGTCAGCGCAATCCGGACAATGCCTCAAGTGCTCCGTGACCTGTTCCCTCAACGGGGCCTGCGCCTCTCCCTCCAGTACCGCACAGAGTGTCTCGGCATCCGGACATGGATCTCGTTCTGCGCCGCGTTGTTGCCGCACTTGAGCCAAAAGCTTCTCCAGGAAGTTGTCCTCGTTCCAGCCGGTCATCTCAGTCGAGCGATCGCCCCTTCCATTTTCAGCCATAGCATGCGGCGGCCGTTTTGGAGATGGGATTTCACAGCTTCAATCGATAGACCCGTGCGAGCCGCTGTTTCCTCGTAGGAGTAGCCCTCGATTCTCACCTCCAGGCAACGCTGCTGCTCGGGGGACAGTGAACGCATCTCCTTCCAAAGTTTCTCAAGCATCAGGCGCAACTCGGGCGATGAGTCCAGCGTCCCCGGGGGACGCACTTCCGTCAAACATGTGTCCTCACTCCCCGCTTCCACTCGGCGTTTCCGCCACTGGTCAATGCAAACATTTTTTGCGATCCGCATCAGCCATCCCAGGAAGTTGCCGCCCTGAAAGCTGTGTATCTTCTGATAGACCCGGAGGAACGTCTCCTGCGTAGCGTCCTCCGCCGCTGCGCTATCCGCGAAGAACCCCCGGCACGCTGAAAAAACCCTCTTGCGATGCCTGGCGAAGAGTTCTGCAAAGCAGTCATTGCTCCCCGTTTCCTGGAAGCTGCGCACGATCTCTTCGTCAGGAATCGCGGGCGCCATTTGTGCGCTACTTGACATAACGTTTGAAGTTCGAAAATTCCATAAGGCGCCGGTCATTTAAGTCATCTCCGGGCCGCGCGCTACCTGTTGCACCCTCTTATGCTTCAGGTGTATATTGCGTGGCAACAGGTTTTAGAAGGTAATAGCGTGTATTAAAGTGTATTCGCCTCCGAACCCACTTGACACCGCTTCCGCGGCTATGAAGGGGGCGCAAGATGTCTGAGAAGGTCCACGACCGCCTTGACTCCTGGAAGGCAATTGCGGAATACCTCGATCGCGATCCCACTACCGTCATGCGCTGGGCCAAGGAAAGAGGTCTGCCCGTATACGTTGTACCAGGCGAGGGGCACCGACACCGGGCGGTGTACGCCTACACATCGGAGATTGACGGGTGGTTGGGGAAATTGTCCGATCATGGCGCCCCGGCCAGCCAAAATGACCGGCACAGCCGCGTGGCGCACCCAGAAAAGGCTGATGCTGAGGAGCTAAGCGAAAGGGCTGCGCCTCGAGGTGCCGGAGTGTCGATCAACACCGGCCAGACGCCCGTCCCACGCGTCGCCAGCGGGAGGGGCCGCATCCTCTGGGCCGTCTTTTTGGGCAGTGCTTTCCTGATCGCTCTTGCCGCTACCGCCTGGCTGAGCGTGCCACCATCGGAGCCAAGGGTTCTGAGGTTTGAACAACTGACCAACGACGGTCTTGAAAAGCGCTTGGGTCTCGTCACTGATGGCGCCCGGGTCTACTTCGTCGAAGAGAGTGGCGGTAGTTGCGTCGTCGCCGAGATTCCAACTTCCGGGGGCAACCCCGTGGTCATCGCCCGGGTAGACAGAGATTCATTGGTCCAGGACATCAGCCCGGACCGCTCGGAATTGCTGCTGGTCCAAGAAGCGCGAGTCAGGCCGGGGCCTGTCTGGATTCTACCGCTGCTGGCAGGGTCGCCACGGCGCTTGGGCGCGATCCAGGCGTTTTCCGCCGCTTGGTCGCCCGATGGGGCGGCACTGGCTTACACGACGGACGACGGCCTCTACCTTTCTGACGGGGGCGGCTCGAACTCGCGAAGGATCGTGGCCATTTCCGGAAGGCTGGACGGGGTACATTGGTCCCCTGACGGACGGCAGTTGTGCTTGACGCAGCTCTCATCCAACGAGGCAAGACTCTGGGAAGTAGACCGCGATGGCAAGGGCCTCCGCCATCTGTTTGCCGATCAGGACAGACCTTACGGGGAATCTTCAGGTTTCTGGACGCCGGACGACAAATACTTCATTTTCCAGGCATACCATGCAGGCCACGTAGCGCCCTGGGTCCTGCGGCTATCCGCCGGACTGGTGAAGCGCCATGAGCGTGCGACCTGCCTTGGCCCCGCCGGTGTAGACCTTTACACTCCAACCGTGAGTCCAGACCGTTCGCGGCTCTACTGTGTTGGGAGGGTAAGGGCGCGTTTCCAGATTGAGCGCTTTGATGCCCGATCCAGGCAGCTTGCGCCGTGTCTTCCCGATATTTCCGCAGTCGCATTGGACTTCACCCAGGACGGACAATGGGTTGCCTACGTGGACGATAAAGGTTGGCTCTGGAAAAGTCGCAATGGCGGTGGCGAGAAGGTCCAACTCACTTTGCCGCCTCTCGACGTCGAAATGCCGCGCTGGTCGCCCGATGGGAAATGGATTGCCTTCATGGGTAGGGATCCAGGCCAGCCATGGAAAGTCCGCCTGGTCTCGGCCGAGGGTGGGCCTTACGGCCCGGTGACCTCGACTGATGCTTCGGAAGGAGCACCTACGTGGTCACCCGACGGCTCGCGCCTGGCCTTTGGAGGGCTGGTTGATTCCGCAGATAGGGCGCCTGGGCCCCTTGTCATCCACATCTTTGACTTGAAGGAACGCCACCTCTCGATTGTGCCCGGCTCTGAAGGCCTGTGGACGGCACGCTGGTCCCCGGACGGACGCTATATTGCGGCGTTGACTGAAGACTCCCGCAGCTTGATGCTCTTCGACTACCGGGCCGAGAAATGGACGAAAGTTCTCAGCCTGGGCCAAATTTGGGACCTCCACTGGTCCCTGCAGGGAAAGTCCATCTATCTGATCGCAACACCGCCAGGGGGAGAGCTTGCCTTATTTCGGGTGAAGATTCCCGGTCACCAACCGGAGCGATTAACCGCATTGGAGAACACGACTGGTGCCGGTTGGCTCGGACTTGCGCCGGATGACTCCCCGCTGCTCGTCCGTGCACTCAGCGGGGAGGAGATTTACGCTTTGGAATGCCAGTTCCCGTAAACCAATCGCGCTACGGAGCGCAGGCACATGGCCGACCCCCACGGCACTTACCTGCGCCGGCTGAAAGCGCCTCAGAGCCAGAGGATTTTGAGAACACTGGCGACACACTCAAAGTCTTTGTCACTCGTGACCAGCACGGCTTTCCTGGTTTGGGCGAGGGCGGCGGCGAAGCAATCGGCGTAGGGAAGATTATGCTGAGCTTTGAGGCTGGCGGCCAGCCGGGCAAGTTCCGCGTCGACATCCACCAGCTCAACCGGAAGCTGGGCAGTTTCTTGGAGCTTGGTGTTGGCCGCTTTCTCCCCGTGCGTCCGGCAAATCGCGTAATAAACCTCGCCCCAGTTGACTACGCACATCAGCAGGGGGCGCTTGACCTCGGCAGCCTTGGACAGAAGCTCTTCCACCTTTTCCCCGCCAGCGCGATCCTCGAAGAAGGCCATCAGAGCGCTGGCGTCAAGGACATAGTTCATCACAGTGTACGTTCCTGCTTGCGCTCCTTAAGCAGAAGGTCGAGGGCGGAAGGCTCCCCCTTGAGCGATCCGCGCAGTCCACGGATGAATTGCCGGGTCACGGGTTGCACAACTATGCGCCCCCCCTCCTCGAGGAAGGAAATGGTTGTCCCCTTCTTAATCCCGAACCGCCGACGCAGCCGCGCCGGAATCACGAGTTGTCCCTTGGTGGTGACGACACTGGTCTCAGCCTTCATGACTCACCTACTCTATCAGGTTAATCATACTGATACGCTTTTGGTAAGTCAAGCTAGAAATATCCTACCGAGGGGCAGAAGTACGCAGCGCGGCGGAGCCGCGACCAAACACGTTTTGTAGGGGCAGGCCTCGTGCCTGCCCTCCGCAGAGCTGTTTTTTAGGTCTGCAGCTTTTGGCCTGCCGGCATCGGGTCCTGTCCACGGGCGCAGGGCAAAAAGAAACTGCCAGCAGGTCGCGTTTGTGGCGGCTGTTCCTGTACGATCCGAAGAGCCGCAGACCTAAAAAACAGGTCTGCGCTACCCACCCCCATGTCACCCGCCGACTTTGCTTGACGCTGCCATGTGGCTCAATTAGACTTCCATCATTGCCATTGTGCGGGTATGGGAACTGAATGAAAAAGGAAACGATACTTACGGCGGTGGTTTTCTTCGTGGTGGGATTTCTTGCCGGGTATATCACGCACGCGCAGATGAACTGGAGCGGGCGGCAGAAAGCTGTGATGACGGCAACCCCCCGCATGCCCTCTGAGATGCCTGGCGGGGACTCTGCCGGTGCAGCCCAGGGAGGGAGCATGCCGGCTGGATTACCTGAGGGGCATCCTCCCATCGACCCCGCGTTGATTATCAAGCAACTCCAGGAGGAAGCGGAACAAAACCCCAAGGATTCGGACATTCCTTTGAAACTCGCCAACTTCCTGTACGAC
>Ga0187861_10003486_pt1 | contig 13872 bp, 9 predicted proteins | sample June2016WEW_10_1_3_FD_132986 | JGI IMG/M metagenome (GOLD analysis project Ga0187861, IMG submission 132986) | Peatland microbial communities from SPRUCE experiment site at the Marcell Experimental Forest, Minnesota, USA - June2016WEW_10_100 | ecosystem: Environmental > Terrestrial > Soil >...
GCTTGTCACCCAACCCAAGAAAATTTCCATCGTAAAACCGGAATGATACATTGCTGGGGCTTGCCGTCACCACATCAAAGCCGATAGAAAACACGTCCTTGGTGACGATGATAATATCCACCGAATCATTGGAAGGATCCGGAACAATGATATAGGTCTTTACATCGTCGATGGATGACATATCGCGAATATTCCGTTCATTATCGGCCAGCAGGTAAGGATCGACTTTCTGCCCTTCTTTGATAAAAAGGTTTTTGCGGATAACCCAGGATCGGGTTTTCATATGTGCCGCATTCAGGGCTTTTCCAGAAGCAGTCTTCGCATCTGACAGGGTGTCATAGATGCTGGTCCCAAAAGGATCCAGGGTTTCGATCCGGATATGCCGGATCACTTTTCCTTTATATTTATTGAATGGGACTTCGCTTTTAATTTTGTGCGAATTGTCAGGCAGGGGTGTAATTTCAGGTGGTTTAAAGGCCAGCCCATATAACATCTGGAGGATTTTTTTTCGCGAGAATTTTTTGTAAACAGAATCATAAAATATCTTTGACCGTTGTTCATTTTTCACGTTTATCGCAGGGATCTCAATAGATTGAACAACAAAAACGGTGTCTTTCAGGATCTTGTAAGTCTTCCCTTTGTAATTAAACCAGGTTCCTTTCTTCACGTTAATGGTATCGAAAGAAACTGTAACCTTAAGGTTCTTCGGGTTCTCCTGGCTTCGTGAAGGGAATGAAAAAGACAACAGAAAAAAAAGTGAGAAAAAAATCTCCAACACAATGCCTGACGGCAGTTCCACAAATCGGGCTGGATGAGGGTTATACATTTATTTCAGTTTCATCGAGGCGATGATGTCGCTGATTTTTTTGGTTAAGATGGCATCCTTATAATCATATTCTTCTTTGCCGCCCAGGTTTTCCTTCACGCCGAAGTAATACTTGATCTTGGGTTCGGTGCCGGAAGGCCTTACACTGATGCGGGATCCATCTTCCAGGAAGAATTGCAGGACATTCGATTTAGGAAGACCGAGCACCTTCTCCTTTCCGGTAACCAGGTTCTTCTCACGCAAGGTCAGGTAATCCCTGATCTCCACAACTTTTGAGTTGTTGATATTGGCCGGAGGGTTCCGACGGTAATCCACCATCATTTTCTGGATCTCTTCGGCGCCGGTCTTTCCTTTCCTTGTTATAGAAATCAGTCGTTCCTTGTAGAATCCAAGTTCCTGGTAGATACGGATGAGGAGGTCGAAAAGGGATTTTCCCTGGCTGGCCATCCATGCAGCGGCTTCCGCAAGTAGCGCACATGCGCTGACAGCATCTTTATCCCTGACAAAATCACCAATCAGATAGCCGAAACTTTCTTCCCCGCCTACAATGTATTTCATTTTCCCTTCCTGTTTCCGGATAACATCTGCGATAAATTTGAAGCCGGTGAGGCATTCAAAATATCCGACTCTGAACTTTTCCGCAATCCGCTTCAGGAGTTTGGTGGTGACGATGGTGGAAACGATGAATTCATTTCCTGTTAGCATCTGCTTCTCTTCCCAGCGATACAGGATGTAATAAAAAAGAAGAGCTGCAGTCTGGTTTCCGTTCATAAGGATGAATTCACCTATGGCATTCTTCAATGCAATACCTACGCGGTCAGCATCAGGATCTGTAGCCATTACCAGGTCTGCATCGATCTCACGAGCCTTTTCGAGGGCCAGGATCATAGCATCCTGTTCTTCCGGGTTCGGGGAATGTACCGTCGGGAAATTACCATCGGCAACCATTTGTTCCTTCACTGTGATGACATTTTCAAAACCGTACCGCTTCAGGATTTCCGGTATCATTTTCCGTCCGCAACCATGAAGCGGTGTATAGACGATCTTCAGGTTTTTCTGAAGCCGGATTATTTCAGGAGACAAGGACAGGCTGAGAACAAGGCCAAGATAGGCTTCATCGACCTCTTTCCCTATTTCAATAATATTTTCAGGATCGCCGGTCCACTTCACATCTTCTACTGAGGCGATCTTCTGAACCTCCCCGATCACATTTACATCATGGGGAGCTATCATCTGTGCACCATCGTCCCAGTATGCCTTATAACCATTGTATTCTTTAGGATTGTGGGAAGCAGTTAACATGACCCCCGTCTGGCATTTCAGGTGGCGTATGGCAAATGAGAGTTCCGGAGTTGGCCGAAGGTCATCAAAAAGAAAGACCCTGAAACCATTGGCTGCAAATACCTCTGCTGTAATTTTTGCGAATAACCTGCTGTTGTTGCGGCTGTCGAATGAAATAGCTGCCTGGATCGGGTGAACACCAGGAAACATCTTCAGGAGATAATTTGCAAGTCCCTGTGTTGCCATTCCAACGGTATATTTGTTCATCCGGTTCGTTCCGGCACCCATAATACCTCTCAATCCACCTGTACCGAATTCCAGATCGCGGTAAAAGGCATCAGTAAGTTCTGCCGGGTTCTTTTCCATCATCTCCCTGACCATAGCTTTGGTATCATTATCAAAATCTCCATCCAGCCAGGCATTGGCGCGTTTTAATATATTGAGGTCAATTGTAGTATTCATAAGTTATTACTGATTAAAAAGTTAAAATTTTTTCTATCTGTTCTTATTCAGTATTAATGATATCCCATCATATTCCCAATGCATTCTTTCAGGCTGGTTCTCCAATAAGGGATTGCGATCCCAAACCGTTCTTTGAATTTGGTTTTATTGAAAACACTATAGGATGGCCGTGCGGCAGGAGTGGGGTATTCTTTTGTTTCAATAGGCTCAAGGATGCAATCAATTCCCGAAATTTCGATAATCGCATGTGCAAAATCGTACCAGCTGATCACACCCTCATTGGCATAATGGTAAACCTCCATGGACCGTGTATACTCAATTTCCGGCAGAATGTCAAGGATCGCTTTGGCGAGATCGCTTGCATAAGTAGGCCCACCGACCTGGTCATAAACAACCCTTAATTTTCCGAATTCTTTTCCTTTTTTCAGTATTGTTTTTACAAAATTCTGTCCGTACTCTGAATATAACCACGAGGTGCGGATAATAATGCCTTTAACATCCTCTTGCAGGATCCGAGTTTCTCCTTCCAGCTTGCTTTTTGAGTAAACAGAGACGGGGTTTACCGGGTCGGTTTCTTTATAGGGTTTGTAACTCTTTCCATTAAAAACATAATCCGTTGAAATATGGATCAATAGGATTCCTGTTTCAGCACAGATCCTTGCTATTTCACCGGCGGCAGTCGCATTCACGGCCATCGCCTTGTCGGGTTCGGACTCTGCCTTATCCACGGCGGTATATGCGGCACAGTTGATCAGGATACCGGGTTTGTGTGTGGCCAGGAAAGCAGCCATCCCCGAGGAATCGGTGATATCCAGGTCATGGACATCGATGAACGTAAAAATATGCTTTTTGTATTCGCCGGCAAGTTTTTTCAGAGCACTTCCCAATTGCCCATCACCTCCCGTTACGAGAATTTTCATCTTCTAATGTTTGTTTGATTAATGAAAATACACGTGTTTTCTGTTTTCAATACCGGATCATTTTACTGTTAAAGATTTACTCCCGGCCATTTTTTAAAGATTAAGTAACGGCAGAAAGTAGTCGATTATTTTATCATTTTCTCACTGATAGTGAAATGATTGACCTTTCTTTCAGGATAAAACCCTGATCCGTTCAGATAGCAGGAACCGGGCCTGCCCTTTTACCCTGAATCTTTGTATTTATATTTATTACCAGAACAGGTTGCAAATGTACTGAATAGCCTGAAAAGAACCTTGATCAATCTGGTAAATTTAGGGGGTGATATTCATATATGAATGAATGCACTCTAATGTTCCATCTGTGCATCCTGCGAAAATCGTTTTTATGGTTCCGCAAAACTGATCAACGTTAGGAAATCCGGGGATCAGGAAATTAAAGATTCAGCCGGGTCCGGATGGCTTTTACCTCGTTTGTCAGTTTCTTCACCATTTGCACCAGCTGGTAAGTATTATCGGCAGTATTTTCGGGGATTTCCGGGCTGATATAGTTGACGAACTGCCAGATCTCCCGGATGTCATTCACCGCGATTTCATAAGGTTCATAAGCCGGGTTCAGGGAATGAAGGATAAATTTCCCTTCGGTCCGGATCTTATTTTCAACGACTTTAAATACGATGCCTTCTTCGGAGGTAAGGATAATGCATGCATCCCGGTCGCGAACAGCATGCCAGTCCTGAACGAAGACCCCGGTTACCCAAGCCCTTTCAGGGATGGGCAGCATGGAATCGCCGCTTATCTGGAACGTGCGGTATTTCTTTTGTTTTGAAAGAAAAGGAAGCCGGAAAGTAGGAAGGATGCTGATGTATTCCGGGTCGGCAAATCCGCTTTTGTATCCGGCTTTTGCTTTTTCCGTTACCAGTTCGATGTTCTCCTGGTTATCCTGGCCTACGGTGGTGGCCAGGATCCGCAGGCTGCTGCCTTTGATGAAAACATCGTAGCCTTTTTCCAACTGTCTGAGCTGGCTTTCGTGTAATTTCGTGAGGTCGACCTTGACCAGGGTGTCGATCGCTACCCTGAAATAATTTGAAAAGCTAACCAGAGCTTCTATTCCGGGTTGGGCAATGGCATTCTCATATCCGCTCAGGGTTGAACGCTTCATCCCAAGGGCAACCGCTACATCATCTTGTGTCCGCCCCATCCTCTTCCGGAAAAATTTTATGTTTGAAGAAAAAAACATCTTGCAATTATTTTTTAAAATGATTATATTGTAGTCGTAATAATGATTAAAAACACGTCAAAGATAAAGTAAAAAGAATTAAAAGTCAAGAAAAAAAAGTAACGAAGTGGCGAAATAGCGAAGTAGCGAAAAAATAAAATAAAAAAACACCTATAAACCCCGCAGGGATGACATTATTCCAGCGAAAAAAATAAAAAAAACATGTATTTGGTTATTACTTTTTGCTGGAAGACTGATAAAGCTAAAAAACGATTATGGAAACTTATGATGTTAAAACGTTTAATCAGAAAATGAGGACAAGAACAAAGGCTTTTGCCGTTTCGGTCTATACCATGCTTAAGAGGATCAGGTTGGATGACCTGAACCGGGTAGTCGTCAGACAGCTGATGAAAAGCGCTTCATCGGTAGCAGCAAACTACAATTCTGCTACACTAAGTTTTTCATCACTACGTTCGAAAAATTTTAGTCTCATTGATTTCGCTACTTCGCTACTTCGCTATTTCGCTACTTATGTTAAAAACAAACCGCAATATCGTCCACTTTGACCTCGACACCTTCTTCGTATCGGTGGAACGCTTGCAGAATCCTGCATTGCAGGGCAAGCCAGTGATCATCGGCGGGATGTCCGACAGGGGCGTCGTGGCAAGCTGCAGCTACGAGGCCCGCCGTTTCGGTGTCAACTCGGCCATGCCCATGAAGATGGCCCGGATGATGTGCCGGGATGCCGTATTCATCCGTGGCGATATGGAACTTTATTCCAGCTATTCGCACCTGGTTACAGACATCATTGCAGAAAAGGCACCGTTGTATGAGAAGGCTTCTATTGATGAGCATTACCTCGATGTGACCGGCATGGATCGTTTCTTCGGCCTGCAGAAATGGACCCACGAACTTCGTATGGCGATTATGAATAATACGGGATTGCCGATCTCGTTCGGCCTGTCGGTAAACAAGACCGTTTCGAAGATCGCTACCGGCGAAGCCAAACCGAACGGGGAACTGCAGGTTCCGGAAGATCATGTGAAACCGTTCCTTGCCCCTTTGTCGATCCGGAAAATACCTGGAATAGGAGAGAAGACCTATCCTTTGCTCCGATCCATGGGAGTCGCCACCATCGATACCCTGAGCCGAATTCCCCTGGAAATGATGGAACGAGTCATGGGAAAGAACGGCATTATCCTGTGGGAACGGGCCAACGGTATTGACACGACTCCGGTAAGACAATATTCGGAGAGCAAATCTGTCAGCACAGAAACTACATTTGAACAGGATACGATCGATATTGTCCGGATGAAGGAGATCCTGGTGAAGATGGTGGAAAAAATCGCCTATGAACTGCGTGAGCAGCAGAAACTCACCGCCTGCGTGACGGTCAAGATCCGGTATTCCAATTTCGATACCCATACCATCCAGCAACAGGTTCCATACACGGCCTTCGACCATGTCCTCATTCCCATTGTGAAAGAACTGTTCGACAAGCTGTACCAGCGCCGTATGCTGATTCGCCTGATCGGGGTACGTTTCAGCAAGCTGGTTCCCGGCAGCCAACAGATCGACCTGTTTGAGGATTCAGTGGAGATGATCAACCTATACCAGGCGATGGACCGGATCCGGCATAAGTACGGGCAGAAAGCGGTACGGAGAGCAGTGGCATTTACAAATAGCAAAATAGCAAAATGGCAAAATGGCAAAATCAATTCAGGCATTGGGTATCAGGCAATAGGGGAAAATAGAGAGATTGCTTCGGCACTTCATGCCTCGCAATGACAAGGTTTTGGTAACTGAAGGAGATTGCTTCGTCGCTTTGCTCCTCGCAATAAAAATAGCGAATCTCGTGAAGTTCTACAAGCTGATTTTATGACCTTTATAAACTTTTTGAACTTTAAAACTTTATAAAACTGAAATCGTAAATCGTAAATCTGAAATCGTAAATTGTTTCTTAACTGCCACTCATATTATTCCCTGCGTTACGGCACCCTTTCCATTGAAAAACTGGTGGAAACGGCAAAGGCATGCAGCGTCACCATTCTTGCACTCACCGATATCAACAATTCCACCGGTATCGTCGATTTTGTGAAGGCCTGCAGAGAGAATGGGATCAGGCCCGTCGCGGGAATTGAGTTCCGCAGGGATGAGCAGTTGCTGTACATCGGCCTGGCCATGAATAATGAAGGTTTTCGTGAACTGAATGAGTTCCTGTCGTATCATACCCTCAATGGACTTCCATTGCCATACCAGGCACCTGAGTTAGAGAATGTTGTTTTGATTTATCCCATTCAAAATAGCAAAATGGCGAAATGGCGAAATAGCGAAATATTAAGTAGCGAAGTAGCGAAAACGCGGAGTAGCGAAATAAAAGTTAATGGCGAAATACCAAAAACTCGCCAGTTCGCCAGTTCACCAGTTCACCAGTTCTTCGGCGTTCCTCCTTCCTTCATCCGCAAACTGGCAACCATCAGTGACAAAAACATCCTTGACCATGCGGTCATCCTTGCCCCGGTTACATTTACCAATGAAAAGGAATACGACCTGCACTGCAACCTGCGGGCTGTCGATAACAACATCCTCCTCAGCCGGCTTAGCCCTGAGCAACTGGCTGCTCCGGACGAAATGATGATCCCGGAAGGGAAGGTGAGGGATCTTTACAAAGACTACCCTCAGCTGATCCGGAATACGGAACAATTGCTTGGGGAATGCTCGATCGATTTTGATTTTTCTTCTCATAAAAACAGGAAAACCTTTACCGGGAATTCCTATGATGACAAAACCCTTCTTGAAAAACTGACCAATGACGGATTGGTATACAGGTACGGCAAGTCCAACCTCGAAGCAGCAAAACGGGTCAGACATGAACTGGAGATCATCGATAAAATGGGATTTTCATCCTATTTTCTGATAACCTGGGACATCATCCGTTATTCCATGTCGCGGGGATTTTACCATATGGGCCGTGGCAGTGGTGCCAATAGCATCGTGGCCTATTGCCTGAAGATCACCGATGTGGATCCCATCGAACTGGATCTTTACTTCGAACGCTTTATCAACCCGAAACGAACCTCTCCTCCCGATTTTGATATTGATTATTCATGGAAGGAAAGGGATGAAGTGCTGGATTATATATTCAAACGATATGGCCATAAACATACTGCCTTGCTGGGCGCTATGTCAACATTCAAAGGTAATTCGATCTACCGTGAGCTGGGGAAGGTACATGGCATTCCAAAAGGGGAGATGGACGATCTCCTGAAATATCCTGAAAAAGAGATCCATAAGAATGAGGTTATACGCAGGATCAATGAACTCGGGGCAATGATGGTCGATTTTCCGAACATCCGTAGCATTCATGCTGGAGGAGTGCTGATCTCCGAGGACCCGATCACCTGCTATACCGCCCTGGATATGCCTCCCAAAGGTTTCCCGACCACGCAATGGGATATGTATGTGGCGGAAGACATCGGCTTCGAAAAACTGGATATCCTCAGCCAGCGGGGCATCGGACACATCAAAGAAACTGCCGAGATCGTCCTGAAGAACCGTGCCGTGAATGTTGATGTTCACAGGGTACAGGAATTTAAAAAAGACGAAAAGGTAAAACACCTGCTCAGGGTGGGAGAGACCATCGGCTGCTTTTACGTGGAAAGTCCTGCCATGCGCGGATTATTGAAAAAGTTGCAATGCGATAACTACCGCAGCCTGGTTGCTGCCAGTTCCATTATCCGCCCGGGTGTGGCCCGTTCGGGCATGATGCGTGAGTATATTTACCGGTTTCATCACCCGGGACAATTCAAGTACCTGCATCCTGTGATGGAAGAACAGTTAAAGGAAACCTATGGTGTAATGGTGTATCAGGAAGATGTGCTGAAGATCTGTCACCATTTTGCCGGACTCGACCTGGCGGATTCCGATGTCCTGCGCCGGGCCATGAGCGGGAAATACCGTTCAAAAAAGGAACTGCAACGGATCATCGACAAATTCTTTGAAAATTGCAGGAATTTCGGCTACCCGGAGGAAGTTACGAAAGAGGTCTGGAGGCAGATCGAATCCTTTGCCGGTTATTCCTTTTCCAAGGCCCATTCGGCCTCCTATGCCGTGGAAAGCTACCAGAGCCTCTACCTGAAAGCCCATTACCCATTGGAATTCATGACCGGTGTGATCAACAATTTCGGCGGGTTTTACAGCTCCTGGGTTTACTTCAATGAGGCCCGCAATTGTGGCGCCACACTTCATCTTCCTTGTGTCAATCGTAGCGAATATAAAACAAACATCGCCGGAACCGACATTTTTGTGGGGTTTATTCATGTGGCGAACCTCGAAAATCAAGTAGGTAAAATTATCAGCGAAGAACGGAAAGCGAATGGAGAATACCTTTGCCTGGAGGATTTTATTGTAAGAACGGGAACGACCCTTGAGCAAATAATCATTCTTATCCGAATCGGGGCATTCCGCTTTACCGGTAAAACCAAAGCCCAACTTCTCTGGGAAACCCACCTGTTACTTGGCAAAAATGCTGAACCATCGAAATCATCGCCTCGGATCGTCAACCGTCAATCATCCATTGGAGATCTCACATCTCACATCTCACATCACACATCTCAAACCGTAAATCCCCTTCTTTTCTATACCCCGCCAAAAAAATATGAACTACCTACCTTGGAACAAGATACAGTTGAGGATGTTTACGATGAAGTTGAATTGCTCGGGTTTCCTGTTAAACATACCTATTTCGACCTGCTCGAAACCTCATTCCGCGGGGAAATAATGGCAAAGGACATGATCGGTTTCTTAGGGAAGAAGGTAAGGATGCTGGGCCAGCTTGTGACGATAAAATATGTGAGGACCGTGAAAAAGGAATGGATGCACTTCGGAACGTTTATCGATATTACAGGCCATTTTTTCGACACAGTTCATTTTCCCGATTCCGTGAAGAATTATCCTTTCCGTGGCGACGGGATCTACCTTGTTCTGGGAAAGATCGTGGAGGAATTCGGGTTTCCCAGCATGGAAGTTCAGAAGATGGCAAAGATGCCGTTGAAGAAGGATCCGAGGGCCGGGTAATTGACAATTGATAATGGATAATTGATAATAGAGGTCAGAGTTCAGAGATCGGAAATCGTACTCATAAATCTCACATCTCACATCTCACATCTCACATCTCAAATTACTTTATCCCGATCACCACATTCGATCCCTGGGGTGTATCTCTTCTCCGGATGTATTTGAACCCGGCATTCTGCATCCAGGTTTTAATCTCTTTTTCTGTGTAGGTATCTCCTTTTTCAGTTCCTACCAGCATATTCAGTGCAAAGAAAGCGCCTGCGGCCGGACTTGTCCGGTCATCCGTCATGATGTGGTCAAGAATGACCAGCTGACCCCCGGGATTCAGGGCTTCAGCGCATTTTTTTATGAGAAGTTTGTTCTCATCTGGTGAATTGATATGAAGAACTGCAGAAAGTAAAACCAGGTCATAATCATAACCTAATTTGTCTTTCAGGTAATCACCGGCAACAGTAGTAACCGAATTTTCAAATCCTTCATGGGAAATGTATTGCCGGGTGATTGGTATCACATTGGGAAGATCGAAGATTGTTCCACTGATCACAGGGTTTTCCCGGATGAATTCAAACGTAAATGCACCTGATCCCCCGCCAATATCCAACACGCTTTTGGTTTGCGTCAAATCGAGCATCGCTGCAATCTCTTTTGCCTGTTGTATGCCTCTTGAATGCATGGCAGCAATAAAGGATTCGAGCCAGGCCTCTTCCCTTTCACCGATCGGATGCTTCATGGCTACCGAAGTACCGGCTTTCACTGCTTCCGTTAATGTACTCCAGGTTTTCCACAAATGCACCACGTGGCTGAGGCCACCCATGTATGTGGGTTGTCCTTTGATCATGAAACGGGTTGAGAAATCTGTATTGGAAAATTGACTACCTGATTTTTTCAACAACCCAATGGGAACTAATGCATTCATGAGCCGATCGGTAGCACGTTCATTGGCTCCTGTTGCCTTTGCCACAATCGGAGAACTTAGCGGACCATCTTTTAAAATGGTAAAAAGATTCAGCTCATGCGCTGTAAGGATGATCCTGCTGATGCGGAATGCATTGACCATCTCTAAAAATTCCCCGGGTGAATTGATCTCTTTCATGTGTTTGTTATTTTTATTTTAAACTTGCTTCTCTTTATTAATCCCAAAATTGAATTAGCTAAATTAACAATTTTCATTACATTTGTCCGTGAAGGAGAGAGGAAATTTCTCCTGAAACTGATTGTTAAACATTTAAAACTTTTATTATGAACATTTCGATTTCCGTTATTGTTATCGGGTTTTTGGTACTGATTTTCTTTTCCGGTATAAGGATTGTCCGCCCCACGCATCGTGGATTGGTCGAAAGGCTCGGAAAATACAATCGTTTTGCATTGTCAGGCTTTCACTGGATCATACCGGTAATTGAGAAAATGTACCAGGTAAATGTCACCGAAAAGATGATCAATGCTGAACCCCAGGAGATAATTACCAATGATAACCTCAATGCAAAAGTTGACGCCCAGGTTTATTTCAAGATCAAATCGGATGAGGACAGTGTGAAATTTTCTCAGTACAATGTCAACAGTATTGAGTACCAGATCGTGAACCTGGCCCGCACTACACTTCGTAACATCATCGGCACCCTTACTCTGAAATCAGCAAACAGCGAACGGGGAAGAATCAACAAAGACCTCCATACTACCTTGCTCCTTGAGACCAGCCATTGGGGCATCGAGATCATCCGTACCGAATTAAAGGAAATTGAACCTCCGAAAGATGTTCAGGAGACGATGAACAAGATCGTGAAAGCCGAGAATGAAAAAATCGCTGCCATTGATTTTGCAACAGCTACCGAAACCAAGGCCGACGGGGAAAAACGTGCCGAGATCCGGAAAGCAGAAGGGTTCAAACAAGGTGCCATCCTTCGTGCAGAAGGCGAAGCACAGGCCATTCAACTTGTCAATGAGGCTGCAGAAAAATATTTTATTGGAAATGCCCAACTGTTACGCAGAATCCAGGCATTGGAAACTTCCCTCAAAGAAAATGCAAAATTTGTAGTTCCTACTGGTTCAGATCTTGTGAATGTACTCAGTGAAATGGGTGGCATCATTCCACTTAAGCCAAAAGAAGCCAAAGAATCCGGAACCTCTCAACCAGGGGTAAAATGATTTGTAGAGGAGTTAAGGCTCAGAGTTTTGCCTTGATTTCCTCTATATCTTTCATATGTAACGACCGTAGTCCTTTTACTTCCGCTTCAATCTTGTCGTGAAGGCTCTTATGTTCGGTTTTTTCCGCATTCAATTTCGATGACAATTCTTTGAACTTTTCATCGACCCCTGATATATGATGTGCCTGCTCTTTCACGACTTTGTCAACAAATTCATCTAGTTCGGTGGCAAAGTTTCGTTGTTTCTCTTCACATTGCTCTATTTCTGCAGTAAATTTAGCGGAAAATTCTTTCAAAGACGAGGAAAACGAGTCGGCTGCCTTCTTCATTTCTTCCCGTATCGAAACAAATTCCTGTTTCACTGATTCGTCCAATTTCATATACTCTTCGGATAATTCACGGACACTCTCATCGCATTTGCTTTTCAGGAAGAAAACTAGAGCCAGGAGCAGCAGGAAAATTATGGCGATAATAATAACGGCCAGCAGGAGGTAATTCTGTGCGTTCATGCTGGTTTTACTGACCCTCGCATCAAGATCATGGAATCGTCCTGCAACTTTTTGCAGGGAATCATTGGTTTGTTTAACCGCTTTCTCATTTGTGGAAAGGCTTTTCGCTAAACTGTCAACGACAGTTAGCTGTTTCGTTGCGATTTTTTTTGCATCAAATCCTGCTTTCTTCGCAGCATCGATCCCTTCAGAGATCTTTTTCTTTTCCGATTGAAAATCTTTCTTCAGAAGATAATCGGCATTTTGTGCCCAGGAAGCCATCGTAAACAGGGCAATAACAAGAAGTGTGAAACATTTTTTCATATATTGAATTTTGGTTTTGTTTATAGCCAAGACTCCCCCTATATGTTTAAATGCAGGAAACTGGAAAAGTTATGGCATGAGGATTGGTTAATGCCATAAAGATAATACTTAAAAATCCGGAAGTCAATAAGGAGATGATATTAATACCCGAAAAGGTCTTTCAGAGTTAGTTTTTTAACAGGCCCGATCTGCCCAAGCGCATTAAAATCGATGGCCGATTCCCTGCCCAGAACTAAGTAGGTTTTTGCTTTGTCCTTCAGGTACTTATCCTCAAATGTGATCATATCGTCCAAGGTCATTTCTGCCACTTTTTCGAATATATCTTTACGAATATCCTGTTTGAGACCAAGTTTTTCTGCATTAAGGAAATTCCAGATGCTGTTCATTCTGTGGATCCTTTCCGTACTGATCTTGTTTAACAAGGCATATTTGGATCCGTGGAATGTACTTTCAGAAACAGGAAGAACTTTAAAAAGTTCATCAAAGGCGATAAAAGCGTCCATAATCTTATCATTCTGAGTTGCAATAAAACCCTTATTCATGTATGACTTTTCAAGATCAGCAGGCTCCTGGTATCGTGAAGTTGCGGAATAAGCCAGGGCTCTTTTTTCCCGGAGTTCCTGGAACACGATATTGCTTCCGAAATACAAGTTAAACAGGGCGATTACAGGCGCCAGGGAACGGTTATACTGGCTTCCCTTGATAAGGGTTTGTAGTTTTGCCTGCTTGGCGTCATAGGGAGCAAATAACACCGTATTTTCAAGCGTTTCATTTTCCCGGAATACCAGTGGCTCAGGAACCGGCTTTAAGGTAGACGGTCCTGAATGGTATTTTTCCAGTAGGCCGGTAAGTTCATCCGGCTTGGCATTCCCATAATAAAGGATGTCGTGCCTGATATTCCTGAGATCTTTGATTTTCCCTACCAGTTCCAAAACTGACAGCGACCGGAGTTCACTTTCCGTCAGGATATTTTTATAAGGGGAAGATGGCCCATATATACCAAAACTGATCAGTGCAGAAAATACTTCGTTCTGATTGGCTTTCCCGTTTGATCGTGCTTTAAGCGTATTTTCTACACGATTATCAAGCGCCTCTTTGTCAGGAATCGCGTCGGCAAGCAACTCCTCCATCAAGCAAA
>Ga0187861_10003490_pt1 | contig 13867 bp, 6 predicted proteins | sample June2016WEW_10_1_3_FD_132986 | JGI IMG/M metagenome (GOLD analysis project Ga0187861, IMG submission 132986) | Peatland microbial communities from SPRUCE experiment site at the Marcell Experimental Forest, Minnesota, USA - June2016WEW_10_100 | ecosystem: Environmental > Terrestrial > Soil >...
CTCCCAGACGGAGACTGCTGACCGCTTGGCCTTCTCGGTCCGAGCGTCGGCATACCTGAGCACATCAATTGCGGACCAGCAACGACATCACCAATGGAAGGAAAGGACGACTCATGCGAAGAATCAGTTCGACGATTCTTCTGGCGGCGTTGGCATTCGCCGGAACTCCCGCAGCACGGAGCGTGGCCAAGCGCTACGTCGTCACCAGCGCCGGCGGCGTAGGCGACGGGCAAACCCTGAACACCGGTGTAATTCAGGCCCTGATTGACAAGGTGGCTCAGCAAGGCGGCGGAATCCTGGTTGTCCCAAAGGGCACATTTATCACGGGTGCGTTGTTCTTCAAGCAGGGGGTAAGTCTGTTTATCGAAAAGGACGCGATACTGAAGGGATCAGTCAATCCGCAGGACTATCCGCAAGTCCATACGCGATGGGAGGGAGTGGAGCGCGAATGGACTTCGGCCCTGCTGAATTTCACGGATATGACTGGCGTGGAACTCAGCGGCGCAGGCACGGTCGACGGTTCCGGCGATGTGTGGCTGCAACGCGGAGCTTCCTCGTTACCGCGCCAAACGGGCCAAGATCAGCAAATGCGGCCTCCGCAGGATCGCTCCGGCTCGCCTTCGAATCCGGGAATCGGCCGCCCGCGCATGATCTGCATCCAGAACTGCAAGCGTGTCCGCATCGCCAACCTGAAGTTACGCCAGCAAGCGATCTGGTGCCTGCACATTCTTTACTCCGTCGGGGTGACGGTGGAGAATCTGACGATCACAGCCGACCATAACATCCCCAGCTCCGACGGCATCGACATCGATTCCTCACGCCGCGTACGGGTGAACAATATCGACATCGACGTCAACGACGACTGCATTTCGATTAAGTCCGGCAAAGATGCCGACGGCCTCCGCGTCAACCGCCCCAGCGAGGATATTGTCGTCGAGAACAGCCGCTTCCATTATGGTCACGGCGGTGTTGCCATGGGCAGCGAAACCTCCGGCGGCATCCGCAAGGTAGAAGTTCGAAACTGTATCTCTGACGCGGACAACTGGGCGCCAATCCGCTTCAAGACGCAGCCGAGCCGCGGTGGCGTGGTCGAGAACATCACGTACCGCGACATGCAGCTCAAAGACACGCGCCAGGCGTTTGAATTCAACATGGAATGGCGCATGGTTCCGCCCATTGCGCCTCCGGCGAAAGTGCTGCCTGTGGTCCGCAACATCACGATCCGGAACATAACCGGAACCGTAAGCTCGGTCGGGATGATGCACGGCCTTGCCGACAGCCCAATCGAGAACGTGAAGTTCGAGCACTGCAAAATCACAGCCCAGAAAGGTTTTGTCATTGAGAACGCGCACAAAGTCGACCTCTCCGGCTTGATTTTGGATGTCAAAGAGGGAGCGCCGATCACCAAGAAGAACGTCAAATGAAACAGCAAATAGAATTCGTGAAATCCGTGGAATCCGTGGCTGCTTTTGAAGCGGTTAAACAGTTACTAGGATTGATATGAGAATTCACCTCGGGATTATGAACACGCGAATCTCTTTTTCCAGGTCGATCCTGGCGGCCATGTTCCTGATGCTTGCAGCTGTCACGTCGACATTGGCAGATGTCAAACCTTCCGCTCTCTTCAGCGACCACATGGTGTTGCAGAGCGGCATGAAAGTTCCTATATGGGGAACCGCGAGTCCCGGCGAACGGGTCATGGTGACGCTGAATGCGCAGAAGCAATCGGCCGTTGCGCATGCGGATGGGAAGTGGGTAGTTCGCCTTAACAACCTCGAGGCCGGCGGTCCGTTTCAGATGACCATCTCCGGGGAAAATACCATCACGATCAGCGATGTTCTGATCGGGGAGGTGTGGCTCGGTTCCGGCCAGTCTAACATGGTGTTTACGGTTTCGAAGAAACAAGCCACGTACGCCGGGGTGATCAATGAAGAACAGGAGATCGCCGCAGCCAATTACCCCCAGATCCGTATGTTCACAGGCAAATCCGCCAAGACCTACGAACCTCAAACCGAAATCCAGGGTGAGTGGCTGGTATGTAATCCCGAGAATGTGCCGGCTTTTTCGGCGGTCGGCTATTTCTTCGCCCGCGATCTCCAAAACGAGATCCATCATCCGGTCGGTATTCTGACCTTGGCCTTTGGCGCCAGCACGGCGGAAGCGTGGATTCGGCGAAAAACGCTGGCTGCCGATCCGCTTTTAAAGCCCATGCTCGATCATTTTGACGCCGCGGTCCAGTTCTATCGCGCCAATCCGGCGGCGCCAGCCGAGCAGGCGCCCAAGCCGCCGCAAACCATTAACGCCCGGCTGGGCCCGCCACCCCAGCAGCAACACGATCCTGTGCAGGACCAACACTACCCGACGGTCCTATTCAACGGCATGATCAATCCCGTCATCCCTTACGCGATTCGTGGGGTGATCTGGTATCAGGGTGAATCCGTCGTCGGTGGCGACGAGGGCGTATCGCTCTACGGACATGTTGAAGCCACGCTGATTCAAGACTGGCGAAGGCTCTGGGGGCAGGGTGATTTCCCCTTTTTCATCGTCCAGTTGCCGGCGCTCGACAACATCAGCAACAATCCGCGCGTCCGGGAAGGCCAGGCCTCCGTGCTCTCGCTGAGGAATACCGGAATGGCCGTCACTATCGATATCGGCGATCCGAAGGATGTGCACCCGCACAACAAGCAGACGCTGGGTGAGCGTCTGACCCGCATCGCTCTCGCCAAGGTCTATGATCGCAAGATCGAGTACTCGGGTCCGGTGTATGAATCGATGAAGATCAGCGGCAGCACCATTCAGTTGAGTTTCTCGCACTTGGGAGACGGTCTGGTGGCCAAAGATGGCCCACTCAAGTGGTTCACGATCGCAGGCGCCGATCGGAAATTTGTAGCCGCTGAAGCCCGGATCGAGGGTGACACGATCATCGTAAGCAACGCCCAACTCACAATGCCCTTGGCTGTGCGTTACGCCTGGGACAATTATCCCGAAGGCTGCAATCTTTATAACGCCGCAGGTCTTCCCGCAGTTCCGTTCCGCACGGATAAATGGTAGAGGTACGGCACCATGAAATCTCCTAATTGGAAGATCTTCTTGTTTTGCACCGGGCTGGTTATTCTGCCGCTCATGATGCCGCTGGTTCTATCTGCGCAGGCGCCGTGGCAGCAGATCACGGTTCCCTCGCTCCGCGAGGCAGCGGCAAACTTTCGCACGCCTCCGCGCGAATACGGCGCGATTCATTGGGCCATATGGGGCGGCGAACTGACCCGGGAGAGAATCGTCCAGGAGTTCGATACGCTTGTGAAGAACGGCATCTTCGTCGTGAATCTCGGCCCGGCCCGCGGCATGAATCCGAAGTACCTGTCACCCGAACATCTGGCGCTCACGAAGTTCGCCGTGGAAGAGGCAAGCAAACGCGGCATGAAGGTCTGGCTGGCCGATGAAGGCAGCTATCCGAGCGGCTTTGCGGGCGGCAAGATCAGCGCTGACTACCCGCAACTGTGCATGCAGGGCATCGTGGCGGATATGCGAATCAGCATTGTCCCCGGGCAGACCATCTCGATGCCCGCGCCGCCGGATACCTTAGGGGTGCTGATAGCGAATCCGGCTGCTGGGACTAGCCAGCTGCTGCCTATCCACAACAATGAGATCAAATTTACTGCGCCGCCGGAGGGACGTTGTGAAATTATTCTGGTGCGCCACGTCTTCCGCAGTTCGCCCACCCGCTACATCAATCGCGCCGACGGCACCTACTCCAAGGACAGCCTTTATTCGCTGATCGACTACCTGAATCCCGAAGCCACCCGCGCATACCTGAAGACCACCCATGAAGTTTACAAAGAGCTGTTCGGCAACGAGTTCAGCAAAACGGTATTGGGCTTTTTCGGCGACGAACCCGATTACACAGGTTTCATCCCTTGGACCCCTGCCCTGCTGGAGAAATTCAAAGAGCAGAAGGGATACGATCTGCAACCGTATCTGCCTTTGTTCTTCGCGCCGAAATTGACTGACGAGGCGCGGCGAGCCAGAGCCGACTATTGGGACGTTTGGAGCGGCATCTTCCGCGACAGCTTCTTTGGCGTCCAGGCGGACTGGTGTGCAAAGAACAATCTGGAATACCTGGTCCACCTGAACCACGAGGAGCTGATGCTGAATCTCTCGCGCGGCGAGGATCTCGTCCGCAACGAGGGCGATTTCTTCCGGGACATGCGACATGTGCAAGTTCCCGGCATCGACAATTTGAGCCAGTTGCTGCCGGAATTGGTCAATCGGGAAGATTCAACCTACGCGACGAACAACAATTTTCCCAAGCTGGCCTCTTCCGCCGCGCACCTGTATGGCAGGCCCAAGGCGTGGACCGAGGAAGGCGGCGAGTTGGGCGTGGCCGGCAAGTTTCAGTTGGACTATCAGCTGGTCCGCGGTATGAACGCGCTGCAGATCCGCGGCGCTCTCGGAAGCGGCGGTTTTGGCGGTGGGAATATGGCTGCGAACTCCGGGCCTTCGCCTGCATTTCCGATGCTGGCATGGTATACCAATCGCTCCGGCTATCTCATGTCGATTGGACGCCCGGCAGCTCAGGTCGCCTTGTATCATCCCGCAAACAGCATGTGGTTGGGCGACGAGGAAGCGGATCGCAGCATTACCAAACTTTCCAAGCAGTTGTTGGAACATCAGATCGACTTCGACTACATCGACGAGCAAGCGCTCAGCTCCGAAGCCTCGCTCGAGAACGGCGGTTTCATCAACCTCAGCGGCCAGGTTTACCGGGCAGTGATCGTTCCGTCTTCTACCGTGATCACCCGGGCATCCTTGGATCGGTTACGGAAATTTGCTGTCGCCGGGGGAAAGGCCGTTTTTTGCGGCCGGACGCCCACCATGGTCGTCGACAGAGATTTCCTCCACGCCGGCGGTGCGCCGGATCTGAGCTTTGCCACCCTTGAGGCTTTAGGCGACATTTCGGCTACCGTAATCCAGGCTCTTCCCAAACCCGACGTTGCGTTGGATCAGCCCTGTGCGCCAATCAAATACACGCATCGGAGCTGGCGAGATGCCGACCTGTACTTCTTCTTTAATGAAAGCAGTGAAAAGCAAGCCCGCACCGCCCTGGTGGCCGGCCGTGGTCAGCCACAGGTCTGGGATGCGGGTACTGGTCTGATTCACACGATGAAGACGGCTGCCGCAACAACGGAAGGCGTGCGGCTGCCGCTGGTGCTGGAACCGTACGAAGCGATATTCATCGTAATCGGACCGTTGCCGCCCGATGTATCCACACCGGAGCCCTCGCTTTCGGCGGCCGACAATTTGGTGGAACTGACCAGTGACTGGTCACTCAGCATTGACGGCAACAGCCTGACCACCCCGCTGAAGTCCTGGCAGGATCTCGGCATCAGCGGCTCCGGCCCTGCAACTTACACCAAGGAGTTTACGCTCATCGCCAAGCCGGCGAACAAGCGGTTGTTCATCGAATGCGCCGACGTGCGCGACTACGCGCGCGTGCGGCTGAATAGCGTGGACCTCCAGGCGCGCGCCTGGCAACCCTATCGCTGGGATGCAACCACGGCGGTAAGATCCGGTAAGAACACACTTGAAATCGAAGTGCGCGCTTCGCCCGCCGGCCGGGGCCCCGCACCGGTACCGGCAAATCCGGGGCCGCCCAGGGCGCCCGGAGGTGCGGGCGCCAACAATCAAACTCCAGCGGCTGCCGCCGGGCAGAGTCCCGGGCCAGTAACCCCGCCCGTTTCGGGGCTCCTGGGATCGGTCCGCCTGGTCACGCGCGACTAAGACACGAGGTGGAGTCAGTCGCCGAACTGAGGGCCTGCATTCGGAGGTTTATCGCGCGATGGTCGCGGCCATCAGGCCGACGACAACTTCATTGGCCAGCGCGCGTACCGTGAGCGATTTCAAGGTCTTGGCAGGATCGAGCGGGAGGTCAAGCACGGTGGCGGCGCCGCCCGGCACCACGCGGCCTTTGCCTTTGAATTCGTTGACGTCGAGAATCCGCACTGTACCGGTCATCAAGTCAACGCGCGGCGGAATCGGCTCCGGACGCGAAAATGCGAAATCGTCGATGAAATAGTCCTGGTCAATTGGCCACCAGTTGACCGGATTGCGGAGGGCGAGCCGCTGGCTTGTCCCATCCTGGTAAGCCACAATCACTTCGCCGTTATCGATTCGACTTTGCATCCAGTTTGTCGAGCCGGCCATGAGCAGAAAAAGATGTTGTCCACGGCCGCTCAAAGGAATTTGCGCTTCACGAGGATAATTATCCCATTGCGAAGTGAACAGGATGTTTTTGGCGTCGCCGGGGCCAGGCGTCGCAAATGGCACTCCGTTCGGCAGCTCGAAACGCCCGCCGCTGCGGCCGGCGGCGGCACGCAGGCCAGTATCATCAATTTCCGCCTTGGCATTGATGCCGCCGGCCCAACCGCCGATGCCCTGGCTGGGAATTGCCAGCGAAACATAGGGCGAACGCGGCGCTATGTATTTGCCGATGCGAAAAATGTTCGTGACGCGATCATTGAAGTACGGCACCAGGTCGATGGTATAGCAGCGGGTTGATCCCGGGAGTTTCGCCTTCCAGTCTGTAACTGCGGCGGCAGCTCGAACCAACGTCTCTGTTTTCCGATCCACCGGCTGCAGCCAGTGCATCTGCCCCCGCTCGACTTTCACAAACTCGTCGCCTTGACCGCCAGGAATCGTTTTGGATGGCCGCTGGCCCGCCCACACAATGACAACATCATTTCGACTTGCCACAGGCCCGCGGATCTCGATCCGGGGTGTAGCGACACTGTCTTCGACCAACTGCCAGTTCGCGGGGAGGCCATTGACCGTGACCGAAGCGACGCAGTCGCGAAACGCGGCTACCCGCAGTCTCAAGGACATCGGTTTTTCAAATCTTGATTCGATTGCATAAGTTTCCGTCAGTCCTGTGCGCCGGAAAGTTACGTTCACATCAGGATGGCGCAGGCTGGCGCCCTCCCAGTTCTCCGGAAAGCCGGGCTGCACAAGAAACTCGCCTGCAAGTGCATCGGGTTTCACGCCGAACAAGCCTTCAACCAACGCACGAGAGAGCACGCCGGCCGGGTCGGCAAAATCCCGCTGCGATTCCCGGCGATAGACGTCGAGGTAGGACATCGAGCCGACATTACCGGGGCATATGCCCATGTACATGCTGGCGAGGAGCGCGCTTTTCATCAGGCGGCAGGCCTCTTCGGCGCGCCCTGCCTGCCAGAATCCAAGGGCAGTATGCACTACCTCGCTCATCACGACGTTATTGATCGACCATGTATAAGGCATCCAATTCGTCGACGACAGGACGTAATAAGCTTGATCATTTGGCACGCCGGGTCCACGCACCGGCAAGCGAGGCATCTCCTGCTCGACGCAACGAGTCATCTGCCAGGCTTCTAGCGAAGTCGCCAATCCGGAATCGAGAGTGTGATAGCAGGTCCACAAAGCAGCGCTTGGATGAATGAGCTGCAGCCCGAGCAGGTCCTTGTACTCGGCGAAGCAACCCCGGTCATCAAGCCACAGATACTCGCGCATCGCGCGTGCAATGAGGTCCGCTTCGTTGTCATAGGGGGCCGGATTTTTTCCAAGCAGACGGGCAAGTCGCGCTGCCATGCGGTTGTGGTAGTAGTTGTAAGCCGAGGCGTGGGCCACGCCGCCGCCGTTGTACTCCAAGTCGTCGCTTGCCCAGATCGCGGCGTAGGCCTCATAGAGAGGGAGGCCGGCTGGTCCGAATGGCCGCCTGAACAGACGCCGTTCCCAGACCAGGTGCCTCTCGATCACCGGCCAGACCGAACGAGCGAACTCGAGGTCGCCGGTCCACAACAGGTGGCGGAACAGCGCATCGATGTAAACAAGATTCATATCATAATGAGAATTCGAGATGTCGCCGTTGCTGTGCAACGCTGCCTCGCTACGCGCAAGGTTTGCATTGGCATCCGGCGGGGGCAATTTGTCCGGGATAGGATCCGTGTTCTGCTGCCCGGCCCAATAGGACAGGTGCCGGCGCGCGCGGTCGTGCCAGCCGAGCGCATCCATGGCATAGGGTCCGCGCCAGCCGAGCAATCGCGATCGCCACGCCACAGCTCCGTGCTGCACTGTGCCGGAGGGCTCGTCCCAGACACCATCCGCGGCAATGCACAAAGCTGAGGCAGCAGCATTGAGGAACGGATCCGGCGTTTCAACCACGATCTGTTCGCGCAGCGCATGGAAATGCGTCTCGGTCTCCGCAAACAAGCGAGGCAGATCTTCCACGCTGTAGGCCGGGCGTAGCACCACCTGCGCCGGATTCTCGTTTTGACCTGGCCGATCGGCAGTTACAGCACGATAGGTCGGCAACTCGGCGGCGGACGTTGGCGTGTCGCTCAACCGCTGCCACGCTAGAAACAACGGCGCGCTAGCGGTCACAGCCGCATGTCCTACTACCACCGGCAATTCAGGTGCGCCGCCTGCCGACGCGAGAAGCGAGGCAGGAGAGGCCCAATGTGTCGCATCCGCAACCGTGAGTCGCGCATTGGCCGGCGCAAGGCCGAAAATGGTTGCTGCTTTGGCGCGCAAAGTGAAGGTGCCTGCACCAAAAGTGAAAATGTTGCCGCGGCAGAACTCCGGCTTGAGCTGGAAATATTCGCTGATCGGGACATCCTCGGTACCAATGTCGCCGTCGCGCCGGCCGCGCTGGCCGTTGACACCGCCATATGCCCAGAGGAGTTCCGATCCGGCGCTCACATGACGCGCCTCGGCACGAATGATCAGGCCATCGGTGGTGTGCATGGCAAGAAGCGCGACGGTGAGTGTTCCATCGCGGCCGAGTAAGGGATCGCGAACGTCGTAAATCATCTCACCCGGTCGATAGCGCGAGACAATTTGATTTGCCTCATGCAACCATTTCGTGCTTTTTCCGGATTTTAGACCCAGGCGCAGGTTACCGCCGCGGCCGGGCAGATAGAGAATGAATTCGGGACGGTCGCCCGCATCCACGCGAAACGCGGTGTTTGCGCCATAAAGCGGGCGGTTGAAGAATTCCGCCCCGTTCACGATCACGAAATCGTTGCCGTCGGGACGATAGCGCAGGGGGCGTCCAATGTTGCTCTCGAGGTTCGGCCAGGGCCCGCCCGAAGCCAAAACCACGGTACCCGCTGGACTTTGCTGGACGCCAGACAACCACATTGCCCACAGGAAAAAAATCGTAGTCAGCACCGACATGAGGCCCCATGTGAGAAGCAGCATCTTATCAGGGCATTCGACGAAATTGCAGGTTGTTTTTCTCCATCGGAGTGTAATCGGAAGTGGGAGTCAGTAGCTTGCCACCGTTTTCAGTGTGAATTGGGCCAACCCTGCGGTTATGGGTAGCAATACGCGGCGCATTTTTTCCGTAAGATCTTTCGCACTCCTTTAATTCCAATAACTTACACCAATACATTTATTATCAAAGGCTTAACTGGCAGTGTGCCAGTAACATCATATTTTGCATTACAAAACACGTATAATATGGCAGAACCTGCTTTACTTGTGCCGTCAAGCCCCCGCAGAATCGCAATTAGGTGAACTTAGGAAAACCCCTGATGTGGTTCCGGCCAGAATCATGATGTACTGCCACGTTGAGAATTGGATATGAAACGTTACGCATATAAGCTAAGGATCAAACCGGACGCGATCGAAGCGTATGAGCGCGAACACACACGAGTGTGGCCCGAGCTGCTCATGAAGCTGAAAGAGGTGGGCATCTCAGACTACTCCATCTTCCGCCGCGGGCAGGAGCTGTTCTTATGTCTGCGTGCGGATGACTTTGACCGGGCTTGGGACAAACTGGACCAGGATCCGGTGAATCAGCGCTGGCAAGCATTGATGAGCGAACTCTTCGAGCCGGTGCCGGACAAACTTCCGGGCGAGCGTTTCGCGATGATGCATGAAGTTTTCTACCTCCCATAGCCCGGCTGCGCTGAGGCACTCAGGAGACTGACGTTTGAATAGGTGAAGTTGGATTCGCCATTCGGCAGGCTGGTTATTCACCAGCGATTAGGAGGACGGCCATGCGAGTTTTGTCGTTTGTGCTAGTAATGCTCCTGACGATCGCTACCGCGGCTGCGCAAGTGGGCGGCGGTGGAACGATTCAAGGAACGGTTACGGATCCTTCGGGAGCCGTAGTGACCGGCGCGGAGGTCACCGCCAAGAATGTGCAAACGGGAGTTGAAACCAGCCGCAAGACGACCGAAGCGGGGTTCTTCGTGCTTTCTCCGCTCCAGCCCGGCGAGTATACGGTCACCGTCAAGGCGGCAGGATTTCAAACCCTCACCCAGCAGCACATGATCGTTATCGCTCTGGCAACCCTTGGATTGAATCCGAAGCTGCAGTTGGGAATGCCCAATGAGACCGTTACGGTGGAAGCCGCGCCACCTCTGCTGCATACCGCCGATGCGACGCTCGGTTCGTCCATGGAGAACAGTATCTATGCGGCGCTTCCCATGCCCATGAATGGAGTCCCGAGGGATCCCACGCAATTTGTCGGCCTTGTGCCTGGCGTCAATAACGCCAGCACGCAGGCTGCGGGCCCCTCCACGGCTGCCTTTAACGGTGGCCAGACGTATCAAAACGAAGTCTATCTCGGAGGGATGCCCCTGACCAGCGCCGGAACGCAAGGCGACACCCGCTATCTGGCGTTTGCAGTCTCGGTGGATGCGGTGGACCAGTTCCAGGTCGAGACCAACGGCGCCAAGGCCCAGTACGAAGGGCAGGGCGTCGAGAACTACGTTTTGAAATCGGGAACCAACGCTTTCCATGGCGCAGGTTTCGAATACTTGCGCAACACGGTTTTGGACGCGCGCGGCTTCTTCCCCGCGACCAGACCCGCCGATCACCAGAACGAGTTCGGCGGGCTCATCGGCGGCCCCATCAAGAAGAACAAGGTTTTCTTCTTTACCAACTATGATGGGTATCGATACAACTCGGGATCGACCCCCATACTGCAGTCGATCCCGACGCTCGCCGAGCGGACGGGTGATTTCAGCGCGCTTCCGGCGATTATTTACGATCCCCTCAGCCAGACTTGCGTTGGCTCAGTCTGTACGCGGACGCCGTTTACCGGAAACATCATCCCCCCCAACCGCATATCTCCGATCGCGAAATCGCTGGCATCCTATCTTCCCCAACCGACGAACACGAACATCGTGAACAATTACCTGTCCAGCCTGCCGATCCAACTGAGCACGTGGAATATGACCGCCAAGGTGGATGCCAACCTGTCGGACAAGCATCGGCTCTATGGGTTCTTCGCCGGCGGGAATTACGCCACCAATTTTACCGGCAGCCTCAACCAAACGGGAGTTGGTGTGCTGCCTGAGCCCTACACGCAAGGCCGCATCGTGCAGGAGAGCGTCAAAATGGTGCAGTTGCACGAAACCTACGCCATCTTGCCCAATCTCTTGAACGAATTCGCCTTAAACTTCAACCGCATCTGGATTCCGCTACAAAACCCCACCATGGCGGGGGCTTATCCGCAGACCGCCGGTCTCCAGGGTTTGCCGGCGGGCCCAGTCTCTCTGACTTTCCCGGACATTAATTTCAGCGGCGCCAATGCGCCCGGCGGCTGGCAGGGAACCAACGCCCACTTCTACAACGAAGCCGCCAACACATTCACCTTGCAGGACAATGTGATGTGGGTCAAGGGCAGCCACTCGCTGGCCTTCGGTTTCCAGTTCCAGGCATTGCAGGACAACGAGAACTTCGCGTTGAACGCCATCTTCAACTTCGCCAACAGCGAAACCGCGGGGTTCAATACTGCGGGAACGCTCCTATCTACCACCGGCAATGCTTACGCCAGTTACCTGCTCGGCGCCCCGGATAGCAGCAGCGTCAACCAGAATGCCATAGGCGAGACCGGCGGCCGCTATAAGACTTACTCCGCGTATGTCCAGGACGACTGGAAGGTCAGCTCGCGCCTGACGCTGAACCTCGGCCTCCGCTGGGACCTGTTTGGTACATTCTACGAAGTGAACAACCAGATGTCCTTCTTCAACCCGAACCTGGCCAATCCGGCCGCCGGTGGCCATCTGGGCGCGCTTCAGTTTGCCGGCAACGGCACGGATGGTTGCAACTGCCGCACTCCGGTCGAAACTCACTACAAGAACTTCGGCCCTCGCGTGGGAGCGGCGTACCTTCTTAACGACAAGACCGTCCTGCGGGCGGGCTATTCGATTTCCTACGTGCACGCCGGTGGTGTTGGCGGGCGCACCAACTCACGCCAGGGACTCAGCCAGCTCGGTTTCAACGCCGTGAACACCCGAAACAGCCCCAGCGCCGGCGTTCCGGCATATTACTGGGATAACGGCGTTCCCCCCATCACCCAGCCGCCGCCGTTCCTGGATCCCAGTTACGGGACCGGTTTCATCACCACCAATCCCACGGGCGTACAGAACCCCGTTTGGGGCGACCCGAGGCTCGGCGGCAAGCCGCCGTATTATGAGAACTGGAACTTCAGTATTCAGCGCTCGCTCACCGAGAACATGACGCTGGGCGTCGCTTACACCGCAAGTCTGGGCAAGTTCCTGCCTGGCACCGGCCCTGGCGGCGAGGCGGTTAATATTGCGCCGCTGAAGTATCTGGCGCTGAAATCGCTGCTCACGACCACGGCCACGACCGCCACAATCGCCCAGGCGCAAGCCATTTTCCCGGAAATCGCGTTGCCATTCCCCAATTTCGTGGGAACCATCGGCCAGATGCTTCGCCCCTACCCGCAATACAGCACCCTTAGCAACCCATGGCTCAACCTCGGCCAGTCCAACTACCAGGGGCTTGTCACCACGTTCAATCGCCGGTTCGGCAGCGGCTTTACCTTCACGGCGGGCTACACATTCAGCAAGCAACTGGACAATCTGCTGAGCACCCCTCGGAACCCCTTCGACCGTTCGCTGGAAAAATCGCGCGGCGCGATCGATCACACTCACGTGTTCACGGGCACCTACTCTTACCAACTGCCTTTCGGCGCCGGGCATAGACTGGATCCAGGCAACGCCGTCGTGCGCGCGGTCAGCAGCGGCTGGACGGTCTCCGGAATCGTCAGCTACACCACTGGCTCGCCGTTGGCGATTGTCGGCACAGCTTGTACCAGCGGAGGAATTCTGGGCACTTGCATTCCCAACTATAACCCTTCGTTCAGCGGAAACATCCGCATCAACGGCAACTATGGGAACGGCAACGTCTATGGATCCTCGCCAACCTCGTATTTGGACCGGACCGCGTTTGTCGCCCCGACGGCATATACTTTCGGCAACGCGCCGAGGACCGGAGCCTACGACCTCAATGCGCCGTACAATGCGTCGGTGGACATCAGCGTGCGCCGCGAGTTCCCGATTCACGAGAATATCAAGCTCGCTTTCCAGTGCGATGCCTTCAACGTGAACAATGCGGTCCATTTCGGCGCGCCTGCACTCAACCCGGATCAGGCCAGCTTCGGCACGCTGACTTCGCAGGCCAATCAGCCGCGAAAACTGCAGTTCAACATGCGCATCACGTTCTGATCGACTGATATCATTGGGGCAGGCCACCGTCTTTCGTGGCCTGCCTGTTCCCCTGAAACGCGGACGACATCCGTTCCCATGGCCCTGGGAGCCGTAACCTTCCCGGGTCAGACACGGGCCTACGATGTGGCCTTTCGCATACTATTTTGTACTCGGAGTGTTGCTGGCTCACGGGCAGGCCGGCAATCCACCGTCGATATCTCAGGTTGTCTTTTCTCCCGGGATAGCGCGCGTCACAACTTCTCTGGATGCCGATTGGCGTTTTCTCAAAGGCGACGCCGCCGGCGCAGAGGCTCCCTCCTTCGACGATGCGAAGTGGCGTGCGTTGAGCGTGCCGCAAGACTGGAGCA
>Ga0187861_10003495_pt1 | contig 13852 bp, 10 predicted proteins | sample June2016WEW_10_1_3_FD_132986 | JGI IMG/M metagenome (GOLD analysis project Ga0187861, IMG submission 132986) | Peatland microbial communities from SPRUCE experiment site at the Marcell Experimental Forest, Minnesota, USA - June2016WEW_10_100 | ecosystem: Environmental > Terrestrial > Soil >...
AGTCCCCTGTATTACAATAAGAGATAATACTGAATGGGTAGAAACAGTTGAAGATGGATGGAATGTACTTACTGGTGCTAACAGAAAAAAAATAGTTGAACATGTACAATATTTTTATCCAGAGTGTATACAAAAAGATGTTTTTGGGAAAAATGCATCCAATAAGATTGCACAAATAATTAATACTATTGACTAGAGGGGTTAAAATGATTGAAAAATGTTATAGTATTCATGATATTGTAAAATTTAAGATAATTTCCAAAAATATCGGTCGTAGGATAAATGTTGAATATGATAATTTTGAAGTTGAAGGGATAGATAATATCGATTTTGTCGTATATTTGGGAGATTTCACACCCCACAATGAAAATTGCCATTTCATTGATCAAACTTACTATCTTAAAGAAAATTATTTCTACTGTAAAGATTCTTATAAATTTGGGAAGTGGAAAGTTCAAGTTTCGGGTCTGGACGCTGCAGAGACGAGAATCAACCTTTCAACCAATTTTATTGGGACACTTGCAGCAGATATGTTCATTTGCGCATTTGTTATCGACTTTTTCATTCGCTTCAAACTGGAGAGAAAAGGATATTCCGTTATTCATGCATCTTCGATGAGTAAGGATAATCATGCCTTCATGTTTCCTTCCCAAAGTGGCGCCGGGAAGACAACCACTGCAATTTACCTCGCCGATAAAGGATATGATTACCTTGGGGATGATTTTATTATTCTCCGTAAGGGGCAGATTTTCAGTTATCCGACTGCACTCAACATCTTTACTTATAATCTTAACCCCGTTATAAAGAGAAATCTTTCTCGAATGGAAAGGACACTATTAAAAATAAAAAATGCAATATACATAGTTACAGCTGGAAAAATAAAAATATTTACAAAAATGAATCCTAAACATATCCCCGGTTTAAAAGTGATAGATAAATCAAACCTTAAAGCGGTCTATCTTCTCGCTCAAGGGGATAAATTTGAGACTAATGAGGCTAAAATTGAATTAATCGTAAGTAGTATCCTCATAAACCAGAAATTAGAATCGTTTCCGTTTTTAAAATATCTGTTGGAATACTCATACGTGTTCCCAAATAGTAGTATTGCCCAGTTCTGGAAGGTCTGTGAAAGAAATCTTAAAGAAAATCTGAAATGTGATGTGAAATTTTACTATACTCGATTACCTCAAAATTATAATGGAGAGGTTTTTTATAAATTTAGAGAGGCTATGGAATGTGGGAATTAAACTATAATATCCATGATCTTTTGACTGTTAAAATTTGTAGTGTTGGGAAAAAGGATCTCACGGCAAATTTGCGATATTCGTATTTTGCCAAATCAGGTTGTGTTGACGAACCAGATATTGTTTTAAATATTGGTCCCTTTAAATCCTCAAATGACGGTGCTGAAATCATAGCCCATAGATACTTTGTCAAAGAAAATTACTTTTACTGCAAAGAAACGGGAAACGGAGCGAAATGGGAAATTGAAATATTCGGGTTTGAAAAAGGTAATACCGTAATCAATTTTTTTGGAAGATACCACGGGATTCGGGGGATCTTGTTTCCCTCATTTATGGCTCAGGAGTTCTTGCTTCCGATTATAGAACATAAACTGGCAAGAAAAAATTACTTTTTAATGCATGGTGGCGCTGCATGCAAAAATAATATGGGATTTGTTCTAAAGGGAAGACCTGGCGTCTGGAAAACCACACTGCTTATGGATTTCTTGCGTACCGATAAGTACCAATTTCTTGGGGATGATCGTGTAATCCTAAAAGAGGATGGAAGTGTATTGTCGTTCCCAACGAGTTTATTTCTCTTTAGTTATACTTTGATAAATTCCAGAACTGAGGAAAGAGATATTAGTGATAATCTTAAACTGCTTTTTCATGTCATAGTCGAGAATACAGGCAAATTTTTATTTAATCCAATAGCCAGTTGTAATCATATAAATAAGATCCTTTTTGTTTCACGAGAAACAAATCAGAATATAAAAATAAAATCTATTTCCCCTCAAGAGGGGCTTCAAAAATTAATAATTAATAATATGGCAGAATATGTGGAATCGACAAAAAAATCACCAATTGGACAATATTACAATTATGTTCAGGTTTATTCACTAATATTCCCTAACAATGACTTATTAAATCATTATCATCGCATGTGCGATGGACTTAAGAAGATCGTTACGGAGATTCCTATGCATGAAATTATATTGCCATATCGGTACGATCAAACAACCCTTGACACCCTCATCAAACAAATTTACTAGGAAAGAATAATTTATGGCACAAAGTATGGAATGCAGAAACAAATTTCCAGAAATTATTTTAATGGATGTGAAAACGGTCTCAAACTTGATGATCATTTATAGTCCTCTAATTTATTTCATGATGGTGAGATTGTTGGAGAGTCATTGAGGATTAATATGAATTACTAAAGTGATTTCCCGATTTCTTTGCAGTTCAGGAGTTGTTTCTGATATGCGGATGCAAAAGGATTTGCTCCCAAAGGGAATATTGCATGAAGGATTGAAATATGAAAAAGGAATGGGAGTAATAATGGATCAATTATATGATATTATCAGACAAAATCAGGAATTATGGGATCTTTACACCAGGAAGGAAGAATATACCTCGCAGAGACGGGACCGATATGATTGCTTCAGATATGCCTATAGCACTCATCAAGAAGTTCGTAAACCATTAGTATCACGATATCTATTAGATCATGGATACAAAATAGAATATCCAAATAATAGTTCATTCGCTGTCTGCCTCACTCATGATGTTGATGAAATTTATCCCCCCCCTATACATTCACTCCTTTCCTCCATTTCCTGCATCAGAAATTTGGATTTTGACAGATTCAAAAATCAGTTATTCTGGAAATTTCGAGATAAAGTGAAGAGTCCCTATTGGAACTTTAATGAGATTATGGAACTTGAGGAGAAGTATGGTGCCAAGTCCACATTCTTCTTCATCGCTACTAATGTAGATATTAGACGTTTTAGGTACAATATCGAAGATTTAAAGTCAGAATTGGGCTCAATCGTAGACAAAGGATGGGAAGTCGGACTTCATGGGGGTTATTATGCGTTTAATAACTTGGGTGAGATTTTAAGGGAGAAGGATCGTTTAGAAAAGGTACTGGGGCGAAAGGTCACCGGTTATCGAAATCATTATTTACGCTTCAAAGTTCCTGATTCATGGAAATTGCTGGCACAAGCTGAATTCAAATATGATACGACTTTAGGATACCAAGATACGGTGGGATTTCGAAATGGTATGTGCCATCCATTCCGGCCCGTTGATATAAGTAATGATGAGGTTGTGCCACTAGATATTATGGAGATTCCCTTGATCTTAATGGATGGCACATTATTTAATTCTTTCAAAAATTTTAATGATGCATGGGAAATAACGAAGATATTAATCGATACGGTAGAATCGTCCAAGGGTGTTTTAACCATAAATTGGCATAGTAATAACTTTAACTGCCCATTTAAAGAGGAATGGTCAAAATTATATAAAATGATTCTTGAGTATTGTTATGCGAAGAATGCATGGATGACAACTGGTGATGCTATTTATCATCATTATATCGGGAGGTTATAAAATGACAGTAATGCTGATCGAAAATAAAGAACAATGGGATAAATTTGTCGATGAAAACCCGAATGGTTTAATTTATCATAAATGGGATTTTTTAAAAATAGTTGAAAAGCATACTGGATTTCAGTTTTTACCAATCGGAATATTTAACGGACAGATTTTGGTAGGTATACTCCCTCTGTTTTTTCAAAATAAAATTATTAAAATGTTGTTTTCATCTCCTCCGAATTCTGCTATCCCCTACTCCGGATTTTTATTAACAAATGAATATGATCAATTGAAACAGGATAAAAAAGAATCTATTATGAAGTTGGTCGTTGATGATATACAATCGGCAACAGAAAAATTTTCTCCAAATTATATCTCTATATTAACAGTTCCTGGCTATCTTGACATCAGACAATTTAAATGGCACGGTTATGATGTCATCCCCAATTATTCTTATTCAATTGATCTAACTCGCCCAATAGAATCTATTTGGGGTGATTTTAAGAAAAATCTCAGAAAGCAGCTTAAAATTGCAGAAGATAGGAAACTGAAATTTCAACAAAGTAATGACGTGGATCTTTTTTATCGGTTTCTATCAGATAGGTATTCAGAACAGAATTTACGGTGCCCAATAATCAGCAAAGAGTATCTCCAAGAATTGATAGATACATTTCCTCAAGAAATATTACTTCATTATATTTTGGATGAAAATGATGAACCTATTGGAGCTATAATTACTCAACATTATAAAAAAGTCATCGTCTGGCTAGGTAATACACGAATAAACGATAATAATTTTGGAAATGAATTCAGCATCTGGAAATTGATTCAACTGGGCAAATCTGAAAAATTACCCATTCTGGAAATTAATGGAGCGAGTCACAAGGGACTTTGTCAATTTAAATCAAAATTTAACCCTTCATTAACAATTCAGTTTATTATTTCCCGAAAAGATATAACCGGAAAATTTGCAGAGAAACTTTTTCAAATATTCGTAAAGCGCAGATTCCTAAAATTTCCTTTCCAAAACACAAATGAGACCTGCGGTCATAGATCTTACACAGGAAAAACGGACATGATGCCCAAGGCCACAAGCATACAAGATGAAAATTGAATGCCCCCCAGACAAAGTTCATAAGATCTGGGGGATGAACTCCAGCGATAAATTGATGAAAAAGAATACCGGGTTAAACACGGTACCATTCGGGATGCGACATTTATTACCTCAGATCCTGGCTATGCACCTTTTGACAAATCCCGGGGAGATGAGGCTGGGACTTATTGAAGTTGTGACGGGACCCGGGGCAAGAAAGGATTCAAATCCCAGCTCAAATATAAACTTCATTCATTGATAGAAATTGATTGATAAAACAAGCAAAAATGGAGATAATTAAACCGGATTGGGTGTCCTCTCTCGAAGTCTTTTATTTTTACGTGGTTTAATTTTTACTGAAATTTTGAACGGTTATTCGCTATTATCAGAAGTATTTCCGTTATCAATTGTTTCTGGGGTCACTACCATTTTTCCCTAATTTTTAATTGCAAACTCATTTTTTAATACCCGTTTAATCGCTTTAATATTAAGGATATAACAAATTGCATACATAAATGTCATTATTGAGGAATATAACAGGATTGTTACCAGGGGCGACAACTTCAATTGGAAAGCTAGGTAAAATCCGAATAGCACAGAAAATGTCCGGCAAATATTCCAAGCTAATTCCCAATGGTTATATCCATACAACTCAAGTCGATCTGTTGAAGATACGACAAATTGTGCAATGACCATAATGCTAAGGGGAAGGCTGAAAATTCCAGCACCCTTCCATGCACTTCCAAAGATAAATGGGAATAATAGTGGGGAAATAACTGCTCCAACCAATATTATAGGAGCACCAAAAAGGAATAATTTTCTCGTGGTTTTCAAGTATTGAACAAGTATTCCATCTGATTTCTGACGAAGTAAATCAGAAGTCTCCCCAAAAAACACCTGGGCCATTGAACTGGATATAAATGAAACAGGGGCGACTAATATTGTATAACTCAGTGAATACAACCCCACAACCTGGAAACCAAAAATAATTGATAGCAGAACAACGGGGGCTTGTAGTGCCATTTCGTTGATAAAACTGGCAGGCATAGAAAATATAGGAAATCTCTTATACTGTTTTGCAATTGATTTTAATTTGTCAATGTTAAAATTTTTGATCGACTGCCACATTTTAGGTAAAACGGTTCTGCCTAGTGTGACAATACCGGCCATTCTTCCGATAACCTCGCCACAAATCAGACCGAAAGATCCAAACGATAAAATTCCCAAAATAATCTTACTGATCGCACCACTGACACTTTGTGAAATTTTAGTATGTGTAATTTTGACATAATCTTTTGAACGGATTGCGAAGTATATCAAAATATTGTATACAGAGATCCCAAAAAAACCAAAACAGAATAACCAATAATATGACTTCATGAACTCAAAATGAAATATCCCGGCAAGAAAATCACCTGATATTACCAGGATCCAAAAAAGAATAAATGTCAATATAGATACTATTGATAAAGACAAGATGAGAAGGTATACTGCATCTTCATCCTTTTCAGGTAAAGGGATTGCCAGTTCATATCTAAATGCGCTTCCGTCAACTAATATTGTTATTAATGAAATAAAAACAGCTAAAGTCCCATAAATCAACGGAGGATAGATCCTGGTTATTAATGGAAGAAAAACAAGTCCTAATGCCTGAGAAATTACCGTCCCACTACCAATTATTACCACTCCTTTGAGGAGGGGGTCTGTGGAGAAATGGGATCCGATTTTTGTTTTTAATAAATTAATTGAGGTTTTTATGTTTCTGATAAACTTTTTATAGCAATCAGATCCCATCTTCACCAGTAACTCCTTAATTTACACGATACGATGATCAATGGTTTATAAACACATTCAGATGTGACACGCAGTACTAAAGTCTAAATTTTTAATGTGATCTAATTATTTAAGTATGTAGGTTGCCACAATTAATGTCCGTTTTGTTGACAGAGTTTATTTCCGCGTGAGAATAATTTTCTGTTTTTGTTGAAACGCATATTATTCGAAGACTCAAGCAAACATGATGAAAAACAGTGGGTTTTTTTTATGGTAAATTGATTTCATTATGATAGATTAATGCCGGAGTCATCCAGTCCAGGATGTCCTGTTTTCGCCAGTAGGTGTACTGATGATCGGAAGGTCTAGAGGTACTGTTTGAAGTGGTTTAACGAGTGGAATTCGTTGAGTGCGATACGTTCCTGGTAAAGAGTCTTGTGATACCGTTCGATCTCCCCCTGCGATCGCAATTTCCCGGTTAGTTTTGGGAACAGGATCGGGTCCTATGTAGTGATCAGCCTGCTCTACCCATGATTCAAAAAGAGTTTATCCCACTTGTTAAATTTCATGCGTAATGCCTGTGACCGCAGGTCTCCTTGGTGTTTTAGGACAGGAATACTGCCACGGTTTACAAACGCTCTTCTTTGGTCCGGGTTAAAAATTAGAGAAGTACTGAGGCTATAAAATGCCCTCTTCTCTTAATATGATCTCAAATTTTTTAAAAATAAGTTCCCAAGAGTGTTTTTTCGCATAAGACCGGTAATTGTTTTTTTCTTCTTCCGATACAGAAAGTGCTTGAAGAATCCCCTCTTTAAAGGTAAATGCATCAATCCCGAATTTTGCATATTTCATAGTTTTTAAATTACCAAATGGAACAGATACAATGGGTATACCGGAGGCAAGATACTCAAAATATTTTAATGGCGTTTCAACGTATTCCATCCTCGGCAAATCTTTAAACGGAATTATTCCAACATGAGCATATTGGAGGTAGGGTGGGATTTTATCGTGAGGCATGGGTCCGATGAAGATAACATTGTTGGGAAGTTTTCTCGGGACGGATCCTGATCCAATTAACACAATAGTGCATTCGGTGAGTAAATCTGCAATACCAAATAATAAATTCCAATCGAACCATATTTGAAATGTTCCAACGTATATAATAATGGGAGTTTTGATATCCTTATATTCAACAGGACGGGGATATGATCCGAAGAATATATCTTCATCAATTCCATTTGGTAATAGATATATCCCTTTTTCAGTTTTTTTAAGTTTTACAGCGTAATCATACAATTGAGAATTTACTGCTAAAACAACGCTTGCTTTATTTATAACTTCTTTTTCGTATTCTAACTGACCCTTTGATACAAAATCGTATCCCCCATAAGGATCGCATAATCGGTATATGCTAAATTTCGAATTAATTATAGACATTATTCCCATTTCTGAGTTGGTTTCAAACATAACAATATCACAATTAAAAAACCTATTTTTTTTAAGAATTGTTTTAATATTAGGAATTGAAAAGTTAAGGAAAATTTTTGCGTAAATATAGGATTTAATAAATGGTACTGTCCGCATTGGGGAACATAAAACATATAGAACAAATGTTTTGAAATTTTGAGCATATTTAGTATTCTCAACAATCCTGATTTTTTTCAAAAACATATTTCTCAAAATATCCAAATAAACATTTCTGACAGTAATAAATAATACATTGTGATCTTTAATAAAATATTCTGTTAAATAATGAAGTCCATACTTTCTTGTACCATAAAAAAAATCATATGAACAAACGACCACTTTCTTTTTTCGAGATTTTTTTTCACTCACTAAAATGAATTTTCCTGAACATTTCCCCCTTAATAATGATATCAGTCTCAATTGCATTAACGTAAAGAAGTGAGATAGGGGAAAAATGCTTACTGCAGAAATTTTATAAAACAATCTTGTGTCATATCCCGTAAGATTTGCCCACCATGAGAAATGATTGAGATAATCATAATGTATCCACCCCCTTTTTTCTTTATTTGTTAAATTCGAGCTATGAATAACAATTAAGTACCCTCCCTCTTTCAATAACGATTGGAGGGATTCTAAATATTCTATTGTTTGAAAAAAATCTGGATTGTTGAGGATGGAAAATTCCCTGATAAAGATAATGTCAATCGTATTTTCTTTAAAAGGTAATTTATACCCATCTCCTTGGATAGTATCAATAGAGGTTGATAATTTTCTTGCATTTTTTAAGGCATCAAAAGCATAATCTAAACAAATGATCTCTTTTTTAAATCGATCAGCTAATATTTTTGCGACAACTCCCGGACCAGAACCTAAGTCTACAATTATATTTGCTTGTTCAATATTTACGTTTTTAAAAACTTGATAAGTTTCCTGTTTCAAAGAATAAGAATTGTTTATACCTTTATTATATTTATATAAATTTAAATAAAATTTGTTTTTATCTTGGATATCACCCAATTAAAACACCTTATACTGTATTATTTCACATTATCATATAAAGTGTTTCTAAAAAGATTCATTCGAGAACCCTCCTTAACTAGTGGTCAGAGATTACCTTAAATTGCGTAGTAACTCATCCAAAACATTGTCTATAAGTTTAATTGTCTCACCCCCATTAGCCACCAACATTGTTGGACAGAACCATAACCTCCTCGTCTTTATTATCAAATATTTTATTAGCCAAATAATCTTCAAATCTGGAATTATTGATGTTATTTCCAGTTGGATTCAGCGAATCAAGATTTCCAGTTAACTTAGATTCAACAAATAAACCTCGCTCCATAAATTCTGTTTTTCGAAATACAAGAAATGTCTTTTGAGAATAATCTTGAGGATTTAAACTAAGTATTTGTGTTGTATAATATGGTAATCCCAACGATTTTGATTCACTGAATTCAGCTAAATTAAAATAACAATTAACATAATAATCAGATGAAATAGTTGATCCATAGGGAACTGCTTTAATTATAAATTCAAATGATTTCAGTTCTTGCTGGTTAAAATATTCTGAATGCTCATCGAAGTTAATATCTTTGGCATCTGATCCGTTACTTACGGCTAAAGAGAGCAGAGAGAGAGAGAAAACTATTAAAAAAAATATGCTTATACATATTATTTTAGATGAGATTTTATCACTCGAAAGGTGTTTTAGCAATGCATAAATCCCCCAGGACATAACAAAAGCAAAAAATGGAGCTACTAAAAGTGATACTCTATCTGCCCTAAATATAACCATATTTACCCAAAAAAGTTGAAGTGGATTTGGGATATAAAATATTATTGTCGCTAATGCAAAAAGGCCATATACTGATAAATATTGCGATTTATACCTCCATAAAATGTATCCTATTCCCAATACTATTAAAAAAACGATTATTGATGTCTCAATATTTGTCCATAGAAAAATCGATGCATTTTGCAATCGAATAGATGGATTCATCATCGTAGTCATATCTCGAGCAGACATTAATACTTTCAAACTAGAGACTATCGATTCGGTCAACATTTGTGATGTATAAATCCAATAACCCGCTGCTATAATAGATATTAAGAGAACAAATTTTTTCCCGATTATCTTGTCCCCATTAATTAACCATTCGAACATCAATAAACATATAAATAATGGGATTATTTGTAATATTGAAACTTGATGTACTAATATTACGAAGAGCATAACCAGAAAAATCAAAACCGTATGTTCTAATTTACTTTTTACATATGACCGTATATACAACAAATAAAGAAGAATAATAAACCCAATGAATGCAAAGACCCTTGTAACAACATATGGTCCGTAACTTATTGCAATTGGTGCAAATGAAAATAATAGACACGTTAATAATGAGATTTGTTCATTCTTTGTTATAATTTTGAACAACATGAAGATAAATAAAATAAGAATAGCATACGGTATACAGGTAATAACAAAAAAAGTAAATTGGATATTTAATCCTAATAAAAATGCACTTTGAGTTAATAAGATATGATATAATGGGAAAGTAGAATATGTGTAACTTAAATCTAATGGTATTATATGACCTGAAAGGAATGTAACGTCTATGTAGAAGAGATGAGAAAGAGTGTCTGTCGATCCAAAGAATAATGGATAATTTAAAGTAACACCATAAATAAGATTCATAGTTATTAAAATAATTTGGGAAAGAATTACTACACAATTGCGACATTTCGATATAATTTGTGCTCCAACAAAACAAAATAAAATAGACATACAAATAAAATAATATAATGTCCTAAATTGGGCAACATATAAAATAATAATTGATAAAATAAAGAAACAAATGTAGCCTACCAAAAAAAATTTTTCGTTTGAATTAATTATCGTTAATGGTTCCGCAATGGCGACTCTCTCTCTCTTTTGAGATAGTAATAAATACGATCCAAAAAGCCCAGGAATTGCAAGAAATAAACCTCTAATTGTTAAATCCATTCTGCCTATAATAAATGCAACCATCATTCCCACAACTATGCTAAATATAACAAAATACGGAAAGTAAGTGGATATATTACTCAAAAGTTGTGATCTGAAATTGCAAGGTCTCATTTAAACTATTCCGTATGTACCATATAATTCGTTACTGTAAGATTTTTCAGTTGCATATATGACAATCCCAAGGTAGTGTGACGATCATCTGGCACACTACAACCGACAAATATTACATCCATCAGTCATCCATGCCCCCTTGTCATTACAATATTGTAAAATATTCTCATACATCTCCTGATTTTTCCCATTCATATCCGTATTATGCCACAATAACGTAAACACCCCGTGACATGCTGCGACTCGATCAATGAGCATTTTTACAAATTCCCATTTTCTCTTGTTATCAAGCCGCATATAGGTATGATCGAGTGTACCATCCATAACCATCAGCGGAATTTCCAGAATACTAATTTCGTGGTTAGTGTTTAAATTAAACGGCCTGAACGGGTGGCACATCCCATTCCTGAATCCGGCGCAATCCGCATACCCGAATGAAGCATCGTACTGGAAACCCGCTTTACTCAAACACTCCCATGTATCTGGCACCTTAAATCGCAGAAAATGATTCCGGTATCCCAGCACGGACTTATGAGTTACTTTCTCCAGCCGCTCTTTTTTCTCCCGCATCTCCTGCGCATTAAGATAGGCAGTATGCCCCCCATGAAGCCCCACTTCCCACCCGCGATCGATAATGCTCCCGATTTCCGGCTCCAGGTCTTCGATCGTATAGGAATAATCCAGCTCGCCCGGACTTTCCGTCATGAAAAAGAAGGTGCTTTTTGCATCGTATTTTTCTTCGACCTCCATGATGGCGGAAAAGTTACAGAGCGGCATTTTTTTTGATCGCATCCGAGTGATTGAATGAAATGCTTCTGAAAGTTTGCCTTGTTTTAGAGAGCATAATGTGGCAAGTCCTTTGGAGGGAATGGATTGGTACACGCTGTCAATATCATGTGTCAGGCAAACGGCAAAGGGTGCATCATGGGGATATTTGACAGAATACCCGTGTTCATTCAGGTATTGCGAGGCTTTTGGTTCGAAGATATCACGATTCCTGCTGGCATAATGGGGGAATCTGTCATATTGATCGCGGATCGGAGAGTTGTACTCTTCTTTCCGGGTGAAGGTATCCCAGATTTCGGGATTTTGTCGTAATATTTCGTGCATGTTCATAATCTTAACCAGAAAATATTCAATCCGACATCTCCGGGTCATAGTGCTGGCCGGTATGTACGAGGATCTCCTCATGATCCTTCCGCAGCTCACGCGAGACTGGGGCGCACTTGATAAACTGGGGGCGGGCCCCGACAATGGAGACGATCTTCACATCAGATGATAAGGAAGTAATCAGTTATTCGTGTTTCTGTGCGATTCGGAATTGTCCGGATGTGTGCGGGAGGTTCCGGGGTTGCAACCTCAAATTAAATGGGGGGTTATGGGATCCGGAAAAGCACCGCGACACTCTTCTTCAAGGCGAATCCTGTCAAAATTTAATCAAAATTCACCATGATGACCCGGCACTCATCCGCTGCACGTGAGTGGGATGCGTTATCGACATTAGGAAGGTTCATTGAATGGACCTGCATTTTGTCCTATTACCTGATCTCCTCTCTCATATCTCTGGATTCGGCTTCACTTCGGGCTCCGTTTTACTCCCGTCAAATTCGGTAGAGGCAATATTCACTATCTTCTGCTCCGTCAACCCCCAAATCCCTCAATTTCTGCCCCAATCCCAGAAATAACAAAAAATACCCTGACAATCTATGGCCATTCCCGGTCGTACCCGGGGATGGTTTTTCCGGCCCTGCTCCTGCCCATGCCCCCCCCAAAACCACCGCCACAGGGTCGTTCACGGTCGATATTTTCGTTCGGCGTAAAAATCGGGAAAACTGCGCGTTTACGACGGTCACCGGATTCACAGTTTCGAGGAATTCCGGCTTTTGCAAGGGATCATCCATTCGTTCCACGTAATTCTTGTTGGCAATTTTGCTCCCTCTCACATGAGGCATCCCCAGGTTGCGATGGTGTCGTAGTTCCTGCACGCAAAGGCGGGGAAATTTTTGGCTCCGGGAGAAACCGTGAGCCTTTCCTGCAAATTGCAAAATATATCTTAAGAGGACTGTGCCTGTTCCCCTTAATCACCGCCACTGCGCTTTACCAATGACATGTGCATTACCTTGTTGGGGATTATCGCTTATGAGGGATGATGCCTTTACCGGCTGGGGCGGAGGCGTCAGGTGCCATAGCACCCGGGAAGCGTTAGAGTGAAATTGTGTGAAGATTTCTACCGGGCAGAAATTTTCTGTACAGGTCATGTGTGAGCTCACACTGCACCCAATCCCGAAGGGGGAGATCCCTGGTAACGGAGGATCCAACTCTCCAAAAAAAACGCTTTCGTCGGGTCAGAAGTACCGGGAACATTTTTGTTCCTGAAAAATACCTGAATAAAATGCCGGGATTCTTCTAATTCCTTCAATATTCCCCCAGATTGCTCGGACTTTTCATTCATAATCAAAACAGTTATCCGATCCCCGCGAACAGGTATGTGCCACACGGCCCGGAATACGACGGGAAACGTGCGGGCTGCGCCCTTTGTGGAACTGTCACAAAAGAGCGCAAGCCATGTACAAAATCTGTTCGGTTGTCCCGGGCCTGTGGAAGGAAGTGAGAGAAATGAAGGGAACCACAACACAATGCCGGGACGGTCATACTGCAAAAATGAGACTCATAAAACTCATCTGCATCTATCATCCCGCACAAACATGCAGCCGTACGGTCCCGGAGGGATCGCAACCGGCAGCGGTACAGAAATGTGAACAACTATCCGGCCCGGAGAGCCGGGAACAGGAA
>Ga0187861_10003511_pt1 | contig 13827 bp, 12 predicted proteins | sample June2016WEW_10_1_3_FD_132986 | JGI IMG/M metagenome (GOLD analysis project Ga0187861, IMG submission 132986) | Peatland microbial communities from SPRUCE experiment site at the Marcell Experimental Forest, Minnesota, USA - June2016WEW_10_100 | ecosystem: Environmental > Terrestrial > Soil >...
GGGACGCCCGCGGTACGCTCTGGGCCACGCATTTACTGACATGCACCCGCTTCTTGCGGACGAACCAGTTTTACCCTGCCAGCGCGCCAGGTTTGCTTTATGCTTTTCCTTTTCCCTCCTCCTCTTATACTGTGTGCATGGGCCGCCTTGCCGCCGTTCTGCTCTGCCTGGCAATCGGCGCAGCTTGCGCCGAGGACAACGCGCCGGCGGAAGTCCCCGCCGCACTGACTACTCCTGGCGGCTCGCGGCTTCTCGGCCTGCTGGCCAACGACAAGCCCCTGGTGTGCCGCACCGGCAAGGGCACGCAGAAGCTGGGGTTGACCGGCATCAAGAGCATCCTTTTCGGCGAGCGGTTCGATCCCAATCTCGAAAACGAAGCGCGCCTGGCGGCGGGCGATCTGCAAAGCGACAAGTTCGATACGCGCGAGAAGGCCCTCGCCAAACTGCGCAGCCTCGGCCACGCGTCTTTCCAGGCGCTCAAGGATGCCGCCGCATCCGCCGATCCCGAGGCGTCCAACCGCGCCCAGGCGCTCTTGGCCGAAATGGGACTCCTCAGCGCCGCCGCCGCGCCAGGCGATTCTGTGGTCCTGGCTGAAGGCCCCACGGTCCAGGGCCTCATCCAGCCCACGGAACTGACGCTGCGCTCGCGCTGGGGCCGGCTCAAGTTCTCACCTGCGGGCGTGGAGAGCTTCGAACGGCTCCTCGCGGAAGAGGTCAACCTTAAGGCGCTCGCGCCTTCTGCCAGCCCAGTCACCGCCGCAAAGGCCAGAGACGTTGCGGCAGGGGCCAACAAGATTGAGCGGCTCGCGTTCCCGGATGTCGCCCAGCCCAATGCGAGGGCAGGGCTTCAGCCTAACGGACTGTTCATGATCACGATGGACAGTCTCCCTAACCAGGATCGGAACGCGCCGCCGGGACGGCGCCTGGCGCCCGCCAAGGCCGGCGACAAGCTGGAGGACGCTTTCGCGGCGTGGGGGCTGCTCCTGCGCCCCGTGGACCCCAAGGCCGCAGTGCAGGCCGCGCCAAATCCTGGAAACGCGCCCGGCCCCAAGCTGCTGGCTCAGGTGGACAAGTCGGATTGCGAGGCGCAGTTCGTGCTGCCCGGGAGCTATAACGCCAAGACGGGCGCATACCGCGCCGGCGCGGTGACCATGCTGGGCGTATTGGCGGCGGGCGAAGACGACGTGGGCCTGGCGGCCTACGATAGAAACGGCCGCCAGCTTGGTGAAATCTACAGCCAGCACGATCCGCTGATCGCGGCGCTGCCCGGCAAGTTCGTGGGTCTCCGGTCCACGACGCCCATAGCGCGCGTGCGTCTCTTCCGTACGGGCGCAGGCAAGAACGGAGACTTGCTCCTGGAAGGACTGATCTTCGACAGGATTGCTCCAAACGACCGTCCGCCGGGCGCTGCGAGCGTGTTGCTATCATCCGGCGAACGGCTGGTCGGCCAGTTGACTGCGGCGGGGCTGGCTGAGGGACTGGCTCTGCGGCCGGATTTCCTGGATGAGCACGCGGCGCCGCTCCAAGTGCCGCTGGATGAAGTCGAGCGGTTCGAGCCGGCCCACGGGAATCAGAGCGCGGGGCCGCAGCGCGGGACAGGGGCCGAGGAGAAAACCAAGCGCGTGCTGGCAGGCACGCTGCACGGCGTGCTGCTGCAGAACGGCGAGAGTTTCCGCGCCTGCCTGCTCAAACTCGAAGAGACTACCGCGCTCTTCCTCCTGCCTGGCGGGGCCGAGTTGAAGCTCCCCCGGACGATTCTGCGCAAGATTGATCTCGAACCCGAGCCGGCCGAGCCGGGCGAGTTGCCTGCGCCTGTTGCGGCTGCCAAGGATGAGAAGCCCGGTGTGGACTTCAAGCGCCGGAAGGAGTCTCCAAAAGAGGAGCCGAAGCCCAAAGGGGACAAACAGCCAATTCCCAAACAGCCGGAAATCGGTGCCAAGCCTGGCGGGGACAGACAGCCAATTTCCAAACAGCCGGAAATTGGTGTCAGTCCCCGCCAGAAGAAGGACGTGCTCCAGAACACCCAGGAGTTGGAGCCGATGCCCAATGTGGAGATCCTGGAGCTGGATCTGCTGGCGGGCGAGCTGAAGATCAAGGACGACAACGGCGAGATGACCATCGGCCTGCCGCCAGTCAAGACACTGGTTTTCCCCAAGGACCCCAACGCGCAGCCGGCCGGAGCAAAGCGCCGCGAATGGGTCTTGACCTTGCGCCAAGGCAGCCGCTTTGAGATTTCACTGAACGCCCTTGCTGTGGAGGCGCTCACCGCCGATATGACCGGCAGCACGGTCACGCTGCCGTGGGAGGTCATTGAAGCGCTGGAGCGGAGGAGGAAACCTTAGCATGGACATTCACCACAGAGACACAGAGACACAGAGAAGGGACTTTTGAAAAATCCAGATTATGCCGTTCTCTGTGTCTCTGTGACTCTGTGGTGAATAGTGACGGGGGTGTTGCGATGTGGGCTGGGCGTCACTTGTTCAACACCGCCGGCTCCGGCACGGTTGCCTGGCGCGCGCTGCGCTTCGCAGCCTCAGCCGCAGCGGCCACCTGGGTCCGGGTGGCGTGCTTCAGGTCCAGGTAGAGGTTGTAAGCCGCAATGAAACAGGGGAAGAGGTTGCTGAGGATGCCGACCATGTCCCGATGCTTGGGGCTGAAGATGAAGTAGGTCAGCAGCATCACGCTGCCCGCCATGCTCATCAGCCAGAAGATGCGCGGGGTGACGGGTTGGCCGGCCTTGCGGGAGTAGTACATCTGCACCAGCCAGCGCCCGGTGAAGAGCGCCACGCCGATCAAGCCGTAGATCTTCCACGGCGTGATCACCACCTGAAGATCAGGGTTGCCTAAGAGGTTAAAGCTCCACTCCAAGGCTAAAAGGGAGCTTCCAGCCAGGAACTGCGGGTCCATGCATTCTCCTCAACTGTTACTCTATAGTTCTTCAGTCTCGTATTGCAAGCAACGCGACTGCATCCAGCGCACCGCGAAGGCATCGCGCAAGGCCGTGAACGTCCGCCCCAGCCCCAAGCCGTACTTGGTCTGGCCGTGCGCCCTGGGGCGATGGTTCACGTCCACCTCGACCACCTGGCCGCCCTGCATCCTGACCAGCGTGGTGAAGAAGCGGTGCAGGCCGCGGAAGAGCTGCATGCGCTTGGCGTACTCAGCCCGGAAGGCCTTCAGGCTGCAACCGGTGTCGCGGATGGGATCTCCCGTGATCCAGATGCGCACGCGGTTGGCGATCAGCCCTGAGAGCCTGCGGATGAAGTTGTCCTGGCGCCTGGCCCGCCTGCCCGCGGCGCAGGCAGGCTGCGGCGGGCCTTCCAGGGCGGCGATGAGCTTGCCGATGTCGGCCGGGTCGTTCTGCAAGTCGGCATCAATCAGCACGATGTACCGGCCGCGCGCGGCGCGGATGCCGGCTTCAAAAGCCCCTGATTGCCCCTGCCGGCGCAGCAAGCGGAGGATGCGCAGAGCCGGGAAGGAAGCCTTCAGGCCCACCAGGATCTCCCGCGTGCCGTCCGTGGAACAGTCGTCGGCGACAAGGATTTCAAAGCTGCGCCCCAGCTTCCGCAGCTCCGCATCCGCCTCGCGCACAAACTCCTCGATACACTCCTTCTCGTTGTACGCGGGCGCGACCAGCGAGATCGTTGGGTCACTCATGCCGCGCCGCATTCTATACGTGGTAGGACAGGCTTTCCAGCCTGTCCGGACAGACAGCCTGGAAAGGCTGTCCTACTGGCCTGTTCGGACAGCCTGGAAAGGCTGTCCTACTGGCCTGTCCAGACAGCCTGGAAAGGCTGTCCTACTCGTCCTGCACTTTCTTCAGGTCTTCCTGGGCCGCGACGGTCTTCCAGCGCGGGATGCGCACGGCCAGCCATTCCGCTTCCGCGGACATGCCGTGGCGCTCATAGAAATCCCGCAGCGCCATGTAACGTTTGACGGGATCGAAACCGAGGTTCCACATCAGTTTGCGGTGGCAGACGGGGCAGTAGTGTATAGGCGTGTCGTCAAGTTCCTGGAGGCTGTTGGAGTAGTTCATGGAGCAGCGATAGAAGACGCAGTGGTGCAGGCCCAACATGTGCCCGGTTTCATGGTTGAGAATCTTGCAGGCGCGGCGCAGGCCCTTGACGTCGTCGCCCGCGCCAGGCGGCAGGCCCCAGAACTCAGGGTAGTAGCGGCACAGGCTGTACACGCCCACGCGCTTATCGAATCCCGCTACGCCGAAGACGTAGTTCAGTTCGCTGCAGTACAGGTCCGCCGTGCTGATGCCCAGGTACAGGAGCGCATCGGCGGGCAGGCGCGGGGCCAGCAGTTCCGTCAGCACTCGGTCGCCATCGTATTGCTTGTCATAGATCCCGTGCCGGTGTCCCAGCGCGACGTTGCGGTAGAGTTCTTTTCCGGGCACTTCCAGGGGAATCGCTTTCTCGAGGCGCGCCGGAAGTTGGAAGAAAATGGCTGTGTATTCGCGCAGCGACTCGAGGACTCTCGTCTCCTCGCGGCCAAAGTCCCCCAGTGGTTGCAGCACAATGGCGCGCAATTCCCGGCTGGGCCGGACGCGGGCTGTGGCTCGATAATGCTCCAGCGACTGCGGGAATTCTCTGCGCGCGCCTTGCCACTGGTTGAACAGCAGGAAGCCCTTGGCATCAGCGGGGGAGATGGAAGCGTAGACCGTTTCGCGGATTTCAGAATCCAGCGCATCGCTGGTTTTGCCGGCGTCGGAGAGAAGTCTGGAGGCCGCAAGAGCAGGCGTCAGGCACCAGGCAATGGCACACAGCATGCCGAGGCCGGACGGGGACAGACCACCGGGGACCAGTCTCGGTCTCTGTCCAGACATGGGTCCGTTCCCCCAGCGGTGACCGCGGCAGAGGACGTTGCCGCTGCGATGATAACGCAGGGAGGCCGCAAAACCTGCGGGAAATCTGCACTCGGCTAAGACCAGGGGCTGGGCTATGCTGCGCAGGCTGACATTGATGATTGTGGCTGATGGAGGAACTTGAACATGGATTACCCAGGACACCTGCTGCTCACGGGCATGACTCTGGCGAGTTTGACGCTGGGTGCAGCATGGGGCGCTGACGCCCCCGCCGAGAAGAAGAAGATCGTTTTCGTCCACGGACCGGAAAGCCACGGCTACGGCGCGCACGCATACGGGCCCGCCTTCCGGATGCTGGCGCGCATCCTGAATGAGAACGTTCCCGGGGTGGAAGCAGCCGTCATCCAAGAGGGCCAGGACCTCGCCCCGCTCGAAACAGCCGATGCGATCATGCTGGGCAGCGACGCCGGGAATCTCGTCAAGTCGCTGGCGAGCCGGCTGGAGCCGCTGATGAAGAAAGGCGTCGGCCTGGGCTGCATCCATTACACCGTTGACCCCGGGCAACCGGAGGCGTGCAAACACCTGATCGAATGGATTGGCGGCTGCTACGAGCAGCACTGGTCAATCAATCCGTCGTGGGAGGCGGATTTCAAGTCCTTCCCCGACCACCCCGTCGCGCGCGGTCTGAAGCCGTTCAAAATCCACGATGAGTGGTACTATCACATGCGCTTTGCCGACGACATGAAAGGTGTGACCCCCATCCTCTCAGCCGTGCCGCCTGAGAGCACCCGCCAGGGAAAAGACGGGCCGCACAGCGGCAATCCCGAGGTGCGCAAGCGGACCGGCATGGCGGAAGTGGTGGGCTGGGTGTATGAGCGGCCTGAAGGCGGACGCGGTTTGGGCTTCACGGGCATGCACGAGCACTGGAATTGGGCGCAGGACAGCTTCCGCAAAATGGTGCTCAACGCTCTCGTCTGGATCGCCAAAGCTGAAGTGCCCAAGGACGGCGTGCCATCGCAGACGCTGACCCTGGAAGACCTCGAAGCCGCCTACGGCAAACCGCCCCCGCCGGATTTCAACCCCAAGCCGATCCAGGATAAGATCGCCAAGATGAATCAGTGATAGTCCCTTCTGGGTCTGGGAGAGCAGCTTGACATGTCCGCCATTGTCTACGAACCCGTCATTGGTCTGGAAGTGCACGCACAACTCAAGACCGAGTCTAAGATGTTCTGCAACTGCGGGACGAAGTTCGGCGAGCCGCCAAACACGCAGGTCTGCCCGGTCTGCCTCGGCCTGCCCGGTTCGCTGCCCGTGCCCAACCAACTGGCTTTTGAGCTGGCGCTCAAGACCGCGCTGGCGCTGCACTGCGAACTCGCCGGCTTCACCAAGTTCGACCGCAAGAACTACTATTACCCGGACCTGCCGAAGAACTACCAGATCAGCCAGTACGATCTGCCTTTCTCCAAGCAAGGGCACCTCGACATCACGGTGGACGGGGTGAGCAAGCGCATTGGCATCACGCGCGTGCACCTGGAGGAGGACGCGGGCAAGCTGGTGCACTTTGAAGGCAGTTCCGGCGTGGACCTCAACCGCGCCGGCACGCCGCTCATGGAGATTGTCAGCGAACCGGATTTGCGCTCCGCCGCCGAAGCGCGCGCCTATATGGAAGCGCTGGCGCACATCCTGGAGTTCATCGGCGTGTGCGACTGCAACATGCAGGAAGGCTCCTTGCGTTGCGACGCCAACGTCTCCATCCGCCCCGCCGGCCAGAAGACGCTCAACACGCGGCGCGAGATCAAGAACATGAATTCGTTCCGCTTCGTCGAGCAGGCCATCGTCGCCGAGATCGCGGCGCAGCAGGCCATCTACGCCGCCGGCGGCGCCGTGCAGCAGGAAACGCGGCTCTTCAACGGCGAAACCGGCGAAATCCGGACCATGCGCACCAAGGAGGAGGCCCAGGACTACCGCTACTTCCCCGAACCGGATTTGCCGCCCATCACCATCACCGCGGAAACGCTGGCCCGCATCCAGGCACAGTTGGAGGAACTGCCCGCGGCGCGCCGGCAGCGCTACAGCGAGCAGTACAAGCTCAGCGCCTACGATGCGCAGGTGCTGACTGACGACAAGGCGATGGGCGACTTCTTCGAAGCGGTGATCAAGCAGGGCGTATCGCCCAAGGCCGCGGCCAATTGGATCGCCAGCGACCTGCAAGGCATTCTCAAAGAGCGGAACCTGCGCATTGACACCTGCGGGCTGACGCCGGCGGCCGTCGTGGAGTTGATCGAACTGGTCGAGAAGAAGAAACAGCTCAACCGCAACGCGGCCAAGGAGCTCGTCTTCCCGAAGATGCTGGAGACGAAGAAGTCCGCGCTCGAAATCGCCAAGGCCGAAAACCTGCTCATTGTTGCCGATGCCGGAGCGACCGAGCAGGTGGTGGACACGGTGCTGGCCAAGTTCCCGAAGCTGGTGGCGGATTACGTCGCCGGCAAGGACGCGGTGATCAACGCCATCTTCGGCAAGTGCATGGCCGAATTCAAAGGCAAGGGCGACCCGGCGGTCATCAGGCCGCTGCTGGAGAAGAAACTGAAGGGGCTGCGGGAGCAGAAGTAGAATTAGACGCAAAGCACGAAGGGAAGGAGCAAGATCATGCCCAACGTTGAAAAGGCCAACCCGATCTGTCCGCGCTGCGCCAAGCCCATCGGCGTCCTGGCGGCTTATGCCTTGCCTGTGGCACCGGCCGAATGGGGTGCGCCTCCTGCACAGAAAGGCGAACCAGTGCAAGTATACGCCTGCCCGCACTGCAAAACAATCCTCGGCGTCGGCGGCGGCAACGAATCCAACATCGGAAAAATCACGATCCATGCGTAGGCTCTTCTCTGTGTCTCTGTGCCTCTGTGGTGAAGTCGTTCACGCCCGGCGCAGCGCGTCCACCACTTTCATCCTGGCCGCCCGGAACGCCGGCAGCACTCCGCCGATGAAACCCATCAGCAACGCCAGGAGCGACGCGACGGCGAGAATCTCCGGCGTGATGGTGAACTCGAAAGCCGTCTCCGAGAACGTGGCCCAGTTCGTCGTGCCCGTCTTCATGCCGTTGAAGGCCAGGGAGATCACGCAGCCCAGCAGCGCGCCGATGCAGGAGAGCAGCAGCGACTCGGCCATGAACGCCAGCCAGATGGCGTCGGGCGTGAAACCCATTGCCAGCAGGCAGCCGATCTCGCTTTTGCGCTGACTGACTGCGGCATACATCGTATTCATCGCGCCCGTGATTGCGCCGATGGCCATGATGCCCGTCAGCAGGCCGCCCAAGATGGTGATGAGGTCGCTCACCAGTTTGGCCTGCTTGCGGTAGTACTCGTCTTCGCTCTGCGCCTCGACGGTCTCCAGGCGCGGGTCGAAATCCGGGGACATGACCCGATTTCCGGCTGTTTGGAAATCGGGATCGTGTCCCCGGATTTCGACGGGATCGTGTCCCCGGATTTCGGTTTCGGCTTCGCCCAGCAGCGCCTTCAACTGCTGCAAGGCCGCGTGCGGTTCGCCGGCGGCGCGGAAGAGCACCGACTGGAAAATGCCGCCGCGGCGAAAGGCGCTCTGCATCAGCGGCCCGTCCATCCACAGCTCCGATTCCAGCGAGCTGCCGGCGGCCTCGAAGACCCCCACGATGCGCCAGGTGTTGCGCCCGATAGTGACGCTTTGCCCCAACCCCAGGTTCTCCATGCGCCCCACCAACCCGCTGCCGACTATGGCTTCGGTCGTGCCGGGAGTCAGCCAGCGGCCTTCCTTCAGGCGCACTTCACTGTGGACCTCGCGCGAAAGCGGCTTCGTGCCGCGCACGGTGAAACTCGCCTCCCCCTCGCCGCGCTTGGGCCGCGAGAGGATCACGACGCTTTCCCAGACGCACAGCCGCTGGCCGCCGGCGTCAGTCGCCACGCAGGGCAATTCGCTGATGATCCGCGCGGTGTCCAGCGTGATCTGGCTTTGCAGTTCGGCATCCGCGCCCTTGCGCAGCACGATGATGTTCTGCGGGCTGCCGGAGCACTCCACCGCCTTGCTGAATCCCGCCGCCAGCGCCAGCAGCGTGACGAAGACCACGACCACCAACGCAATGCCCAGCACGGCCATCGCCGAAGAGCCTTTGCGAACGGCGATACTGCGGACGCTGTAGATTAGAGGTAAAGCCATCGGGTCAGGGGTCCGTTGTCAGGGGATCGGGGTTCGGGGATCGGGGTTCGTGGATCGTTGTTTGCGGCGGATGCGCCATTCTAAGACAAGAGTAACAAACAAAACGCTTATGATGGCAACGGCAACATCAGCGACCAAGGCCACAATGCGTAGCCCACGAAAATACTGCCTATCATAATGTGAATCATGCCATCCGATTCCTTGCCGATACCAGAATGGCCACCCTTGATAGCACCGGAACCCTCTGAACCACGTGGGGTCCGGGTCATTCTCAACGATAAAGGGAGGTGACACCTCAGACCCAATGATAGTGCTTGTGCCGAATGGTATATCGCGAGAAATCGTGGAGTCTTGACGCGGGGAAGGCGGTGGATCAAACGGCACCATATTGGCCCAAAGGAAAGCCCCCGCGAGGACCGTCGCCACGACCAGCGTTGACAGATGGTACTGAAACCAAGGCCGTTTCATCTTCGCACCCATCCCACTGCGGTGGGACAGCCTTTCCAGGCTGTCCGGACAGGCTGGAAAGCCTGTCCTACCGTTTCACACGCTCCGCAACGCCTCCGTCACCTTCAGCCTCATTCCAGAAATCGCCGGCACGAGGCCGCTCAGCAACCCCGTCAGCGCCGCGATGCCCAGCGCCAGTAACAGCGAGCGCGCGGGCAGATGGAAGATGGGGAAGAAATCGGGCTTGGGGTTCACGTGCAGCACGTTGGCCGCCAGCCAGGCGCCGCCCGCTCCCAGCAGCGCGCCCAGGCCGCAAATGGCCAGCGCCTCGCCAATCAGCAGCCGGAAGACGTGGCCGTCAGTGAAGCCGATGGCCTTGATGATGCCCATTTCCCGCGTGCGTTCGCGCGCGCTCATCATCATCGTGTTGGCCGAGACCAGCAGCATGGTCAACACCACTGCGCTGCCAATGGAGCGGAAGAGCAGCTTGAAGTTCCCGACCATCGAAACGAACTTCAGGTTGAAGGCCTTCTCCGTCATCGTGCGCGTCTCGAACGGGCTGTTCTGGAAACGCTTGTCAATCGCGTTGGAGATTTCCTGCGAGCGGTCGGGGTCCGCGATGGCGACGATGTACATGCCCACCGTGCCCTTGGCGAACATGCGGCCTTCGTCGAGGCGCTTGAGGTGGAAGAACATCAGCGTCTGATCGAAAGTGGGCGAATCCGACGTGTAGATCGCGCGGACGTTGAAATCCCAGAGCGGACCCGAAACCTGGCCCCAGATGGTGCCGCGCAAGACCAGCCGGTCGCCCAGGTTCTTCTTGAGCCGCGCGGCCAGTTTGGCGCCGATGACGCAGCCCTGGCGGTCGTTCATCAGCGCGCGGGCCTGCTCGGGGTCAATCTTGATTTCGGGATACATGGCCAGGTAGTTCTCGAGGTCCATCGCCAGGTTGGCGAAGAACTCTTCACGCTTGCCGCCTCCCGGCAGTTGCTCCTGCGACAACCCGCCGAACCAGACCCCGCCGGCTACGCGCTTGACGCCTTCGGTCTGCTCAATCAGCGACTTATACGACGAGGGCAGGTTGAAAGAGAGCGATTCCTTGTGTGTCATCACCAGGCGCGAAGCGTCCGCCATGTTCACCCCCGTGTTGAACGCCTCGATCACCGCCTCGAGGAAGCAGAACAGGAACAGGGCCACGCCCACACCGAAGACCGTCAAGGACGTGCGGAGTGGTTTGCGCAGCAGGTTATGAATCAGCAAACGCATGGTCTCAATTCACACTCTTGGAACCGCAGATGGACGCAGATGAACGCAGATAGGGGGAGAACCCTTTTTGTTATCTGCGTTCATCTGCGTTTATCTGCGGTTCCCAAAAACCTACCCTCCGTTGGCGAAATCCTTGGTGAGCACGCCCTTTTCCAGATGCAGTTGCCGCCGCGCCATTTTGGCGACTTTAGGATCGTGCGTCACGACGATGACAGTCTTGCCGTACTCTTTGTTGAGCGCCACCAGCAGGTCCATCACTTCCTGGGCGGAATGCGCGTCGAGGTCCCCGGTGGGTTCGTCGGCCAGCAACAACTGCGGGTCGCAGGCCAGCGCGCGGGCGATAGCCACGCGTTGTTCCTGCCCGCCGGAGAGTTCGTCGGGGCGGTGGCTCATGCGGTCCTCCAGGCCCACGATCTTGAGCGCGGTCTCGACGTGGCGGCGGCGTTCGGCGCGGCTGAGCGGCAGCAAGGTCAGCGGCAACTCCACGTTCTGGTAGGCGGTCAGCACCGGCAGGAGGTTGTAGGCTTGAAAGACGTAGGCCACGTGCCCGGAGCGCCAGCGCGCCAACTGGCGCGGGCTGAGCTCCGCCAGGTTCTGGCCGCAGACCAGCACGTCGCCGGAAGTGGGAGTGTCGAGGCCGCCGAGCATGTTCAGCAGGGTCGTCTTGCCGGAACCCGAGGGTCCCATCAGCGCCACGAAATCGCCGGCCTCGATCGTGAGCGTGAGGTCGTCCAGCGGATGAATGACCGTCTCGCCCTTATGATAGACGCGGGTGGCGTTGCGGAGTTCGATGATTGCGGGCATTCTTAAACGGCGTGAGGGCGCCCTCCGGGTGGTCACACGTAGTAAATCTGATCAGTCATCTCATCGGCTGTCACTTGGTTCAGCACAGCCAGCAATCGCCCCACGATTTCGTGAGGCCTGCGCCTCACGGCAATGATGATGCCAGAGTGGGAACGGCCTGCGCTGGAGTAGCTCACGGCAAGTTCTTCAAAGTGGCGCCGGTTGTGGGTAAGCAGCGCATGGCCGTGCCTGCACGCAAACTCCAATTGCTCTTCGTCGCCGCGCGCAAGTCTTCCTGCTTCTTGGGTTGTTACCGCAACAAAGCCCCTGGCCTGCAGCAGTTTTGCCACAAGGGCGCTGACATCCTCGTCGAGGTATAAGGAAATGAACAGGCGGTTCATTGGCCTATCACCCTGGGCTTGGTCTTCTCCTCCGGGACGCGGTTGTCCTCTATGTAGCCGTTGACCACCTCGGCATGATCGCTGTAGAAACTGAGCGCATCGAACACCTGCGCCAACGTCAGGTGAGGCAGGTGCGTTGGAATCTCTTCGGGCAGGATGCCCAGGCGCCACAATTCCACAATCGCGCGCACCGGAGTACGGGTGCCACTGATGATCGGTTCGCCGCCAAGTATACGATCATCCGTCACGATGTACGCATGTTCAGTGGTTGTCGTCATTGCTTGTTCACTCCTATGCCCTGGTATCTCTCCGTTCATTGCGCCACGCGCACCTTCTGCCGGTCCTCACTGAGGCCCTCGGCGCCGCGGACCACGACCTGCTCGCCGGCGCTCAGCCCCCTCGTGATCTCCACCGTTTCGCCCGTGCTGTCTCCCGCTGTGATCGGGCGCTTGGCGGCGACGTTGCTGCTGACGGTCCAGACATAGGCCTCAGGCCCGCTGCCGTGCAGCGCGGCGCGCGGGACCAGGAGTTTGTCCCGCACGGCTCCCGTCTCCAGGCCTGCCGGCGCATCGTCCGGCAGGAACTTCACGCGCACGCCCATGTCCGGGAGGACCTTGTCATCGCGCGCCACAAAATCCACGCGGACCTGCACCGTGGCCTTGCTCCGGTTGGCGCGCGGCAGAATGCGGCGGACTTTGCCGGGGAAGATTCTGCCGTGCAGCGCGTCCACGGTAATGGCGGCGCGCTGGCCCGCCCGGACGCCTTCGATCTGGGTCTCCGCCACGTCCACCTCGGCTTGCAGCGACTCCCAATCGGTGAGCGTCACGACGGAACCTTTGGCCATCGAGCCGCCGATGCTGATAGGCGCGATGATCTCGCCCACTTCCGCCGCCTTCTCCGAAACAACACCGTCGAACGGCGCACGGATAAAGGAGTCTTCAAGCTGTTCGCGCAGCACTTTCACCCGCGCGCCTGCGGCCTTCTCGTGGGCTTCCGCCACGGTCACGGCCGCGCGCGCGACGGCCACCTGCGCCTCCGCCACGCCCATTTGGCGCAGCGCTTCCTCCCGGCGCTGCTGGGTCCACACGATCTTCGCCTCCGTGACGCGCACTTCGGTCTGGCGGTCATCCACCTCCGAGTAGCCCAGCGCATTCCCTGCCACCAGTTTGCGGTCGAGTTCCAGGCGGCGGTTGGCGTCCGCGAGCATTATCTTGTACTGCTCGATCTCGGCGTCCAGGGTGCGCAGCGGCGCGGCGGCGGCGGCCTGGGCCGCTTCGGCCTGGGCCGCGGCCTTGGCCAGGCGCACGGCCTCCGCCCCGGCTTCCGCCTGGTCGGCCTGCGCGCTGGCAATCTGCGCGTCCAGTTCGCGATGGTCCATCTCGGCGACGAGTTCGTCCTTCTTGACGTGCTGCGACTCGGCCACGTTCAGCTTGGCCAGCACGCCCGTGTACTTCGTGGCCAGCACCGACTGCCTGTCGGCCACCACGTAGCCCGCGGCGCTCAATTCCGCCTTGGCCGGGCCGCCGTTGGCACCTGTGGCGCTGAGCAACTGCACTGGAGCCACGGCGACTTCCGGAGCCAGCAGAATTTTGGCCAATTGCGGCCCGGCAAACGCAACCACGGCAGAGACCGCGATGGCGAGCGCGGCCGCGCCCGCCAGCCAGGCCGGCCAGGAGCGGCGGCGGGATGTCCGGTCAATGCGCAAAGCGGCCAAACCTTCAGGTGGAGACATGAGCCTTTCCTGTGTTCTGTGCCGCGGGGGCGGAGTTGTGCCGGGCGCGGCCCCATTCCCGTTTTCCCCTCGAACCCCAGTGTATCCAAAGGAGGAGGGAAAAGGAAAAGCATAAAGCAAACCTGGCGCGCTGGCAGGGTAAAACTGGTTCGTCCGCAAGAAGCGGGTGCATGTCAGTAAATGCGTGGCCCAGAGCGTACCGCGGGCGTCCC
>Ga0187861_10003515_pt1 | contig 13810 bp, 8 predicted proteins | sample June2016WEW_10_1_3_FD_132986 | JGI IMG/M metagenome (GOLD analysis project Ga0187861, IMG submission 132986) | Peatland microbial communities from SPRUCE experiment site at the Marcell Experimental Forest, Minnesota, USA - June2016WEW_10_100 | ecosystem: Environmental > Terrestrial > Soil >...
CCGGCCTGGAGGTAAATCGTCCGTGAAGAAGGTGCTCATTACCCTTGGGAGCGCCGGCGTCCCGCCGGCCTGGAGGTAAATCGTCCGTGAAGAAGGTGCTCATTACCCTTGGGAGCGCCGGCGTCCCGCCGGCCTGGAGGTAAATCGTCCGTGAAGAAGGTGCTCATCACCCCTGGGAGCGCCGGCGTCCCGCCGGCCTGGAGGTAAATCGTCCGTGAAGAAGGTGCTCATTACTGGAGGAACTGGCTGCATCGGCGCGGCCACCGCGGCAGCGTTGGCAGGCCCTCCCCCTACCCCCTCCCGCAAGGGGAGGGGGGACACAAGAGCCGAGTTCAATGTTGACGAGATTATCCTGCTGTCGCGCTCGGGGCAGAGCGGCCTGCTGGACCTTTGGTTTCCCCAGGGCCTGGACAAGCGGATCAAACTGCTGCGGGGCGACATTGCGGACCCGGCGGTGCTCCGCACGCTGCTGCATGCGCAGCGCCCCACTCACATCGTCCACTTGGCGGCGTTCCAGACTCCGGATTGCGATGCCTATCCGGGCCGCGGCATGGAGATCAACGTGGGCGGCACGCTGCAACTCCTCAGTGCGGCGGCGGAGCTGGCTTCAGCAGGGGCATTGGAGCGCGTTGTGTTTGCCAGTTCGGCCGCTGTGTACGGCAAGCGCAGCCTGTATCCCGGCGCCACTGTGAAGGAAACGGATGCGCTGGCCCCGCCCAACCTCTACGGCGTCTGGAAAGTTGCCGGAGAACATCTGGCACGCCAGTTCCAGGAGAAGACCGGCGTGCCCACCGTCTGCCTGCGGCTCAACACGACCTATGGCCCCGGCCGCGACCGCGGGAAAACGTCAGCCCCGACCACGGCCCTGAAAGCCGTCGCCTGGGGCGCGCACCGCGGCAGCCCGTGCCCGTACCGGATGCCCTATTGCGGACGCGAGAACTACCATTACGTCGCGGACGTGGGCGCCCATTTTGCGCTCTGCGCGCTGGAGCCCTTTGCGGGCTTTGGAGTCTTCAATATCCGCGGCCGGACGGTTGAGGTGCGTGAGTTCCTCGAACTGGCGCGGCGCGTGGCCGGCGAATTGGGCATGGGCGGCACAGTGGACTTGGGGCTTGCGGACAACGCGCAGGCCGGCCTGTTTGTCTGCGATCTCGACGACGAGGCCATCCGGCGCGCCTTCCCCGGCGTCCCGTGCACGCCGCTGGAAGAGGGGATAAGATCGTCCCTTGAAGCGTTCGCGCGGCTGGCGCAAAATGGGAAACTGAAGGGTGTCTAAACCCATGCAATCACATTGCCGTTCTCTTTGCGCCTGCCTGCTTTCCGCTGTGCTCCCGTGCCTGGCGCTGCACGTCCCGGCTTGGGCCGCCGAGGCCCGCAAGCCCAACATCATCTTCTTCCTTGCCGACGACCTCGGTTATGCGGAACTGGGCTGCTACGGCCAGAAGAAGATCCGCACGCCCAACCTGGACCGGCTGGCCGCGGACGGCCTGCGCTTTACGCAGCACTATGCCGGCAACGCGGTTTGCGCGCCGTCCCGCTGCGTGCTGCTTACGGGCAAGCACCCCGGCCACGCCTTCATCCGCGACAACCGCGAAGCCAAGCCGGAAGGGCAAGAGCCGCTGCCCGCCGGCACTGTGACCCTCGCCAGGCTGCTCAAACAACTGGGCTACGCCACGGCCGCCGTGGGCAAGTGGGGACTGGGGCCCGTGGGTTCCGAAGGTGATCCGCTCAAGCAGGGCTTCGACCGCTTCTACGGCTACAATTGCCAGAGGCACGCGCACAACTACTACCCCACGTACCTGTACGACAACGATAAGCGGATCGAGTTGCACAACCCCGCTATGGTCCTGGGCAAGAAGCTGCCGCCGGACGCGGACCCGAACGCGCCCGCCAGTTACGAGAGCTTCAAAGGCCAGGACTACACCCCTGACCTGATCGCTGAACAGGCCTTGCGCTTTGTCCGTGAGAACAAGGACAAGCCCTTCTTCTTGTATCTGGCCACGACGGTCCCGCATCTGGCGCTCCAGGTCCCGGACGACTCGCTGGCCGAATACGCCGGCAAATGGCCCGACCCGCCTTATACCGGCGGCAAGGGCTACTTCCCCAATCGCACGCCGCGCGCTACCTATGCCGCCATGATTACCCGCATGGACCGCGAGGCGGGAAGAGTGCTGGCTTTGCTGGGGGAACTGGGCCTCGAAGAGGACACGATCTTCGTCTTTACGTCGGATAACGGCCCGACCTATGATCACACGGGGGGCTCGGATTCGGAATTCTTTGAATCCGCCGGACCGCTGCGCGGGCTGAAGGGTTCGCTCTACGAAGGCGGAGTGCGCGAGCCGTGCATCGTGCGCTGGAAAGGCCATGTGCAGCCTGGCGGGACGTCCGAACGTGTCACCGGCTTCGAAGACTGGCTGCCCACGCTGCTGGAGCTGGCCGGCGCCGCCGGTTCAACGCCCAAAGACGTGGATGGCATCAGCTTCGCGCCGGTTCTGCGCGGCGAGCCGCAGGAGCCGCGGCCGTTCCTCTACCGCGAGTTCCCGGCTTATGGCGGGCAGCAGTTCGTGCGCCAAGGCGACTGGAAAGGCATCCGCCAGAAATTGCTCCCGCAGAAGGGCGCCCAACCGAACCTGCGGACCGAACTCTACAACTTGAAGGACGACGTCGGCGAGAAGCAAGACCTGTCCGCCGGCCATGCGGATGTCGTGGCCGCCCTGGAACGCATCATGCGCGAGCAGCACACCCCCTCGCCGCTTTTTGCGTTCCCTGCGCTGGACGCACCGCCGGCCGCGAAGTAAGCAGGTAACAGCTCAGTTTCCGAGCCGCGCGCGTAAGCAAGCGGCAATGTCCGCTCCCTTACGGTCGCGGCTCGGATTGAACGGCCAGGCAGGCAAAAATTCTAAGGAGGAGGATTCATGATGGGCCGCCGCAAATTTGCCAAGACCACTGCCGCTGCTGCCGGCGCCGCGCTGGCCGCCGGCGCGCTCACGCATTCGGAACGCGCTTTGGCCGCTGATCCGCCCGGTTCGCAGATGCACCTCGGGTTGGTGACATACAATTGGGCCAAGGACTGGGACCTGGATACTATTCTCAAGTACCTCACGGAGAGCAAAGTTCTGGCCGTGGAGTTGCGGACGACCCACAAGCACGGGGTTGAGCTCAGCCTCACCACCGCGCAGCGCCAGGAGGTCAAGAAGCGCTTTGCCGACAGCCCCGTTAAGCTCCTGGGCCCGGGCAGCGCCGAGTGCTTCGACCACGTGGACCCGGCCAAGCTGGCCAAGGCCATCGAAGACACCAAGGCGTTCCTCAAGCTCAGCAGCGACCTGGGCGCCAGCGGCGTGAAAGTCCGCCCCAACGACTTCCACAAGGAGGTCGCACATGAGAAGACCATCGAGCAGATCGGCAAGAGTCTCAACATCGTGGGCAAGTTTGCCGGTGAGCTGGGCCAGCAGATACGTGTGGAGATTCACGGACAGTGCTGTGAACTGCCGACGATAAAGCAGATCATTGACATCGCGGACGATCCCCACGTCGCCCTCTGCTGGAACTCGAATCCCAATGACCTTAAGGGTGAGGGATTGGAGCACAATTTCAACCTGGTCAAGCCCCGTCTCGGCGCCACCACCCATGTTCGGGAGCTCGACTCGCCCGGCTACCCCTGGGATAAGCTGATCGCCCTGTTCGTCGGGATGGACTACAAGGGCTGGCTGCTTCTGGAGTGTACAAGCAAGATTGACGATCCCGTCGCGGCTCTGACCCATCAGCGGGAAGTCTTCGAGAAGTTGGTGGCGCAAGCCAGGCATTAGGCTTTAGGCATTAGGGTTGAGGCTTGAGGCTAGGGGGTGCATGGGGTGGGGCAAACCCTAATGCCTAATGCCTAAAGCCTAATGCCTGTCCTTCAGGTCTGCGCCGGGGGCGGCTTCGCCTGGGCGAGAAGGGCTTGCAGACAAATTTCCTTCAGGTGGCGGCGGGTTTCGGCCGAGGCATCAATGATCTCCAGGCGAATCGTGCAACGTTCGCCCCGTGGCTCGATGGCCTTAAGGCGGCAAAGGGTTTTCAACTCGCGTTGCGTCCCCGGCTCGATCACGAGATTGGCGCACATGCCCACGCGCAGCAAGTCCGAGGGCGCGCCAATGGTCACCGGCGGCCCATCCACCTGGAGTCCGCCCTCGCTGATATTCAGCGTTGTGCCCTGGTAGACTTGGCGGCCCGCCGGCACGCCAAAGCGTGTGCAGAACTGGTATTCGACCGGCAAGCTGAAGCCATAGCGCAGGTGCAGGCGCGAAGACTTCTCCTGGCGGGCATGGAGCGTCTGCAGTTCTTTGCGTATCAAATCCTCGCGCGCCAGGAACACTTCGAGTTTCTTATGGCACAACTGCTCGAGTTCCTTGACAACCGGGGCTGGCAAGGCGTTGACAGCCGCGATGCAGATGAACGCTCCGGCGTCATCAAAGGGCACGAACTCGTGGCGCGCCATCAGCTCGTAGGGGAAAAGCTTCGCCAGCTTCTCGGGTATCTCCTCCTCTTGGAGATCGGTCATGGGCAAGCCGGACTGCAGGGCCAAAGCCCGGCACAGAGCGCTGGGAGAGACCAGCCCTGAGCGCAACAGCAGTTGGCCCAGCTTCTCACCGGTGGCGCGGGCACGGGCTGCGGCGTCCTCCGTTTGCTGGGGAGTCAACTTGCCCATCTGGATCAGCACTGACCCGATGCGTCTGAATTGCCGGGTCGGGCTGGAAGGTTGCGCCCCAGGCACAGGACCGGGCGGCCCTGCGGGTGCTTCGTCGCGCGGTGGCAGTCCGGACGGGGGAGCAAACGCCGCCGGTGCGGGGCGTGGCGCCGGAACAGCCTGCAAGGCGCCGCCTGGGCCGAAAGGACCCGCCCGCGCGAGCGCCTCCGCCTGCGCCGGCGTAAGATTGTGAAATTTGAACTCCATTTCGTAGCTGGCGGAGGTCTGGACCATCTGCACGAAAAGGGCCTCCAGTTCGAGCGTGCCCGCTTGTGGGTGCGCTTCAATCCTGACCCGGATGCTGCTTTGCGGCGCCAAGGCCAAGCGCCATTGCGCGGACAAGTCCTGCGGCAAGTACTGAAACCTGACCGCGGCCCGGCATCCGGCGGGGGACAAGTCCATCAGCATGCAGATGAGGTCTGGAAGCGTTGAACTGAACAAGCGCAACGTGCCGCGCCGGCCGGGCAACTGGTTGCCACCGTAATCCTGCTGGCCCATCACACGTGCATCTCCATCTGCCCGCTCGCCTCCCGCGGATATAGAACTCCTCATCCCTCATTATATCAGATGGAAACCATAGAACATGCGGATTTTGCACCCAAACTGCGCACAGGCCATAACCCTTATGCGCTCAAAAAATGTGCTCAAGTTCAGCTTGAAAGTGGACGAAAGAATAGCATCCTGAGGGGAGGGGTAACTCTGCTGTTTGGGGTAGAAGGAGTCGGTGGGCATGGATTACCTGGTTGCCTCATTGCTCGTGGGTCTGATCATGATCGTTTTTCTCTGCATTCTGTCAATCTTTGAGAACGAGGTCTGGTCCGGCACGAAGCCGAGGCCGAGCAGCAGTGGCCTGCAGAGACTGTTCGATAAGCGCCGCACATATTGACCAGCGGCCATAGCGCAAGCCTCAAGCCTCAACCGTTCAGTCCGAGCCGCGACCGTCAGGGAGCGGACACTGCCGCTTGCTTACGCGCGCGGCTCGGAGACTGAACGGTTACCTCAGGCCTAATTCCTCAAACCTAATGCCCAAAGCCTGATTGACGATTGGCTGCTGACAGGATACCAATGGGGGAGAGGGAGGGCCAGACCATGCGGGTTGTGGTTACCGGCGCGGCGGGATTCCTGGGTTCGCACCTAGTGGACCTGCTCTTGGGGCAGGGCCACGAAGTCGTGGGCATTGACAGCTTGATCACCGGTATGAAGGAGAACCTGAAGCACCTGGAAAGCAATCGCGCCTTCCGCTTCATGCTTGCCGACGTGACCCAGTATATTCACGTGCCCGGGCCTGTGGACAGGGTCTACCATTTTGCCTCGCCGGCCAGCCCGCTGGACTTCCCGCGCTACCCGGTGCACATTCTGAAGGTGGGTGCGTTGGGCACACTGAACGCGTTGGGCCTGGCCAAAGCCAAGAACGCGCGGCTGCTGCACGCCTCCACCAGTGAAATCTATGGCGATCCCGAAGTGCACCCCCAGGTGGAGAACTATTGGGGGCACGTGAACCCCATCGGCGAACGCTCCATGTATGACGAGGCCAAGCGCTTCGCCGAGGCCCTGACTATGGCCTACCACAAGCAAAACCAGGTTGAAACCCGGATTGTGCGCATCTTCAACACTTACGGCCCGCGCATGCGGCTGGACGATGGCCGCGTCCTGCCCAATTTCATCCGCGCTGCGTTGCGCAACGAGCCGCTCACGATTCACGGCGAGGGCCGCCAGACGCGCAGCTACTGCTACGTGGACGACCTGCTGCGGGGCATCCTGGCGCTGATGGAATCGCTGGTGGACGTACCGGTCAATTTGGGCAACCCCGATGAGATCTCGGTGCTCGATCTCGCCAATGAGATCCTCGCGCTGACCGGCGCAAAGAGCGGGATGGTCCACAAACCGCTCCCCAAGGACGACCCCGTCAGGCGGCGCCCGGATATCACCAAGGCCAAGGCGGTATTGGGGTGGGAACCCCGCATCCCGCGCCACGAGGGCCTGCTGCGGACCATTGAGGACTTCAAGCAACGTCTTGGCCAAGGAGGCGTTAGGCTTTAGCCCGGAAAATTCACCGCAGAGGCGCAGAGGACGCAGAGTGAGGAAAGGACTTCCAGAATCATTCTGACCGTTCTTCCTGCTGTTCTCTGCGTCTCTGCGGTGAATAATGCGGGCTAAGCGCCTAATGCCTGATTCCGGCGACACAAAACCAATTGCCGGTGTATAGACAAAGCGGGTGTTTCCCCGGTCCCGTAAAACTGGGGAGGTTTCCGGCAGCAGCGCGACCCACTGTACGCCGGAGTGGGAAGTGGTGAACGGGTTTGAATGGGAGGTTTAGATGAAGGGCGTTAAATTCCTGCTGCCGTTGAGTTTGGCCCTGCTGTGTTCTTTCGCTCTCGCAGCCGACGCAGATAGCCCCAAAAAAGGCGACAGCACATTCGGTACTCTGAGCGAAGCGCCGGCGGGCGGAGACGCCAAGGTTATCGCCGTGCTTAAGGTCAAGGGTCATGATCAGAACAAGTCGCTCAACGTGATTGCCACCGGCGATGAGCTTATCGCCCAGATCAAGGATCTGGCGAAGAAGGGCGCCAAGGTGAAGGCCAAGGGCGACGTCAGTGCCGATGGCGCCAGCATCACAGTGACCAAGATTGACGAGGCCAAAGGCCACGACAAGAAGGGCCACGGAGACCAGTAGTTCCGGTCTGATTTAGCGGGTTCAAAGAAGAAGACCTCGCGGAGCGGCCGACTGTCTCCGCGAGGTCTTTTGTTGTTCCCTCTCCCCTGTGGGGAGAGGGTGGCGCTTTAGCGCCGGGTGAGGGGGCCACTCTAGGCACCTCGTCACCCCCTCACCCCGCGTTCGCTTCGCTCACGTCGGCCCTCTCCCCCCAGGGGAGAGGGTTCCTCATTCCACGTTGCGCAGGATTACGTTGCCGATCGCGCACCCGGACTCGCGCACCCGGAACGTGATGGCGCCTTTCAAGGCTGACAGGCCGGGCACGTCCAGGGGCTTGGCCTTCTTGCCGTTGGCGGTCACGGTCACCGTGTCGCCTTTGGCCGAGAAGTCCACGTGGGTCGGGCCTGGAGTCCACTCGTCCTGCTCATGTATGGCGCCCGCGAGGTTCGCGTGCAGAGCCAGGCCCTTCTCTGAAAATATCGCGCTGACGGCGCCGTTTTCCTCGCTGCCCAACTCGAAGGCGAAGAAATAGCCGGGGCCCGGCTTGCTCAACTCAAAGTCAAAGCTGATGTGGGCGTTCTTGGCCGGAAAAGGCCCCCCGATAGCCGCCGGGCGCAAGCACGTGTCGCCGCCGTCGCTGCTGTCCAGGACGTACTTCCCGTTCTGCGTGCACCAACTGCCGGTCAGCGCGTCCCAGTCGCTCTGGTGCTGCCATTTGCTGAAGTCATAGATGTGCAGGTTCTTCTGATTGGGCAGCAGGCTCACCAGCCGGATGGCGGCCGCCTCCTGCTGGGGGTTCTGCAGCGCCTGCTCAACCTCGGCCTGCGCCGCCGCGGTCTTCTCCAGCAGCAGCCACAGGTAGGCCAGCTCCACATGGTTTTCCGCCAGGTTGAGCGGCTTCAACACGCTTTGCATTTCCTCCGGCGTCAGGTCCTTGAGGGGCACCGGATAGCGGCGCGCACCGGCCCGGACTTCCAGCGCCAGCCCGCTGACATCCCCAAGGACGCCTGCGATCTTCCTGCCGGGCAGCGAGACGGCGAGGGTCTTCCCGGACTCGGACGCCTTCACGCGCTCGCCTTCCAGACGCCGCATGAAGGCGCGCGCCATCAGGACCTGCAACTGCTTGGCGGAGATCTGTTCCGCCCATTTCGTGCCGCCGAGTTCGTCCAGGGCCTGCTCCAGGATTTCGCCGGCCTGGTGGAGCTGGCCCGCATGGATCTGGGCTGTGGCGTTGGCGTTGACCTCGGCAAAGCGCGCCTCAGTGCTTTCGTCTATGCGCGTCATGAGCTCATGCGCCGCGGCGCCGAATTTGCCCGCTGGATCCGAGCCCACGAGGCGCGTGCAGCGTTGCACGGCCAGGCGATAACTCTTATCCGCCGCGGCCTTTTGAGCGTCTTTCAACTGGAGATCCAGCGCCGCCTCGATGAGCTTCTGGGTGTCGGCCAATTCCTGTTGCGCGCGCTTGCCCGGCTCGCCGCCCGGGTGCGCCGCAAGGAAGGAACTGATGGCCCCGCGCGCGCCGGGGAAATTGCCCGAGGCGATGCCGCGATCCCGTTCCGCCAAGGCCTTGGTCCAGGCGGCGGCAATGTCGGCGTCCGCCTCCGCCTGGGTCTTGGCAACTGGAGGAACAGGGGCGACTGGAGAAACTGTGGCCTGGTTCTTGGCTTCGTTGTCCTCCGGCGGTTTCGGCGGCAGCCGCACGGCGGCCTTGTTCTCGTCAGGCCGCGCTTGGGACGCAGAACGCTTGGGCGGCAAGGGAGGTGGAGGGACTGTCGGGTCGGCCGGCTTGGGTGGCGCGGGCAGTGCAGCGAAGAGCGTGTCGCGGCGCTGATACAGCACCAGCGCGATCCCTACCAGGACCGCGGCCGCCACAGTAACGCCTAACAGGGACGCCATTGACGAGCGCGGGCGGCGCGCCGTCTCCGGCGCTCGCACCGCCCCGGCGGGGAGTCCGTTACTCACCTTCTTGGCCGAAACCGGCTGCCGGGTTGGGCCGCCTTCGCCGGATTTCTCCTCGGCTTGCACGGCGGTTGCAATATCCAGGATCGTCCCAACTGGCCTGCTGCCGGCGAGTTCGTGTCCAGCGGGTGGCTCTTTGTCCCCTCCCGCAGTTCCGGGGGCCAGCACCAGTTCCGCGTCCACGTCGCGGAAGACGATAGTGTGCGCGCCGATGGCTATGGCATCGCCGTCCTTCAGCACACAGGTCTGGACCTTGACGCCGTTGACCTTCGTGCCGTTGGAACTGCCCAGGTCTTCAACGGTTACTTTGCCGCCCTCGGGACGGAAGCGGCAATGGCGGCGCGAAGCCTTCTCCTCGGGCAATTGGAGGTCGTTCTCCGGGTTGCGGCCCAGCGTCATCTCGCGAATCACGATGTGCTCGCGCGGTATCTTGTCCGGCCCGGTTATGATCAGCTTCGGCATGGCATCCCCTGAACGCTGCCTCCAGGTTCTATAGTAGACCAGATTGAGTAACCGAGTCAAGCGGGTGCAGCACAAGAATTGTAGCGCAGGCATCTTGCCTGCGAACGTGGGGAGCGCTTGTGGTGCAGGCATCTTGCCTGCAAATGCGGGGAGCGGATAGGGCGCAGGCAAGATGCCTGCACCACAAATGGAACCAAACTGAAACAGGCCCTGTAGCGTAAGCATCTTGCCTGCGAACAGTGCAGGCTGGAGCCCTGCGCTACAGGGTGCCTAACCGGACTTGTGCCACGGATGTGGCCGCGCCGGCTGTTTGGCGCGGCCTCATCCGTGCCAGCGGGTAGCACGAATAAGCCGCCGCGTTGCGGCGGCTTATCCGTGGCACAAGTCCGGTGATGAAGCCTGCGCTGCACCGGCTCTGCACTTTCTGAGCATGGTGGATCGTGTATAGTCCGGTGTGGGTGTTTTTGTCCCAGATGCCTTGTTGAGGAACTTGTGGACCCGTTCTTCCGGAGGTTGCAAACATGGTACCGCGTGTTGCTTTGCCTTGGCCGCTGGCCGGCCTCGTTGCGTTCTCGTTGTGCGCTTGCGGGATCGCGGGGGCTGCAACTGTCCCTATTGTCTTCGTCACGCCCTCTGGCGGCGAGGTGTACGCCGTTAGTCAAAATCAGACAGTCAGGCTCGACCCCAAGACAAAATATAAGTCCGTGAAGATCGAATTGACCACGGACGGGACGAACTGGACGCTGCTGGGCACGATTAACAACGCTGACAAGAATGCCGCCAAACACAATGTCCTGCCCTTTACTGTTGCAGGCCAGGCCTCGGCGAACTGCATGATACGGGCCACGGCTTCGACCGGAAAGGTTACAGTAACGTCCTTTTCCTCGCCTTTTTCCATCAGCGCGGCTTCGGGCGCGCCGCCTCAGGGCAGCATCACCGCCGGCAGCGGGGTCATCGCTCCGGCGGCCATCACCAGCACGGCCATAGCTCCGCAAGCCGTGGTTACCGCAGCGCTGGCCAACGGCTCCGTGACGACCGATATCCTCGCCGACGGCGCTGTGACGAACCCTAAGATCGCTGACGAGGCTGTCACGGACACCAAAGTAGGCTCCGGGGCTGCCTCACCCGGCATGGTCTTGCAGAGCGACGGCAATGGCCACGCAATTTGGGCCACGGTCGCCGGCGTCGCGCCGAACGCCGGCGGCAGCATCATTGCCGCGCTCAACGACCCGTCAGTTGCCGCCGGCACGCTCGATGCCGGCGTCCTCAAGGGCACGGCCGCGATCAACGTTACGGGCAATGCCGCGACGGCCACGCTGGCCTCCGCAGTCTCGCCCGGCGGCGTGACCACAGCCATGCTGGCGAACGACGCGGTGGACCTGACAGCCAAGGTGGCCGGCGTCCTGCCCATCGCCAACGGCGGCACGGGCGCGGCGCAGGCCGCTGCGAACACCGTCTTTGCCGGGCCTCCCGGCGGTCCCGCCGCGGCCCCGTCTTTCCGCGCCTTGGCCGCCGCGGATCTCCCGGGCGGTTCGAACAACTACGTGCAGTTGGCGCCGGGCAGCGTGCAAGCGGACGGCGGCGCCGGCGCATCCGTCTTCATCAACAAGACCGCGGGAGGCAATCTCTTGCAGTTGCAGAAGAATGCGGCGGATGCGTTCGTTGTGGACAACACAGGCAACCTCGCCAAGGTTGCGAACATCACCAGCACCGGCACGCTCACCGGCAACGGCTCCGGTCTGACAAACCTGAACGGCGCCAACATAAGCAGCGGGACCGTGCCCCCTGCGCGCTTGCCGATTGCGGTGGGGAATCCCACGCCGACCCTGGGTGTCGTGTACGCGGACAACACGACGATCACAGTTGATGGTACCGGGATGCTCCACGTCACGGCCGCTGGAGGCGCCGTGGCGTTAGCCCTCGCAGGGGGGCAAGTGGATGCCACAACCAATTCCTCCATTTTCATCAACAAGACCGGTGCCAGCGGCGATCTGGTCCAGTTGCAGAAGGGCGGGACGGACAAGTTCGTTGTGGACAACAGCGGGAACCTCACGACGGTGGGGACGATACCAGCCGCCAGCGTCACGGGGAACATTACGGGCAGCGCCGGGAACGTGACGGGAACGGTGGCTATCGCCAACGGCGGGACGGGCGCGGCGACGCAGCAAGCTGCCCTGAACGCTTTGGCGGGAGCGGTGGCGAGCGGCCAATATCTGCGCGGCAACGGCGCCAATGTCGTCATGTCGGCGATCCAGGCCGCGGATATCCCGAGCCTTGCGGGCACCTATTTCGCGCAAAGCGGCAATGCGTTCGGGGCCACGGCAGTGCTGGGAACCACAGACGCCAATGGCCTCAACTTCGTCACGGGCGGCGGCGCCAATAACCGCATCCAGATCACGGCGGCGGGTGCGGTGACGATCAATGCCTTGGGTGCCGGCTTGGTGCACAGCGCTGCGGGCGGCCTGCTGAGTTCGTCTGCGGTCGCTCTTGGAACGGACGTCAGCGGCGTCTTGCCCGCGGCCAACGGCGGCACGGGCGGCTTGACGGCAGATGGCGTGATGCTTTCCGGCGGCGCGGGGGCCGCGACAGCCACGGCTGTTGGAGCGACGGGGACCGTACTGGCCGGGACTGGCGGCGCGCCTGCTTTCACCGCCATTCCCGCGGTGACCACGCTGGCGGCGACTGGCGGGAGCGTGACTGTGGGCACCTCCCTCGCGACGACGGGTACATTGGTTTTGAAGAACAACACCAACAGTAACACCACTACCGTGCAGCCTGCTGCGCCGGCGGCAAGTTCTGTCAACACGATCCCCGATGTCGGCGCTACAGGCACTTTTGCCATGCTGGAGGGCACGCAGACATTCAGCGGCGTGAAGACCTTCACCAACACCATTACAGGCAACATCTCCGGCACTGCGACTGGACTCTCTGTTGCTTTGGCGGTCACCAGCGGCGGAACAGGGCAGAACTCCTACACTACGGGCGATTTGCTTGTAGGAGCGGCGGGGAACACATTGAGCAAGTATTCCGACGTTGCCGCGGGCAGCGTATTGGTCTCCGGTGGTGTGGGCGCCGCGCCTGCCTGGTCCAGCGCGCCCTCTGTAACCACGCTGGCGGCGACTGGCGCGAACGTGACTGTGGGCACGTCAGGAATAGCAGGCACGACTGGCACTTTGGTGTTGAAGAACAACGCCAACACAAACACCACCACCTTGACTCCCGTTGCGCCAGCAGCAAGTTCTGTCAACACGATCCCCGATGTCGGTGCGACGGGGACGTTCGCCATGCTGGAAGGCGCGCAGACGTTCAGCGGCGCGAAGACCTTCTCCAGCCTCATTACAGGCAACATTTCCGGCACAGCCACCGGCCTCTCTGCTACTTTGGCGGCCACCAGCGGCGGAACTGGGCAGAGCACGTACACCACGGGCGATTTACTTGTAGGAGCGGCGGGGAACACATTGAACAAGTATCCCGATGCTGCCGCGGGCAGCGTATTGGTTTCCGGCGGTGTGGGCGCCGCGCCTTCCTGGTCCAACACGCCTTCCGTTACCACCCTGGCGGCGACTGGCGCGAACGTGACTGTGGGCACGTCAGGAGTAGCGGGCACGACTGGCACCTTGGTGTTGAGGAACAGCACCAACAATAACACCACCACCTTGACGCCTGCTGCACCGGCGGCGAGCGCTGTCAACACGATCCCCGATGTCGGCGCAACGGGCACCTTTGCCATGCTGGAAGGCGTTCAGACTTTCAGCGGCACGAAGACCTTCTCCAGCCCGATTACAGGCAGCATATCCGGCACGGCGTCGAACGTGACGGGAACGGTGGCCGTTGGCAACGGTGGTACGGGCACGACCGCACCGCCGACTGCCGCGCAGATACTGGTTTCCTCCGGCGCGGGCGGTCCGTATGCGCCGGTGAGCATGAGCGGTGACGCAACAATCGCATCGGGCGGCGGAGTCACGGTGGGCAGCATTCACGGCGCCACGGTTCCTGTGGCAGGTGCGCTC
>Ga0187861_10003520_pt1 | contig 13799 bp, 8 predicted proteins | sample June2016WEW_10_1_3_FD_132986 | JGI IMG/M metagenome (GOLD analysis project Ga0187861, IMG submission 132986) | Peatland microbial communities from SPRUCE experiment site at the Marcell Experimental Forest, Minnesota, USA - June2016WEW_10_100 | ecosystem: Environmental > Terrestrial > Soil >...
GAGAGCAGCACGCGGCCGTCGTCGGCGAGGAGGATGTTGTCGGGCTTGATGTCCCGGTGAATGACACCGTGGGCGTGCGCCGCCTGCATGCCGAGACTGGCATCGTGGATGAGCTGCAGCGCCAAGGGCAGCATCAGGGGGCCCTTGCTTTCAACCAGCTTGCGGACCGTCTGCCCTTCGATGTAATCCATGACCAGGTAGATCATGTCGCCCTGCTCGTCCACGTGGAGCGTGCGCACGACGTTGGGGTGGTTGATGCGCGCCGAGATGCGCGCCTCCTGGCGAAAACGCTGCACGAACTGATCGTCCCGCGCGCCCGAGGGCAGCGGCAGGATTTTGACCGCGACGTCGAGGGCCAGGGATTCGTCAGAGCCGCGGTAGACCGCGCCCATGCCGCCCTGGCCGAGTTTCTTGATCAGGCGCACCTTGCCGACCCAGCGCGCGTTCTCGCGCAGGGGCGCGTCGCGCAGCAGCCGGTCGTAGAGCAGGGCGGGATCGGCGATGATGAGCGAGGAGACCGAGTTCACGGGCACTTCGATAACCCGCTGCGAGTACGGGATGTGGTCCATCTCGTCCGGCGTTACGGAGAGGATGCGGCTGGCCCCTTCGCCGTCGGCCTGCGCGCGATAATCGCGCCCGCACTTGGCGCAGCGGACTTCCGCGCCCAGCGGCACCGCAGCCTGCGCTTCGCCGCAGTCCGGACAGGCGACTTTCAATAAGAGCGCCATCAGCCGTTGGTCCCCCCTAGGCCCAACATCCCCGCATTATTCATCGTCCAGATATTATCAGACGTGAAGGAATAGTTGAAGCGAAATGCGGGGGGCGGGGTTCGTGGATCGTGGTGCGTGGTGCGAGGCACGAACCACCCCCGCGGTGTATATAAGCTGTTGCGGCACGATTCAGAGGACCAGGAAAGACCCATGCGCCACTCAACTCACGTTCCCACCCGCCAGCTCATCTCTATCCTGGGCGTTGCCTTGCTCTCTCTTGCCGTCCATGCCGCGGAGGCGGAGAAACCTGCGGCCCCGTTCCTGCTGACGACACTCCAGGCGCTGGATGCCGCCGACTGCCGCACCAAGGCGCTGGACGCGGAGAAGGCCGAGGACTCGCCGGCCGCTTTGACCGCGTGGGAGCGCGTCATTGACCGCTGCCCGTCCACCGAGGAACAACGGCTCGAAGCCCGCGCGCACATCAAGCAGTTGCGCCCCAAGGTCCCTCGCAATGGCGACCCTCAGCAGGCCCGCCCCTGGAAGGTCCTGGTGGCCATCTTCCGCCAGCTCGATTTCTCCTGGACGGACGACAAGCAGAACAAGATCGAAGTCAGCAAGACCGTGAGCGACGCAGACGAGAAGAAGATTCGCAAGAGCTTGGAGTGCTTCGGCCAGCACGTATTCAAGTTCTCCAGCGGCAGGCTGCGGATTGACCCGGACATTGTAGTCATAACGGAGCCGCTCACCAAGCTGGCTGGCAAGGACAAGGGGCCGTTCACGCCCGCGCCGCATGTCCTGCGGCCGGCTCTTGAGCCTCTGCTCAAAGACAAGTCCTACGACACTGTCATCGCCTACGTGAAGTACAACGCGGACAAAGGGCCGGACGTGCCGGCGCCTTTCACGGCCGCAACCTTCGGCAGCGTCCGCGAGGCGAACGGGGCGGGTTTTATCATGGTGCCTTGGCACACCAACTACCCCTACCCCGGGGAAACAGACGGGGAGATGGAGCTGCACGAATGGCTCCACCAGATCCAGTGGATGTTCCACAACGTGCTCCACTACCCCGACCCCTTGCTGCAGACTCCCGACGCCGGGCGTTTCGAAGGCGAAAACCGTCCCGGCGGCGATACGGAATACGGACGCAGGAAGGACGAGACCACCTGGATTCGGTTCTACCAGCACATCATGGAGGACCACTACACACGGCAGATGTGGTCCGAGGCCACCATGCACCCGGCGCCCGGGCAGGCTCTGCCGGGGGACGTGCTCAAGGTGAAGAAGTGAAGAGGTGAAGGGTGAAGAGGCGGAAGTGACGGACGAACCCGAGCTGCGGCAACTTGGCGGATTCAGAACGCCTCTGGCGGCGGGGATGCTTTCGGGCGTGCTCGCGGGAGTGGCTTCCATCATAATATGGTACATGTCCACAAAAGACCTCCTTCCACACGGTTCTCTCCTGATCGGTATCCCCGGCTTGCGTTGTATTCCGTTGGATTTGAGCGTACAGATTCTTCCGTACATGTTCCTATGCTGCGGGCCAGCCGTCGCACGAAGAAGCCTGAAACTCGCAGGCCTGGCACTGCTGTGGGCCTTGGCGTTCTTGGCCGTTGATCTCGAAATGTTCAACGTACAGTTCGCGCTCCAGCGCCTGGGTGTCTCTGCGATAATGGCCTTGTGGAAGTTCGGGGTTCGCGCTTTGCCCGGCGCGTGGCTGGGTTTCGCGCTGACAAGGCTCTACAGCTACAAGCCCTATTCGAAATGGGCGCCGCTGTTAGGGGCAGCCTTTGCAGTGCTTAGCTCACTTAGCCGGAGGCCGCTGTTAGTCCTGGTGGCAGGACCGGGCGCAAGCGATTCAAGAGATATGGTTGTGGTAAATGTAATGTGGGAACTCATCGTAAGCGTTGTCCTGGTCGTTGTGCCTACGGCAGCGATAGAATACGCCAAACACAAACAGGCCCGCAGTGCTGACCGCTCATCGGTTCTCACCGGAGGCAATCCATGACCCTGGCGCCGCACTCCTGCCCTCACGTAGGACAGGCTTCCAGCCTGTCCCGGGATTGGACAGGCAAGATGCCTGTCCTACGCCTGCTGGCCGCGCTGGCGTTGTTGTTGGTCTTATGCGGCAGAGCCGAGGAACCAAAGCCCGCCACGCCGCCGCCCGCGGAAGAGAAGCCGATCACGACCGCCAAGGGTGAACTCGGCGACCTGTTGCGGAAGTGGTACGCGGAAGGCACTGCCGCGGGGAACAAGGGCGACATTTACGACAATCGGGACCGCACGCACTCGGAACTCGACCGCGGCCCTTACCCGCAGCTCCAGAAGTGGCAGTACTCGAAGGAAGAACTTGACCGCCGCATGGATTGGGCGTTCTTTGGCGGGCTGCGGCCTGGCATAGTCTTTGGCAACTCATCCACCGCCGCAGGCCCCACCCAAGGCGGCAGCAACCCGCGCATGGCGTACCTGCACCCGCAGGGACTCGAGGTGCTGTATCGCCAGTACCGCGGCAATAACCTCTACATGTACCCCTGCCACCATGACCATAGACCAGGCCATAACGGCTATCCTGAAGGCTACGGCGATCTCTACCCCGTCAACACGCCGTACTTGTTGATCTCGCAAGGCTCCTCGGGGACCGACCAGCCCTTCATGCACGCCGTGCCCTTCACGCTGGCGGCGTTCAGGCCCGAAGTGAAGAAGAAACTCGCTGAAACCGGCCTGCTCATGCCGACGGTCCAGATGCTCCTGCGGTTCACCAACAAACACCTGCAGGACCCGGCCAAGGAATACCTGACGGGCAAGGCGCATCCGCCTGTCTTCGAGGGCAGTTGGGTCAACGACCTGAAAATGGTCCAGATGGCCCATGAGATCACACTGGAGGACCTCCCGCCGCTGGCGCTGCTGAAGGTCGTGGAGGAAGATGCCCCGCTCGACGGGCGCGATTTCTTCGAGCCGGGCGCCTCGGAAAAGCACGGTGACACGCCCGCGGTCGTCTCCCGCATCTTCCGCAGCAAGCACTACATCCACCGCATGGTCGTCAGCGCTGCGGAGAGTCTGGACGCGAATAAACGCCCGTTGGTCTGGCACTGGGCCGTGCTCAGCGGCGATGCCTCCCGCATCAAGATCGAGCGCAAGAACGCGGCCGGCTCCGTGGCGGAACTCCTGGTACCCTATCACGCCCGCAGGCCCGTCGCGGACGGTTCGGCTTTGGAGACCAACCGCGTGGACATCGGGGTCTTCGTCCACAACGGCAAGTATTACTCGCCGCCTGCGTTCATTACGTTCTGCTTCATAGATCACGAAGCGCGGACGTACGACGAAGCAGGGCGCATCCTGGAAATCGGCTACAAGACTGGGGAGACATCCGTCTCCGTGAATGACTGGAACGGCTTCTTCGCGCTCCTGCAACCTGACGCGGCCACTTGGCCCGCGCGCTTCCTGCGCAAGCAGTTCAAGCCGGACGAGAGCGCCGGGCTGCTGGAGGCCGCCAAGGCTTACAAACCCGCCGCGGACGCCGCGGCTTCCGCGCAGGCCAAGCAGCAGGCCGCCGAAGCCGCAAAGAACAAGGCCGCCGGGGACCCGAAGGCCGAGCAGGACTACAAGGCCGCCCAGAAGGCGCTCGAAGCGGCTCAAAAGGCGGTCAAGGACCTGCTCAACCAGAAGCGGGAAAGCCTTGCGGCCCCGGTCCAGGAACTGGCCGAGCGGGTGCTGGCAGGCTGGGCGAAGAGTCCGGGTTTCTTCCTCGCCTACCAGGCGGAGATCGAAGCCTTTCTCGCCACGCCGGAAGGCCAGGGACGGAAAGGAGCACTGGCCGGCGCCCGCAGCCGGCTGGCTGCCTTAGGCATTATTTCCGGCGCGGAAAACAAGCCCTTCGAGCTGCGGCTGCTCAGGGCGGGCGGCGTGGGGCAATCCTCTGGATTGCCACCTACGCGCTTTGAGCAAGCGATGCTCGAACGTTTCAATGGCGAAGTGCTCTCGGGCGTCCTGTATCCCAACATAGTGCGCAGCGAATTCAGAGTGAACTACGTCCCGCCGGAGATTTCCGAGCCGCCTGCGTGGCGCGACGTCTACCGCTACGATGCGAAGGGGAACGAGCTGGGCTGGACGCGCTACGGCTCCGGTGCGCCCGTGGATTTCACTGCGGAGGGACTGAAGGTCCTTGAAAAAGATGCGAAGGGCCGTCCCTTGAAAGCCCAGACTGTGAAGTATGAGCCGGAGAAGATCTCCCCGGAGCAAAGGCAAAAGCTGCCCAGACCATATTGGCGTGCGACGCTCCAGCTCCCCGGCACTGAGATCCGTTACTATGCTTACGAGGGCGAGGACGATTGGAAAGGGAAAGTAGTCCGCACAGAGCGCGTGGAAGAAGGGAAGGGCAACTAATGGGCTGCTCATACGGGAAATTGGCGGTTGGGTGTCATATAGAATGGCTTCTGCCGCAACTCAGTACGCGGTCACGGCTGGCGGAGAAGCTGGGAGCATGAGCAAACTGTCCCGATTGGCCTTGAACGACGAGGGCTTCGTCTTTGACCCCACGACCGGAGACAGTTTCGTGACCAACCACTGCGGCCTCCAGATTCTGCGCGCGCTGGGCGAGGGCAAGGCCGAGCGGACTATCGTGCAGACCCTGACCGAAGAGTACGAGGTCGCCCATGAGGACGCCGAGCGGGACATGGCTGACTTCCGTGAACAACTGAAAGCCCTGGCCATCATTTAACCCGGCTTTCTAAACACAGAGGACTCAGAGGACGCAGAGGAACGCAGAGGGGATTAGAATAAAAGGATTTACTCTTGTTTCCAATTCTCTTTCCTCTGCGTCCTCTGTGTCCTCTGTGTTGAATGAGTTGTGAACAAGCTCATCATAGGTGTCTCAGGGCTCAATGCCGCGGACAATCCCGGGCCTGGAATCGGGGTGGCCAGGAGCCTGAAAGAAGACCCTGAACTCAACGCCGAGGTCGTGGGCCTGGCCTATGACGCTATGGAGCCGGGTATCTACATGGGCTGGGTGGTGGACAAGTCCTACATCATGCCCTACCCGTCCGGCGGCGGCGAGGCGTATCTCTCCCGGCTGCTGCACATTCGGGAGACCCACGGCCTCGATTACGTGATCCCCAATCTCGACGCCGAATTGCCGCTCTACATCCGCTACGCCGAAGAGTTGAGCCGGCACGGCATCCGGACGTTCCTGCCCAGCATGGAACAGTTCCAGTTGCGCGGGAAAGACAAGCTCGCAGAAGTCGCCCGCAAGACCGGCATCCTGCTGCCGCGCACCAGAGTAGTCAACGCGCCGGACCTGCTGGCCGCAGCCGTGGCGGAGATTGGCCTGCCCGTCATGGTCAAAGGCATCTACTACAAAGCGTTCTTCGCCGCCACGATGGCCCAGGTCTTCCAGCACCATCACGCGCTGGTGGCTGAGTGGGGCTATCCGGTCATCCTCCAGGAGGTCGTGACCGGAGATGAGCTGAACGTCGTGGGCCTGGGCGACGGCGCGGGCGGGACGCTGGGGCTGGTGGGCATCAAGAAGATCATGATCACCTCGCTGGGCAAGATCTGGACAGGGGTGACGATCGCGCACCCCGCGATGCTGGCCGCGGCGGAACGGTTCAACCGCGAATATCGCTGGCGCGGCCCGTTCGAGCTGGAGTGCATTGCCAAGGGAGACGATATTTACCTTGTGGAAATCAACCCGCGTTTCCCGGCCTGGTCGTACTTCGCCACCGGCGTGGGCATCAACTTGCCCAGCCGCATGCTGCGCCGCTCGCTGGGGCTGCCTGTGCCGGAATCACAGGACTACGCGGCCGGCAAGCTCTTCGTGCGCTACAGCTATGAACTGGTCACCGGTATGGACCTGTTTCAGAAGGCCGTGACCAGGGGAGAAGCGCCGTGAAGACGCCCTACGAGAAACCTGTCATCAAGAAACTGCACGGCGGCCTGATGAACAAGTTCGGCCGCAGCCCCGCTTATGCCCGGAAAGTACGCGAGGAGATTGACGGCGCGCCCGTCAGCAAGCTGGTCGAGCAGTACGGTTCCCCGCTCTTTGTTTTCTCGGAGAGGACGCTGCGCTCCAGCTTCCGCCGGATGCATAACGCTTTCTCCACGCGCTACCCCAACGTGGTCTTCGGCTGGTCTTACAAGACCAATTATCTGTCGGCCATCTGCGCCTTGATGCACCAGCAGGGCGCGCTGGCCGAAGTGGTCTCCGAAATGGAATACAAGCGCGCGCGGGCGCTGGGTGTCCCCGGCGAGCGGATCGTGTTCAACGGTCCGCACAAGCCGCTGCCCATCCTGGAGCAAGCGGCCACGCAAGGCGCCATGATCCACATTGACCACCTCGACGAGATTTCCGATCTGGAGAAGGTCTCCGCGAAGCTGGGGCGCCAAGTGCGCGTGGGCGTGCGCCTGAATCTGGATGCGGGCATCTATCCGCAGTGGTCCCGTTTCGGCTTCAACCTGGAGAGCGGCCAGGCGCTGGAGGCCGTGAAGCGCATCGTCAGCGACCGCAAACTCACGATTACCGGCCTGCACTGCCACCTCGGCACCTTCATTCTCGACCCCGCGGCATACTCCAAGGCGGCGACGAAGCTGGCGGCCTTCGCTTACGCGCTCCAGGACGGCTTCCACCTCTCCATCGAGTACCTGGACCTGGGCGGCGGGTTCCCGTCCCGGAGCCGGCTCAAGGGCACTTATCTGCCGGCTGATATCGGCGTGCCCTCCGTGGAGACCTACGCGGAACAGCTCACCGAGGCGCTGTCGCGCAGTCTGCGGCCCGGGGACTTTCCCAAGCTGATCTTGGAGTCCGGGCGCGCCCTGGTGGATGAAGCCGGCTACTTGATCACGACCGTCGTCGCCGCCAAGCGGCTGCCCGACGGCACGCGCGCTTACGTGGCCGACGCGGGCGTGAACCTGTTGCCGACATCGTACTGGTACAACTTCAACATTGAGCTGGACCGCGAAGTCTCCGGCATCAACGAGCACAGTGTGCTGTACGGGCCGCTGTGCATGAACATAGACGTGCTCAGTGATGCGGCTTTGCTGCCGCCTTTGACGCGCGGCACGCGCCTGATTCTCTCCCCCGTGGGCGCGTACAACAACACCCAGTGGACCCAGTTCATCGCCTACCGCCCGAACGTGCTGCTCCTCGGCGAGCACGGCGAGGTGGACGTGATCCGCGAGGCGGAGGAACTTGAGGACCTGGATCGGCGCGAGAAGCTGCCGGCGCGGCTGAAAGGCCAGGCCGGCGCATGAAAGAAGCGTTGAAGGCCATATTCGGCAGCTACGCGGAGATCTTCTTCTTCCGCGGCGTCTTTCCCGGGGTGGTGTTCTTCGGGCTGACGCTGGCCCATCCCAACACGGGCCTGGCCGGGATCGTGGCCGTGCTGGCGGCGTATGTTTGCGCACGTTTCATCGGCCTGGGCCGGGAGTTCCTGGGCTCGGGTTTCTACATTTACAATCCGCTGCTGGTGGGGCTTTCGCTGGGGTACCTGTTCCAGTTCTCGGCGCTGACTTGCCTCCTGGCCGCGGTGGCCGGCATCCTCGCATTCATGCTGGTGGTGCTGCTGGCGAGCGTTTTCACGGCGTACCTGCGGCTGCCGATTCTGAGTCTGCCGTTCGTCGTGGTCAGCACCATCGCGTACCTGGCGTCGCTGCGTTACTCGAACCTGCTCGTGGCTGCCCACGACGGTGCGGGCATAGGGACTTACGACCCTGATTGGCCGCTGTGGCTGGCTGGCTTTTTCAAAGCGTTCGGCGGAATACTCTTTGCGCCCAGTATCCTAGTGGGCCTGATGTTCAGCCTCCTGACCCTTAGTTACTCGCGCATCCTGTTCCTGCTGGCCGTGCTGGGCTACTACACGGGGACTTCAGCGCGCGCGTGGCTGACAGGCTCCGCAGACCAGGCGCTCAGCGATATGTACAGCTTCAATTTTATCCTGGCCGCTATGGCCCTGGGCGGCGTGTTCCTGGTGCCCTCGCTGCGCGGCTACTTGCTGGCGATCATTGCGGTCGTCATTTCCACCGTGTTGCTGGACTCCATGTCGGTCTTCTGGTCTTCCTACGGCGTTCCGGCGTTCGCGCTGCCGTTCAACCTGGTGACGCTGACGGTCCTCTACGTGCTGGGACTGCATCATAGCCCGCTGCTGGCCAGCCAGATTGCGGGCACGCCCGAGGAGACCCTGGAGAACCATGTGGCCAGCCATCTGCGTTATCAGGGGCAATTGCGAACCATCTTTCTGCCGTTCTCGGGCCAGTGGACCGTCTGGCAGGGCTTCAGCGGCAAATGGACGCACCAGGGCAACTGGCGTTATGCCTACGACTTTGTAATCAGCGACGAGCAGCAGCGGACGTGTTCCGGCGACGGCTCGCGGTTGGAGGATTACTACTGCTACCGCAAGCCGGTGTTGTCGCCGGTGCGGGGCCGCGTGGCTTTGGTGGTGGAGGATCTGCCCGACAGTGAGATCGGGAGCGCTGACAAAGGCAACAACTGGGGGAACCTGGTCATCATCCAGGACTATCGCGGCTTCTGGGTGGAGCTTTCGCACCTTGCCGCAAAGTCCGTGCGGGTCAAGGCCGGCGATTACGTGGAGCGGGGGACCTTGCTGGGCTTGCGCGGGAACTCGGGCTATTCGCCGCAGCCGCACATTCACGTCCAGGCCCAGGCCACCGAGGCCGTGGGCGGCGCCTCGATTCCTTTCAGTTTCGTAAGTTATGCCGCGGCCGGCGCGTTCCACGCCAACGACTTGCCCCCGGACAAGGAGACCGTCGAGCCCCTGTACCCGGACAAGTACCTGGAAGGCCTGACCGGCTTTATTCTGGACGAGGTCCACGAATACGAGATCCGGCGCCACGCCAAGCCGCTGGGGCGCCTGCGCCTGACGGTGCGCATGGCCCCGGACGGCTGCTTCTACTTCGAGTCCCCCTGCGGCAGGCTCTACTTTGGCAAACACGAGGGCACGTTCTACTTTTACCGGGTTGACGGCGACGACCCGTGGTTGCGCCGGATGTTCCTCGCGCTGCCGCGCCTGCCGCTGGCGCACCGGGCCAAGCTGACGTGGAGCGATTACGTGCCGGCCGGGGTTGTTTCTGCCGGTCCGCGCCGTATGCTGGTGGACCTGCTGAGTTCGCTCCACCCCGGGCTGGCGGCCGTCAAAGTGACCCTGACTTTCGTGGAGCAACAAGTCGTCGAATCCGTCGTCCAGGCTACGGCCTTCAACCCGGAAATGCGCGCCAGCGTGGAGTTCGACGGGCAGAAGGGCTTCGCCGTTTTCCGCACAGGCGCATACGAGCTAAGGAGAATCGTCCATGAAGACTAGACCAGTCACCACAGCCGTCGGGATCCTATGCCTGGTCGCTGCCGTCATTTTCACTCATGCCGGTGGCACTGCGGCCGGCGACACTCCCCTCGGGGAGAACGAAATCCGGGAATGCTACCTCAGTTCCTACCGCGCCCAGACCTATGAGGAAGCCATTAAGGCCGTGCTGCCCCTCAAGGATCTTCCGGCCCAGCGTTACCTGGCCAACCTGAGACTGGGCTACCTTTATTACCTCAACGGTAAACTCGCCGACGCGAAGCTCCATTACCAGACGGCGATCAAGGCCGCGCCCGAGGCCCTCGAACCGAAACTCGGCTGCATGTTGCCGCTGCTGGCCCAAGGGAAGTGGGACGAGATCGAGACCCTGGCCCAGCAGGTGCTCAGAATTGACCCAAACAACTACTACGCGAACCTGCGCCTGGCTTTCACTTTCCGCCTGGAGAAGAAATACCAGCAGGCCGACACCCTGGCCAGCCGGATGCTTCAGCTTTACCCCACCGACACGCTCTTCATGGTCGAGTTGGCCCTCACGAAGCAGGCCCTGAACCAGAAGGAAGCCGCAAAGAAGCTGTTTTCCGATCTGCTCAATCTCGACCCGGAGAACTTCATAGCGAAGCAACAGTTGGGGAAGCAGTAACGCCACGGTTGGTCTCCCAAGGCCCTATTGTCCTCTGTAATCTTTCTTGGGATAGAGCCTAAGCTCGATCTTTGAGAACTCCCAAAGCAGAGGCTTGCCCATTTTACCCACGTACGGTCCGATGGAGTAGAGCGGAGAGATCAAGTTCTCCTGCCCAAAGTTCAGAAACTCCGTTATGTCAACTTCCACTTCCCCGCCAGTCTGGAAACCGCTGCGGATGGGGAAGCGGTTGTTCACAATAGCGCCCAGCGTGGAGGACTGAGACCCCCGCGCGTAATACGTTACGACGTATCTGCCCTCCCACTCCGCAGGGATGGAGATGCTGCGTGACGGATCAACGCAGGCGCCCTTGCCAGGTATTTGGAAGGTTACCGGCTTGCCGCCGGCCGTGCCGGTCCATTCGCCGGCCAGGCTCACGGTCTCGACGGGCAGTTTTTCGTGGGTCATGTAGGACGAACCCCACACGCCGATATAGCCTCCCCAGCGCGGCGGGGAAATCTCAAGAGCCAGGATGTTCCCGCTCTCTTTCAGATGCTCCTCGACGAACTGGTAGCCGGCCTTGGGCAGCAACTGGCCATTCAGGTACACCTTGCAGTTGCTGTCCCCGACTAGAAAGTTCCGGTCGCGTCCCTGGAGTGTCAAACGCGTGCGCCCGCCATCCTTCAGCCACGCCGCGGGCACGGAGAATACTTTCCGAGCGTAGACGGGTTTCGCCGGATCGGCGCCCACCGCGTTGAAGATATCCAGGTCCCAGCTCTTCCAAACACTCTCGTCAGTGCTCTTGGTCCAGGCCTCCGTCGCCTGAGCGTCTTGTGTCCATTGCCAGTCGCGTTTGAGGTCCAGCGTGGGATCAACCCAGTGGCCATGCGAAATCGGGCCCAGATCCACCTTGACGCTTGTGTCGGTAGGCTTCCACATCTTCTGCTGGTAATCCCACCAGTGGGCGACTGCGGCCAAAGGACTGTTCTCGCGGAAGTAGAAGACCTGCACTTCGTCCTTGGGAATGTGCGCGCCGGCAATCTTCAAGATGTTGCCTTCGTACGTGTAGTTCGTCACCTCTTCCATCGAGTTCATTGCGGCCCGATAGATCTTCGCCGGGCGGCGATCCAGCGCGACAGCGAGCGTGACGGTCCGGTCAGCGCCGGCAAAGTTGCAGACGACAACGACCTCGTCCAGGCCGTTGTTTGTCCGGTAACGCTGCGGCCAGACGCGCAGGTCGGACGTGGTATTGACCGCTTGCAATCCCAGGCCGTTGAGCAGGTCGTGGAAAAAGACGGATTCCAATTCCTCGGGCCACCAGATGCCTTTAATATCGTGTGCGCCTCTGAAGAAGGCGCTGCCCAAGGCGACCACCCGGCCTTTGCCCAACTTCCGCACCACGATGGCCGGAGCGCCATTCTCGAACGTCGCCAGAACTTCGCAGTCCGGGCCGGTTGCGAGTTCGGTGCTAACCAGGTTGTGTTCGAAGTCCTGCCAGTCCTTGCTGGAACCGTTATCCGGGAATGTCTTGCCCGCCAGTTCCGTGAAGACCGGCTGCTGCTTCCCGATGGTGACGCTGCCCTTGCCGGGAGCACGCAGCGTCTTGACTGTGCAGCCGGTGAGCTTGTTGATCGGCCAACTATCGGGAACGTCGGGCAGGCAGCGGCCGGTGAACGGCCAGGTGATGAACGTTCCCCCTTCCCGAACCCATCCGAGGATATTATCCACAGCTTCCTGCGTGACGACTTCGCTGCCACAATCCATGAGAATCTGGTAGCCTGCCAATTTCCCGTCCTGGAGCGCTCTGTTGTCGGCATAGAGATAGGAATGGCCGATGGACTGCAGCGTGGCGCGGCCAATATCCCAGTCCCAGGTGCGCTGGAGCGGGCGGGACTTGGCTCCCTCGGGCACCGGGATGGGAGTGAAATCCATGGACGAATCGAGTGGACGATAGAGCACAACCTGCGGCCCGGAAATATCGTAGCGGCCCAACTGTTTGAGCATAGCGATGTGCTCTTCCCACCACTTCTTCAGTTCGGGCCTGCGGGTAATATGCTGAACCACGAAGACCTGATCGTGAGCGTTTAGTCCTGCGAGGAACACGCGCTGGTAGAGCATGAACATCTCGGCGAGGTTGTTGCACGGTCCGCCGCCTTCGCTTGTGCCGGGCACTCCGTACAGGAAACCATACCGTTTGTACCACGGAAAGAACCACATCCCTTCGCCCGTGAAATGTCCCCAGGCGCCATAGCGTTCGCACAGGTCGAAGATCGTCATCGGCATAGCCATGATTTTGATCGGCCGCTCGGGGTCCGCCTGGCGCATGCCGGCCAGTACCGTTTCGGCCGAAGCGTACTTGCCAATGAGGCTACACCATTCCGTGTAGATCCGGAACAGACGATTGCGTTCGGCTCCCAGGTAAGGGTAGACCGCAGGCGGTAGCTGGCTAAGGAACACATGCCCGGCGAATTCGGTCGGCGCGCGGAACGCGATGCGATTGCCTCCCTGTTTCAGATACTTGCTGACATCCCACGCACCCCAGGTGCCTGTCTCACCGACGACTTGGCCGTTGAGATAGACGACGGCTTTGTTGCGCGGATCGGTGTTGGTCACAGATGCAAAGCTGTAGAGATAGAGGGGACATGCCAGAAGCTCGGTCGCCCTCATTCCGAACTCACGGACGAACCATTTTCTAATGCGAAAGTACTTATGGGCGCGCACATCGCCGGGAAGGTCCAGCTTCTCCCATTCGGCCGTATTGACATCCGACTTCCACCATTCCTCTTTGAAACCTTGGTCGGCGGCGGTTTCAGGCCGCACGTACCAGTCGTTGTCCAGCAACTTCACCAGGCCGTCGAGCCCGAAGAACATGGCGAACTCGGGGATGGGCACTTCGTCCCACGAGCGGAACGGCCGCGCCACGCGGTACATCCTGGAGACGTCGTCGAGGGCAAGCCGGTTGCGCGTGCGCAGCGTCTCGCGCCAGCTCGCGAGTGCCGCAGGGGAACGGTCGCCGTGGAATTCAACCCACGGTTCGTTGGACAGTTCGCCGTAGGGCAGCATCCAACTGCCGACTTCCGGGGCGATTCTGAGCATGCCGCGAATCTGCTCTTGGGTCTGCCGCGCCATATAGAGCTGCGCGTTCTTGTTGTACCAGGACTGCTGCGGAGCCGA
>Ga0187861_10003522_pt1 | contig 13788 bp, 15 predicted proteins | sample June2016WEW_10_1_3_FD_132986 | JGI IMG/M metagenome (GOLD analysis project Ga0187861, IMG submission 132986) | Peatland microbial communities from SPRUCE experiment site at the Marcell Experimental Forest, Minnesota, USA - June2016WEW_10_100 | ecosystem: Environmental > Terrestrial > Soil >...
AATTAGGTGTGCGTGTGCTCAAAAGACTGAGTGGAGCGGCTAATCTGCCCTGCAATCAGGCGTAGGTGCGTCAAAATAACTGGATCCAGCAACACGGTTTAGCTGTAAAATGCTGTTTGAGTTAGGTGCAAGCCACGAAGTTAACATATAACCCTTTATCAGCAGCTGCAAGGACGGGGCTTGCCGAAGGGACGACTGCATGACGGCAGCCAATGCTTCCTACCCTTTTCGCCGGCTGCGTATCGCTCGATGAAAAAGGAGAATACGTATTTACTATTAATCTCAATGTTGGTGTGGGCTACAAAAGAACGCAGTTCAAGTACAAGGTAAAGTAAACAACATATTGAATGTTGAACACATGACCATTTGCACGAACACCCTGATTGAAAGATCATAATATGGAACCTATCGTCTTTCTTAAGGGAATCTTCATTGGTTTTGCGATGGCAGTGCCGGTTGGACCCATTGGAATTATGTGTATCCGCAAGACTCTCACCGAAGGACAGTTACGCGGACTAATCATCGGTCTTGGAGCTGCAACTGCGGATTTGCTTTATGGTTGTATTGCTGCATTTGGACTTACGGTCGTTTCAAATACACTTGTCAGTCAACGAATTTGGATACGACTGGTTGGAGGAACGCTTCTTGTTGTCCTAGGCATAAGAACATTCCGCGCGCACCCTGCAAATCCTAATATTCCTATCAACAACAGTGGAATGTTGAGATCATATCTTACTACGGTTTTCCTGACGCTTACTAATCCTTTGACCATCTTTGTGTTTATTGCTGTATTTGCTGCACTTGGTTTAGGAAGCGGGCTCGGTCAGTTTTCTGCATCCGCTCTTGTTGTGGGAGTTTTTATTGGATCATGGTTATGGTTTCTGTCTCTTAGTTCCGGTGTCAGACTCTTTAGAAAGAAACTGGACTCAGTCGGTCTACGGTGGGTAAACAGAATTGCCGGTATGTTGATAATTGTCTCCGGTGTTATTGCCATAGTGAGTGTGTTATGAATATGTATTTTCTTTTTGTCGAGGAAGTTTACAGTATTTTGCCAATTTTCGCGAGGTTTGCTCCATGAGGCACGAGTGATCCAGGCTCGCGGGGCGAGCACGGTCACACCGCTGGCTGCAACCGTGACGCGGAGGAAGAGAACGTGAAAAGAGAAACCCAACCCAGTGCGATCAGCGTTCCGCCAGTTCCCGACCGCCGGCCCTCCGCGGACGAGAAAGCGCGTGTGGTGCGCTTCGAGGTATCGCCCGCGACGATGATCCAGCTCATCCTCGTCGTGGCCTGCATATGGCTGCTGATCCGGCTTTGGCCGGTCTTCCTGGTGCTCGTCGTCGCTCTCCTCATTGTCGGGACGATGAGTCCAGGCGTCAGCTGGATGGAAGCGCGGCGTGTCAAGCGCGGCCTTGGGATCGCCATAATCTTCATACTCCTCTTTGTCCTAGCAACTCTCGCCGTGACGCTGACGATCCCGTCGTTGGTGGCGCAGGCCTCAGCGCTGGTCAAGCAGGAGCCGGCGTTTCGCGCACGCCTTTCGGATTATCTCGCCCGCTCCAACCTGACAGCGCCGCTCGCGGGCTGGTTGCGCAACGTCACGTACGACGCTCCCTCGAGTGCCATCAGTGCAACGGCCTTCGCCTTCTCGATGCGCATCTTGGAGATCACCGCGTATGGTGCGAGTGCCATTTTTCTCGCGCTCTATATCATGATCGACCGCGACCGGCTTCGTGGCGGGCTTTTCGCGGCCGTCCCTCGCTCGCACCATATCCGCCTCGCCCGCGTCATGATGAATCTGGAGACGATCGTCGGCGCTTACATCCGCGGGCAGCTGATCACGTGCCTGCTCATTGCGGTCTTTTCGTTCGTCCTCCTCGTGGCGTGCGGCGTGCCACACGCGATGGCGCTTGCTGTGTTTGCGGGCGTCGCGGATGTCCTGCCGTACATCGGCGCCTTTCTCGGAATAGGACCGATGGTCATTGCGGCACTGGCGCGTGGCCCGGTCGTCGCGGCCGTGGTCCTGGTGATCATGCTTGCGTACGAGGAGTTCGAGAGCCGCGTGCTCGTTCCCCGCATTTATGGACGGGCGCTGCGCCTTCCATCGTCCGTCGTGCTCTTCGCGCTCCTTGCGGGCGGGATTCTGATGGGGATCCTCGGCGCGCTGCTCGCACTCCCTGTCGCAGCGACGATCATGATGCTTATCGAGGAGCTTCGCGTCGAGCTTCCGGGTCAGCAGGAGCAGGTCGCAGATGTGGAACAGCGCGTCGGGGACGAACGCGCGGAGGAAGAGTACGAGCGCCGGACAGAGGGCGTGCCCGCGGAGCAGGCCGCCGCGATCGCCGTCGAGATCTCGAACGATCGGCGGAAGGAGGAGAGCTGTCCACCCGAGGCTGCGGACGTGTCAGACTCGATTGGCTAGCAGGCTACGGTCCTGGATTGCCCTCCGGTCCGCCTGAACTCGTGGCGCGAACGTCGAGAGATGGATTTGGCCCACTTGAGTTCAAGCTACTTCGTCAGGAACGACTGGATGCCTTCGTAAACCTCGTTCGCCGAGGCCGCCACCTGGTCAATCACCTCGTTGAACCGCTGCAAGTCCAGGACTCTTACGCTGGAATCGCAGCGCACGGAGATGTCCCCGTCGCTGTCCAACGCTACCTTGACGTAGTCGAGCCCACTGTTGAATTTCAGCAGCGCGCGTATCAACTCCGGGGTCAACGTGAAGAAGGATAGGAAGGATTGGCTGCCGTTGTGCAGTTGTCCCTTCGGTAAGCCCCCTCCCTGCGGGCGGAGATAGTGGATGTCCTAAAGCACTTGAAGCCTGTGAAGAAATGAGGGCAAGCCCGCGATAAGCGAGAACGCGAACGGCAGAAGCCTAGAGCGCACGGCGGCGGTTCCGAAGAAATGAGGGCCTGATGATTCAGATCCAAGTCGGTCGAAGGTTGAACCTCACCGGGCTTCCGGCGGACCTCGAGCGGCAGTTCATCCGGGAGAACAGTTTCACGAATCCGAAGCGTGAGACCCTCGAGCGCCTCGGGAAGTGGACCGGGAACGAGCCGCAAACGATTGACCTATGGACCCGCGAGGATGGCCGTCTGATTCTCCCGCGCGGGTACTTAACGACCGCCATTCACGCTTTGAAGCAGGCAACGCTTCCCTATGTCGTGCGGGATTGCACTGTTTGCCCGCCATTGCGCGAACAAATCAAAGCGACGGGAAGTCTCTACCCATATCAAGAACGTGCCCTGGCGAACCTTCTGCGCTGGCCCACAGGCGTATTGGAAGCGCCCACGGGAAGCGGGAAGACGATCATCATGCTCGCAGCAATCGCACGGCTCGAGACGCCGGCGCTCATCATTGTTCACACGACAGAGCTTTTCGATCAGACCTGTGACCGCGTGCGATCCTGGCTTGGAGTTGAGCCGGGCGCGATTGCCGGAAGCAAAGCGATCTTGCGGCCGGTGACAGTTGGCATGATTCAGACGCTCAGCCGACGAGACCTCCAGGCGCAAGGCATTGCCGATTACTTCGGCGCGGTCCTGGTCGATGAAGCGCACCATTCACCCGCGATGACGTGGGCCGAAATCCTCGAGCAGATGCCCGCGAAGTACAAGTATGGTTTCACCGCGACGGCATGGCGCAAGGATGGACTTCAGTTCCTCATATGGCGTCTGATCGGCGGCAAGTCCGCGAAGATCATCCGTGGCGAAGTGGAGGAAGCCGGGAAAATCGTCTGGCCCGACGTTGAGACCGTCGAAACGGATTACTTCTATCCGCTGGAGGATGCCAGCGAATGGGGGTCGATGATTTCGGATCTGGTGACGAACTGCGAACGAAACCACCTCATCACGCGGGAAGTCCGATCGAGGCTGAAGGGATCGCGGGCGCTGATTCTCACCGACCGCATCGAGCACACCAAGATCCTGGCCGGCGAACTGCGAGACCTCAAGCCTGTTCTGCTCATCGGAGAAATGAAAAAGTCCCAGAGAGAGAAGGCCATGACCCGCGTCCGCAATGGTACCAGACTCACGATTGCCACGATTCACTTGCTCGGGGAAGGCGTCGATGTGCCCGGCTGGGATCTGCTCTTCCTGGTTTCGCCGATTGCCGGCGGTCCGAGAACTCTGCAGGCTGTCGGGCGTGTCGCGCGGCCAGCTCCGGGGAAGGACCGCGCAACCGTTGTTGATTTCGTGGATTCGCGGATTCGGATGCTCACGAACGCTGCGAGAAGCCGGCAGAGGCTTTATGGAGGCGCGGCATGAGCGAAACGCTTCAGTCTTTGATAGACAAGCTGGAAAGAGCGAGGTTCACCGGGGAGCTGGCCGTCCGATTCTATCAAGGCGAGCCAAAGGATGCGCGGCTGACTCACTGCCTGGCAACGGCTGAATTCGCGCAACCGCTGCCCATAGTCGAACCCGAGAACGCTTCTGTGCCGACGTGCCAGAGGGTAGGCTGCAAGCACAGTGCTTGTGCGGCGAAATCGGCGGAAATCAAGGCGTATCCCTGAGAGGGCGGAGGTGAATTAGATATCTACCAGTATCAACGGATGATTACTTTCATCATCCCAACTAAGAATTAGTTTGCTGACAGGTTCCGATTTGAACTTCTCGTTGCCGAAATCTTCGAAAGTAGCCCAAAACTGATTTACGCGTCGAAGGATGGTTTGATGAGCACCCCACCAGCGAGGATGGCGCAACTTGTATACGCCAGCAAGATTCAAGTCATCTGGCTGGTGTGTATCTCCCTTGACCGTAACTTCCTTGTCGATCCATTTCGCCAGTTCTCTCACCTTGCTAAGTCGAGACTCTATGAGGAGTTGAAAAACCTCATCACTTGCCTTTATGGTCTCAGAGCCGCGCCTGACCCAAGCTTGGCCACCGAAATGAGGAGTGTCGCCGCTATACTCGATTTCGACGCGGACGCAATGGTGCCCGGATTTCTCGTACACCAAGCTTTTCCAGATGATTGGAGGATAAATCTTCTCGGCTTCTTCTCGCACTCTTTTTTGGACATGATCAGGGTTTGTGACTCCTTGAACGGTTCCATCGCCCTTTTCACCGATGAGGATAAGTGCTGTGTGGCTTGGTCGCACGGAGTTGGCAAAAGCGACAAGTGTCTTCAGCAAATCCTTTAGATCGGATTCAACCTTGCGCTCAAGCAAGCTATCTTCCCAAGGGGATTCCATCGTGGCATTCTCCCTGATTCATAAAGCCGGGGTTACACGGAATTATTTCCTAGATCCTATCGCGCACACATTTTCGATGCAAGGACTTGTCGTCCTCAGATCAGGGCAGGCCCGCGAGCGTTCTAGCCCGCCCTGAGGCTCAAGGGAGCCGGGAAAGGGGCCACCACCGGTACAGGGGCTCATGCTGATCGTTCACCCTGGGGCTTCTCGGAGCAGAGTTTCGAGGCCCGATGCCTTCGGATTCTTGAATGGGCACGGCGGGAGATCCGGGACAGTGAACGAGTCATGGAGGGGCGAATATCGCCAGCAAGAAGCGTGCAACGCTTCTAATGGAGGTTTTGGGTGTATGATCAGAGACACAGCCAAGTGCGAAAACTGCGGGAAGACTTTCGAGATGAAGCGCCGGCGGCATCGGTTCTGCAAGGCGGCTTGCAGGTACGAGCATTGGAGTCGGACTCACCCGCGCCTGGAGACCGGCAAACCCTTCCGGCTCGAAGTGGCCGAGGATGGCCGGCTCATGATCGTTCAGAACGATCCGACACAAGGTCATGAAGAGGAGCAGATTCGCGGCTTGAGTGGTCACGCCATGCGCAGCCATTCGTGTTAAGATCGCATAAATCGACTGGATCTGTCGGCGTGCGTGTCTGAAAAAGGGGCATTGCAGACACGGAAAAACTCACAACGGACTCAACGCTGGAAGGTAAAACGCGCCGACCTGGAAACATTGATTCAGAGGCTCTAAAGGATGGCGTATGGGAGATGAAGAAACGAAGCCAAAGACCGTTTCGGTACAGGATGCTATCCGCTTGAAACACGGGATAAACAAGTCAATTATCTACGGTGGAATGAACGCCCAGGAGTATCACAAGTTCTGCAAAATGACGGTGGAGGACTGGACGCGCGTAAGAAAGCAATATGACGCATGGATTCGCAGCACACGTGTGGTGAGTCCTATTTGGTTTTGGATCTGGCTGGCGGCGGGTGTGGCGGCTACTTATTTCTTCCAGCGGTGGCTCAAATTAATAGGCACCGTAATACTGGTCTTGACATTTTACCAGGTCGTCAGGCGTGGAGACCACAGGGAAGGTTACATGGACGGGTACGAAGCCGGTCGACAAGAAGGAATAGATAAAGCGCTTGGGATCACTGATGAGAACGCGAAGGACGCGGCAGATCGCCGTGTCGAGATGGAGGTAGACGAGAGGACAATCTCTGCGTTCGACAAAAAGAGCACGGGAGAAGAGGCAAAGAATTAAAACAGGACCTTTGCGGCCGAGTGGAACATGTTGGCGACTTGAATATGTGGCGAGTATTCTCAACACGGCATAAAGGCGGCATCGCAGACATGGAAAGAAGGAGGCACAACCCATGAAAAAGGCACTCGTAATTATCACGGTGGCTTTCCTGTTCTGTTCAACCCTGATAGCTCAGGGTGACAATGAATCATCGCGCAAATCCTTGAAAGGTCTGACCGGGGTTTGGGTGGAAGTTACACCTTTAGATCCCGATGTAGAAAGGGGGGGACTGTCAAAGGATCAAATACAGACGGATGTGGGATTGCGTTTGAGGATGGCCGGACTCAAAGTGTTAACGCGGGAACAGATGTTGGTGACGCCCGGAATGCCTTCGTTAGAGGTGGAGTTGGGCACATTCAAGGGAAATCAATCCCCCATCCAGGAAATCTATTCCTATTCTCTCAATGTCAGCCTAGATCAGATCGTAAATCTGACCAGAGATCCACAGGTTTCCGTTGACGCCAGCACTTGGTGGACCGCAAAGGTTGGGGTTGTGGGGGCGGCCAAACTAAACGAGCTTAGGAATGCCGTCAATGACCACGTGGACAAGTTCATCAACGCCTGGCTGTCGGTGAATCCGAAGTGAAGGGGGGCAGGGATATGAAACAGTGGAAAGGGATTGCGTTGCTCCTCTCCGTAGTGATCGTGGGCGTTGGGTGTTTCTTTGCCTACCGCTTAATCGCTTTGCATCGAGACCGCAGTGAAACCCTATTGTGGATGGATCAAACCTACAATCCACATGAAGGTGGTGACAATTCGGGGCTGGGTCATGGATGGGAAACCCACTACCTGCAAAAAGGCAGCCTGGATGAGGAGGTCACTGAGAAATTCAATATGACATTCACCTACGATGGCGACTGCAAAATGGTCATTCGCGACGAAACCATGCCCGTGGGTGTTTATAATGAAACACCTAGAATCACGACCTACACAGTTAACCTGTGCGACATAGATCCTGATTCAATCAAGGTGAAAACCTTCGACTCTCACAAGGACGTGTTCAATTGCTCTGATCCTAAGGATGTAGAATTGTTTAACCTCAACTGCGACAGTGCAACAATTAAATTTCTGACTCGAAACGGCGCTGCCGCTATCAACGAGGAGTTTGTTGAAACCTTCACGAAACTCACGGGAAAAGACCACGAATATAGGAACATTTCCAAGACCAACATGTGCTGGCTGTCAGTCGATGATGTTTCCTATGCGCAGAGACTGGCGAAAGCACTGAAACACGCCGTTGAAGTGTGCGGAGGGAAGCCTTCAAAATTCTAGGCAAAGAGGCCGGAGATCAGTGCAGACGGCTTTATCGATTCTCCAACGGTTAAATCGACGAAGGAACCATGGGACGCCATGAGGCGGCGGCTGGCAATAAAAAATAGGGCTTGACACTGATAATTATATGATTATATCATTGCACGGTGAAAAAACTTCAGATGAACATTCCGGACGACCTCCACACACGATTAAAAATCGCCTGCACCTTGGACGGCACGGACATGACCTCAGCGGTGCTCAAGATGGTGGTGGAGTACGTCGAGAGAATCGAAAAGCGAAAGCTGATTGTGTTTTCGAAGAAAAAATAACCCACATGGAGCGGGCCTGCCAGCTGCGCGAACAGCCGACAAGCCCTAACCCTGCATTCCTGATTGAAGGAAGGCGTGGCTGTGACCGATAGAAAGCCCCCGGCTGGACAGGCCGCAGAAAGCGAGACGCGAAAACGGCCTTGGAAGCTTCCCTGGTGGTGGAATTTGATCCTTGCCCTGATGTTAGCTGTAGGTGTTGTACTCATTTGGAAGAATTGGCAGGTCCCGTAGTATCTGCAGCGACTCTCGTCGAGAGTACAGGGAGACTCATGGTGGAGACTATTCGGCATCTGGCTTGTATCTGCCCCAATCACACACTGGATCATATCCAGGCTCCTTCGCTGGATGAGTAAACTATTTGTTCTCGAGGACCAAGATAACGAGGAGCAGGATGCCGTTGCTAATTTATGGTCCCCTGCACTTCTTGGGATCTCGGAGACTATCATGTACCCACTCGCCATTCTGAAAGGAAAACCCGAATTTATCGGTCTTTAAGGATAGGAAGGATTGGCTGCCGTTGTGCAGTTGTCCCTCCGGTAAGCCCCCTCCCTGCGGCTGCTGATAAAAAGTAATATGTTGACTTCGATGTTTGCGCATCGACTGCAGCTGGATTTTACACCTGAACCATCTCGATAAATGTGGATTTTTGTCGCACCTGGCCCTCACTGCAAATCCGATACCTGCGATTCACCCATTCACCGTGACTGTCCCGCACGAGAGCAGCCTCTCTCCCGGTGCCGCAAATGCAAACAAGAAAGGGAAATGCCGGCCCCGGAACTACTCGTAGTCTGATTTGATGAAAAGAGTTTTTTCGATCGACGTTTTGGAAGGCAGAACGTGGCCACCCACTTTTTGCCTCGCATCTTTTGTGGGTGTCCACATTTTTCTTGGTAAAGCGGCCGACACCCAGGTCCCCCGGAAAGGGGGACTTCGGCATGCCTTCGGAAAGAAACACACCGCAACCTCGCGTTGTGAGCAGTATCGAACATACCATTGAGCAATATTGCACAGACACCCTTTTTGCAGTGCCTTTATAATGAGCAATTGTGGGCCGGGGCCGCATCGCAGCACTCCGCACAATGCGGATCGCTGGCGACGGTCGGCGTCGTCGGGGAGTCCGTTCCAGCCGGGATTCAGCAGAAAGGCAAATCACAGGAGGATGTCCAGGGCAGCTGCAAAAGTCGAGGAAATCAGCGCCACTTCCACTGGGAGCTTTGAGGATGCCATCGAGCAGGGTCTGGCCCGGGCGATCAAGAGGCTGCGCAATGTTCGCAGCGCGTGGGTGAAGGAACAGCAGGTGCGCCTCGATGGCAAGAAGATTGTCGAGTATCAGGTGAACCTGGCCATCACCTTTGTGCTGGATGACTAGTGCGGCTGCATGGGAAGTGCGACTCTGGGTTCCTGGTTGATCGCCTTGTGCGGCGTACTGTCGTGTAGGCCTCCGCCGCAATCCACCTCCCGGAAGCGGTCCGAGAGTTTTTGGATTGCCTCGGCCCGCAGTCAAGGGAGTCGCCGATTGCGGCGACGCTCCCCCACAGCAGTCGCTGTTCAGGTACCGGAATTTACCGGGTCAGCCTTCTTGCAGCAGAACCGGCTTCGTGGGCTGGCGGCCCCTGGCGAGCGTTGTGCCGGGTTCTCGTTTGTGGTTACTGGCGTGCGGTATTCCCTCTGGGCTGGCGCTCCGGCATGGGCTTGGGCCGAGTCGAAGAGTTCAGGACCCTCCCACGACGTGAACGCCCCAACGGTCTCTAACATGGCTTCATTCTGGAACCGACCGCTCTTCCACAGGCGCCCCGAGAGGGGTCCCGCGACAAGCGCGGCTGATTTGCGCAGTGCTTCAGTACCGGTGGCCATCAGCGCATCACACCGTTACCTCCCAAGCTCCAATAACTGGGCGATGGTCATGCTGTTTGGTACGATCGCGGCGCTCTACTTGGCCCGCGAAATTATGATCCCCCTGGCATTTGCTCTCATTCTGACGTTCGTTTTGACCCCTGTGGTCGCGCTCCTGCAAAGATCGCGCATCGGCCGCGTACCGTCCGTGGCTGTGACTGTCCTGGTAACGATGGCGGTGGCCGGCTGCGTTGGCTGGATCATCGCAATACAGCTCGTTGACGTCGCCGAGAAGCTTCCCACGTACCGCCAGAACATTCACGCCAAGATGGAAGCGCTTCGCATTCCCACGAAGGGACCGTTAGGCCTTGCGGTCAACAGCTTGAAGGAAATCGCGAGCGAACTTTCCAGCCCGGCGGCGCCCTCTCCGGAGCCGGGTCCCGCGGTGCAGAATCGGAAGCAACGCACTGCGCCGAGTACTCCCGCGCCTCCCCTGCCCGTACAGATCGTGCAACAGCCGGCAAATGGATTGGACTACCTTCGTGATCTGGTCCAGCCCGTTCTTCGGCCTCTCGCACTGATAGGCCTTGTCCTCATCTTCACGGTCTTCATGCTGATCAAGAGATTCGACTTGAGACATCGTCTTCTCCGGCTGGTTGGACTCGGTCAGATCAACATCATGACGCAAGCGCTCGACGACGCGGCGCAACGTGTCAGCCGGTACCTGTTGATGCAGCTCCTGGTCAATGCCGGCTTTGGAACTCTGTTCGGATTCGGTCTGTACTGCATTGGCGTGCCGAATCCCGCGCTATGGGGAGTCGTCGCCGGCCTCCTGCGCATCGTGCCGTATGTCGGCACGGCGATTGCGGCCGCGCTGCCGATCGCACTCTCGTTGGCAGCTTTTGACAGCTGGCTGCCGCCGCTGCTGGTGTTCCTGCTGTTTGCCGGCCTCGAACTGATCATTGCCAACTTCGTCGAGCCGTGGCTTTATGGGGCGAACACGGGACTCTCTTCGTTGGCGCTGCTGGTGGCGGCTGTCTTTTGGACTGTTCTGTGGGGACCCGCCGGTCTCATCCTGTCTACGCCTCTCACGGTTTGCGTCGTTGTGCTGGGCCGCTACGTTCCTCAACTCTCTTTTCTTCATGTCCTGCTGGGGGATGAAGCAGTTCTGGGGGCGGACGCTCAGATCTACCAGCGCTTACTGGCGATGGACCAACCGGAGGCGCACGCTATTGTGGACCGGTTCTTGAAAGATAAACCCCTGATGGAGTTATACGATTCGGTGCTCATACCCGCTTTGAGCCTGGCCGAGCAGGATCGCCACAAAGGGGCGATTGACACAACCAGGGAGGAGTTTCTCTTTCTCAGCCTCAACGAAATGATTACCGAGCTTTCGGAGTACCAACTGGCGCACGATTCATCCCAAGCCGAGGATGCCGCGGCGGAATCAGGCCCGGCGGATCGTCTCAGCGCCAGGATACTCTGCCTCCCCGCAAATGATCGGGCCGATGAGGTCACCGCTGCTATGCTGGCGCAGCTCCTGGAGCAGGCAGGCCATGCGGCTCTGTCTCTTCCGATCGCCCACGCCTCCCCCGCGGAGTTGCTGGCGTTGATTGAGAAAAGACAAGACGACGTCATCTGCATCTCCGCACTGCCGCCTTATGCCTTTCCACCCGCGCGCACGATGTGCAAACTGATTCGGGAACGCTTTCCCAAACTCAAGCTTGTAGTCGGAGTCTGGGGGTTCAGTGGCGATACGGAGAAGGCCAAGACGCGTTTCGAACGAACCCAACCAGATCGATTGCTCACGAGCCTGGCGCAGGCTGTCGAGCAGATTCAGGAGCTGATCCGGCCCAAGGCGTTATGACCCGGCACATCTCTCCGATCCCCAGTTATGCGCCTTTACAGCTACATGATGAGCAGTTCGACCGACGGCAAAGGGCTTTTCGTAATTGTTTAACCTCAGTGCTGCAAACGTCCGGGGGCCATGCCGGGCAGTTTAAAAAAGCTCACCTCCAGGGCTCCAAGGGCTCAAAGAATCTCAAAAGGGCTATCTTATCCGCAAACCGGCTTCGAGATTCTTCGAGCTCTTTGAGTCTTGGAGGTAAATTCGCCCGTATCTCCTACCACCGCCTAAACAGTTACGGCTTTTCTTCATGGCTCGTTTTCGGAACCTCCAGCCGTGTTCCCGGCGTGATGATGACTTCACCGGTCGACCTCAGGCAGATCTCGTACACCCTGTCGGGCTCCAGACGCATGTAGGGCGCATCACCGTGGATAGCCCGCACGCCGCGCTCTTTCGCCATTTCTTCGTTGTTGGCAAGTTCCCAGAAGCGTTTCCAGAGATCCTTCTCGAAGCTGCTGGGAGCTTGCCGCTCGGCGTAGACCTCGGGGGCCTGGCCCTCAATGTCGATCACGAATCCATCTTCGGCCCGCATGGTGCTGGAGAATATGCGCCGGAACAGCATGAGCGCCCGGCCCTTGAAGGGGTCGTCCTGTTCGATGAAGTGGTCTTCGAACTTGATCACCAGCGTGTCAAAATAGACTTCCTGCCCCGGTAAAGTCAAATCTCGGAAGGCGGTGATCGGCTTGCCGGAATCATCAATCTCAGTGAACCGGATGGTGGTTTGTAAGTTTCCCCGCGGGTCCTTCGCCTGCCACAGAACCTCGATACGGGCCCGGCGGTCAATATGCTTCAAGATCTTCAGGAAGGCCTCTAGGCGCTGCTTCTCTTGCTCGAGCTTGATGATGGTCCCTTTCTGCTCACGGATTTGGTCCTGCAGTGCCTGCCGCGGCCTCACGACCAGTTCGAACGCCAGATAGACGCTGGCGGCGCCGACAGCAACCAACACCACGAGCCAGACAAACAACCGAATGGGGAAACGACGACCGTTGCTCATAGGACCCTCGACTTTAACCGGAACGTCCGTTATCAGTTCCTGGCTGCGAGTGAGTATAGACAAGCCAGCGGAGCGGACCGCTCCTCGGCGACGTCGTCTCCCGACGACTGTAGAAGGCCAAGGCCGAGACCAGACCTCGATCGCCCTGAGCCCGCAGATCGGCCATTCCGTGCTCGCTTGCAGCACCCGTCACCATAATAGACTCTGCCGGGAATGATAGTAATTCGCTTTTTCCAGGTAGGGGGAGGATAGCAGCACTTGGGGTGGAAATCACCCGGAATTATTGTCGGCTACAACCACGGCCTTTGGCCGTGCGACCCTGAAAGGCTCTGCCATTCCGGCGAGCCGTCGATACCGTCTACCACCTACCACAGGACCAGGAACGAAGAATCCTCGGGGTCGGGGTCGCCATCGGTATCGGAATCGGCATTGAAAATCGAGGCTTATCAAGGAACAGGATGGCTCCCATCGACTGCGATTCGATCCCGATTCCGATACCGATGGCGACCCCGACCCCGAGGGTTGCTCCGAATCGCCCCGCTGTGCGGGGCAAGCCAAAGCCACGCCCTTCGAGGCGTGGTCGATTACTCCACCGGGCAGGAAAGCGGGACACATACAATGAGAGATTACTCTGATGCATCGGGTGCTGGTCTCAGATTGAAAAGTCGGCCTCTGATTTTTGCTTTAAACCCCTCTAAGAGGCATCTGACCTGCGGTTCTGCAAGCGCTGTCAAGCAGTTGCCGCCGAGTCTGGGGTCAGGGCTGGAAAATTTAGTTTTCCAAGCCAGTGATTTGTCGGTTCCTTTACGGTCCGATAATAGAAAATGGGCTACTAGCGTTTCGACAGACTCAAAAAGTAAATTTTCCAGGCCCTCTGTGCCTATGATGCTGAGACACCTACCCCATGTTAATTTAATGTAGAGGGTAGGGAGAAAATCCAAGATGGGAATAGCAGAATTGAAGAGAGAGACAGGGATGGTTGCCCCGGAGCG
>Ga0187861_10003531_pt1 | contig 13763 bp, 14 predicted proteins | sample June2016WEW_10_1_3_FD_132986 | JGI IMG/M metagenome (GOLD analysis project Ga0187861, IMG submission 132986) | Peatland microbial communities from SPRUCE experiment site at the Marcell Experimental Forest, Minnesota, USA - June2016WEW_10_100 | ecosystem: Environmental > Terrestrial > Soil >...
GGAGTTGAGCCGGTCGGTCGAAATCACGCTCGTGGACAATTATCGGTCGATGCTGGCCACGGAAGAGATGAAGGACGCGGCGACGCTCATGAACAGCGCGCTCTATCAGGCGCAGGGCGGCGATATCCTGGCAGCCCGGGAACGGTTTGCTGCGCAACGCGCCCGCTTTGAACGCACCCTGCATGAACAGTCGATGACCGCGGCGGGCACCCCCCGCGCCCGGCCCGTCGAGGCGGTTGACGAGGCGTTCCTGGCGCAGAGGAAAACCGATGAGGCGTTCCTGCGCGAAGGCACGCTTTCGCCGTTGGAGACGTTAAGAGGAACCGAGACGGCGCTCTTCAACACCCTCAGGGCACTGGAGGCCCTGGCGCAGCACGATTATGGGGCTTTACAGACCGAGCTCACCCGTGCCGGACAGACCACCCGCATGACCATCAAACTCCTCATTGGAGCGATGGCGGCGGCGATCCTGCTTTCGCTCTATCTCTCCTACCATCTCAGTCGTTCGCTCCTGCGACCCATCAAGGCGCTCACCTCATCGGTCGTGGCGTTGGGTGAGGGAGACCTGGACCGCAAGGTGCCGGTGCTTTCACACGACGAGCTGGGCGAACTCGCCCGCGCGTTCAACACGATGGCCGCCAAACTTCATGCTTTCCGCGAGGCGACGACGGCGAAGGTGCTGCGCGCCCAGCGCACCATGGAGGCCACGCTGACCTCGACGCCCGATCCGGTGTTCGTGGTTTCGAAAAACGGTGACGTCGAACTGAAGAATCCCGCCGCGGAGATGCTGGCGGCCGCGCCCGAGTTTGCCGGAGGATTTCCGGTGCCGTTGCGCCAGCCGCTGGCCGAAGTACTGGCCTCAGGCAACCATTACCTGCCCACTGGCTACGATCATGTCGTCACCCTGCGCCTCGGCCACGAGGACCGGCATTACCTGCCGCGCATCCTCGCCGTGGGCGACGCGCTCACCGGCTTCGGCGGCGCAGCCATCCTGCTGCAGGACGTCACGAAGTTCCGCCTGCTGGACGACGCGAAAAATAATCTGGTCGGCACGGTAAGCCACGAACTCAAAACGCCGCTGACCGGCCTGCGCATGGCGGTCTACCTGCTGCTTGAGCAAAACCTCGGCCAGCTTTCGTCCGCGCAGCGCGAACTGCTGGAAACCGCGCGCGATGACACCGACCGCCTGCTGCGCATCCTCAACGATCTGCTTGATTTGAGCCGGCTGGAGGGCGGAGCCGCGGCGTTGAACCGCACGCCGGAGCGCGTGGACGGATTGCTCGCAGCGATGACCGGGGAAATCAGGCCGCTCATCGAGGCGGCGGGCCAGCGCCTTGAGGTGAGCATCGCCGCAGGAGCGGATACCGTGTCGGTCGATCGCGATCGCATCCGGCATGTGTTCATCAATCTGCTCACCAACGCCAGCAAGTATTCACCCGAGGGCAGCAGGATCATACTCTACACCGAGCCGGCTCCCGACGGCTTTGTGAAGTTCGGCGTGCGCGACCACGGACCGGGCATTCCACCGGAGAGCCTGCCGCATGTGTTCGAGAAATTCTACCGCGTCCCCGGCCAGACCAAGAAGGGTGCGGGCCTTGGGCTGGCCATCGCCCGTGAGATCATGGTGGCGCACGGCGGTTCCATCGCCTGTGCCAGTGTGCCGGGCGCGGGCAGCGATTTTCACTTTCTCCTGCCGGGCGTCACGCCTTCGGAATGACCGGCAGCTGGGCTTCCACCCGCCCCGGATGATTTATCTTTTGCTCCTTTGAGACCCCCGTGGGCTTGGGAGCTTGGGGAGGCAACGGCGGCATCACCTGTCCGCTATTTGTGCCGGCCGTGGCGGAAAATATCCCAGATCACCCAGAGGCCGAGCAGCGCGGAGAGGAGGTAACCAACGATGCCGAGGGTCGGATAGCCCAGAAGATAGGGGTGGATGCCGGTCGTGACGATTTGTGACGAGCCGATGATAAGGGCGCCAATGATTACCCCGAGGGCGATGCGGTTGCTGGCAGCCCGCAGCGCGTCATTGAGGCCTTCCAGGCCGCGATGCTGGAAATTCACCGTCAAGTCATCTTGTTCGAGGCGGCGCAACAGACGGTCGAGTTCGGTGGGCAGGTCGCCGAGGCGTCCGAAGGCTGAAGCGAAAAGCGTGCGCGTCTTGCCCAGCAGCGCTTTGGGGCTCCAGCGCTCGCGGTGCAGCTCGCGCAACACGGGCCGGGCGACCTGACGCAGGTCGAATTCCGGATCGAGCGTGCGGCCGACTTCCTCGATGGAAAGCACCGTTTTCGCCATGAGCGCATAGTCGCGCGACACACTGATGCCGTTGCGCCCAAAGATCCCGATCACTTTGAGGATCAGCAGGCCGATCTGCTCATGGCCGGTGGCGAAGTTGAGGTTTTCCCGGAGGGCGATGGTGACTTCCTTTTCCATCGTGCGATGGTCGGGCTTGGTGCCGGGGCCGGCGAGGCTCATGCCAATCTGCACGACCTGCTCGGCATCGTGCGCGGCGGCGGCGATGAAAAGGTCGGCCAGCGCATGACGCAGCCGGCGCGTGAGGTGGCCGGCGAGGCCCCAGTCGAGCAGGCAGAGGCGGCCATCAGCGGTCACGAGCACATTGCCCGCATGCGGGTCGGCATGAAAAAAGCCGCTGATCACGATCTGGTGCAGCAGGGAGGCGGCGCCGGCGTTCGCGAGCGCCTTGGCCTGCTCGGGTGTGAGGGGTGCCTGTTCGATGCGCCGCCCGTCGACGCGCGCCATCACCAGCATGCGGCGGGTGGTAAACTGGCCGATCACCTCCGGCGCGAAGACCCTGTCGGGGGAGGGGTTTTGGGCGTTGAAGTATTGCTGGTTGCGCGCCTCGTGGCGGAAATCGAGTTCCTGGAGCAGGCCCGAGCGAATCTCCTCGACGATGGCCGGCAGGTCGAAGGGCCGCAACCGGGCGATGTAATGGTGGATGCGCGCGGCGAAGAAGGCGATGAGGTCGAGGTCGGCGTCGACGATCTTCTGGAGATCGGGCCGCTGGAGTTTCACCGCGACGTCCCGGCCATCCGCCTTGAGGCGGGCGTGGTAGACCTGCGCGAGCGAGGCGGAGGCGACGGGGGTCTCGTTGAACTCACTGAACACCTCGGCGGGATCGCATTCCAGCTCTTCCAGCGCGACTTTCTGCATTTCGGCGAAGGGCAGGGGCTGCACGGCATCCTGCAGCTTTTGCAGCTCGAGAACCAACGGCTGCGGCACCAGGTCCGGCCGCATGCTGAGGAGCTGGCAGAACTTCACGCAGGTTGGTCCGAGTTCCTCGGCGGCGAGGCGGATGCGCGCGAACGTGCTGCGATGCTCCTTGGGCGTCGGGACGAAGCGTTGCCACCAGGCGCCGGGCGTTTCGATCTGCTCGATGATCTCGGCGAAGCCGTGCCGGACGAGCACCACGGCAATTTCCTTGGCCCGCACGGCGTTGGCCAGCAGGTCGAAGGGCTTGAGGGAGACGCCCGGCATGGCGGTAAGCGGGCGGAACCGGTCAGGCGTTGCGGTCGGGGCCGCGCGCGGCGAGGGTTTGTTCGAGTTTCTTCACGCGTGCTTCCAGCGCCTCGATGCGCGCCTTGTGTGTCAGGTCGGCCTTTTCCATGAGCTCCTTGAATTTGGCGCCCAGCTCCGCACTCATGGTCTCGAATTCCTTGCGGCCCTGCTCCGCAATCTTCTCGGCCATGATGCGCGCATCCCCGGCCGAGACCTTGCCTTGCCGGATGGAATCCTGCAGCACCGCCTCGACTTTCTCCTTGGTGATAATCGTTGCCCCCACGCCCGCCAGCAGAGTCTTTTTGATGAGATCGATCATAAGGGTGCGGACATTAGTGGCGTGAAGAAGTCCGGGCAAACCCGAAAGGGACGGCTAGCCGGGACAACGCCGCCGCCTCCACGGCGGCGGTTGCGCCGCAGGTGGGCTGCAGAGCCACGGAGTGGACTGCCGGCGAGTTCAGATCAATGGCGACTCAAGACTTCACCACAGATCTGCCTTTGACTTCACCCATTGCCGTCAGACCAGCGACGGAGGCGCGGAGCACCTTGAGGAACAGCTCCGCCCCCTTGGTTTGGTAACGCTGCCAGTGACGGACAATTACCACCTCACGAATGGGCACATGACCGGTGAGTTTGCGGTAAACGAGGGTCTTTTTATCCTCCGGTCGGTGGGCGATCTGCGGCAGGATGGAGATGCCCTGGCCGAGGGCGACCAGCGCCTTTACCGTGGCAACCTGTGAGCAACGGTGCCCGAGTTGTGGGGCGAAATGGTGATCGCTACAAAAACGCTCAATCTCCATCGCGAGGGTGCTGGAATGGCCCAGCAGCACAAAACTTTCATCAGCCAGGTCACGCGCGGTGATGGCGGGCTTTATGGCGAGTGGGTGGCTCCGGCTTACCACCAGTAAGAGGGGTTCGGTGAAGAGAACTTCCGTCGAAACCCGCGGATCCTTCACCGGCTGGGGCACGATGGCCAGATCGAGATCGCCCTCGATGACTCCCCGCATCAAATCCGGGCGGAAGTCTTCATGGGTGTGAACCAGCAGATTGGGGTGAAGCTTTCGGCAGTGCTCGAGCACCGGCGGCAGCAAATAGGGGGCAATCGTGGGCACAGTCCCGACCTTGATATGCCGTTCCAGAGTCGGGCTGTCCTTCAACTCCTTTGAAGCATCCTCCACCTTGCTGAGAATGTCGCGCGCCCGTTCCAGGAAAACCTGCCCGGCCTCCGTCGGAACAACGCGACGTCCCAGGCGGTGGAACAGCTTGTGACCCAGCTCGCGTTCGAGATGTATTATCTGCAGGCTGAGAGATGGTTGGGATATGTGGCACCGCGCTGCCGCCCGGGTGAAATTTCCCGCTTCGGCGGCGGCAAGGAAGTAGCGGAGTTGGTATAGTTCCATAGGAAATAACTATGGTATGGATAGAAGCATGTTATTTTTCTTATTACAAGTCTGGGGTATACTATCCGCGGTTCCGCAAGGAGCCATTAACCTGAAATAGAAAGTTAACCATGAACCTCGAAAGTAGACTGATGAGATTCGTTCCGGCAGGCGTCGTGCTTGCCGCAGCGGTTTTTCTCGGCCTCGACCAGGAAAGGGTGCACGACTTCGACCTGCTCTACATCCTTTTCGGGTGCGGCACGGTAATCGCGCTGCTGGCTCTGGCTGTCCTTGATTACAGCGGCAGACTGCGGAGGCGGGGCAACCGCTGAGCCACCGGCTCGTTGATTCAGCAAACATGGAGGCCGGAACCGCAAGGTTCCGGCCTCCTCATTTAATCTGTTTGCTGCGTAGCCGCGGCGATCGTACGGAGCGCAAGCTCACATCACCGGCGGGCTGGCTTCAGCCGCAGCTTCCGGTTTGCGCTTCAGGAAGGCGGACAGGATCAGGGCGATGACAAGGCCTAAGAGCAGCGACAGGAGGAAACCCCAGATGGATAACATGACCGGCGACATGAACAGGCGTATGCCTTTTTCCGCTGTTTCCATCTGGGCGTCGCTCAGGCCGGCCTGCGTCCATTTTTCGCGTGCCGCGTCGATCGAATAATCCACAAAGTTTGGATTGATGAATTTGAAGTGGAAGAATCCGTAGACCGTGCCGATCAGACTCGAATACAGGGTGATCAGGAAGCCAGTACTCACGCCCTTGCCGTAGCTGAGCGATTTATCCTTCGCTTCTTCCCGGGCAGCCTTGATGCCCAGCCACGTCACTACGATCATCACGATAAAGGGCAGGAATCCGAACCAGCGGCCCTGTGCTATCTTGTCGGTCTGATAGCCCAGGAAAAAACCGACGAGCGTGAGCACGATGTTACTCACTGCGAGAATGAGTCCGTAGAAAAACGTGGTGTTCATGCGGAACACAGCATGCAGCTTCCTCCTGTCAGCACAACCCCGCAGTGACGGGCGGCAATCGTGACGGATAAATGGAAGGACGCTGAATCATCCCGGCGGGGCTTTCAGCCTGACCAGCGTGGCACCCCAGCCGCCGCTGGTTTCATTACCAAGACGGAAAGAGGCCACGAGCGGCGAGCGGCGCAGCAGGGCGTGAACGGTCTCACGCAGGGTGCCGGTTCCTTTGCCGTGAATGATGCGCACCTCGGTCAGTCCACGTTTCCGGCATTCCTGGAAATATTCGTCGATCAAACTGGCGACTTCAGCGGGCGGGAAGGTGTGCAGATCCAGCTCGCCAGTGATGGGAATGCGGACGGGTGGGGGGGTGTCATCAGCCATGGGTTGGATGGTTCCTTGCACCGGAGGCGCGCCAATGACCGGCCAACTGCCCTCTAGGGATAATGGGGCTCCGCGGGCGGCTGCGGTGGTTCGCTCGGGGCTTGGGGGGTGTCCTTCGACGAGCTGTCTGTTCCGGAGGGAGCCGCAGGCCTGAACGGCTGCCGGGGCGGAGGAGGAGCTTCGAGGGCTCGTTTAAGCTCTTCTTCGAGGCTGCTGGCCGCCTTCTTGAATTCACGGATCGACTTCCCCAGGCTCCGGGCCAGGTCCGGCATCCGCTTGCTGCCGAAGAGCAGCAACGTCACCAGCATGATCATCAGGATCTCCGTGCCTCCGACATCGAGGAAAGCCAGACTGGGCAGCAGTGCAAACATGGTGGGTACGAGATGCCGCTAGGGAGGATAGGTAACAACCGAAGATAAATCACTCAGGCTGATTTCACCATCCTTTTGGTGAGGTGGATCGCAGGGAGGGGACGGCCTGGTCCGCCCGGCGGCGCGGCTGGCCAGCAAATCGGTATAAAGGAACCGGGGACTACTTCAGGTTGACTTCAACGAGGAAAGTCTGGGCTTCGCTCGGTGCGACGTGGTAAAGGCCGGTCCTGTGCTCAGGTGAATTGGCGGGGCCCATCCACGGCTCCACGCAGTAAAACGGCGAGTCGTCGGCCTGCGTCCACGTCACCACCACCGCCGACTTGGGCGGCACGCGATCGGGGCCGATGCGCAGGATGATCTGGTCTTCGCCGCCGCGTTCCCCGAAGACGACGGCGTTATTTTTGAGCGCCGTGTGAAAGACATCAATCAGGTCTTTGTTGGCGAGTGATTCCTCGGGACCCAGACGGGGGCCGATGTGCAACTGGCCGCGCTCAAAATCCTGCCGAAGCGTCGCGCGGGCGGGGATCCGGATGAAGTAGTCCGCCCGCGTACGGCCTTCGCTCCATGGCAGCGTAAAGTAAAAGTGGTGGCCGGCACTCCAGGGAATGGGTTTGGTGTCGAGGTTGCGCAGGGTCAGCTCAACAAAAAGCGCCAGCGGCTCGAAACGATAGCTGACGGTGAACTCGTAGTCGTAAGGGTAGGCGGCGCGGGCCTCCTCTCCGGGTTGGAAGAGGGCCGTAAAGCCGCGCTCGTCGAGACGCGTGACCTGAAAGTCGCCTTGCCGGGCGATGCCGTGAAGCGGCATCGGCCGGCGCGCGTTGTTATCGTCGCGCCAGAAGTGGATGTCTCCCTGATCGAAGGTGCGGCCGCCAAAGGGGAAGAGGATGGGGTTTCCGCCGCGAACCTTGGCGATGTCATCGAGCGACTGCAGTTCGGGCCAGTAGACGACGTCACGCACGCTGCCATCACCGAGCGTGAGGTGCCAGTTCATGAGGCGCGCACCCTTCTCGGGCAGCGCGAGAAATGTGGAGGGGCCAACCTGCCAGCGTGCCAGGGTGTGGCCAAGGTAGGGAATTTTTTCCATGCGCAGGGAAGGTGTAGAGGATGACTCCGACGCCGACAAAGACTTTTTCACGGGCATTTGGGAGCGGGAGCCGGTCAAACGGGAGGCCATGTGGCCACCCTGGCAAGGAGGGGGTGACCGCGTCGGGGACTTGATTCGGCGGCCCATGACAAAGAATGGCGCGGGGTGTAACGCCTGGCTCCATCGGGGTGCTTGCGTCAGGGCTGGGGGCTCGTCAGAGTGGCGCTCTATTTATGCCTGGGAGATTTTTTCAGTTCTGCCTGCTAGGGATGCTTGCCCTGCTGGTCGCATCGGCTGAGGAGGCGGCATCTGCATCCCCCACGGCTGCTCCCGCCGGCGGCGGCCAACCGGCGGGCCCGGTGGCATCGGAGCGAGGCCAGCCGGCCAGAATGGTCATGGTGTATGTCATGCCCGTGCGCGACCAGATTGCCCAGCCGGTGCTTTACATCCTCCGGCGGGGTCTGAAGGAAGCCATCGAGCGCAAGGCCGACGTGGTGGTGCTGGACATGGAGACGCCGGGCGGCGCGCTCGACGTGACCTTCGCGATCATGGAGGCGTTGGGGAAATTCCACGGCCAGACGATCACCTTCGTGGACAAGGAGGCGGTTTCCGCCGGGGCTTTTATCTCGGCCACGACGCAGGAAATCTGGTTTGCCCCCGACGGGGTGATCGGCGCCGCCGCGCCGGTGACAATGACGGGCCAGGATATCGACGAGACGATGAAGTTGAAGATCGTCAGCTACCTGAAGGCCCGCGTGCGGGCGATCTCCGAGGGCAAGGGCTACCGCGGCCAGGTGATCTCGGCCATGATCGACAAGGACTACGAGCTGAAAATCGGCGATACGGTCATCAAGCCCAAGGGCGAACTGCTCTCGCTCACGGCCAGCGAGGCGGCGAAAACCTACGGCGACCCCCCCCATCCGCTGCTCGCAGCAGGCATGGCGAAGAATATCGACGATCTCCTCCGGCAGAAGTTCGGCCCGGGAGGCTATGAGATCGTCCAGCTCGACGTCACGTGGTCGGAGCAGCTGGCCGTCTGGCTCAACGCCATAGCGCCGGTGCTCATGGGGCTGGGCGTGCTCTGTCTCTTTATTGAATTCAAGACCCCGGGCTTCGGTTTCTTTGGCATCGCCGGCATCGCGCTGCTGGCGATCGTGTTCCTTGGCCACTACGTGGCGGGCTTCTCCGGACATGAGCCGATGATCCTTTTCGCCCTCGGACTGCTGCTGCTGGCCGGGGAGGTGTTCTTTTTCCCTGGCGTGGTGGTTTTGGCTGTGAGCGGGGTGGCTCTTATGCTCGGCTCGCTCGTCTGGGCGATGGCTGACATCTGGCCCGATGAACCTCCGACCATCGCGACTTCGGGCGATCTGTTTCTCATGCCGCTCATCAACCTCGCCGTCGGTCTCGGAATGGCGCTGGTGCTGGCCGTGCTGCTCGCGCGTTTCCTGCCCAAAGGCTGGCTGTGAGACCGGATGGTGTTGCAGACGTCGCTCGGATCCGCGGCCCAAGTGTCCGGCACGGCTCCGGAAGTGGCGGCGAATGCCGCCTCGCTTGTCGGCAGACGGGGCATGGTGATAACGCCACTGCGTCCGGGCGGGGCAGTGGAGATCGACGGGCGTCGTTACCAGGCTCAGCTCGAACTGGGTTCCGCCGCGGCCGGCACACCGGTCGTGGTGATCGGCTGCACGGATTTTGGCCTTAAAGTGGATAAAATTCCGACATGACTGCGATCATTTTGCTGTTTCTGCTTGGCACGGTGCTGCTGGTTTTTGAGGTCTTCATGCCCAGCTCCATCCTGGGCATCCTCGGCGGTGTGGCGATGCTCTGGGGCTGCATCGTGGCCTTCATGCATTACGGCGCGCTTGGCGGCGGTCTGGCCGTGCTGGCCGGTCTTGTGCTGCTCGGCCTGGCGCTTTACGCCGAATTCGGCTTGCTGCCCAAAACACGGTTGGGGAAACGCTTTTTCCTCCACGCCGCGATCGGAGCGACCAGCCAGCCTGCGCTCGCGGAGGCTGACGCCGTGGTGGGCAAGCCCTGTGAAGCGGTCACCACGCTGGCCCCCTCGGGCTACGTACTGCTCGACGGCCGGCGCTACGAGGCGTTCTCGCAGAGCGGCCACGTGGCCAAGGGCACCACGCTCAAGGTCGTCGCCGTGGACAACTTCCGTTTAACCGTCACCAAATCATGATCAACCTATCCATTGTATTCTTCATCGTTCTCGGCATCGCCGTCCTGATCCTCGCCGGGATCATTTTCTCATTCTTCAGCGTGTGGCTCCGCGCCTGGCTGGCCGGCGCCTACGTGGGCTTCATCAACCTGGTGGCGATGCGGCTGCGACAGGTGCCCTACAGCCTGGTCGTGGATGCGCGCATCCGGGCCAAGAAGGCGGGCATCGACCTATCCATCGATGAGGTTGAAGCCCAGTACCTCGCCGGCGGTAATGTCATTGCCTGCGTGCATGCGCTCATCGCGGCCCAGAAGGCGGGCATCGCGCTCGATTGGAGACGGTCATGCGCGATCGACCTCGCGACGAAAGGCTCGGGCAAATCCGTCGAGGAGGCCGTGCGCACCTCGGTGGACCCGAAGGTGATCGACTGCCCGAATCCCGCCAGCGGCCGCACTACCATCGACGGCGTGGCCAAGGATGGCATCCAGGTCAAGGTCAAGGCCCGGGTGACGGTGCGGACGCACCTCGACCGCTTTGTCGGCGGCGCCAAGGAGGAGACGATCATCGCCCGCGTGGGCGAGGGCATCGTGACGACCATCGGCACGTCCGAGTCCTACAAACACGTGCTCGAAAGTCCGGACAGCATTTCCAAGACCGTGCTCGCGCGCGGCCTCGACGTGGGATCGGCGTTTGAAATTCTCTCGATCGACATCGCCGACGTCGACGTGGGCGAAAACATCGGCGCCCGACTGCAGGTGGCGCAGGCCGAGGCCAACAAGAACATGGCCCAGGCCCAGGCGGAAATCCGCCGCGCGGCCGCCGTGGCGCTCGAACAGGAAATGAAGGCCCGGGTGCAGGAAATGCAGGCCAAGGTCGTCGAGGCGCAGGCGCAAGTACCGCTCGCGATGGCTGATGCCTTCCGCAACGGCCGGCTGGGGGTCATGGATTACTATCGCATGCAAAACATCCAGGCCGACACCGACATGCGCACCGCCATCGCGCAGCCCGAAGGCGGAAAAAAATGAACGAGGCTGGAGAACCGGACCGGCGGGCCAGGTTTGAACCCGGCTCCTCCTGATTCGCACGCCGCTTCCCATGGACTGGCTGCTTGATCATCTGCAGGTGCTCTTTGTGATCGCCATCGCGATCGCGGCAATCCTGCAGAAGTTGAAGCAGTCCCGTTCGCAGGAGACGGCGCGTGAAGCGCCCGCGGACGACCGGCAGGAGGCGGAGCGCACGCGCCGCATCCAGGAGGAAATCCGCCGTCGGATCATGGAGCGGCGCGGTCTTATGCCAGCCCCACCGCCCGCACCTGATTCCGTCGAAGCGGCTCCGGAGTTTCTGGAGCCTCCGCCGATGTTTGAAGAGGTGCGTCCGGTCATGGTCGAGCCTCTGCCGATGCAGGCCAGGGATGCGACGGCGGCCCCGGGCGACTCGAGGGAACTGGAACGGCAGCAGCAAATACTCCAGCGACTCCGGGAAATGGAGACGGCACGACAGGCATATGCCGGGATCGCGCCGGCGACCGTCGAGGCGCCGGTTTCTGCACCGGCGAACCGGCTGCCGGCGGATTTGCGAACTCCGACCGGCCTGCGCCGGGCCGTCGTGTTGCGCGAGATCCTCGGCCCGCCGGTAGGGATGCGCTAGCCGCGCTCGCCCGCGCTGCTCCCGCTCAGCACCTGCGCCCGCGGGTTACGGGATTAGCACCTTCATGTAACCCGAATTGGAGTTCGCCACGCGCTTGCCGTTGATTTCGATTTCGACGTTTTCCTGCGCCGTGGCGGTGAGCAGCAGTGAGCCGCGCTTGGTGAAGGTACGGGACTCGCCCTTGATCAGCGTGCCTTGGAACAACTCGGTTCCGTCCAGTTCCTGCACGAGCTTCACGCGCACCGTGTCATGGGCGATCAGGGTGATCGTTTGCTGGGCCGCGGCCTTGATTTCCATGGCAGGTTTCGCCGGTCCGCTGGAAATCGCCCTGATGCCGAAGCCAATGGCGACAACGAGGATCAGCGCGCCCACGGCGAGGCCGCCTTTCATGAGCAGCGCGGGATCAATGGGCGTGGCGCCGGCGCCGGCTGAGGCGGGAAAACTCGGGCGCGCCGGGGCGGTTACGACGGCAGAGGCCTCCGCGCCCTCCGCAGCGGGGGCAGCCTCGGCGGTCTGGCGGGCGGCCTGTCCGAGATCCAAGCGACCGTAGATCTCGCGATTTTCGCGGCGGGAAGCGCGGCCTTCGTTGGGCGCCAGCGTTTGGTAGTCGGTGAGAATCTTGTCCGCGTTGAGCTTCAGATAATTCGCGTAATTGCGCAGGAAGCCGCGGACGTAGATCTCCGGCAGGTTCAGATCGAAGCTGTTGCTTTCGAGCTTATGCAGATAGTCGCTGCGGATTTTGGTGGCCTCCGAGGCTTCGCGGATGGAAATCCCCTTGCGTTTGCGGGCCTCTTCGAGTCGCTCGCCGATGGTCTGCATGGCAGACAATTATGCAATTTTGCCGAGGATGGGAAGGCGGATTTTGCAGGGAATGCTCAAAACCCGGCGGGTCGCCGGGCGCCCGGGCGCCACGGTCGGAGGGTTGCCGCGGAGGACGAAGCCTAGAGTTTGTCCAAATCCGTCAGAATTTCGCGCGGCTGGGCGCCGTTTTCGGGGCCGACGATGCCCTTTTCTTCCATGAGTTCCATGATGCGAGCCGCGCGGTTGTAGCCGATGCGCAGGCGGCGCTGGAGCATGGAGGTGGAGGCGCGGCGCGAGGCCTTGAGAACTTCGACGGCCTGCTTGAACAGTTCCTCGTCATCGCCCATCTCGCCTTCGTCGTCCTCACCTTCGACGGCTTCCTCCTCGTCCTCGCTGGCGGCCCGGTCGATGTGCGCCTGCACGTCCTGGGCGTAGGCCGGCGGGCCGTTCCGTTGGAGGAACTCGAGGATTTTGTTGATTTCGTCATCGGAGACCAGGGCGCCTTGCGCGCGCACCAGCTTGGAGGTGCCGGGCGGGGAGAAAAGCATGTCGCCCCGGCCGATGAGCGTCTCGGCTCCCTTGGTGTCGATGATGGTGCGCGAGTCGACCTGCGAGGCGACCTGGAAGGCAATGCGCGAGGGCAGGTTGGCCTTGATGATGCCGGTGATGACGTTCACCGATGGGCGCTGGGTGGCGATGATGATGTGGATGCCGGTGGCGCGGGCCAGCTGCGCGAGGCGCGCGACCGAGGTCTCGATCTCGACCGGGGCCGCCATCATCAGATCGGCCAGTTCGTCGATGATGGCGACGATGTAGTACATATGCTCGGGCACCTCGATTTCGCCGGGAAGGGAGGCCACGTCGAGGGTGGTCTGGGCCGCACCGGCGGGAGCGGCCTCCTTGGCGGTCTTCTTCCGGCTGTTGAAGCCGCTGATGTTGCGCACGCCGGCCTTGGCAAAGATCTGGTAGCGCATCTCCATTTCCTTGAGCAGCCATTTGAGCGCGGCGGGCACCTTTTTCGCCTCGGTGACCACCGGGATGAGCATATGCGGCAGGACATTGAAGATCTTCAGTTCGACGATCTTCGGGTCGATCATGAGCAGCCGCACATCGCGCGGACTCGCGTGATAGAGAAGGGAGGAAATGATGGCATTGATGCAGACCGACTTGCCCGAACCGGTGGCGCCGGCGATGAGCAGGTGGGGTATCTTGGCGAGATCGGAGACGAGCGGCCTGCCACTGACGTCCTTGCCCAGCGCGATGGGCAGCTCGGCTTTGGTGCCGGCCCAGTCTTCCGATTCGATAATTTCCCGCAGGCCGACCTCTATCCGCTTCTGGTTGGGCACCTCGACCCCGACGGCGGCCTTGCCGGGGATGGGAGCCATGATGCGGACGGACTGCGCGCGCATGCCCAGGGCGATGTTTTTGTCGAGGCCGGCGATCTTCTCA
>Ga0187861_10003553_pt1 | contig 13722 bp, 10 predicted proteins | sample June2016WEW_10_1_3_FD_132986 | JGI IMG/M metagenome (GOLD analysis project Ga0187861, IMG submission 132986) | Peatland microbial communities from SPRUCE experiment site at the Marcell Experimental Forest, Minnesota, USA - June2016WEW_10_100 | ecosystem: Environmental > Terrestrial > Soil >...
CTGCTGGTGCATAACCGGCTCCCCCTTCTTGCCGAGGCGCAGGTACACAGGTCCGGTGTGGCGCAAGGCAGCGCGGAGGGCGGCGCGGACCTCCAGCGCGTCCCCGGGGCAGACCACGGTCATGTTGGGGAGCATTCTGAGAATGCCGATATCCTCGCAGGCCAGGTGGGTGCCTGCATTCTCCGCGTAAGACAATCCGCCGCCGACGCCGGTGATGACCACAGGCAAGTTGTGATAGCAAACGTCCACTCGAATCTGCTCCAGACAGCGGAGCGTGTTGAACGCCGCGATGGTGTAGGTGATCGGCCGCAGCCCGCAGAGCGCCAGGCCAGCGGCCACGCTGGTCATGTTAGCCTCGGCCACACCGCAGTTTAGAAACCGGTCGGGATACCGCTCTTTGAAGGTATCGAACATGCGGTTGCCTATGTCGCCAGACAAGAGGACTATCCGCGGGTCCTGGGCCGCCAAGGCCGTGAGCTCCTGAGCGAACGCGTCTCTCATAGCAGTCCCAACTCCCGGTGTGCGGTCTGGACTTCCGCCTGAGTGGGGATTCGGTAATGCCAGTTGTTGTCATCTTCCATGAAGGAGATGCCTTTGCCTTTGACGGTGTGTGCCACGAGTGCCCGCGGTTTGTCGGCTGTAACTTTGCCCAGGGCGGCCAGCAAGGCCTGGAGGTCATGGCCGTCCACCTCTTCCGCGTCCCAGCCGAAGGCCGCCCACTTGTCGCGGAGGGGCGCGAGCTCGAGGACTTCATTGCTGCGCCCCGTCGCCTGCCATTTATTGTAGTCCACCACCACGCAGAGATTGCCCAGTTTGTGGCGCGGCGCCATCATGGCGGCTTCCCAGGTGCTGCCTTCGTTGCATTCGCCGTCGCTGATGACCACCAGCACCCGAAACGGCTGGCGCAGGATGCGGGAAGCCAGGGCCATGCCCAGCCCCAAGGACAGGCCATGGCCTAGCGAACCTGTGGCCGCCTCAACCCCCGCTATGCAGCCTGGGCCAGGGTGTTCCGGCAGGCAGCCACCGGCTTTGCCGTACTCCTGCAACAGCGGGACGGGGAAGAAACCGCGCTGCGCCAACACGCAGTACAGGGCGCTGGCAGCATGCCCCTTGCTGAGGATGAAGCGGTCTCGCCCTGGCTGCGCCGGCTGGGAGGGATCAATCTTCAGGATGCCCCAATAGGCCGCCACCAGAATCTCGACGCACGAAAGCGACGAACCCAGATGCGCCGAATGCGCGCGGCACGAGTTGGCGACCAGTTGCCCGCGGATCTCCCGGCACAAGGCTTCGAGATCAGGAGTTCCCATCACCGGCCACCTTTCCTGGCACAGGGCCTTGCCGCTCCACTTTCAGTTGTTGCATGGTCTTGATGTTGTAATACCGCGCGTCCGTCATGGGGTTCGGGATGCGCCCTGACCGGAACGGCCCGGCCAAGCTGCGCACTGCGTCCTCAATTGTGTGCTGGGGCACAAAGCCCAACTCCGCGCGCACCTTGTCGGAGTTGATGTGGTACGAGCGGTTATCGTCACTGTGGACGTACTCCAGCACGATGTCCTTGTCCCCAAGTGTCTCGCGGACCAGCAGGGCGATGTCTTCCACGGAACGGTTCTGGAAACCCACATTGAAGGCCTTGCGGTGGAGCGCCGCGGCCGGTGCTGTGAGCGCCAGTTGGTAGGCGCGCACCATATCCAGGATGTTCAGGTTGGGCCGCAGTTGTTTGCCGCCAAAGATGCGGATCTTGCGGTTGACCAGGGCGTGAATGGTGAGGATGTTGACCGTCAGGTCCAGCCGCAGGCGGGGTGCATAACCGCAAACTGTAGCGGGCCGGAGAATGACCCATTCCATGCCGCGCAGGTCCGAGCAGGCCTGCAAGTCGCGCTCGCACGCCAGCTTGTACTTGGAGTAATCGGTCAGGGGCAGGGGTGCGGCGTCTTCTTTGACATCCGGCGTCTCTTTCACGCCGTAGATGCTGGAAGAACTGGCATAGATGAAGCGCTTGACACCTTGCGCGGCGGCGCCATGCAGCAGTCCGGAAAATGCATCGTAGTTGATGGTCTTCCCGAGAGCGGGGTCCAGTTCAAAGCTGGGGTCGTTGGAGATGCAGGCCAGGTGGATGACGGCATCCATGCCTTGGAGTTCCGCTTTCAAGCGCGCGCTGTCGCGAATGTCCAGTTTCACCAACTGGAGACGGCTGTCGCCCGCGTACGGGGCAAAGAAGTCCTGGCCGAACCAGAAGAGATCAACCACCTTGACGCGGTAGCCGTCTTGCAGAAGCTGGGGCACGAGTGCGCTGCCGACATAGCCTCCGCCACCGGTTACCAGGACGGAACGAAACCCATTGGGGTTGGAAACCGCAGCCAAGTTCGCCTCCTAGCCTTCATTATTCACCACAGAGCACACAGAGAGCACAGAGAAGAATTGGGTCTGCGCAGATCCCGAATCACTTCATCACTCTGTGTTCTCTGTGGCCTCTGTGGTGAACCGTCCCTTACTTCAGCAGTGATGAAACATGCCGCTGCAATGCCACCATCTGGATGGCCTCTTTATTCCCAATGACGCCGCAGGCCTCGGCGCCCGCAACGTTGCCGATGAAGCCGATGACATCTATGGGCAGCCCCAGCGCGGCACAGGGCGCTGTGAGGGCCAGCACCGCATCTCCCGCTCCCATCCGGTCCACGATCCTCACGGCGAAGGCCGGCACCTGGCAGAACCCTGTGGCTTCGTCGTAACACAGGGTGCCCGACTTGCCCTGCGTTACCAGCAGCCGCTTGCAGGAGGTCCGCTGGGCAATGGTTTGGACTAACTCCTGAAGGCTGGCGGACTGGTTGCGCGTCTCCAGGCGCGCCTCGGGTTCGTCTATGGAGATGAAGTCGGCGCGGGGATACCGCGAGATCATGTTGAACCCGCGGTTCCCGGCATTGGTCTGGGCATTCACGGCCAGGAACTTGGATTTCTTGCAGAGCAGGCGGATGGCGTTGTCTGTCAGCAAGCCGTGCCCATAGTCGGCCACCAGGACAAGATCAAAGCGCGGCAGGAGTTCTTCGAGCTTGGCGCAGAAAGCCTCCTCCTGCTCGGAACCCAGGTTTTCGTTCCGCATCGTGTACACCTCAAAAAGCTTGATGCCGGAATGGTCCTCCAGGAAGCGGTGCTTGGTGATGGTGGGCGAGTCCGGTTTGCGGATGAATTGCGCGTGTACGCCGCTGTTCAGCTTCGAGGTGATGAAATCAATCTGGGAGTCTTGTTCGCCGATAAGGCTCAAGAGCGCGACGTTGGGGCTGAAGTTCGCGAGGTGGTTGGCGATGGCCAGCGCTCCGCCGGCATACTTCTCGGTCCGCTTGTGGCGGGCCGCGAGGATGGGTTCCTTGTTGGCCTTGGCCATGACGTCGCAGAAATCGTACTCATCAATGATGACCTCGCCGACGATCAGGATTCGCATGGAGCTGATGGCTTGGACATGCTGCAGGATCTCCGCCTCCGTGTGTTGCTGCATGAAGGTCCTGAGGAAACTCCTGGTCTCGGGCGTGAAAAGATCGAGGTAGTTGTTGATCAGTGTGGAGGCGCTATAGGTCTCCTCGTCCGTCAGGACCAGCTTGCCGCCGGCAGCGGCGACAGCCTGTTCCTCTGCGCCAATCGCGTCCGTGTGGTCCCTCTTGCCCTGCCCTTTCACCAGCCCTTTCACGAACATGTCCGGCTTGAGGAGGCGAATCGTCTCGACGGCCGTCGGCCATTTGTTGATGGCGACATAGTCCACGCAGGAGAGCGCGGCGAGGGCCTCTGCGCGCAACCTGTCCGGGAAGGCCGGCCGATGGGGACCCTTGTTCACGTGGGCGTCTTGTGTCAGGGTCACCACGAGCACATCGCCCAGTTGGCGGGCCGCCTGCAAGTGCTTGATGTGTCCCACGTGCAGAAGATCGAAAACTCCGTGGCAGTGGACCACTTTCTTCCCCGCGGCTTTCAGCGCGGCTACTGTGGCCGCCAGGGACTCCAGTTCCAGGACTTTGTGCTTGGGACATGTCGGGTCCATACAGGCTGGCCCGGTGTCGGCTTGGCTGCCTGGGTCTGACGGCAACTTCGGATCGGCTTGCTCCGTTTTCATTGGCTGCACCACCACTGGCGGAGCGAGAGGGATTCGAACCCTCGAGACGGTTTCCCGTCTACACGCTTTCCAGGCGTGTTCCTTCGACCGCTCGGACATCGCTCCGCTGCCGGCCGTATTGTCACATTGTCCCCGCGGCCACCGAGACCCACAGCCCTTGTGGGAATTCCGGAGGGACCTGGACCCTGTTCACTCTATGCCGCGCGCCGTTGAAATCCAGACGCTTTCCAGGCTTGAGGTTTGAGGGGGAGTGTTTAGTTTCAGTTAGGTGCCCTGCGAGGGGCTTTCTGTCCAAACAGGATCTGCGCCGGGCGGACAGCTAACTGAAACTAAACAGTCCCGGTTTGAGGGTTGAGGCATCAGCAATCAGGCCTCTCCTCCTCGCCATGCGCGCTTCAAGCCCCAAGCCTCAAGCCTATTTCCCCGGCCAGGCTGACTTCAACTCGTACACGTTCAGGGAGACGAGCTTCACCTCGCCGCCTGCGGCGTAGACTTCCAAACTCTTGTCCTTGACCTTGGGCAGGAAGCACGAGGTCATCGAGAGTTTCCCATCGTTGCCAAAGACCTCGATGGAGGTCCGGTCCAGAAGGATCTGCAATCGGATGCGGTTGTTGACCGGAATCAGTTCAGCGCTTCTGGTCAAACACGACAGCCTCTTATCCTTCACTGAGTATGCAATTGCCTGGCCGCGGACTTTGAAGCCGAACTCGGCGGCGTCGGCCAGCTCGATCTCCGCACGGATATCGAAGAGGTCGCCGGAGAGCTCGGCCAGCGGATTCTGGCCAGGCCTGAGCGCCAAGTCATTCCAGTTGTGCTCCTTTACACGGAGCTTCTCGACCTCCTGCACAGGCGTGCGGCACAGGCGCAGGCCCTCAGGGAAAGTGCGCAACTTCAGCTCGCAGGGAAAACTCATCTGCTGGTTGAAGGGCATGCGCGGGTACTTGCCCCCGTTCATCCAGGAAATCTGAATCCTGCGGCCGTCCGTTTCGGGGATGTCGCTATACGACTGGACGGCGTAGTAGTTCTTGCCGTGGTCGGCGGCCTGCGGCGTGCCTTCGTAAGTAAACTTTTGCCCGTCGAAGGCGCCGCTCAGGTAATGTCCGTTGGCGGCGGTGAAGACCCACTTCTTATTGTTCTTGTCGCCGTCCACGGGCATCTCGAAGAAGTCGGGGCATTCGCCGCAGCCGGGGACGGTGATGTCCTGCAGGTGGGTCCAGGCCTTGAGGTCCGGCGAGGAGAAGAAAGCATAGACGTTGCCGTCCTTGAAGAGCACCATGATCCACTTCTTGCCGGGTTCATACCAGACCACCTTGGGGTCGCGGTTGTCCCCGATGGTGTGCGGCAGGACAGGGTTCTTCTCATACTTTACGAACGTGCGCCCGCAGTCGTTGCTGAAGGCGATACATTGGGTGAACGGTTTGCCGGCCGCAGTGTAGATGGCGACAATCGTCTTCTCATCGCCTTTCTGGAAGCCTGCCGTGTTGCTCCAGTCCACCACGGCGGAACCGGAAAAGATCGTGCCCAGGCCGTCGGGTTCGATGGCATTGGGCAACTGCTCCCAATGGACCAGATCGGGGCTGACAGCGTGCCCCCAAGTCATGTTGCCCCAGTTGATGTCCGTGGGGTTGTGCTGGAAAAAGAGGTGGTACTCGCCCTTGTAGAAGACCAGGCCGTTGGGGTCGTTGGTCCAGTTCTTCCGAGGTGAGAAATGGAACTGCGGCCGGTACGTCTCGTTGTAAAGTTCCGCCACGTTGACCTCCTCTGCCTCCGCCTGCTGTTTCTTCTGATCGCTCTGCACGATATGGTCCACGTTGATGTGGCCCCAGCCGCCGGAGCACTTGTCCACGATCTGGATGCGCGCCGGCTTGCCGGCAAACTCGCTCACGTCCCAAGTATACCAGTCCAGGTGCTCGTCGTCGGGGCCGGTGGCCGTGCGCACGACTTTGTCGCCGACAAGCAGGTTGATGCAGGTCTCATCCGGATGGTTGCCGCCGCCGATGAGGAAGACGATGAACTTGCGCTCGATCTTGAACTCCGGCGACGTCAGCGTGCCCTGCGAGCGGTCGCCATCGAGGTAGCTGTTCACCAGCCCCTTGCCGAGGAACCCGGTGACTTCCTGCTGGTTCGGCAAGGTGCCGTGGGCAGGACCTTTGCCGAAGGCCTCGCCGGTAGTCGTCCACTGGCCGTAGTCCTCGCCCTCGAAGTCGGCCAGCAGAATATCCTCCGCGCCGGCCGCTGGCCACGCACAGGCGAGCAAAGCGCAGGCGGCGGCACAGAGCCAGGCAGGTTCAAGCGCTGCTCTCATGGGTCCTATTCCTCCCTAGTGGATCGTGGCGCGTGGATCGTGAAGCGTGGATCGTGGCGCCAACCACGTATCCCGCATCCCGCACCACGCGCCACGATCCACGAACCACGCTCCACAGTTCACTCCGGCGCCGCGGCTTCGATCTGCTGCAAGATTGGCGAAAGCCTTTCGGTTGCGAACCTCATTGAGTCCGCCAGAATCACACTGAAGCCAACAGAACTGGCCACCAGGAGCACCGCCACTGCCCAGTTCAGCCGGCGAAATGCTTTGAGCGCGGGCGCGGCCAGATACAGGCCCAGCAGGGCGATGATGACGATGACGGCGTCAAAGCTGGCGCGTTGCCAATACGGGCCGCCGAGATGCACCCACATTCCGAATTCATCAAAGGTCAGCGCCAGACCCACGCCATAGGCCAGCGCGGTCAGCCGCAGAGCTTTGCCTTCGGGCTGCCGGAAGAGGAGGAACGCACCCACGATGGAGAGCAGAAAGATGCCGTAGTTGAGATGGTGGATGTGGGTATGGGTGGAGCCCATGTGCAGGTACAGGCTGTGTATGCGCCGGGTCATGATTAGGATCACAATCGTTCTGGCCAGGATGAACGTGACCACAAACGCAAACAACACGTTGCGCGCCAGGCGCCGCTTGTCCACAGGGGCTGTGTTGTCAGGAGTCATTACCGTTCCTTGCCTGCCGGTTGCGTGGCGGCGCCTTGTTCACCGGCATTCCGGCTGGCAGAGCGGCTGTCGTTCACAACGCAGTAACAGTTTGCATCCTCCTCGCGCGCAAGCTTGAGCAACCCCTCAGTCTGTTTTCGCCTCACATGAATGTACAGAACATTGATAGGGCCCTCGCGTCCCTCTGCGTCCAGAGCCGTGACGCGGAAACCACGTGCGCGAATCACGGCCGCGAGCTCCTGGCCTTTATGCGTGAATACCGCAACGACCTGATAGCCGAGCCCAAGCCAGCCTTCCACAGTGATCCCCAGATACGTGCCCCCTGCAAATCCTGCCGCATAAGCAACCGCGTACGCCGGATTAGAGAAGTTCTGAAGGACCTTCGCCACTACCAGGATGAAGATTAGGGCTTCGAAAAACCCAAGAATGGCAGCCCATTTCCTGCGCCCCTGAACGATGAACACGGTTCGCACCGTATCCAAAGTAATGTCCGTCACTCGCGCCAAAACGATCACAAGACAGGTAAGAAGCACTGCAGAGTCCACGGCTTAGGTCCTCAGCTCAGCAGGCTCCGTTTTTGGAATCCGATCTGCCGATTTCTCCTGTGGGCGCCACACCTAACTTTTGATGGAGCGCCGTTAAGATGGTTTCTGTTGTTGCCTTGGCGCTCATCGCCTCTGTGTTGATGATCAGGTCATAGAGCAACTGGTTGTGTATATCGTTGTGGAAGTAATGGCAGGCCGCTTCCGCACGGTCGCGGTCGCTTTTGTCCACCTCTGTCTGGGCCGCCTCGAAGGCCAGCTTTTGTTCGGCGGCGATCCGTTGTACCCGCGTCTTGAGAGGTGCGATCAACCGCGCGCTCAGACCGAACTGGCTGGGCAGAATGAAATGGCCGCCTCGCCCGACGATGACCACATACCCGTGGTGTCCCAGCGCAAGCATAACTTGCCGCAACTGGTATTCGTAACGGGTTTCGTCCAGGCCCTCCTGCGCGAACATCGAGGCGATGAGGTCCTTGATTGCCCCGCGATCTTGTTCATCCAAACTCTCGATAAGCTCACGGCGCACGTGAGTCTTCTTTGCGATTTCGTCCACAATCTCTCGATCGTACACCTGCCAATCCAGCCGTTTTCCGACAAGCTCGGCGACCGTGTGGCCGCCGGCGCCCCTCTCCCTCGAGATTAGCACATAAGGGCCATAGGAGATGTCGCCCGCCCTGCTGCGCGCCTGCCGCTGCTGGTTTCTCTCCAGTTGCTGCCGTGCCGCCCAGCGGGCGACTTGCCTCCTGACGAATTTCTCAACGTCTGTCATGACCGTTACCTGCCAGTCTGCGTTTGCCGCTGCAAAGACCTCTTCTGTGCCTCATTTTCAAATCGTAGTCCGTCACCGAGTTGCGTCAACAGCTTGTGCCACAAGTCCGGTTATGCACCCTCAGTCCCCCAGCGCCCACTTGACGCCGCAACCCGGCTTGCCTTCCCAGTAAGGGTGCAGTGAGAGGCCGTTGGTCTTCACCGCGCTCTTACCCGCGCCAAAGAGCAGCGCCGGTCCCTGGTTGTTGTTCACGCGGAAGGTAAAGCCGAACTTCTGGCCGGCCTTGGGCTGCCACTGTTTGAGTTCGGTCCAAGGGATCGCCAGTTCATAAGTCGTGACTTTCCCAACGCGCTTGATCGCGAGCTGCCCGCCCGGCACGGGGCCTTGATCGCTTTTCGCGCGCGGCTGGCGCGGGTAGTGGTGGCCGCGCGGCACGCCGGGGGCCAGCAGCCGCCACAGTTCCGTCCCGCCGTCCAGACACGAGTATGCGGCGTATTCGTAATCGGTATCCGGCATGGCGTGGAAGCCCACGGGCACGCGGTCTTCGTCGCTCTTCAGCTTGTGATGGGCGTAGCCTTCGATGACGTCAAAGCCGAGTTGCAGCGTATCGCCGGACCAAGGCGACTCGTTCCACGGGACCCGCTTGTAGACGTACGTTGCATCCGCGAATGTGGCAGCGGGATTCCGCGCTTTGGCCTCGAAGTAAACCCTGGCGGCCGTGCTCTCCAGCGCCAGTTTGGCCTCGGGATCCCCCTTCAGGAACTCCTGGTACGCGGCCCACTGCGGATCGCTCTTCAGCGCCGCGGCCGTCTTCGGGTCGCGCAGGTTGGCGCGCACGAATTTCTCGTAAGGCCGCAGCCTTTCACAGATCTGGTCGTCCTTGGCGCTGCGGAAATATTGGTCCTCATCCCATTTCTCAAGGCGCTGGTGGCCGGGGTAATCGGTGGGGTCGTTGACGCGGGCGGCCACGTACAGGGACTGCTCATCCCAGGCCAGCTTCACTTCCGCAAAGCTGCCATCTGGCTGCGCATCCTTGAACTCGAGGAAGGGCCGCCACACCTGCGCGGTGGGATCAATTTTCTGGAGCTTGGCGTCCACGATGACCCCGATGTCCTTGTCCCAATCGCTCAGGTCGCCGTCAATTTTCTTGGTGCTTTTCCTGGCGACGAGGACGTACATGGTCTCCTTCCACTGCGCCTTGCCGGTCTCGCTGCTGAAGTCATAGGCGAAGACATAAGTGTTGGTCGGCGAAACCTTGGCGCTCGCGACGGGAAACTCCAGGTCCTTGCTTTGGCCTGCGTCCAACTCCACGGCTGCGGAGGAAGCCTTGAGCGTCAGGCCGTCCGGCGGCGTGACGGCTAGCGTGCCCTTGAGCGGCTGGTTGAGCAGGTTGTGGAGCGTGACGCGCGCCGCCACTGCTGGCGCATCCACCGGCTCGTTGAAATCGCGCGCGATGATCTCGACCGGCCGCACACCTTCGAACCGCGCTGCCTGAAGGCGTTGGGCGATGAGGCCGGGCCCGCCCTTGGGGGCGCGAATGTAGTGCGGCAGATAGTTGACCGGCAGGACGATTTTCTGCCGGCCCTCGAATTCCCGGTTGCCCGCCACGTCGTAGAACTCCAGCCCGCCGGCGTCCTCAATCGCCAGTTGTCCGCCTTCCTGGAGGTTGAACTGCCACCAGAGCGCGTCGGCCGGGTCGGCGCCATGCGGGGCGAAGAGCCTGCCGAAGAAAACCACTACGGCATCGTCACCCTCCCCGAACTGAAACGCCCAGGGCAGATGGTTCAGGAACAGGACCTTTTGGAAGGGCTTGCCCGTGCAGAAGACGTTGAAGACGTTGGACGCCAGCGCCACGGGGTTGGGCATTTGGAACCGCATCGGGGCGCCGGGCACGCTGAAATACGTCATTGCGGGATGCCAGGGCGTCACGCGGTCCTGGCCGCTGGCCAGGAACTGGCAGACCACCTGCGGCAGCAGCAGTTCGGTCGCGGCTATCCAGGACTCGGTGTCGGTGCTCTCCTTGCCCCAGTACTTGGCCACCATCGGCCCGTAGCTGGTGCGCGCCGGCACGTAGTGGTCGGTGAAGAGGTCGAGCAGCTTGATCATCTCGTCACGGTCTTCGCCGACGAGGAATTTGTCTTCCGTGTTCATAATGGAACAGGCCGCCGCGGTCTTGATGCGCGGATCAACCTTGTGGGCGTTCTCGGCGATGAGTTTCATCAGGGCGCGGTAATGCACGGAATCGCTTTCCCAGCCGCTGATGGAAATCCCCTCCCACGGCTCGTTCCAATGCTCGATGGCCCACAATGCCCCTGCGCCGTTGTTCCAGTAGCGCGCGCAGAAGGCCTCGATCCATTTTCCAAAGGCCTCATAGTGCTTGGGCGAGCAGGAGAAATCCGGTTTCTCGGGGATGCAAGCGGGAGTGGGCTGCCCGAACGGCATGGCCCAATTGGCGTGGCCGCCCATAGTGACCAGCGCTTTGACTTTGGCCTCGGCCAGCGCGCCGAGCAGCGCATCGTACCTGGTCCACTCGTACTTGCCCGGCTGCGGCTCGGACCAGCCCAGTTCGATGCGCACGCCCTTGATGCCCAGCCGGCCGAGGGTCTGCGCGCGCAGGCGGATCAGCTCCGGCTTCTGGTCGTCGTGCGTCAGGAACTGGCCTTCGCCGAAAACGGGGGCGCTGACGTCGAAGCCCTCCTTGGGTTTGTGGGCGCGCAGCAACGTGCAGAGAAACTGCGGGTCCTGCCCGTTGGGGGCAAGGGTGACTGCGTAGGTGCCGTAGCGCGCGGGCACGGCCAGATTCTTGACTTCGAGCACCGCCGCGGCGCCGGCCTGGTCTTCAATCGTCACCGGCACATCCAACTTGGCCCGGGATCCCAGGTTCTCGATGGCCGGCGGCGGACTCATGCCTGCTTCGGACATGCCTTGCAGGTAGTTGTTCTCGCGTGTGGCGATCTCGAGGACTTCCAGCGCCACCGACTTCAAAGGCTGGCTGCCGCGTGTGACTTTGATCTTCAGGTCCACGCTGTCGTCCGGGTAGAAGACGTTCCCAGGCTGGCTGGCGCTGACAAACATGTATTTCATGTCCGGCGCGGCGCAGCCGAGCGTTTTAAGATTGTCTTTCAACAGCAGGTCGGCTTCGGCGTGGAGCGCAGGCATGGCCAGGAGCGCCAGCGCTAACATCGGGGCCATGACATTGTGCCTGCTCAGACCATTCACAAGTCCTCCTCTCTGTTCTGTTGCGTACCGTCGCTTCAATTCCTGAGTTTGTCTACTATATTGCTCCTGGGGCGTCAACCTGAAAGCAGCCCGTGATGCACGCCCGGGGCCGGGAACAAGACGATGGTCGAGTGGCTTAACGCGGTGCGCATTGGCCTGGTGGGGCTGACCGTGCACAAATTCCGTGCCGGGCTGTCCATGCTGGGCATCATCTTCGGCGTGGCGTCCGTGGTGGCGGTGATTGCGGTCAGCGAGGGCGCGCGCGGCGAAGTTCTGAAACAACTGGCCGCTATGGGCGCCAACAACATCATGGTCACGGGCTTGGACTGGCGCGCCGGCGGCAGTGAAAGCCGCGACACGAAGAAGAAGACGCGCCTCCGCTCCAACGGTTTGACCGTTCGCGAAGCCGACGAGGCCTTGGCGGCTTGTTCTCTGGTGGCCAGGCACGCGCCCTGCCGCAAGGTCTACTCGCCTGTGCGCCTGGCGGAGACGCCCGTGGCCGCCGACGTGATTGGCACGCTGCCGTCCTTCCTCGAGGTCATGGGTTACCGGATGCGCGAGGGCCGCTGGCTGCTGCCGCCGGACGAGAAAGAAGCGCGCCGCGTGTGCGTGATCGAGGAGACCATACGCCAGGAATGCTTCAAGATCGAGGCGGCGGTCGGGCGCACGCTGATCATTGACCATGAACCCTATGAAGTCATCGGCGTGCTGGAGAGCAAGGAGGCCTCTTCGGACCAGAAGTACGAAGTCGTGGACATCAAGCAGCTAAACCGGCGCATTTACATCCCGCTCTCCGCCGCCCTGGCGCGCACGACCCGGGACCCGCTCTCGGACGAGGTCACAGAGATCATTTTCCAGTGCCGGAACGCCAGCGACGTGCACCAGGCGGCCAAGCATCTCAACCGCTGCTTTGAAACCTGGCACAACATGCAGTCCGCGCCGCCCGAGGAACGCGACTTCAAAGTCCGCGTCGCCCAGGACCTGGTGAAGCAGACCGAGGCTTCCCAGGGCATCTTCAACTATGTGATGGGCTGCTCGGCGGGTATCTCGCTCATCGTCGGCGGCATCGGCATCATGAACATCATGCTGGCCAATGTCACCGAACGGCGGCGCGAGATCGGCATCCGCCGCGCCGTGGGCGCAACGCAGAGCGACATCCTGCGGCAGTTCCTCTTCGAATCGCTGAGCATCTGTTTGCTCGGCGGGCTGATGGGCTGCATGCTGGGCGTGTGCTTCACCTGGCTGGTGCACTACCTGACGCAATGGCAGACCGTTCTGGTGTGGTGGAGCATGATCGTGGCCTTGGCGGTCTCTCTTCTGGATGGCGTGGCTTTCGGCACCTATCCGGCCTGGAAGGCCGGCAAGCTGGATCCCATTGAGGCTTTGCAGTACGAGTGACGCCCACGAACGGCAAGCCACAGAGGACACAGAGAAAGCTGACATCTCAGTGAAACGCTGTTGGTATCGGGCACCTGAGATTGCGGCAAGTTCCCTATGCCTATGATGTTATGAGAGACGCACCAGTACTGAAGGCAGTCATCTTTTGAAACGTTTTGTCGCATGATTGATCGCTCTTTGCACAGCGTTTGCGAGCCCTTTGCGTGAAGACTGAGGAGCTTTACCAAGGGAGTGGCTTCAACTGACGCAGTTCTCCGCGTCTCCGCGTCTCGGCGTGCCAGCGTCTCCGTGTCTGTGTGTCCCTGTGCGGCCCCTACACATATCTTGTTTATAGCGCGGTCAAAGCGCGTCATTTGCGCGTGATTCCTGCGTGATTCCTGCGTTGTAAGTGCCAGGTGAGTGCGTAATCCCCGCGCAGTCCGTGGAGGAGTGCCAGGGGGGAGCACAGCACACGGACTCTTCCTCCGCAAGTTTGAGCGGCAGCATCCCGCACGGCTGGTCTCTTTCCCGCCAAAGCCAGTGCGCCAGCGCAAGACGATCCTGAACTCCTGCGCCTGCGCCGGCACCTCATCGTCCAGGCGCCTTGGTTTCACCACCAAGCCAAAGTGACCCGCCCAGGCCTGGCATTTGGGATCTTGAGTTTCGGATTTCGGATTGTTGGCTGGACAACTGACTTCGTCAAAGCCTTTGTCTGACTATGCTTATCAAAACACATGCCC
>Ga0187861_10003559_pt1 | contig 13705 bp, 6 predicted proteins | sample June2016WEW_10_1_3_FD_132986 | JGI IMG/M metagenome (GOLD analysis project Ga0187861, IMG submission 132986) | Peatland microbial communities from SPRUCE experiment site at the Marcell Experimental Forest, Minnesota, USA - June2016WEW_10_100 | ecosystem: Environmental > Terrestrial > Soil >...
CACCGCAAAATTGTTACGCGCTTCATGGACCTTGCCCCACTGATCCGGGGTAGAGGCGCCACTTTGTTTGTGCAGAGTCCCATCACCATCGAGCCGGGCCACGAGCCGGAACCCGACGCCTGCATTGTGCGTGGCACGCCAGACGACTACGACGACCGCCACCCCGCGCCGGGGGACGTCTTCTGCCTCATAGAAGTGGCCGACAGTTCCGTGGACTATGATCAGACTACCAAGTTGCGCTTGTACGCCCACGCCAGCATCCCCCAATACGTCATAGTGAACCTCGTTGACATGCAGCTCGAAGTCTACGAACAGCCGCTGCCCGCGGAGAGCCGTTACGCTCAGAACATCGTCCTCAAAGCAGAGCAAACCCTGTCCCTCGCTGTGGGCGCCGGCAAGCGGCTGGAGGTCCCGGCGGAGAGCTTACTGCCCTGAATTCCCGGGCTGACTGGGTCGCGCAGGCGGCAGAATATGTATTTTTCCTTGTTTTTTGATTTGCAATTCGCGTCCCCTTCGTGCCACAATTGACTTAGACCTGCGTAAACGGCCGGACAGGGACAAAGGGATACTATCATGCCGGAAGGGACGCCAGCCCAAGCGCGACAAGACAAGCTGCTCGCCTGCGTGGATTGCGGCGCGCAGTTTGTGTTCTCAGTTCGCGACCAAGCCTTCTACCAGGAACGCGGCTACCAGGCGCCGCGGCGCTGTAAACTGTGCCGCGAGAAACGCAAGACAGGCCAGCATCAGACACTGGGCACACAGGGGAGCCACGCCCCGGCGGCCGCGCCGGAGCAGACGGATGGCCAGGCCGCGGAGCCGCCGCGGCACGCCCAGAAGCCGCGCACGCCGCGCTGGGCTCCCGCACCCTCTGCTGACGCAGACAAGGAGCGGGGCCAGTTCAAGGTGTTGTGTTCGGCTTGTGGCGCTGAGACGACCGTGCCCTTCAAGCCTGATCCCAATCGTCCTGTTTATTGCCGCAACTGCTACATGGACCGCCACAAGAGCGCGGGCCGGGCAAAACCTGGCGGAGTTGCCAAGACGGCTGCGGGCGCTGCCGAGGGCGAGCAGGCTGCTTCCGCGCCGCCCCCGGCTTCTGCCCCGCCACCGGCTTCAGCGGCGCCGCCGGCTTCGGCACCTGAGCCGCCAACTTCCGCACCTGAACCGCCAGCTTCCGCACCTGAGGCGCCGGCCAAGTAGCCGTCTGTGCTTGCACTCCGGCCCAGGATGCGGTATCCTATGGCCATGAATATCGCGCAAGCGCTCACAGTTCGTTTGTTCCTGCCTCGGCTTGCAGGCAAGGAGATATTACGGCCGCGCTCTGCCTCGCAGCGCGGCCGCGCAGTCGTTCTTTAGAACATGAGCACACTGGTCTAATCGGCACTTTACGCTAAACTTCGGCCCTCTTTGCACCAAGCGGGGCCACGGAACTGGAGAGCTTGAAAATGTCTGCGCAAGCAGGAACAACACACGCGGCCGCTGAATCGCCGGCGGGAACGCCAGGCCGCAAGCCGGAAACGGCCAGGGATGAGGCCTTCCCGCCGCAGTACGACCCTCATTCTTTTGAGGACCGCATCTATGCCCAGTGGAAAAACGCAGGCCTTTTCCACAGCACGCCGGATGCAGCGCGCCGGCCCTACACCATCGTCATCCCGCCGCCCAATGTGACCGGGGTGCTGCACATCGGACACGCGCTCAACAACACGCTGCAGGACGTGCTGGTGCGCTGGCGCCGCATGCAGGGTTTCGAGACCTTGTGGCTGCCGGGCACCGACCACGCCGGCATCGCCACGCAAAACGTGGTGGAAAAGCAGATCGCCAAGGGCGAGAAAAAGAGCCGCTATCAGATCGGGCGTAGCGAACTGATCAAGAGGATCTGGCAGTGGAAGGAACAGTCCGGCGGGACGATTCTGCGGCAACTGGAAAAGCTGGGCGCGTCCTGCGATTGGCAGCGCACCCGCTTCACCATGGACGAAGGCCTCTCGAAGGCCGTGCGGCACGCCTTCGTGAAGCTGTACAATGACGGGCTGATTTACCGCGGCAAGTACCTGGTGAACTGGTGCCCGCGTTGCCGCACCACGCTTAGCGACGACGAGGTGGAACATGAGGACGTGAAGAGCAAACTTTACGAAATCCACTATCCGCTCAGCGACGGTTCCGGCCGCCTGACCGTGGCCACCACCCGGCCGGAAACCATGCTGGGCGACACCGCCGTGGCCGTGCATCCGGACGATGAACGCTATAAGAAATACGTGGGCCAGTTCCTCGATCTGCCGCTGACGGGGCGCAGGATTCCGGTGATTGCGGACGCGGCCCTGGAACTGGGTTTCGGCACAGGCTGCCTGAAGGTGACGCCTGCACATGATCCGGTGGACTACCAGATCGCGCAGCGCCATAAGCTGCCCATGATAAACATTCTCACCGAGTCGGGAGCGCTCAACGAAGACGTGCCGCCTCGATACCGCGGTCTGGACCGCTTCAAGGCGCGCACAAAGGTGCTCGAAGACCTGCAAGCCCAGGGCCTCGTGGGCAACATCACGGACTACTCGCACCAGGTCGGCCACTGCTACCGCTGCCACACCATGATCGAGCCGTATCTGTCCGCGCAGTGGTTTGTGAAGACCAAGCCGTTGAGCGAACTGGCGGTAAAGGCCACGCGCGAAGGGCGGGTGAACTTCCACCCGGAACGCTGGACCAAGGTTTACCTCAAGTGGTTTGACGAAGCGCGCGACTGGCCGATCTCGCGCCAGATCTGGTGGGGGCACCAGATCCCGGTGTGGTACGACCTGGACGCCAACAAGGAGCAGATCAAGGCCATCGAAGCGGGGCCGGATGAGCCGTTCGACATGGAGCAGGGCGGCAAGCGCATTCGCCACATCATCGGCGAAGGCGCCACACCGATTGTGCTGCCGCAAGATCCCGAAACGCTCCCGGAATACCAAGGCCATCGGCTCCTCCGCGACCCGGACGTGCTCGACACCTGGTTCTCCAGCGCGCTGTGGCCCTTCAGCACACTGGGCTGGCCCGAGAAGACCAAAGACCTGGAGTACTACTACCCGACCAGCACGCTGGTAACGGCGCGGGGCATCATCTACTTCTGGGTGGCGCGCATGGTGATGATGGGTGAGCGCATGATGGGCCGCGAGCCGTTCCGCGATGTCTACATCCACGGCACGGTGCTGGATGAGCAGGGACGCATCATGAGCAAGTCGTTGGGCAACGGCATTGATCCGCTGGAGGTGATTGAGAAATACGGCGCGGATGCCTTGCGCTTCACGCTCACCGCCATGTGTACCGAGGGCCAAGACCTCAAGATCAGCATGAAGCGCTTCGAGATGGGCCGCAACTTCGCCAACAAAGTGTGGAATGCTTGCCGGTTCGTGCTGACGAACATCGAGTATACCTCTATCGCCGTGTCTGATGACCTAATCAAGCACCTCCTGCCAGAGGATCAGTGGATACTCTCACGTTTGAACAGCACCATTGGCGCTGTGACGGCAGCCTTGGAGGCATTCGAGTTCAGCAAAGCCATCAACGCATTGTATGACTTCTTCTGGAACGAGTTCTGCAGTTGGTACATTGAGCTAAGCAAGCCGCGGTTGGCGCCCGACGCCAATGCCGGCGACCGTACCACGGCAGGGGCTGTGTTGCTGCACGTGCTGGACCGCAGTCTGCGGCTGCTGCAGCCCTTCTGTCCCTATGTGAGCGAGGCTCTGTGGGCGCAATTGAATGAAGGCAAGAACCTTGAGGCAAGGAATCTCGGCCGCCCGGAGCACGCGAAGGACGGGCGCACGCTGGAAACTCTCCTGGCGGCTGCGGCGTGGCCGCAGGCGGAGCAGGCTTTCATCAATGCGGAACTGGAGGCGCAGTTCGCGAGCATCTTCGAGGCCGTGGTGGCTGTGCGCGCGGTGCGGCAGCAGCTTATTGACAACTCGCCCAAGGAACGCAAGAAGGACGTCTCGGCAGCGCTGGCCAAGCCGCTCAAAGTGCTGATCTCCGCGGGCACCGAGGCGCTCGCAGCGCGGCTGCAAGGGCAGAAACACATCCTGGTGCAAATGGCCAACATCGAGGACCCGGAGGTCGGCATCGCCGCCCAGGCGCCGTGGCCCGCTTCGGCCACGGCCATCAAAGGCGGGACGATCTACGTGGCACTGGCAGCGGACCTGCTGAGTGTGGAAAAAATGAGATTGTCCAAGGAAATTGAGAAACTGGTGCAGTACATTCCCAGAATGGAAAGCAAGCTGCGCAACGAGAGCTTCGTGAAGAACGCTCCGCAGGAACTGGTGGCTGAGGAACAAGAAAAACTCAAGGAAACGCGGACGAAAATCGAGAACCTTAAGGCGGCGCTGGCCGCGTTGCGGTAAAACGCTTGGGGCTGGAGAAGAGATTGATGAAGAGGTTGTGGTTGTTGCCAGCCGGTGCACTGGTCTTGAGCGGCTTCACAGCGCTTTGGGCGGCACACACTGCGCTGGCCGCGGAAGGCATCAGGCAGCCGGTATTCCTGCTCTGCCCGTTGAAGAAAAAGTACAGTGCCTGGTCGCTGTACCTGATACTGGACAGGGCCGACCCCGGCAAAGTATTGGCGCTGGGGCTGGAGAAGCTGAAAGGCAAGAATGCCGAGGACCTGGCGCCCAACGGCTACGAGGCTGTCCTGGCCGCGCAGAAGGACCCGCAAACGGCGCGCGAGCCGCTGGGGACACTGGAGGCCAAGGATTTCGCCAGGGGCGAACTGCGGATTGAGGAGGACGATGCGCTGCGCGTATCGCTGGACGCGCTCGGCCCGGATTCGTACCGGCTGAATGTCAGCCTCCGCGTGGGCGCGGATACACGCTTTGTGATCGGCGGCAAGGAGCGGGCCAAGCGTGAGGTGGTGCTGCGTCTGGACAGAGCCAAAGGGCAGTGGGCGGCCTATGCCGTGACGCTGGAGAACTTCCAGGGGAAGAAAGTTGTGCAAGCGGGCGTCAAGACGATGAGCGGCATAGGTTTCCCCGTCCTGGGCTCTGGCATTCCACGCATCATTGGTGACGTGGAAGGCCAGGCTGTCACCTTGATGGACTCGTCGGAGGACAGGCACGGGGATTAGGGGTTAGGGGTTAGGGGCGCACCGTTAGCCCGCCGGCGGGCGGGAACGCCCGCCCCACAAATAAGGAGATTCAACAGTTCCATGCCTTCCCCTGGCCGACTTTCCGCCACATTTGAGCGGCTCAGATCCGAGCGGCGCGTGGCGTTCATCCCTTTCTTCGCCGCCGGCGATCCGGACTTGGACACGACCCGCGGCCTGCTCCAGGCCGCAGCCTCCGGCGGCGCCGACATTATCGAGCTCGGCGTGCCCTTCTCCGACCCGATCGCCGATGGCCCGGTCATCCAGGCCGCCTTCTACCGCGCGCTCGAACACGGCTTCCAAGTCGCCCACGTTTTTGACCTCGCCGGGCGTCTGCGCCGCACCGGCTTCGCTACGCCGCTGGTGTGCATGGTGAGTTTCTCTCTGGTGTACCGCCGCTCCGTGCGCACCTTTCTGACGCTGTGCAAGAAGGCCGGCTTCGACGGCGTGATCATCCCTGACCTGCCGGTGGGGTACGAAGAAGGCGCTGCCGCCATAGCCGCCGAGTTGGGACTGGATCTGATCTTGCTCATCGCGCCGACCACGACGCCCGAGCGTTGCGAACTGATAGTCCAGCGCTCCCGCGGCTTCATCTATTACATCTCGGTCACCGGCATCACGGGCGCGCGGACCACCTTGCCGGAAGATCTGGCCGCGAACGTGCGCGGCATCAAGCAGCGGTCCGGCACGCCGGTCTGCGTGGGTTTTGGGATTTCGCGGCCCGAGCACGCCGCGGCCGTGGCCGCTTGCGCCGATGGCGTGATCGTCGGGAGCGCGCTGGTCAAGGGGGTCGCTGAAGCTCTTGCACAGAAACTATCCGGCGCGGCGCTGGTGCAACACGTGAAGCCCTTGCTTGCGGCACTGGCCGCGGCCACGCATGGGCAACCGGGAACGGGCAACCGGCAAGGAACGGACATAACCGTCCAGGCTGGGCCGCGAACGTGAGGGGGCTTACGCGCGAGTCTCCGTAACTCATCAACGGTCACAAACGGACTATTCTTCTTCTTTAGGCGCGGGCAGGGCCAGGGGCGCATTCCTATCAATATCCGGCGGCCAGTAAATACGGTCCCGTTTCAACCTGAACATGATCTTGTTCCAGTAGACGTTGAACTTGGGGTGAGGTTTGTGGTCGGGACTATGGTCAACCGCCCAGGTGTAGAAGAGCCTGTAGTAGTTGAATATCTCCCTGTGGATGTACTGGCTTGAAGCCGAAGTCTCCGTATCAAAGAGGTCCAGGCCAGAGTAAAAGGCCTCCGGTGCCCTGGGGTGCATTGGTCCCCAGCCGGTCTCGCCTTTCGGGCTGCAAAGCCCTACGAGCTTTCCAACACGCCCGGTCTGGTCATCAATGGGGTCCTTGCCCTTAGCGTCCTTGGCGACGCCACAGAACTGTTTGTACATATCCATTGCTTGTGTCGTTTTTCCGGTAAAACCAGCCCACCAGGCCTCCGCCAGATAATAATTCGCCCATGAGCTGTCGCGCTGTTCGGAGACCGGCAGTGCTTCGAATTTCTCGACGATCTTGTCCCTTATCCACTCGTTGCCCGATTGCGATATCACAAAGCCAATCATGAACATGAACAGCACGACCAGCACAATGGTGAGTTTCCATTTCCAAGTGAGTCTCGTCTTCGGCATGTGCGGCTCCCTTACGTCCGTTCGCCCTGTTCTCTCTATATCACTCTACACCATAGCCGGCTTCTTGCAAATGCGGCAAGGATTCCGGGGCAAGGATTCCGGGGATTCCGGGGACACGATCCCGATTTCCAAACAGCCGGAAATCGGGTCATGTCCCCGGAATCCAAACAGCCGGAAATCGGGATCGTGTCCCCGGAATCTGTCAGAAGTCGCCGCCACCGCCTGCCACACGCCAGGCACCGTTGCGAAAAGCTTCCAGCGCGTAGCGCTGCTCTTGGCTCCGGGCCAGGGCCACGCGCAACGTTCCCTCGCGATGGGGCGAAAGCAGCACTGCGCCTGCGGACTTGGCCAATTCCACCAAGTCCAATCCGGCTGCCTCTTCCGGGTCGCTGCTTTGTCCCGCTATGATCACCGCGCAGCCGGTCTGGGCCATGAGCGCGCGCGTCTCAGGCGGCCAACGCTCACCCACCCCGCAGTTCAGGCGCAGGATGTCGGCCCTCAGGAAATCCTCCTCCGTCCGGCCCGGCCCTGTGCGGCCGGCCTTGGCCAGCAACCGTTGCAACGCGGCGCTGGAACGGGCGCTGGCAAACAACAGCGCGACACCGGCGGCTTCAACGCGCACACACAACGAACTGTCCACGGTCGCAGGTCTCCCGGGCAGCGCGCCATCGTCACAGAAACCCAAGTGCAAACCGGCAACTGCCGTGGAGACGATTGCCGCCTCAGGCCGTGCGGCGGCGGGCGCTCCCGCCGGCCCCGGAACGTCCGGTCCGAACGAATCCCAAGGCGTTCCATAAGGCGTTCCTCTCCTGGCCAGGAATTGCTCCAGTTCCCGGCGCGCCGGGCTGGCCCGCTTCGCGCGCGGGAAAACAACTCGCGCCACTGCCAGGCGCCGGAACAGTTCACGCGCCCCGCCGAGGGCGTCCGGTTCATCGGCGCTGAGCACCAGCAATTCCAGCCTGGCAGTGCCGCGCCTCCGCAAGAATTCCGCGACGTCAAAACCGTCGCTTTCGGCTCCGCAATCTATCAGGACCGCGCCGGCAGCAGTCTCGGCCAGGGCCGCGCGCCCACGCCAGAGGTCCAGGACCGTTACACTGGGCCGCACGGGCTCTTTCGGAAAGAATGCTCCGGCAGGGAAGACGAGCAAGCACAGCGCCAGAGCACCGGCAACGCGCCACGGCGTTGCGCGCAGCCCGCGTTCCACCCACACCCAGGCCCACAACGTAGCGTACAACAGCAGGACAAACACCGCCGGCCGGGGCACGTCAATCGAAGACCCAGGCAGTGCCGTGGCCGACGCATTGACCCATTGCAACAGCGCTATGCCGGCCCACGCCACCCATGCAGCCCACCCGGCCAGCGCGCTGCACACGGCGCTCAAGAACAGCAGCGCCAGGCCGGCCAGCATGCAAACGCTGCTCAGAGGAACCGCCACAAGGTTGACCAGCAAGCTCAAGGTCGCAAAGCGCCCCATGTGCCAGGCCACGACGGGCGCCGTTCCTACCCATGCGGCCAGCGACACGAACAAGGCCCGCCGGGCAAATTGGGACAGCCAGCCGAGTGTGGTGCTGGCGCCGGTCCCCGTGCCGCCGGGGACGGCGGCGCCGCCACCGCCAACGGCAGCGGCGCGACTGCACCACAAATCGTTCAACACCGGACAAAGCGTCAGCAAGGCCAGAACGGCGAGAAAGGAAAGCTGAAAGCCCACGCTGAACAGCTCGTCGGGCGAGAAGAACAGAATCAGCAATGCCGCAGCGCCCAGGATGCTCAGCGAGTCCGGCTCCCGCCTGCAGAGCAGCGCTCCGACATACAGGGTGATCATCACTGTGGCGCGCACGACCGGCGGGTTCGCGCCGGCAAGGGCACAGTAGGCACAGCAGAAGAGCAGCACCAGCCACGCCGCCGCGCGGCGCTTCATGCCGGCCAGCCTGGAAAGCCACCATAGGGCCACCGAGAGAAAATGAATCTGCAGCCCGCTGATCGCCAGCAGATGCGCCGTGCCGGCCAGCGCGAAGGCCTCCCGGTCTCCGGCGTCCAGGCGCTCGCGCCGGCCCAGGACCAGGGCGTTAAGCAGCGCGGCCTGGCTGCCTGCACTCCGTCCCGCCGCCGCGGTCTGTGGGAGGTGCGCCTCGATCCGTTGGGCCAAGGCGGCGCTGCAGCGCCGCAGCATCAAATCCACGCGCCACCAGCGCGTGCCCCCCGCCGGCCGCACGCTGCCGGGGAAGACTGCCCCCACGCGCCGGATGCCCTGACGCTGCAAGTGCGCGCCATAATCGAACCCGTCAGGCACGCAGAGTTCCGGCAGCGGGTCCAGCCGCGCACGCAACTCGACGATATCCCCTTCGCCCACAGCGCCCTGGGCGCTGGGAGCGCCGGCGTCCCGCCGGCCTGCGGCTGGCCCCGCGCCCGCATCGCCCGCAACGCACTCGCCGGCCGCAACAGAACGCGGGGCTTTGAGCGATACGCGCCCGCAGGCGCGACGCAGCAGGGTCTCCTCTGCGCCCAGCGACTCCACCGCTATAGTCCACGTATCGGGAACTCCAGGCGCGCGCGAGCGCGATACGCCGACAACCGTGCCGCGCAGCATGACGAAGACGGGCTGAGCGGGTGTCAGCCTTGAGACGTCGTCAGGCGCGGGGAGGCGCGCCCGCAGGGCGTGGACCAGCATTCCGCCGGCCAGAGCCACGGCCAGGCCGCACAGGGTTCCGCTCAACTGTGCCAAGCGCGTGGCCGCGGTTCCTCTCGCCTCTGGGGAGAGGGCAACCCAGCGCCGCAAAACCAGCCCCACCGGCATGGCCGCGAGGACCAGCCCAGCCAGTCCGCAGAGCACCGGGATGGAAGGTTCGGCCAGCGCATCACACGCCACGCCCGCGCAAAAGCAGACGCTCAGCCAAAAGAGCGGCCGGCGGCGCCGAAAGGCCGAAACGCTGGTTTCCAAACGAGGGCGTGATAGGACGGGGACGGTGGCGGCCGGAAGCATTGAATTTGCAGTTTCAGGTTTCCGGTTTGAAGTTTCAAGTTGAAGAGAGACAGACGCGCTATGGGGGGAGTGTTTCGTCTGAGTCAGCCCCGGCGGTGCTATAGGACACATGGGACATATAGGAAGTATGGGGCGGGGGGAGGTATAGGATGACTATTTCTCCGGCGGGGCGGCAGGCTGCTTGCCCTGCTCGTTCCACCACTTCCTCCACTTCTCGGCGTCGGCGGGGAAGCTCTCGTGGGTGATCTCGCGCAAGGTCCAATGCGCGTCCTTCTTTGCCGGTGCGCTGCCGGTTTCCAGGACTTCGATGAGCGCCGGCACGGCGTTACGGCCACGTTTGCTCAAGGCCACTGCGGCGGTGCTGCGCACTTGCTGGTCCGCGTTGGAGAGGGCCTCAATGAGCTTCTCCTCGGACTCCGGCTCGGACTTCTTGGCTGGGGTGACGGCATTCTCCGGCTGCGGGCTGGCGGCCGAACCAGGCGGCTGCTCTCCGCCCTTGGCTGGAGGCTCCGGGGCCGGCGCGGCGCTCATCTTCTTGACCTCCGGCGTTTCCTTGGGCGCGGGAGGCGCCGGCGTCTCAGTCTTCGGCGCGGGAGGCGCCGGCGTCTCAGCCTTCGGCGCGGGAGGAGGCGGCGACTCAGTCTTCGGCGCGGAATCCCCGGACTTCGCGCCCGCCCCTGGCTCCGGCGCTTTTGTGCCATCAATCACCTCAATATCCACATACGCAGGCACGCTCTGGTTTTGCCCATCCGAGACCACGAGCTCAAAGCGATAGGTTCCCGGCCGGAAGATGCGCAGGCCCCAGCGTACCTTGGCCAGTTCGGCTGGATTCATCCTCTGGACGTGGAGGTCTTCGCCACTGACTTGCTTCCAATGGTAAGTCAATGCTCCGCCCCCGGCACCAGCGCGGCTTTTCTCGGCACCGAACACGACGTAATTGAGATCGTCCTTGTTGCCTTTCTGGGCAACCTTGCTGGGATTAGGCTCGGCCGAAGCCACTGCCCGGGGCAAAGTGCCCGCCTTCAGGACTTCCACCTTGATCTCCGCCGGAGCACTCTCAGCCTTCCCGTCAAACACTTTCAACTGGAAGACCAGGATGCCGGCTTTCTTGGGCGTGAACCGCGCCTTGGGATCCTCCTTCACCAGATCCACCTTGGGTCCGCTCATCTGTTTCCAGTGATACGCCAGAGGCTGCGGGCCGTTATTCGGATCGTTTGAGGGCGAGGCGTCCAGGACGGTTTCCACGTTCTCTTCAGTCCGCAGTTCCGCCTGGGCGACGGCGGCCACTGGCGGAACGCGGGGCGCGCGGGTCTTCACCGGGACGCGCACCGGTTCGCTCCAATCCTTGCCATCGAAGACCTTCAGTTCGAAGACGTATTCGCCATCTGTGGGCAGCTCCACTTCAGTCCTGGCCTTGTTCGTCCCGTGCGAAAACTTCGCGTCCGGTCCGGAGACCTGGCTCCAGCGATACTCCAGTTTGTCGCCGTCAGGGTCATGTGAAGCGGAACCGTCGAGGACCACACGCTCGCCCGGAGCGCAGGGCAGTACGTCGGCGGCCACGGCCACAGGAGGCCTATTGGCGGCCTTGGCTGTGAAGGAGAGGGCGGCCGGCGGGCTATCCATCTCTCCGTCGTTGACCACCAGTTCGAACGCGTACTTGCCGGGCGTCTTGGGCACGGCGTTGACGACTTCGCTGTCCACAAGGGCGTCATTGGCGAAGGGCGCCAAGGTCTCTCCCGCAACCTGTTTCCACTTGTACTTTAGTGTCGCACCTTCGGCGCCACGGCTGCCGTGGGCCGTCAACTTGACTTCGCTGCCCACCGCGACGGCTTCATTGCCCACGCGCGTGGCCACTGCGATAGGCGCCTTGTGCGGGCCTTTGACCTCGACCTTGTGCGTCACCGGCTCGCTCTTCAGACCCTCGGAGTCCACGACCACCAGACTGATGACGTAGCTGCCGGGCCGCTGGGGCTTGAACTTGAGTATCTTCTTGCGGAGATCGCCGCCGCGCACGCCGATCTCAGGGCCTCCGTCCGCGGGCTGCGACCAGACGTAGGTAATGGGGTCGCCATCGGGATCGGAACTCTCCGCGGCGCTCAGCTCGACGGCCCCGCCCACCTTGGCGGCCTCCGGTCCGGTTATCTTCGCTACCGGCGGGTGATTGAGACGGAGCACATTCAGATCCACATAGGCTGGCTCGCTGTCCACAGTGCCGTCGTTCACCACCAGCTCAATGCGGACCGGCCCGGCGGTGACACCCTGGGCGGTGGCCTTCTCCTGGTCGGTGTTGGCCAGCTCGACTTCGCCAAGCTTGGCCCCGCCCTTGGGCTGGGCCTCGGCCTTGCGCCACTTGTAGGTCAGCTTGTCGTTATCGGGGTCGGAGGAAGTCGAGCCGTCCAACGTGACCTTTTCCCCGATCTGGAGACGCCCGCCGGCTGGGCCGACGATATTCGCGACCGGCGGATTGTTGGCTTTGGCCACGGTCAACTCGAACTTGTCCGGATCGCTCTTGTTGACGCCGTTGGAGACCACGAGGCTGAAGACATAGCGGCCCGGTTCGGTGGGGACAAACTCCCACTCCTTGTCCTCCGGGCCGGGCACGTTGCCCGGCACTTTGGCGCCGCCCGGGCCGTCTTCCTGCTTCCACAGGTACTTGAGGCGCTTCTTGGCCGGGTCCGCCGATCGCGCGCCCGAGAGCACAACTTTCGTGCCGGTGCTGGCCGGCTTCTTGGGGCCGTCAACTATGGCGCTCGGCGGACGGGCCAGCGCGTCCTTGACGCCCACCATCGCCTGCCCGGACACGCTCAGTCCCTTGGCGTTGGTGACTGTGACTTTGAAGACGTAAGCTGCCGGCTTCCTGGGCACGAAAACGAGGGTGGCGTTCCGCGTCAGGTTCTCGGGGATGGCGAGGTCGGGTGGATCAACACAGGTCCACTTGTACTCGAGACGCGAGCCATCCGGGTCTGTGGCTTCGGTTTCGATGCGCACCTGTTCGCCCACGACGCACTCGTAGGACTTGGCCAGCTTCAGAACCGGGGGCCGGCCGGCCGGCTCGGTTTTGATGAGCACCTGGGCCAGTTCACTGCCCTTGCCCGTGCTGTCCTTGACCATTAGCGCCACGGCATATTCGCCCTCTTCTTCCGCCTTGAACTCGACTTGCGGGCCTTCCGTGCCGCGCCAGTTCTTGGGGTAGCGTTTGCCCGGCACCGGCCCCCAGAAGTACTCCAGTTTCTCACCTGGCTTGCCCGAGCTCTTCGAGCCGTCCAGCTTCACCATTTCGCCGGCTGCCACCAGTGTGCGCTCGGCGCTGATCCTGGCCACAGGCGGCTCCGCGGCAGCCACCGGAGGCGTGGGCGGGGTTGGCGGGGTGGCAGTTGTTGGGGGCGGCGGAGGCGTGGGCGTGCCTTCCTGGCCGGCGCCCTCGACCTTGTAGACGACCGGCTCGCTTTCAGCCTTCGTGACAACCTCGCCTCCTTCTGCCGGAGTGCGAACGGTCACTTCAAGCACGAACTTGTACTCGCCGGGCTGTTCCGGCTTGCAGGTCCAAACGGGGTAATTGAGCGGATCGGTGAGACGGGCTGGGGAGAACGGCCTGCTCTTGTCCGGAGCCAATTGCCTGGCCAGCGGGGCGCCCTCCTGCCGCCAGAAGAACTCCGGCTTCAACGCCTCGTCCGCCAGCGACTTTGAGCCGTCCAAGATGATCGTTTCGCCGGCCTTGGCTGTCCGGCCCGGCGCGGCGACGGCCTTGAGCTCAGGCTTCTTGCGTTCCGCCACCGGCACCTTGGGGGCGAGTTCCACTATTTCGGCGGTCCCGGTATTATCAATACTGGGCGGCTTGCCCGGCGTGACCGTCACGGTGAGCTGCGCCGGTTCGCTCCAATGCTGTTTTGAGTCGTTGACACGCAGTTCGAACTTGTAGACGCCGGGTTCTTTGGCCTTGAAATCGAACGACCGCTCCTTGAGATGTTTGGCATCCGGCTTGAAGTTCGGAG
>Ga0187861_10003562_pt1 | contig 13691 bp, 31 predicted proteins | sample June2016WEW_10_1_3_FD_132986 | JGI IMG/M metagenome (GOLD analysis project Ga0187861, IMG submission 132986) | Peatland microbial communities from SPRUCE experiment site at the Marcell Experimental Forest, Minnesota, USA - June2016WEW_10_100 | ecosystem: Environmental > Terrestrial > Soil >...
ATGCAAATGCCGGGAACTATTGGACTCTTAGGCCTTATCTAAAATCATTGATTACTATTCCACAGTATATCATTGATCAGGTGAAAGGTCAAAACATTTCCTATTTTGCAGTATTGCAATTGCCCGCACAAGGTGTAGGCGCTAGCAATACAACTATCATAACAGCATTACAGGCAATGACGAAAAATCCTAACATGGCAGGGGTGACAGGTCAGGCAGCTAAGCCAGCAGCACAATCTATAATTGGTTCTGGTGGCACAGCCGTTGCAGCGGGTTCACCAGAGGCAGGAGCAGCAAGTACAAACTTGAAAACTTATTTGCCGTACATCATTGGCGCAATAATTTTAGGTATTATAATTTATTTAATTGTAAAAAGTAAAAAGTAAAATGGAAAAAGGCATGAAACTTATTATTTGGGCAATTGTTATTATAGCCGTTGGGTTTATAGCTATTACTCAATACAAAAATTATTTGATAAAACAGATATTTGCAAAGGGACTTTTGGAAGATACGCCTTTGAACAGGACGGCATTGGCTAATCAAAGTATTTTACAAGTCTTACAGACTTTAAGAAATATTAAAGCACCGGGAACATACGAAGCAGCAGCACTTTAATTTATCATCACTTTTAAATTATAATTATTATTTATTTAATCGTGCCTTAGGCACTTAATTTTATTTATTATGGCAGACACAACAACAACAGGCGCAGCAAAGGACGTTACCGTTGACACCGCAGCAGCAACCGCAGCAGCAGCTTCAGAAGCTAACAAGAAAAAAATTATCAAGTGGGTGATCATTATAGTTGTAGTGATCGTTTTGTTTTGGGTTGTAAAAAAATATGTTTTAAAACGTTAAACTTAACAGCATGGACTTAACAGACAGATTTCAAATTGATAATCAGCCTGTAAATGTCGAACCTATTAAACGCAAAGACCGAAGTCATTTGAAGCCTTTTAGGGTGAATCATTTTCAAAAGAATGAACCATCTTACGGTGATCAGGTGACTTCGGAACTTTTGCCGTTCAATAATGTTATGGCGTTTCAGTTGAAAAGACGGGGGTTTAATACTAATCACTTGTCAAGAACGGAACTCATAGCATTGTATTATAATGAATTTGTCAGCAATAAAGATAACAATGCGAGTGTTTATAAGCCTATTAATAGTTATGATTTCAGGAACAATGCTTCATTCAAATTAAAACCTTCCGATTCTTTTAACGGTGATTTGGAAAGTTATGTAAACCAAACTCATTTTGCAGAAGTGTCCTCGGTTGTTGACAGGATTGTAAAGCATTTCAGAACTTCGCAGCTTAAAAAACGTTACGCTTTTGAACAAGGATTGAATCTTCGTGAGGCATTGACAAATGATGAACTGATACAAGCTAGAGCAACGGATAAGATTGCAAGCCAATTGGAAGCAAATAGTTTAATGGCTGAACCAGTTAATAAAGGTCAGCTTATTAATCTTTTGTTTTGGGGATTTATAGTTTTAGCACTTTGGTATATACTTGAATGATATGCGCCCATTAAACATAGATAAAAAAACAGGATTTCGTTCTACAATGCCGTTTATTATAAATGACCAAAGGGGAATAATATTTTACTCGTCAGATTTCACAGACAAAATTGCGTCCGGTAAACCTTTAGAGTTTAATGTTATGTCGGGAATGTTTACCTATGATGGCAATTTTGTAAAACTAGATTCCCCTGTGCCAGTTAAAAATATTGCCACACCTTTAAAGGAAAGGAATATAAATAGCAAAAGATATGATATTCAGTTTGGCAATAATCCAAACAAATGTACTATCTTTTATGATGCGGGGGTTATACTTTTCGATAATAGTTTTTTGAACAAACCGTTATACATTAAATATACAATATATTTTCATGAACTTGCACATCATTATTACGTAACAGAATCAAAAGCCGATCTTTATGCAGCAAAGGTTTTATTAGAGTTAGGATTTAACCCTAGTCAGATTGAATTGGCTTTTTTGGAATCATTATCAGAGGCAAGTATTGAAAGACAGATGAATATTGTTTACTCACTAACAACAAATGAAGGATGAAAAAACCTAAATGGTTTACGTTAAAGGAACCCGGCAAAAAGAAGGGACTATTAACAGTTACAGCGAAAGCTAAGAGAACGGTAAGAAGATTAAAAAAACATAAATTGCAACTTTAACATTAATTTGATAATGATTTAAAAAATGAAGATACCAGACACAAATAAGATAATGTCAATTGCAATGATAATCGGAATTGTGGTCGCATTATATATTATTTATAAAATTTTAAATGCCTTCGGTTTGTTAAAGACAGCCGCAGATAAACGAGACGACGCAGCAAAGGCAGCCGCCGTTTCAGCTTTAAGAGTTGACCAGTATTTTGACCCTAATTTTTATGCTGATAAAACATTTAACGCTTTGGATTTAGATACAGCCGTTGAGGATGCAAAAAATATACGTTCTGCAATGGTCGGTATTGGTGTAGATGAGGAAAAGGTATATACTATATTTGGTGGATTGCCTTGTAAGATAGCAATTTCACAGATTGCAGATTGTTATAAACAGCAGTACGGTTTTCCTTTTTATATATTATCAGATGACATGAAAGCAGATATACTTAATTACTTTAGTGCAGAAAAAGTAAATACCCTGATGGGGATAATAAATAATTTACCAGATAATTAACTTAAATCAAAATAAAATGTTATACAGGAACAAAGAAACAAAACCCCCGGTTGTCACAGGGGAAAAAGTTGAAAAATTTGAAAAATCACTTTCAGAAAATGAACCAGTTAAGAAACCATTAGAAAAAATTCCTGAAGATGATATAAATGTCAGTATGAAAAAACTTCATGAAGTGATTGCAGAAAGCAATAAACGTCAGGAAGAAATTTTAAAAGCTATTCAAGGGCTTAAAAAGACAGATGAAGAAGTTCATGGAAAGCTAGAAAAAACTGAAGAACAATTAGCAGCAGAAGAGAAATTAAAATTAGAAAAAAATGAATAAGGATACTAGATTGCACAGAGAAAAATCAGCGAATAAGAATCTTTTTCGTACAAGCAGAAAGAAGTCTCATGTAGTAAGAAAACCCAAGGGTTGGTTTTTTGGTAAGTCCGGGGATGTGAAATATTTAATAGAATCTCCTATTGTAGTACACGCTAAGTAGCGCATATATAATAAAAATGTAAAAAATGGCAAACTGGTTAAGAATAACTTTGTATGTACTGATAGGCATGGCATTAATGTATGTTATCCTAAAAGTATTATCCAAATTACCGGACAAATCATCAGAGACAGCAGCAGCAGCAAAGACTCTTATATTGTCCACACAATTTTACAACCTGACAAAGACAAACGAGTTCCGGGAATTGGCTAAGATGCCAGAATTTTCTGTACTATTAAGCACATTAGCAGAAGATCAACTTTCAAGTATTTCACAACAACTAGTATGAAACAATGGAAATATTTATTGATACCTTTAGTCATAGTTTTATTGATAATTTTATTTCGTAAACCTATCATTTCAGTTATGGCAAAAGGATATAAGAATAATAATCCGGGCAACATCAGGCTAACATTTGATGCAGCCGGGAATAAAATAATTCTCTATCAGGGTGAGATAGATGGCTCGTCTAAGTCTTTCAGGGCTTTCGAGTCAATGGCTTATGGCTACCGGGCAATGTTCTCTTTGTTGACTCATTATGTCAATACGGAAGGACTGAACACAATAAGGAAAATTGTATCTACCTATGCACCGCCGGAAGATAACAATGATACTGAAGCATACATAAAAAATGTATCTGATCTTACTAATGTAGCCCCGGATGATATTGTTGATATAACTGATACTGAATTTTTTCAACAAATGGTCGCTGCTATGTCATTGCAAGAAAACGGGATAGATGCCGATATGAATGAAGTGAATGAAGGTTTAAACTTACTTTATGCATAATAACAAAAATGGAAAATCCTAATAAAAGCCTGACAAGGCAAAATACTTACGTTCATTTGCCTACATGGTTCGCAGCTATATTACTGACCGCTTCTCTTACTGTTATAGGATATCTATTCAATAACATTAATAATAGATTAGATCGCCTTGAAACTAAATTAGATAATTATATAATGCTTCATTATGATCATCTTGATAGTTCATTAAACGGTCATTGACCGTTTTACATATTGATTATAATAACTCAAAAAAAGAAAAAAATGATAAAGAGCAAACGCTTTTGGATTGGATCACTCTCATTTGTAGTATGGCTCATTGCTGTATTATTTTTCAAACAAGACCCTATGAGATTTGCTTCGGGGATTACTCTTATTATAACACCGTATATTGCCGGGGAGACATTCAGACCCTCTTCTGGTCAAAATAAATCTGCCTTAGGCAGTAAATTACAATAGTCATGCCATACATATCATTACAATATTTGCTTAGGTCTACAACTGACCCGGAAAGACAATTATTTTTAGAGCAATTTTACAATATTTTTGACAGAGGGGGCGTTCATAAAAAGATCGTAAATGTTGAGCCATTGTATTATCAGGGATTTATTGCTGCAACGGAATTTCTTGTTTATTCAGTAAATAAGATGTATTTAGCTTATAAAGTTGCAGCTTACAAAGATACTGGTTCATTACAAACAAATCCCCCGTATTTTTTGCTTAATGATGAAACAGATAATGATTCATTATTAGAGGGATGCTATTCAGCTTTTTATAATACAACTATTCCACAAAGTGAATATGGCATACTTCCTGCGATATTTAATAACGTATATTTTAGCAGAGCCATTGTACAGCTTTATGATATGATAAATTTTAACGGTTACAGAATAACGCTTAATTAAATGTAAAAAAATGTTTAAAAAAATAAAAACGTGGTTAATTAACTTACTAGTCTCAATTATTAATAGGCTTTCAAAATTATTAGCATGGCTAAAAAAAGAAAAAGACTTAATAGAAGCTGATATTAAAGGAGTAAAAACTATTGAATCACAAACATTAATAGATATTGATAAAACTATTAATAACGTTGTAAGGAAAAGTATAAGTGATTTGCAAGACGGTGATAAATTTATTTGTCACTATTGTTCTAAAGAATTTATTTTACTGACTAAAAATATTTTTCCTACTTCTGTGAGAGTTCTTTATAAAGATTGTTATACCACAGGAAAAGGAATACTTTGCCCTCATTGTGGCCAAACTTGTATAACCGGGTAGCGCAGCTATTTTTATTAGATAAGCTTTCACTCCCGTTCGTCGGGAATCATAACGTAAATAATTAAAATCATGGGATATATAGCACAACCTGATTTAGTTCAGAACATGACACCGGAACAAAGAATTTTAGTGTCACAATTTTATAGTAAATTTGATATTGGTTCTGGTTTAGCGCACAAAAAGATTATAAATGTAGAACCATTGTTTTATTTAGGAGCAATTGCTGCAAGTGAATTTGCCACTTACGCACTTACTAAAATGTATTTATGTTTGGAATCTTATTTTTCTTCAGATAATGATGCCGTAAGTATTCCTTCTGGTTCTATAATAATTAATAATGAAGCAAACGCCCCAATACAGAGATTTGTTAATTCTGGTATTGTTTGGGACGTTACTTTAGTAGCCGAAAGTTATTTATTAGAATCTATTAATGCACGTAATTATTTTTTCTCTTGTTTATCAGGTGTTAATTATATAAGCATGAAGTTTATCGGTTATCGCATAACACTTACATAACATAAATTAATAAAACCCCGAAGGTAAACTTACCAACGGGGTTTTTTGTTATTGATAATTAAACGAACTGAAGTTCTCAATAAATCTTAATTGTCTTGTGAAAATGTTCGTCGTCTGAAGCAATGGCTTCCTTATATGCTTCCAAAACTTTTGGATTATCAAATCTTCCTTTCACAGAATCTAAGTTATCATTAGTCTTGAAAACAATTACATAATCTAATAAATTGTAAATACCTTTTGGAATACTGCTAAACGAATGAAAGTTTACGTGAATAATATTCCCGGTATGTCTCGCTCGCACCAGAACATTTTTCATATCTTGGAAGTTGCTTTGAGTATTAAAAAATATAGTTGCTTCCTCAATGATAATATAATGATGCCTCGTTTCCTCAAATGATAATTTTTGAAGAAAAACATCAAAGTCCTCAAAAGGTTCAGGATATTCTTTTAAGTATTCCTGATTAATGTCATATATCATACATGGCATTCCCTTTGGTCTTTGCGATAGCATTTCCTTTGTTAATGTGGTCTTGCCACAGCCGGAACGCCCGACAATCAAAACTCTTAATCCGCTCATGTCTTTATATTCGATTAATTAAGAGCGCATTAGGCTCTGTTCTTTATCCCTTTTGAAGATAAGCATAAAGGCAGTTATTACCACAGGCATTTGACCTAAAATCTTAGGTTGTATTATCTTCTGTGCCGGGATGACAGCAGTTAGTTCCCAACAGAGTTTTCCTTGATCGGTCAATGCCTGAAAGAGTTCCGGTTCTTCAACCGTTATGTTCTCATATTCCCAAATTCTCATTTTTTCTTCAGTATATATGGTATCAAAATATATCCCCAAAAGCACAGAACTATTGCTATGCAAATCCAAACAGCCCAATGATGTTTTATGGGCGTGACAGTTTTATCTTTCTCGGTGGTGGTCACCTTAGTTGTTTCAGAAATTTTTATAGGCTCTGAAAAAGGCTTGCCCTGCAATGATAATTCAATCTTTTGCTTTGCCGGATTGAAATATGATTTTGCAATAGCCGTTTTGTTTTCCACAGTAACAGTATCATGTACTATTCTATTCGTTGTAGAATTGTAACGTGATATGTCAACTTCGTTCTTTATTGGTATTGTGTCATGTTTAAAGATTATCACAGTATCAACAAGACGTTTTATTTCCGCCACAGTTGTTTTTTCTGTCTTTTTCATGCTTGCACAGGAACTTAACCCATAGGAAAATGATGCAAATAGAAGCAGCAGCAGAAAGCAGCGCAATGTCTGACCAATCGAAAGTGTACATTTTTTCATAATTATTTTATGTTATGATTATTTAGGTGAATCTGGCTTAGGTGAGCTTTCCCATCCGTTCGTCGGCAACTCCATTTTAATCGCAATGATATTGTTAGTGTACATAAATGCGGATATTAAAAAGAATCCGGCAACAGGATTTAGATGTATGGTCATATAGTCAGCTGCTTGGTCAGCTAATGGCTCTAATTTATTAAAATCTTTTTCAGCTAAACGAAGTTCATCAGCTGATATTTTTTTGTGTTTTTTATCAATGAGATTGTTAATAAATGCTAAAAGAGTTGGGAATACCGTATCAGTAGCAAGCAATAATATATAGCCTTCAATGCGAAAAGAGTCCGGGCTAGATTCCCCCCGTTTGCGCTTACGTTTCTCTTTTGTTATCAGAGGTTGATTGCTTTTCTCTTTCGGTTGCCCGGCGGAAGCGCCCTTTACTTTTCCTAACAGTTCATCAAAATCATCAGTCCCGGTCTTCACTTCCGGTTCAGGTGTTACTTCTGGTTCATTAACATTTCCATTTGCTGTAGCTTTAGTTGAGCTTTCCCTGCCGTTCGTCGGCAATTTCTGATCAGGCTCTAAAGTTAATGGTTCATTGTGTTCGTGCGTTTCAATATTTAGCTGATCAAAAAGACCTTGTAAAACGGATTTTTCTGATCTCATGGTTACGCCTAACGTTTCAAATTCAGCTTCATTAGTGTTTGCTTTGATCGCTTCAAATAATTCATTTTTTGTCATGTCAATTTGTTTTAAATGTAATTAAATTTCTCAACTGTTCCTGTGGTATCTTCAATGAATATTTCTAATAATGATTCATCTATGCCAATCTGTAAAATAATATTTCTCATCTCATTAAAAGAATTTTCCTTATACTTGCGAATAATACGACTAATAAAAACTTTTTTAATCATATTGATCTCATTAGATTCTAAAGGGACTTTAGTTTTTTTATCTTCTATGTCAGTCAGAATAATATTATATTTGTCTGTCTCAACATTAAAGATCATAGATATTTTTTTGACCCCCGTCCCTTCCAATTTATCCTTTATTGCGTTCAGGATAATATTTTTCGGCATTAATGCTTCCTTTAAATTCATATTTATTTTGATTTTGTTATTATAACTTTATTACAGCGACCATTATTAAAACAGTATCTTAAATATTCTAATGTGATATTTTCTAGTTTTTTATAAACTACTGGCGACCACCAGCCAGAGCTTTGAACACATTCAACGGCAAAACTTTCTTCTTCAATGATCTCAATAGCTTTAAGATTTGAACCGGATGCGGCTTGTTGATACAATTCAATAGGATTTACAATTGTTGACCCATCTTCGTAAGTAAATTTTACATTTTTGCTCATAATTTTATTGGTTTAAATTAACAAACTCTACTTTCATAAATCCTTTATAGGGATATTTCATAACATTTTTTAAATGCAATTTAAGCATGGCTTTAGCAAATCTTAAAGCCTTACTACGATTTTTAAAAATATAATCAATAGTAAATAAATCAGACTTAATTAGAATTCTTATCATACAATTTTATTGGTTTAGTTGTTCCGTCACTATTGACAATTCGTTTATCATATTCATGAATTAATGTCTTTACCATAATGTAAGATTCTCCGGCCTCTCTGTTTTGTGCAATGGCTTGTTTTGTTTTAATATATTTCTTCGTTTCGTAAGTCGGAACGGCAGAGCCTTTTTTTTGGACGCTCCCCCTAGATATACCTTTAATGACATTGACTGCTTTTCCTTTTTCATCTTCACAAACATAATTTTTTAAACCCCAAATTTCAATGATATGCTTTTCTTCCTTTTTGAAGTCACCCACCAAATCGGAAATATTCCCGTTAAAATTACCACTAAGAAAAATGCTATCAGTATCACAATAAACCACATTATTATTTTCATTAGCTAAAAGTCCTTTAAGCAATATTATCCGGGCGTGAGAAGTTATGTAACTGCTATAAACAGGAATAGAGAAAAAACTATTTTTCATTTTCTCGTTTTCTGTAATTAAATAACAATCATCCCGTTCTTTGCTAAATGTTTTTAATTCGTAAACCTTATCTTCATCCTGAAGTTCTTGTATCAATTCAAAAGGCAAGTCATCATAATAAGTACAGGTCTTTTTCATCCTCATTGCAAACCTGCCATATAAACTATTCATAATATTTTTATGTATGGTAGCTTTCAATTTATTTGTAGTTGCAATTTTCTCTTTGTAATTATCATTTATAAAATTCTTGAAAGGTGTTACAGTCGGTTTTCCATAAACAACATAATGAACTTTCAAAACTTCCACGACACCCTGATCAATTGCAAACGATAACTCATTAAAATTAACAACCGTATCAAAGACACCCACCGGAAAAACAAGTTTTAAAGATTTTCCCACTTCCATTTTTACAGGCAGATAACCAAAATATGTATCGGTATGCCGGACTGTCACTTTTGCCAGACCTTCATAACCCCGCATCAAAAAGTTTAAATATTTAATATCTATATGCGTTTCCTTTTTTAAATTTTTAATATCCGGGAAAACACAATCGAGCATTGCCTTTGAATACATGGAATTAATGTCATATACTTGTGCGTCTACTTTTCCAATATGAAACGCTTCAGTACGGCCACCGTAATAACTTTCGTAAAACTCGTCTACCATGTCAGTAAACATAACGTTCTCTGAAAGATATTTTGTTCTGTATTGATACATTGAAAGACTAGCCAAAGTCAATTTAATATCACCAATAGTCGTAAATATTTCAAGCAACGCATCAAAAACAATTCTACAATCCTGTTCGCAGTATCTAATATCCTCATCTGTTATGTTTTTCTTTGTTAATCCTTCACTCTTAACTTTTTTGTTTTCTAATTTTTCGCTCCCTAACATTTCACCTATCTTCTGTACTGAAGTTGCGTAAATGTTCATGGAATCTCCAAATGTTATGCCTTTATATTTACAGGTAATAAATTTCCCGTTAAAGACAGCAGACCTGTCAATATTTTTTATTATATTTCCGAAAATTGTCAATAGATCAAATTCAGCATTGTGAGCAAAAATATATTTTCCTTTGTAAATTGGATTTTCAAATTCTTTTTTAAACGCTTTAACTGAATGAAAAACTCTAGTCTTTGCAACTCCACCTTCAAAAAATCCATATATCACGCCAAATACAAAGTTTTTTGGGATTGGCTCTAAACACGTTGTTTCGGTGTCAAAAACATAAAACCCTTTTTGTATATTGTTATTTGGTTTAATTTTACCCTGCCTTAGATTTCTCATAAATGATGCGAATATAAATTCCTTTCATCTCGTATTCATGAACGGAACTGCTAAACTTTAACTTATCAGATAAATTCTGATACATGGAAACGCCTTTTGAGTTAAGCCTGTCAAATGACATTCTTGTTACATAGTCAGATACATAATGAACTAAGTCGCTTTCGTTATCCCTCACTCTGAAGATTAACATTACACCTTTAACACCCTGTTCATTTAAAATTTCGTTTATTTGATCATCTAATTTCCCCTCAATGTATTCAAAGTCATCAAAGTATTTTTCTTTAGACTTATAATATTTTTGTATTGTGTTTTGAGTATAACGTTTTTTAACAAAACTAAAATTATCATAGGGTGAACTGTGAATTGCCCCAGATTTCCAACCCTTGTAATCTTCCCATGTAATACTAATATTTTTTCTGGTAACGTCCCGTTGCTCTGCTAACAATTCACCCTTTTCAAAAAGTGAGAACTGTTTTCTCTTTATTATTTTTTTCTTTTCAACTCTGTAATGTCTCCACAGCCGGGACGCTTTTTTCCTGCTTGCCTCTAGCTTTTTGGATATAGATTTCTTCATAATGATTATCTATAAAACAGTCTATGACTGTTCATATTAAATTCTTTCCCCTAGGTGTTCACGTTCATCATAATATATATGAGTTTTAGATATATCTATTCCCTCAATGAATGATTTCTGTTTCTTGGGCTTTGCTCGTTTGAATCTATTGCTATCAATAGTATTTCCTTTCAACAAAAAGATACTGGTATTATGACCGTCAAAACATTTGCCTAAACGAAAGAATATCTCATTTATTAGTTTTTCGTTGATATCATCCATACACGTTACCCTATGTTGTTGTTGAAAAAAACAACCATTGCAGGACACCCGTTCTTTGCGAATAAAATCAGATGCTTCCATAACTATACGTTTTGATTATCTGATAAAAGTAACAACGTTACAACTTTATTTCCATGTTATTGTTCAAATCCCAAATAGCTTTCTCTTTCCGGGACTTACCAATCTTAATAGCAGAGTCCCTGTTCTGAATGTTATCTGAAACATCAAAATAAACTTTGCCATTGTCAACCCAAACTCCATAAAATTGTTTAGTCTTTAGTTTATTTTCTTCAATCCATGTTTCAACTCTAGGAATTATGACCTCACTTATTGAAGGAAAGATTAAACCTTTTGCCGCACCCCCGACCATGAAACCACGAGTCGGTGATTGAAAAGCATTGTCTAGGCTTGCGCCTGAATTGCAGGACATATATAACGCATTTGCTAAATGTCTGCTATGAAGTTGCCTCTGTACTCTCATTTTCTTTAAGTTGTATAGGAAAATTAATAAAATAAAAAACCACTACTGAATCATTTTTGTAAAATTGCAGACCTAATATCTGATGTGGCAATAGACCGTTCTCATTTACAAACTTTGTGATATCTACTAAGGTTTTTCCGAAAAAACATTTTATTTCCATATTAATTATTTATTTAAAGCTTTATCTAAAGATACAGTATGAATTGATTCCATTATCATTTCCTTTATTGTTCCTTTTCCGTAAACTACTGATATATCTTCACAAAATAATATCTTAACATCCTCTGCTTTCACTAAATATATTTCCCCTTTGAATTGTATTAAAACAAAATTTTCCATATTTTTACATTTTGATTATCAGAAAAAAAGGGGTTCGACAAACTCAAAGGTTAATAATTAATTTGGGAACCCCTTACCATGTTAAAAAAACAAAGTTACTTCTTTCCTTTTTTGATAGTCGGTTCTTCGGCCTCTAAAGAAAGTTTATACTGATCAAGTGTACAGTAACCCGTTGTAAAAACATTAAAAGGTTTTCCGTTTACTTCAGTCTTTTCTTTAAAGACGAAATTAAACACAACGTCAGCTAATGAACCTAATACAGCTTTAGCAGTTTCAACTGCTTTCTTAATTGCATAGGACTGTACAATGTAATACTTTTCTCCCCCATCCAATTTTGCAAAAACATACACCGGGATTTGTTTTGTAATGTCAGGGCTATCTCCTAAAATTGCTGAACTGACATACATTCCGATAAAAGGCTCATGAATCTTTTCAGACTCATCTTTCTGGTCAGGATAAAACGGAAGGTTTTCCGACACAGTTGTAAATGGGCTTTTCTTTGCCATAATAAAATTGATTTAAGTTATATAATAAAAGAATGAAAATTCAAAGTCTCCCATCAGAAGGTTAAAAAACTAAGATAATTCAAACCGCTAAGAATTTCAGAATCAGTTAATCCCGTTAGGGAGACTCTTTGACATAAAAAAACCCATTACAGCCGAAGCTGTAACAGGTTTAATTGATATGTTTTCCTAAAAGCTTTCATTCCCGTTCGTCGGGAATTATTTTTTAGGCGTTCTGGTCTTCTTTTCCTTAGGTATGACATTCTGTGAATCTTTCACCTTATCATAATCCCTCTGTGCCACTATATCAAACCTTTCATTAGCTTGTTCTAAGGTCAAACAGAGAATAATGTCACCATAAACTGACCGGGTGATAAGTGAATTGTCAGGAACAATGACCTTACCAAACTGATAATTCATCTTTCCTTTTTCAAATATCACTTTCGGTGCTACGCCTAAAAACCTTACTAAGTTTTCAAGATCATTAACGCCTCTGTAAATAAAGGCTTGTGTTTTCGTTGTCTTTGGTGAGATGACCAATGACTGCAATGCGGATTCATAAACATTTTCTTTTGCCATTTCGTAAAAAATTAAGGTTAATAAAATAAAAATAAAAATAAAAATTTTAAAAAAGATTGCAACCATAAAACTAATATCTGGTAGCTAATCAGCTTCCTATTGTCGGTAAGTTTAAATGCGGTTGCAACCAGTTTTGCAAAACTTAAATTGATAATGATTCATACTTCTGTTCCGGTGTCGCATCCAATGAAACTACAAAGGAATTACAGGATTTCATTGCGACAACTAAATTATTCAAAGGAATATTTTTAGCTGCACAATATTTGTAAACCTCATGTTTTCCATCATTGATAATAGTTTTATTAATTTCTAAGTTGTTACAAATTTTACAAATGTCTTTCATCTCTTTGTGCGATAAGTGAGTTTTCTTACTTTCTCTTTTTCAGTTTTTTTATAACGTTTTATCTCACGCACTAATGCTTTAACATACGACTCACGCATATTGCGCAAACGTATCTCATTTGTATTATTAGCATCAAAAACTGAAGTTAACATCTCTTCACATTCTATGTGATAATGCCTTATAGCTTCACAATTTAGATCGCTTTGTTTTTTCAGATTACTGACTATAAAAGTCAGTATAAGGTTAAAAAGAAACAAAACACCTGAA
>Ga0187861_10003563_pt1 | contig 13688 bp, 15 predicted proteins | sample June2016WEW_10_1_3_FD_132986 | JGI IMG/M metagenome (GOLD analysis project Ga0187861, IMG submission 132986) | Peatland microbial communities from SPRUCE experiment site at the Marcell Experimental Forest, Minnesota, USA - June2016WEW_10_100 | ecosystem: Environmental > Terrestrial > Soil >...
AAATAGCCGAGGCTGTGGATGATCGGCTCCACGTCCTCAACCTTCGCCTTCGCGAGTTTTGCAGGGGCAGGGTATTTTGAGAAGAGCGGTTTTTTCACTTTGAGGACGGCCCTGTCAGTCGTCTGGGCGGAGAGGATGGTGAGAATGAGCACTTCGAACGGTGATCCCCGGGCAACGGTCTCGGGCGACTCCCGTGCATCAGGATAGCGTTTAATGAGGAGAGAATAGATCCGTGTAGCGTCCTGTTTTTTCATGACTCAATGGGGTAGGGCGGATTCGAACCGCCGTCAAAGCGTCCCAAACGCTCTAGGATGGACCAGGCTACCCTACTACCCCGCGCCATCATACCTGTGCCGGGAAAATAAAAATAGGTAGTGGTAGTGGAAGGATAGAAGAGAGAAACCGCTCATGACATTCTGAGTGAACACCACTATTTTTTCCGGATGGTGTAGCGTTAAACCTTTGGGCGAGGGCTCCCCGCCTCAGGGCCCTTCCGGGGCACGGCGGGGCAGGGAGGTTTTTTAGGATTAGTATTTGAGCCGCCGCGGGGAGACAATCGTCGCATCAGCGAGGATTGGCTGGAGAAGAATCCGTGAGGATTCTTCGACTGTGCCCTGTCGGGGGCGGCGGCATATATCGCATATGGGGGTATGGAGGCATTAGCCCCCATGAAAATACAAGTTCATATTTCGCAAAGGGACAAAACCAAAATGATATTTAAAAATTTCACCAATCACAACGGCAGTGGCTTCTTCTTCCCGTCAGAGACCACCGTGCCGGTAAATTTTCCTTTGAGGATCGCGTTTGTTAGGTTCTTTGGTTCGCGCCCGTCAAGGACAACAAGCGGAATGTGGCTCCGCTCCACGACACGGGCGGCAACCACATCGAGCACGTTATTGGAACCGGCACCAAGAGCCAATGCGCCCACGATCTCCAGCAGTTTTTTGGGTGTCATCTCGTCAAACCGGGTCGCCCCGGGGTCCTTCCCCGGGTCGGCAGTATAGATCCCGTCAACCGAGGTCGCGTTGATGAAGACCGAAGCCCCGACCCGCTCGGAGAGGACCGCTGCGACCGCATCGGTTGTCTGGCCCGGGGTGATACCACCCATCACGACGATCTTGCCGGACTCTCCGAACTTCTTTGCCTCTGCATGGCTCTCCGCGACTTTCGGGTAGGCGTCCTCGCCAAGTGCCGCGATCAGCATCGTTGCATTCAACCGGGTGATCAGAATACCGACTTCGTCTGAGGTGCCCTCGTCGATCCCCAGTTCACGCGTGATGCTGATGTAGCGCCGGGCCTCACCGCCGCCCCCGACCACCACGTAGAGTCGGTGCTTTTTTGCGATCTTTTTCAGTACAGGGACGTATTCCCTGATGGTATGGTTTTCAAGGGACGGGATCAGGATGGAACCGCCCAGCGAGATGACGACCTTCTTCATTGCACTAGTTTTTGTACCGGATGCTCATATAGAGTTGTTGACCATGTTCTACTGCCCGGTCTGCAAGAGCCAGGAGATCTACCCGGTCGCCGGGGGATATCTCGGCCAGGTCTATGCCTGCAAGAAGTGTAAATACCGAGGGTCGTTTGTCCTTGAGATCGACGAGGACAGTGCAGTTCCGGAAGAGGCAGACAAGGAGTAACAAAAACCCGGAATATCCCTGATAAGGAGGCCTGTTGATGCACGAGGCACGCCAGTATAAAAAGACGGAGAACAATACGGCGACATGTTCCCTCTGCAACCACAGGTGCGTGATCAAGGAGGGAAAGCATGGGATCTGCGGGGTCCGGATCAATGAGAAGGGGACCCTGTATGCCGGGACGTACGGGAAGATCAGCGCAGAGGCTGTCGATCCGATCGAGAAGAAACCGCTCTTTCACTACCTCCCCGGGACCATGTCCTACTCACTGGGCAGCGTCGGGTGCAACTTTCACTGCCAGCACTGCCAGAACTGGCACATCTCCCGGGCAGAGCTCGACTCTGAACATCTCCGCTCACTTTCGCCGGAAGAGGGGGTGAGCCGGGCGATCGGCAGCGGCTGCCGGAGCATCTCGTGGACCTACAACGAGCCGACCATCTGGCACGAATATACCCTCGACATGGGCACGCTCGCCCGTGCACGGGGGCTTGGCACCTGTTACGTGACCAACGGGTATATCACCGAGGAGGCCCTGCGGGAACTCTCGCCCATGCTCGGTGCGTTCCGGGTGGACCTGAAAGCCTTCACGGACGATTTTTACAAAAAGATCTGCGGGGCGCGTCTCCAGCCGGTGCTCGACTCCTCGGTCCTTGCCCGGGAACTCAGGCTTCATGTCGAGACCGTGACACTCGTCATCCCCGGCCTGAACGACAGCATGGAGGAACAGGAGCAGCTGATCCGCTGGGTGATCGAGCACCTCGGGCCCGATACCCCGATGCACTTCTCGGCGTTCCACCCGGATTACAAGATGACCGACCTGGGGGGAACGCCGGTTGCAATGCTCGAAAAGATCTACACCCGGGCCAGGGAACTCGGGCTCCGGTTCCCGTACCTCGGCAATGTGTACCACCACCGGTACGAGAACACGTACTGCCCTGCCTGCGGCGCAACCCTGATCGAGCGCCAGGGCTTTTCGAGCCGGTTCCGGGACCTTGACGGGACGCAGTGCGGGAAATGCGGTGAAAAGATCGGGATCGTGACCCATGTCGGATGATACCCGTGCAGAGAGCCGGTTCATTGCAGACCGCATGCTTGGCACCCTGACCCGTTACCTCCGGTTCATGGGATACGACACGCCGAGTGCAAACGGCCTTGCGGAAGGGAACACAAAAGAGGACACGCTCCTCCTCGACATTGCCGTGCAGGAACATCGTATCCTCCTGACCCGGGATGCTGAACTCGCCCGTCGCGGGAAAGATCACGCGGTCTTCGTCCGATCCGGAGACGTGATGGAGCAGGTGCAGCAGCTGATCGATAACGGGCTCATCGAGCGGCGGCTCACCATGAGCCGGTGCTCGCTCTGCAACACGTTGCTGCGGGATGCCCGTGCTGGTGAGATCGATGCCGCGGAGTATGCGCCACGGGACAGGGACGGGCTGGTATTCTTCTGGTGCAATCACTGCCGGAAACTGTACTGGAACGGGTCGCACGGGAAACATCTGGAGGAGCGGATCGGCAGAGAATTAAAGAACAGATGACGCAGGTTCCGGATACATGCCCTCCCGCAATCTCCATTATCTTCCGCCACCATATCGTCAATCGGGATCAGGTGATGAGCGGATGAACAGGAAAATCCTCAAATGGTCGTTGGACCTTGCCATGGGCATCACATTCGTGATCTGTTTTGTAACCGGTCTTCTGAAATTCACGCTGTTGCTACGGCTGACCGGGCTGAACGGACTCGTCCTGCCGTCTGCTTTTATTTCAGATCTGCATGACTGGTCCGGCATTCTTCTCGGGTTGCTGGTCTTCGTCCACCTCTCCCTGAACCGGAACTGGATCATTTCCATGGCCAGGCAGGTAATAAAAGGTGCACCAACAGATAACTGATCCTTTTTGCAGGCATATCGCTTTGGGGAAAAAATCAATTCCCGGAGAAACTGCTGTTGAGGTCCCCGGAATCTGAATACCCACGCTGCTCCCAGTAGCCCCGGTACGAGGGGTCATCTGAGAGTTCAATTTTTTCGATCCACTTGATCCACTTGTACCCCCACTTGTCCTCGGCAACAAGCTGGAAGGGGTACCCCCGTTCCACCGGCATGGTAACATTGTTCATCCGGTATGCCATGATGATGTCCCGCTGCGTGAAGTAGGTGAGTGGGAACGAGGTGGTATAGCCGTCACGGGCGGTGAAGATCACGGTGTTTGCCCGTGGATCTGCCCCCGCGTCAGCGATGAGGTCCCGGACGAGCACCCCCTCCCAGAGGATCGTGGCATCCCAGCCCTCGACACAATGGAGGGTGACCACCTTCGAATAATGGGGATACTTCGCAAGCACCTCATCGTAGGTGTATACCACCGTCCGGTTGGTCAGGCCCGTCACGGTCAACCGGTAATCCGAGATGTTGATGTGCTGGGGTCCCGCAATAGAATTTTCCCGGAAATCGTTGACAGAGGAGAGGTCCTTTCCCTGGTATGACCGTATCTCGACCGGGGCGAGCGGGTACGGGCTGCCCGGGGCCGGTGCAGCGGATGGCCCCCGCACGACGACAAGAGCCACTGCAATGACGGCAATAAGAACAATGACAACTGCCGCAAGCCTGCCTGTATTCATACAGGGGAAATGGGTGCTCCGGTTCAAAAAGGATTGGATAGGGGCAGAGGGGGAGGCAGGCTGCTTTCAGATCGCCCCGACGACAGCCTTGTAAAATTCCTCTGATGCAGTGCGTTCGATCCAGGGGCGGTGGCCGCATTTTTCCAGGAGCACGAAACGGAAATCCGGAAGTACCTTTGAGAGGGGGTCGTTCACGCCTTCGGCCGGGTGTGGGTCCCAGTCGCCATGGATTGCAACCACCGGGCACCTGATGGCCTGTGCCATCTGGAGGAGGATCTGTTTCTGCCGCAGTTCGCACGCCTCGTCCCAGACCCCCCTGAAGACATCGTACTGGCAGTGGAATCCTTCGTCCGGTACATTCACCGGGTCATAGGCATCTGCGCGGGCAAGCAGGAGGCCGAGCCGGGCAAGGAGTGCATTTTTATCGGAAGTACCCGGATCAGCGAGCTGTGCAAGCAGCTCCTGTGCTTCAGCCTGGCCTTTTTTATGGAGACGTTTCATCCGGGTCTGGGTGATCGCGGCGGCGTACTGTTCCTCAAAGGGCGGGCTGCTGACAAGGATCAGTTTTTTGACCAGTGCCGGGTAACGGGCGGCAAGCAGGAAGGAAAGGAATGCACCCCACGAGAATCCCACGAGCGTCACGGGTACTGTGCCGTGCTCCAGGAGCACCGAGCGGAGCTCCTGGACCTGCCCGTCCAGTGTGGTCTCGGTCTGGAATGGTTCAAGCACGCCCTTTACTGCTGAAAGCTCGCGGGCCAGCGGTGCCACCTCGCCGGGAGCCCCCGGGCCCCCGTGGATCACTGCCACGGAATATGGCCCGTGTCCCCATTTCCGTACCGGTGTCATACAGATAACCGGTTACCCTGCCGGAGTATAAATTGTCCCCGGTCCGGGAATGGATACACGAGAAAGAGGGCCGGTCCCCGGGCCTTACCGGCTTTTTTCATCAGCACAAGCAGCCCGTCAAGGATGAACCGGCATACCGGTCAGAGTTCCTTCTCAATCTCGTTTTTGATCCGGTCGAGCGTGATCCGGCCGATCTTCGTCACCCTGCCATTGACAAGGACCATGGGGATCGGGGGATATTCGCGCTCGATGATGGTCTTGATCCGTTCGGGTACACCGTTGTCAACCAGGGTCAGTGTGAGGTCTACCCGGTTGCCGTAAGTCTCCAGAAGCACTTTTTTGAGTTCATTGAATGCATCGATCAGTTTTCCCGAGAGATAGCAGCCTGAAAGCCCGCAGGTGCGGTCCTCATCGCAGGGAAAGGGAGAACAGTCTGAGGTATTCAGGCCTACGATCTCGACATGAACGATTCCTGCCATACCCTCAATTTTGGTCAGGAGAGTATTTGAAGAATGCCTGCCGTTCCATCAGGAAGGGCAGGCAGGAGAAGAATTGCACAGCAATTCTTGGACTTGTTGAGGGTCGAAGACCCGAGACAGGAGAATCGGGGAGGTTCATTAGAACCTCCACGATGAGAAGTGAGGCTGAAAGCCGAACTTCGAAGAGCCGTCAGGCTCTTCGACCAATTCGAAACTTGAGAGCCACCCAAAGAAAAAATAAGATTAGATGAACCGTTCAAACCGGTCTTTTTTCGCCTTGCAGATCGGACAGATGCCCGGAGGTTGTTCTCTCGCGCAGAGATACCCGCAGACTTTGCACCGCCAGACCGGGAGCGGGAGGGCGAGGGCAGGTAATGGACCGGACGGGAAGGTCGGGACTGTCATCTCCTTCTTCTTTCCGCGTTCCGCGCGGGGTGGCCGGCGCTCGGGAACCGGCGCTGCCGGTTTTGTCCCGTTCGCTATTGCCTCGTTGACGTAAAGGGCACAGTAGCAGGCCCCGTACTCCTCAATATCCGCGTCGCGGTAATCACAGGGGCAGATGATATCCAGGTCTTCCTCTTTTTTTCCGGACGCCAGGCGGCAGGGACAGGCCCGGTACCCGTACCGCTGTTCGTTCCGGAGCAGTCCCCGGACCAGGTTTTTCGAAAATTCCGCATCCGTATTGAGAAGGTAGCCACCAGCGGTCGCCTCCTTTTTCAGGAGCTCGTGCACCCGCTCAACATCCAGCTCGTTGATTCCCGTGAAGTTCATGCACCAAGGGCCTCCCGTATCACCTGCTCGCGGAACCCGATGATCACCTTGTTATTGTCGATGACGAGCGTGGGAAAAGAGCCGTTCGGATTGAACTTTTCTACCACGTTCATGACGTCATCCTGCTCCTTTCCCTCCAGGAGGTCGACATAGGCATAATCGAATTCAACGCCCATCTGGCGCAGGAGTTCTTTGGTCTTTGCGCACCACCCGCAGGTGGAGAGTGCATACAGCATGATTTTTCCCTGGTTCTTCCCGTTCACGTGTTCAACTGCCATGAAAAATCCACTTCTCAGGTATTTGAAAGGAGATTGCGGTAAATACTATTTATAACCGGGGATCGTGTGCTAAGAAAGCCTGAAGGAAAAAAGGTGATGGGAAAGACCATCACTTGTTCTTCATGATGATCCCGACATCCTCGAGAAGGGCCTGGAGATCTTCCTCGTGCTCGACTTCCGGGGAAAGGATGGTAAGGAACATATTATACGAAACCGGGTCCTCGTCCCGGGTCTTTTTCATGAGGGCGTTGCAGGTCTTGATCGCACACTGTTCGCCCTTGATGTTCTGTTCCGGCACCTTGACGATGAAGGGGTCGTCCGGCGCGTCATACCCGCAGTTGGTGAGCTTGTACCAGTCCTGCGGCCGGAAAACCACCAGCGCCGGCAATGCGGATCTCCCGCTGCCCGTGCAGACAGGACAGCAGATGGTACCTGCATTATCGTTAATAACTATTCAGGCACATTAGATATGGAAATCATGAAGGCTGTGCTGGGTCTCGAGGACGGACAATACGTCGTGGGAGAGGGTTTTGGGGTCGAGGGGGAGACCGCCGGTGAACTGGTGTTCAATACCCAGATGACCGGTTACATGGAGTCCCTCACCGACCCGAGTTATTTCGGCCAGATCCTGATGTTCACGTTTCCGCAGATTGGCAACTATGGTGTCGACCGGCAGAATTTCCAGAACGAAAAGGTCTGCGCACTCGGATGCATCACCAAAGAGATCTGCGAAAAACCCGCTGCACAGCCTTCTATCAGATCCTTTTTTGAGGAGAACAACCTTCTTGGCATGGCCGGTGCCGATACCCGTGCCCTGACCATCAAGACCCGGGTCCACGGCACGATGCGGGCAGCCTTGGTCACCGGCAGCGATGACGGAGACCATGCCGTGACACTCGCACGCAGGACGCCGACGATCTGCGATATTGTGCCCATCCCGGAAGTCTCCTGTAAACAGCCGTACCGCGTGCAGGGAAGCGGAAAACGGATCGCTGTCATCGATCTCGGGATAAAGAAGAACATGCTCATCAGCCTCTCAAAACGCGGGGCAGATCTCCATGTCTTCCCGTATAATGTCACGGCGGACAAGGTACTGGCCTGCAAACCCGATGCGCTGTTTGTCAGCAACGGCCCGGGAGACCCCAAGCAGGCGACCGATGCAATACGATGCATCAGGGAACTGCTCGGACACCTGCCGATCTTCGGGATCTGCATGGGCAACCAGGTAGCAGCGCTTGCACTGGGGGGCGATACCTACAAGCTCAAGTTCGGGCACCGGGGTGCAAACCAGCCGGTGCGCTTCAGGGACGGCAGGATCTTCATCACGACCCAGAACCACGGGTTTGCAGTCGATGCGGATTCGCTCCCGAAAGGCTCGAAGGTGACCTATACGAATGTCAACGACGGCACGGTGGAGGGGTTCGAGAACGAGGACCTGTGCCTCACGACCGTCCAGTTCCATCCCGAAGCACATGGGGGGCCGAGGGATACGGAAGCGCATTTCTTTGACTCGCTGTTCCGGAGGATTGCCTGAATGCCGCGGAGGACTGACATCAAAAAAGTCCTGTTGATCGGATCAGGGCCCATCCAGATCGGGCAGGCAGCGGAGTTTGACTTCTCAGGGTCGCAGGCCTGCAGGGCACTCCGTGAAGAGGGGATAAAAGTTGTCCTGGTCAACTCCAACCCGGCAACCATCATGACGGACCCGGAGATGGCGGACGAGATCTATATCGAACCCCTCCGGGCGAACATCATTGCCAAGATCATCGAGAAGGAAAAGCCGGACGGGATCCTCTCCGGCATGGGCGGCCAGACCGCCCTGAACCTTACTGCCGAACTTGCCGAGATGGGAGCACTTAAAGGAGTGGAGATCCTGGGCACACCGCTTGAGGCAATTTACAAGGGAGAGGACCGGCAGAAATTCCGCGACCTCATGAGAGAGATCGGGGAGCCCGTGCCAAAGAGCGTAATCCTCAATTCCCTGACCCAGGTCGACGAGGCGATCAAGGAGATCGGTCTCCCTGCGATCGTCCGTCCTGCCTATACCCTTGGCGGTGCGGGTGGTGGCATTGGCAAGACGCGGGAAGAGCTGATCAGGATTATCGAACTCGGACTCTCCCGCTCCCGCATCCACCAGGTACTGATCGAAGAGAGCGTCATGGGCTGGAAGGAGATCGAGTTTGAGGTCATGCGGGATGCAGCGGATACCTGCATCATCGTCTGCGGCATGGAGAACGTCGACCCGATGGGCATCCATACCGGGGAGAGCGTTGTCGTTGCCCCGATCCTCACCCTCCGTGACGACGAGTACCAGATGATGCGCAGTGCGGCGATCCGCATTATCCGGGCGCTCGACGTCCAGGGGGGCTGCAATGTCCAGTTCGCGTTCTGGGACGGGGACTACCGCGTCATCGAAGTGAACCCCCGCGTTTCCCGCTCCTCTGCCCTCGCCTCCAAGGCAACCGGGTATCCCATCGCCCGGGTGGCGGCCAAGATTGCCATCGGCCTGCGCCTCGATGAGATCACCAACACGGTAACCGGCTGTACTCCCGCATCGTTCGAACCAACGATTGATTACATCGTGGTCAAGGTCCCCCGCTGGCCATTTGACAAGTTCAAGGGAGCCGACCGGACCCTCACGACCTCCATGAAGAGCACCGGGGAAGTTATGGCGATCGGCAGAACCCTTGAAGAAGCCTTTATGAAGGCAAAACGGTCGCTTGACACCGATGTCCGGACCCACACGAGCCCGAGCGAGGTCCGCATGATCCTCTCCCGTCCCACCGACGAGCGGTTCCACTGCCTGTTCGATGCCTTCCGGCTGGATTTCACCCTCGACGAGATTACCCAGCTCACTTCAATCACCCCGTTCTTCCTGGAAAAGATCAAAAATATCGTCGAACTTGAAAAACACCTCGCACAGCAGTGCGATGCTGCCGATATCCTTGCCGCCAAAAAATACGGGTTCTCCACTGCTGAGATCGCGAAGATTACGGGTAAACCCTTCGAAGAGATCGAGACCATTGCCGGCCTGCCATCCTACAAAATGGTGGACACCTGCGCCGCAGAGTTCCCGGCAAGCACCCCATACTTCTACTCGACACGGGAGGCGGTCTGCGAGATCATCCCGAGCACCACCCAGAAAGTCCTCATTCTCGGGTCAGGCCCAATACGCATCGGGCAGGGAATCGAGTTCGATTACTGCACGGTCCACGCGGTCCAGGCCCTGCGCGACGAAGGTGTGGAAGTACACATCGTCAACAACAACCCGGAAACCGTGTCGACAGACTTCGATACATCGGACCGGCTGTTTTTTGAGCCCATGCAGCTCGAGGACGTGACAAACATCCTCAGGAAAGACCATTATTTTGGCGTGATGGTCCAGTTCGGTGGGCAGAATGCCGTGAACCTGGCAGTTCCGATTGAGACTGAGATAAAACGGCTCGGCCTGAAGACCCGGATCCTTGGGACAAGCCCTGATGCGATGGATATCGCGGAGGATCGCGACCGGTTCAGCATCCTCCTCACGAAACTCAATATTCCCTGCCCGCCAAACAGCTCGGCCTATTCGGAGGCGGAGGCAAAGGCAAAGGCGGCACACATCGGCTACCCGGTTCTTGTCCGGCCGTCCTATGTCCTGGGAGGACGGGCGATGGAGATCGTCCACGATGAAAACGAACTCGAGACCTACATGAAAGAAGCAGTCCGGGTCAGTCGGAACCACCCGGTGCTGATCGACTCCTACCTCCAGAACGCCGTCGAGCTTGACGTGGACGCAGTCTGCGATGGCGAGGAGGTGCTTATTGGCGGCATCATGGAGCACATCGAGCAGGCCGGCATCCACTCGGGCGATTCCGCCTGCGTTATCCCGACCCAGTCGCTGTCACCTGCGGTCGTAGATACGGTCCGGGAATATACAAGGAAGCTCGCCCTCGGGCTCGGGGTTGTCGGCCTCGTCAACCTCCAGATGGCCGTCAAGGACAACGTGGTCTATATCCTTGAGGCTAACCCCCGTGCAAGCCGCACAGTGCCGTTCGTGTCAAAGGCAACCGGGATTCCCATTGCCAAGATCGCTGCGAAAGTCATGGTCGGAAAGAAACTGCGCGATCTCGGGTTCAAGGAGCGCGAGATCAAACATGTTGCGGTAAAAGAGGTGCTGCTTCCCTTCAACAAGCTCGCTGGCGTGGATACGGTCCTTGGCCCAGAGATGAAGAGCACCGGCGAAGTCATGGGTATCGATTACGATTTCGGGCTCGCGTTCTACAAGGCCTGCATCTCGGCTGACAACGAGCTGCCGCTCAAGGGGAATATCTTCATTTCCGTGAACATGGAGCAGAAAGACGAGGCCATACCGATTGCACGCAAGTTGCGCGATCTCGGCCTCACTCTCTACGGAACGGAGGGGACCGTGGACTACCTGCATGATGCGGGTGTGGAGGCAAACCTCGTGCGGAAGGTCCAGGAAGGGTCCCCCAATGTGCTTGATATGATGCGGCACGGGGAGATCCGGCTTATTATCAACACTCCCCAGGACAAGCAGTCCCGCCAGGACCACTACCAGATCATGCGTGCGGCAGTGGACTTCCAGATCCCCTATATTACGACCCTTCAGGCAGCGCGGGCTGCTGCACTTGCCATTGATGCCATCAAGCGCGAGAAAGTGACCCTTGAGCCAATCAGCCATTATCTGAAGTAATTGCGGAGTTATTGACAATATCTCTCATTTTTTGGGTTTTCTCCGGTTTTATTTTTGATTCCGCAGTTTATTGACCAGTAATGGATCTTTAGTAAATACACAAAAGAATTGAATATGCTTATATACCGAAATAACAAAAAAAGATGCATGAAGAAATTACTTGTTGTTCTTGCGATCCTGTTTATCGGGATTCTGCTTGCGGGATGCTCATCCCAACAGGCAGCACCTGTGGCCACACCAACGCCAACCGCAGCTCCAGCTATAAATGCAACAGAGGTCCCAACCACGGTCCCGACCACCGCAGTTGTCGTTGTGGTCAACAAGACCGCCAACGCAACACCGACCGCAACGCCGACACCGGTACCTACCTACACGATCACATTCACTCAGGACCTGACCATTGTCCCGGATGCAACAGCATACGTAAAGGCCGGAACGAAGGTTATCTGGGCGAACACCGATCCGTACAAGCCCCACAGCATCCAGGCAAACAATGTCCAGACCAGTGCATACTTTGGCGGTATGAACCCCGTCGTGGTACCGTATGGAAAGACCTATGAAGCAACCTTTGACAAAGTCGGGGTGTACGATTACACAACAGGACCCTACCAGCCACAGACAGAAGGAAAGATCGTAGTCCAGTAAAAACACGATACCGGGTTCAGGAACCAACACCTGAACAACTTTTTTAGTTCTTTACCTTCTTCTTCATAATCCTTGTCAGGAGTCGGGTTATCCATGAGTCTGCCCCCTGAACATATATGCAGTTAATGCCAATAATTACAGCATTATTACCAGAATGGAGTGAATCATGGGAAAAGGCACCATTGTTCTTGCATATTCCGGCGGGCTTGACACCTCGATCTGCATCCCGCTCCTAAAGGAACGTTACGATTATGACCGAGTCGTCACGGTGGCGGTGAATGTCGGCCAGCGCGATGAGGAGATAGAGGTCGCAACAAAAAAAGGCAAAAAATTTGCAGACCGCCATTATACCATCGACGCCCGTGAAAAATTTGTTGCTGAACACCTGTTCCCCGCGATCCGGGCAAATGGTTCCTACGAAGGATATCCCATGGGTACCTCTCTTGCCCGTCCCCTTATTGCTGAAGAAGTCGTAAAAATTGCACATAAGGAAGGGGCGACTGCGATAGGACACGGGTGTACCGGTAAAGGAAACGACCAGCTCCGGTTTGATGTTATCATCCGTAGTGCCGGCCTTGATGTCGTCGCTCCGATTCGCGAACTTAACCTCACCCGTGACTGGGAGATCGATTATGCAAAACAGCATAATATCCCGGTGCCGGTCAGGAAGGAGAAGCCCTGGAGCATGGACGAGAACTGCTGGAGCAGGAGCATCGAAGGCGGGAGGCTCGAGGACCCCGCATACCACCCGCCGGAAGAGATCTACCTCTGGACCATCTCACCGGAGAAAGCGCCGGCGAAACCGGAGCAGATCACCCTGACATTCAGGGAGGGTATTCCCGTTGCGCTGAATAAAAAGAAGTACGCAGGGTACGACCTGATCCAGAAACTGAATGTGCTCGCCGGAAAGCACGGGATCGGGCGCAATGACATGATCGAGGACCGTATCCTCGGGCTCAAGGCCCGCGAGAATTACGAACACCCCGCCGCGACTGTCATCCTTGCCGCCCACCGTGACCTTGAAAGCATCACCCTCACCCGGCAGGAACTTGTGTTCAAGCGGATGGTGGACGACAAATGGTCCGAGCTCGCCTACAAGGGCCTGATCTACGAACCGCTCTATGCAGCCCTGAATGCATTCATCGACACCACCCAGAAACGGGTGAACGGTACCGTGGACCTCGAACTGTACAAAGGTAGTGTACGGGTGCTGGGCAGGACGTCTCCTGATGCAATCTATTCCGATGACCTTGTCTCTTTCGACAGTGCATCCATCGACCAGTGCCATGCGATCGGTGTCTCACAGTACTTCGGGATACAGGCCCGCATGGTAAAGCAGATGCAGAAAAAGAAGATGCAGAAAAAGAAAAAATAATCCCTCCTTTTCTGCCCTATCTCCACGTGGGGGTTTATGCCGGCAATCGTGATGGAGGCCGGCCATCCTTTTTGATTATGTCACCCGTGATGATCGTTTCTTCTCTTGAGAGCCGCCTGTACAAAATAGAAAATTATATTGAGTGACAGACAAGATTCGGAGTATATGTGCGCCAGTTTTTTTTCCCGCTTTACAAAACCCAGACCGCATATTGTGGAGAGCCCGCCACCCCCCTCCATCACCCATGGCGCAGGCATGAATATCCCTGAATATAAAAACAAACCCTATTTTATCGTTGGATCCGTGGAGATGGGCAATACAACGACAAAGTGCATCCTTACCGGTGT
>Ga0187861_10003565_pt1 | contig 13671 bp, 13 predicted proteins | sample June2016WEW_10_1_3_FD_132986 | JGI IMG/M metagenome (GOLD analysis project Ga0187861, IMG submission 132986) | Peatland microbial communities from SPRUCE experiment site at the Marcell Experimental Forest, Minnesota, USA - June2016WEW_10_100 | ecosystem: Environmental > Terrestrial > Soil >...
ACCGTTTCGGTTGTTCGAATACCTGTATCAGGACTGCATGATTGAAGAGTCAAAGTAGGTTTTTCTGGGATCTCGTTTTTTCCGAAATTCTTTAAGATTAAAATTTCAATCGCTTGAAGTTGAACGCAGTCCTCACTTCAAGGACTCTGCTTATAACAGATTTAGTATTTCTTGTGAGATTGCCGAAAGGGTCTTCGAAGAAAATATTCAGCCTGCCCAAAAAATCGAATCGCAGATAGAAATGAGTGTTTTCATGGAAATGAATCCAGATTTGAATCTGTATTCAAAAGAGACAGTACCAATTAAAGAGGTCTAATCGCATCTCGCACAAGTGTTGTTACTTGTTTGAAATCTGTTTTGCCGCTGGGCATTTTCGGAAAATCATCCAAAACGATAAATCGTTTAGGCAGGGCTATTGCTGGCAACCGGCGCATCATTTCTTGTAATATTTTTTGTTCATCAATCGGCCGATTGATCGCAGCTATTATTTTTGCACCTTTAATGGCGTCTGGCGATTCAACGATACAGCATAGAGTATCTGGTGGAAGCACTTTTTCTAGTTCTTCTTCGACCCGAATAAGTGACACCATTTCTCCACCAATCTTCACAAACCTCCGCAATCGCCCAACATGCCATAGGAAACCGTCAGCGTCCATATATCCCATATCACCTGTGTCGTACCATCCATTGTGTAAACTCCGGGCGGTCGCCTCAAGATCATCAAAGTATCCGGAAAAAACACTTTCCCCTTTGACGAATATTTTTCCCATCTCTCCGATCCCGCATTCTGTGCCTGTATCATAATGCTCTATACGAACCCGGAGATTAGGCAGAACCCATCCAACACTTCCGGGACGACATCGATCCGGCGTGTTGACAGTAATGATTGGACTTGTTTCAGTCGTGCCATACCCTTCATAAATTGTCAGTCCATGTTTTTCTTTATATGCCTGCCTCAGTGAGTCTGGACATTTGTCTGCGCCTGTGACGATGAGTTTTAACGATTTGAAGTCTCCTGATTGTGAGTGATGTAAATAGCCTGAAAGAAATGAAGGTGTCCCAACAAGATATGTCGGAAGTTCTTCACGGATGATTGTGCAGACGGTTTTATAGTCCATCGGATTTATATAGGTAACAATCGTCATGCCGAAGCGAAATGGGAGCCACATAGTTGTGGCAAGGCCAAACACGTGGAAGAAGGGAAGGTTTGCAAGCATAATATCGTCAGATGCAAAAGGATAAATCTGTGATAACGCTTCGAGGTTAGCGATGATATTGCGGTGTGAAAGTGGAACAGCTTTCGGCTCAAGTTCGCTTCCGGTTGTAAAGAGTATTGCTGCAGTGGAATTGATATCGGAATTAGAAAATCGTGAAAGGATTCGATCAGCAGAACGGCTGGCGAATAAGGCTCCTTTGATTTTATCTAATATCGAAACACTGTTGAGTAAATCCTCAATATAGAGATAACCTTTAAGCTTCGGCGCATTGAGTTTCTCCAATAATGCTTTTGCAGTGATCACTGCCTCGAAATCACATTTCTTCTGTGAATACTCCACATTGGTTTGGATTCCGGTGGAGTAATTTAGCAAGACTGGTGTTTTTCCACTCATAAGGAGAGCAAGGATAACAATCGCTGTCCCAGCAGATGTCGGAAGCATAACACCGACAAAGGTATCATCAATCCGTTTTAGTTTATCAGCAAGAATCAAGGAAGCAGTCAGTGTGCGGCCATACGTAAACTTTCGATTCAACCCCCGATCGATAATCGCAAGCTTCTTATTGTGTCGTTTTGCAATACGTACAAATTGATAGTGGAGTGGTTCTCTTTGCATAGATATTATTATGAGTGCCTTGGTATCCAAGGGATAAATGCATTCGTCGTTCGAATATATTCTTCATACCCAGGGCGTGTCTTCATGGTTTTTTCCAATAATGTCACGCCAGAAACACGGAGTAGCAAGAGTGTCATGATGACTGGAGAAAATATTGTCCACCAATATCCCGAAGCAGCTGCAAGAAGATAGAATCCCCACCATTGCATAGTATCACCAAAATAATTCGGATGACGTGAATAGCGCCAGAGTCCACTGGTTAATAATTTCCCCTGATGTTGAGCGTCAGATTTAAACCGAGCAAGCTGATAATCGCTCACAGCTTCGAAGAAAAAACCAATTCCCCAAATTGCAATTCCAATACCATTAACTACCGTAAGTGATGAAACGTCAGCAATAGTCTGAACAGTAAGCAAAGGAGCTGCAATTATCCACATCAAGACACCTTGAAGGAGGAATACTTTAAAGAACGAAATCCACCACCACCGGGAACCATTATCTTTTCTCCATTGTGCATATCGAAAGTCTTCAGGCTTTCCATGATTACGAAGAAAAATATGAATGCTAAGACGCAATCCCCATAACGTGAGGATAATCGTTAGCAATTTTTGTATTGTTGAGTGTTGTGAAAAGTAGTACGCAGACAGGTTGACAATTACAAAACCAGTTCCCCAGAAAATATCCACGATACTGGAATTTTTCAGAACGAGGCTCAAAACCCAAAGAGCCGTCATCGTAGCGATGATCAGCTCTCCGCTGAATACATATAATTGAAATAATTCCATTTATTTATTGCTTGATGGTTTAAGAATATCCATTAATTGGCTATTGTATAGTTTAAAGTCCCGACTTCAGGCGGTGCGAGAAAGTCGTCATGTTCTTTCTAATTTGAATTAAGTATTTATACGTCCCTATCAAAACAATTCAAGGGGATAAAAGGTTTCTGTTCTATTAGAAAGTTACATCCCTAAAATGGTTTTCATTTACCAATTGTGTTCGCTATGAAATACGTTATGATCGAAACGGAAGCAGCAAGTACAGCACCCCAAGCCAAGTCAACAATCGTGACCAGAAGCGGCCAGTCCTTGAGTGTAGCAAGATTTGTAAGATCGTATGTTGCATACGTAATAAGTCCAAACAATGCTCCAAATAATAGCGAGTGAACCCACGATCCCTTCTCAATTGCCGGGATAATGACAAAGAGCACAAGGCCAACGATAAAAAGCAAGTAAAAGAGAATAGCTGCCGTCCAGTTGATATCGGGTTTCATCAAATACCCGATGTGTTTGGCATAGAAACTCTTGGCAATAAGTCCGAGCCACACCATATCAATGACGAAGAAAACTGGCAGAGCAATAAAGTAGAGTTTTATAAACATGATCATCTCCATATAATGGTAATATATTAAGTATAGCTTGTGCTATTTATTTTCTTTGGATTCGATCTTCTCGCAAACCACCTGCATTCCGATACGCGTTGGCGTCTGCGCATCCAACTGCAGAATAGCCTGCCCGTATTTTGTATCGAACCGCTCAAGCCGATCCTCTGTACGAAAATCCCGCGTGCCTACATACGGCGAAATGGCGACGATGGTACCTATCCCGACATCGCGCATTGTTTCCGCTTCCTGCACCCGGAACCACTGTCCTATTGTGATACGGTTCAACCAAAATGTTTCAACAAACAGACGCACCTGCTTCGCCGACTTGCCTATTACTATTCGCGAATAATCCTGTGGATTCAATTGCTCTCCCACCCGAACATCCATCTTGTACACGACACCGGCAATTGGTGAACGCAAAGTTAACTTTTCCAACTCAATTTGTTGCAATTTAACCTCAGCTTGTCCTGTTTTAATCTCTTGTTCCTGTAGTGCTGCCTGTAATTCTAGTTGAGTCAACTCAAATTCTGAAATAGACTTAATTGAAGCCAATTCCCGTTTGCGCCGAAGATTGTCCAGCGTCAGTTGCAGTCGTCGAGTGGCTTCTTCCAAGCGCGATTCAGCAATGCGCAAGGTTTGTTGCTCAAGGTCGTCATCGAATCGGACAAGTACATCGCTGACTTTGACTGCATCACCTTCCTTCACGGGTACCTCAATCACACGTTTAGGTTGAAGCGGACCAGAGAACACTTCACGTCCAAGGGGCTCAACCAGTCCATAAACTCTTACAGGTGTATTGTCGAGCGAGGGTGCTATACCGACTTGGGGTGGAGCTGAAGCCTTTCGTAATGAAAAAAGAATGTAATTCAACCCAACGATAACAACGAGAATAATACTGAGAATTATTATGATTTTGCGACGTGTCATAATTCCTTTTCTTTCTTTTCTGAATGGTACTCACAGGTGTCGGACACTATGGTGCCGTTTTCCATTTTGATTAATCGATCGGCGAAGGGAAAAACCCGGGCGTCGTGTGAGACGACCACAACAATTTTGTTTTCCTCAATAGCAATTCGCTTGAGAATGTTCAATACTACTTGTCCGCTCTCAGCATCGAGTGCCGAAGTGGGTTCATCACACAGCAGGATAGATGGATCTTTGATAAGCGCACGAGCGATAGAGGTGCGCTGTTTCATCCCACCAGACAACAGGCGTGGTTGCATGGATGAAGTGCCCTTCAAGCCGAGGGAGTTGAGTAGTTCTTCTACTTTTCTCCACTTGTCGATTGGTGGACGAGTTCCCTGAATGGCAGAAGCAAGCAAGATATTTTCCATAACACTCAGACCCTCGATGAGCATCGGTTGCTGGAAGATGAATCCAAAGTTCTTCAGTCGTATACCCGCAGCACGCTCGTCGGAAAGATTTGTAACTTCGTTTTCATCCAAAAACATTCTGCCTTCCGAAGGTTGCAATACTAATCCCATGATGGAAAGCAGTGTTGTTTTGCCGCTGCCAGAGGGTCCTGAAAGAACTGTTAGTTCACCCGGAATAAATTCAATGTGAGTTGGAAACAGGACGCGGCGAATTTCTCTTCCATCTGAAAAATCACGTGCAATATTTCGGAGTTTGAACAGTGCCACAATACTTTATCCTTACTAATGAAATACAGAAGCTGGATCGGCTTTAAGAGCGACCCGTAAAGCGATTAACGAACCCAATAGACTAATAACGATCGTGCCACCGGCAAGAATCATTGGTACTGGTTCCGGCAGATAACTCGGAATCGCGGAGCCATTGGCTGCGTTGAGGAGTGTAGAAAGCATGAGGAATCCAAGAAATACTCCAAATCCAGCAATAATGAATACTTCACTCATAACGACTACAGCAATATCACGCTTTCGCCCACCGATAGCGCGCATGACAGCGAAGTCGCGAGATCGACCGAGGACGCTTGTGTACATTGTCAACGAAATGATGATTACACCAATCAGAATTCCAACGGCGGTGGAAAAACCAAAACTGCCGCCAATACCTGTATTCGCAAGATAATAATGTTGTGTCAGATAGGATAGTTCCGCCGAACTGTATACCGAACATTCCGGCAGAACTGCACGTAATCGTGCAAGGGCTTCGGTTGTGTTCGCACCTTCCTGGAAACGAATTAGGATAGCAGAATAACGTCCCGGGGGTGTGCGGGCAATTTCCTTGACCTTGTCCAATGATGCGAAGATTAAAGTTCCTTGAAAGCCACGCGCTCCGTCGGTAACTGCTCTCACACGAACGCGTTTATCTCCAATTTCGGTAGCACTTTCAAGCATGGGATTGCCTAACTTGCCGAGGTCGAGCCGATCAACCGTCACAGCATCAAGATCCAATAATGTTTTTTCATCAGATTCAGCAAATGCCCACGGACCTCCCGCTATTCGTGGTCGTCTTACTCCTATGACCCGTACTGATTCAAATGTGCCATCGCCTGTTCGAAACAATCCATTGCCGATCAGGATCGGTTCCGCCCACAACACTTCCTTCAGGCCGATGACGCGATCAAGGTAACGCCCCGAGAGTAAATTGACTGCATCGGCATTACGAACATTTGCACTGGTGATCCAGGCATCTGCACCACTATGATCCACGAGAACAGACATGAAATTCAACAGACCGAAAAGGATGGATAACTGTTGACCAACAAGAAACACAATAGCCACAACACCGAGCAAAGCGCCCATCGTGGAAGAGCGGTCGTGCATAACCATTTGAAAGGCAGTCATGCTACGCATGAGCAGTACTTCCAATCAAAGCAAGGTGATGAGCCTCATCGAAATCTTGCGTAACCGATGCGTGAGCTTTCTCCAGAAGTAATCGTCCAGCGATTGTGCCATGCCCTCCTATGATGATAGGACAATGAGGATTTATTTTATGTAGTTTCTCCAAAACATCTAATGCATCCGACAACCGTGACAACATATTCAGAGATAGGAAAATCGCATTCGGTTTCAGTGTGCTCGCGGCAAGTGCGATTTGTTCTACTGGAAGACTGCTCCCAAGCGAGCGTACACTCCAACCTCTCAGTTCAAGATATTCACTCAACGCCATCGGTAGTAATTGATGTTTGTCGTTCGGTACGCAGCTCACTAAAGCAGAGAGTTTGTTATGTTCGATTTTCGGTACGCCAGCAGAGAGGCCTGCAAGCAAACGAATAATGGTCTCCGTAGCCAGATGCTCCTCATATATGGCTAAGTCATTTCGCTCCCATCGTCGTCCGATTTCAGTCATAGCAGGAAGAATGTTATGAGTGATAAGTTTGTGCGGTGGCATTTTGCTGGTGAGCTGAGCACTCAGGAGTTTCTGCGCGCCCCATAGATCTCCGACAATCACTTTTTCAACAAGCATTTGGATATTGGCGGCGGCGGGCACGCTTCGCATTTTTTCGGCCTCATCGAAAAGAGTTGAAAGATTGGCTCGCAACTCCTGAACAGGGTTGGCGAGAATGTTGCACTCGGGTGGTTTGATGAGACCCTGTATGGCAATGATCCAACTTTCCAACAACAGGCTAAAAGCTTCCTTTCCTGGACCTCGAGATTCCAAAGCGGATGCGTACCATACAGCCTCTTGGATCAAAGCTTGATTGAGATCATAGCGATACACAACGCGCAATAATGCTCCAAACTCCTGAATCAGCTCTAACAAGTCCGATTGCAACGGTCGAAGGTCATTATGCTGGTGAAACTGCCATTCGAGTCCAACACGCTGTTGAACGAGAGCCATCAAGCGACTAAAACTGCTTTCAAAGGCAACCGATGCGGTCGTGGGATTACTCATGAGGATCCTCTGCATAGTAAGTTTCTATGGACTCATTGACAACCATTGGCTCTTGGGGAACATTCTTCCTCTCCAACTCTGATGCATGAATTACAGTTTTGTGTTCATTCTTTTATTGAAGCTCAGTATGTTCGATTAATTCGCGCTATGTATCCGATGATCTTAATAACTATTTTGCTACGAGCACGATTCTTTCAAGTGAACTTCACGCTTCTGTTCAATGTTGTATTGGCGAAGGCATCTGTTATTGACAAATGCTGGATGCATGCAAACCTCTCCCTGTTGAAGAATGAATTGGTTCTTTCTGATCTTTCGTGGAGTGAAGAACTGACAACAGACATTGAATTCCACTTCGAAGAGATTGATTCTCTTTTCAATGTGACGATGGAGTAAATCAAACATGATTGAATGTAGGCATGGGAAGTACTAAAATCAAGTCACTCGTTTTTCCGGCATTGTCCTAATTTGTTTTCTGTTTTCGTTTTTGATTCATTTTCAACCATAGCTTTTACTCCGTTTTTATTTCTGGAATATCCTAATTTCGAGGGAAGATTGAATGGAAATAATATTCAAGGTACCCAAGAATCGTTGTAGAATCCAGTCTTCTTAAGATATTTATTTTCTACTGTTTTCATGATTTTCTTGATCTCATCGTCATTCCTCGGTATATTTACTTGTAGGAAGGGGCACGTTTAACAATCCTACAAAGATATTTCACAATGTTCCTTAAAATAGCCGGTGAGGGATAAAAGCTCTGCCAGCTTTCATTTCCTCTTTTTGATTCAAATTCAACATTTCCTATTTTCGGTGATTCACAGGTGGATAACTCGTGGACAACTGCGTGCAAATGATTTGCAAAAGTAAGTCTTGACAAGTGACCTGCAACCGTATAACTTTATATTAGTAGAAAAGCATTGCATTGCGTTCTTTCAAATAAGTTCTACGTCCCACTAAGCCGAGGGGACGATAATCTTCTCGGAGTATTCCAGAATCAAGGGATGTGTCAAGTTTGATTCGCTTGGCTAATTGGCTCTGTTATAGGAGAAGCCACAATACCTCGTTCCGTACAAACGGATAAGAGCTTGTGGCGAAACTCAGATAATAGTTCCGAAATGTTCTCAATGTATGACGTCTACATAGAGAAGCGTGGTAGCAACGCCACGATAATCCTGCCATTCCATTAACGGTTTGGAGCGCTCCAGCCTTTTTCAATGGATTATAAAATGAAAAGGACGGAAATAAAAGTAGATATCAAGATTAATGTTGCCTCAATTATTATCGCCTTAGCATTTGTTTTGAAAATTCTACTTCGTTAATAGCATGGCGAGTTTCGGCTCGCCATGCTCCTATTTTTCCAGAAGCACAATGCAACACTTTTTCAAAGAACAAAAATAATTTTCAATTTGTAAAGATTTCTCTTGACAATGTAACAAACATTACGTAATATATATCCGTAATAACACTACGGAGAATACAATGACACTACAACCATCTAAACAAGCAATTCTTAATGAACTCCACAAATTATCCAAAGAATATTTGTCATCAATAAAGAAAGTTGCCGAAATAAAAGAAACTATGCACTCTATTGAAGATAAAATAGCTTCCCTAACATCTGCATACGAAATTCTTTTCGGAGAAAAGCCTTCGATTGAAACCTTTATCAATCCTGATGCAAGCTTAGGAAATGCGCTTGAGAGCATCTTAAGAGAAAACAAAGCATTAGAAATTAATCGAGCTATTGAGCTTCTTAAAGAAAAAAGTGTACGGCTTAGTTTGAAAAACCCAAGAAATGTTTTGGCTAATCTTGTAAAGAATGATAAAAGGGGACGCTTTACACGATTAGAAGATGGAAGGATTTCTTTACGTGAAAAATAAAGGGCAAGCGGGAAGAGTTGAGCGACTTCTAAGCTACGTGTGCGCAACACACGAAATGCAGAGAGATAACCTGAGGGGAAGGACTCTGCACTTAGTACCGCTTGCGCTTTTTGATTCTTAATAAATAGTGAGCCTGTAAGCGTACGACCGCTTACAAGCTCCGATAATTCAAGCCCGCAAGAACGAGCTTTGAACCTCATTTCAATTTCGTTCTTTGCGAGGCAAAAGTCAACCTTTAATTTTAGGAGCTTCGCAATGAACACCTTACCACTCTCTAAAAAAGCCCTAATTCTTTCAAGTTTAGTCGAAGGGCTTTCTATTCGCAGTATTGAACGCTTAACAAATACCCACAGAGACACGATCATGCGCTTACTCGTTGAAGCGGGAACAAAAGCGCAAGATATTCTCGACAGCCAATTAGTGAACCTCGAAAGTAAGTTTATCGAAGTCGATGAAATTTGGACTTTCGTAGGTAAAAAACAAAGAAGACTTTTACCAGACGAGCGAACAAATAACGACTTAGGCGACCAATACGTATTTGTTGCAATAGACGCAGAAACCAAACTCGTTCCTACTTTCATTGTAGGCAAAAGAACCCGTGAAACCACATATTCGTTTATATCAGATTTAAAAGGACGCATTAGAACCCGCTTTCAACTTTCTTCTGATTCATATAGCGCATATTATGAAACCATAGACCGTGTTTTTGGAATAGACGTTGACTATGCGCAAGTTCACAAAAACTATCGGGAGGAAAGCAAAGGCGAAAAACGCTACTCTCCTCCGTGTATAATAAGTGTAACATTGAAACCTCTAATTGGTGAACCCAAACAACATCATATTTCTACTTCTTATGTTGAACGTCAAAACTTGACCATGAGAATGCAAATGCGTAGATTTACTCGACTCACTAACGGCTATTCCAAGAAACTCGACAATCTGAAAGCAAACCTTGCTTTGCATTTCTTTTACTATAATTTTGTACGTGTTCATCAATCGTTAAGAGTTACACCTGCAATGCAAGCAAATGTAACAAATCATATTTGGAACTTTGAAGAACTTTTAACCTATCAACAACTAAAACAAGCCGCATAAAGGCGTCAATCATGATAATAGCAGATAATACGCACCTGTCAAATGAACTCATCCTCGGCGTTATGGGCACATTATGCACGCTTTTGGGTGCATTCTTTGGCGCGTTATTTTCTTATCTCTCGCTTAATAAACAATTCTCTCATTCCATAAAGAAACTTCGCATTGATCGAACCTTTGATTCGTATGAAAATTTATTAGAACTGATTATTGCCGCTCAGTCATATAAAACTTCAACCGTAGACAACATTAAGTACACCTTTAGCGCCGTTCTTTTTGAAGAAAAAAATTTCCGTGTTTGGTACGGTGCGTTTCTTAAGGCATTTCATCAAAAGAAATACCTTCTTGACTCTCAATCATTGGCGTCCTGCGAAAAATTATCATCGTTTATTGTGGCGTTTTTAAACAAGTATCCATGGTTTCGCGCTGATCGATCCGACTCCGAAAAATTTCCAACTCTTTCAGAATTAATCGACTGTCATAAAGAATATTTCGGGCTTCTGTCAGAAGCCTATGACTCTCTAAAAAATTTCCTTCTTCACGATATTGAGAAAGTATAATATCGACATAGGGGTCTTGAGGCGACATTCTATTTAGGACAATACCGTTTTTCCGCCTTTTAGCTCTCGTGAGAGAAGGAAAATCTGAACCACAAGCGATTGATATCTATAAAGTTTACTTCTTTAATTAAAAATGAGATCTGTGGAGATTTGAAAACGAAAAATTATCAAGGGTTCGTCGGTTCGTGGCGGGGTCAAGAAAAAAAAGAGGCCGAATCTTTTCAGAATCGTCCAAAAGTGTAGCGGGGGAGGGATTCGAACCCTCGATCTGCAAATTATGTCGTTCCTTAGGAAGATATGATAGTAGATATTTCGCCTTTACGAAAATTCTTTTAAAGATTAATACGCTTAACAATTCATCGACTAATTCTGCATAATGTAGGACTAACACAGTGTTCATGAAATGATGGTAAAAGTTAAGAATTATTTACGGTTGCGATAGAAATTTAATACAGGATCGGTCTGAAAATCCTTGTGTCATGGGTTCCTCGCCTGACCGCCTGCAATCAGGCGGGCAGGAATTCCCTTCTTATCCACGAGAAACACGTTCCCATTTGTGGATCCCTTTTTTGGTTACCCCGTCTTTGTCCGCAATTCTGTCTACAAATATTTTTGAGATGCTAAGATCGCGGTATTCGTTAGGGTTTATAAGCAGGGTGATGGATGCCATTCTCGTATTCTTATATTCATTCTGGTTATTTTTCTTTCCGCAATTATTCCATTTTTAGCTAAATATAAGTTTAACACTCAATGTTCACATCGCGATTACAAAATTTGGTATGAGATAATATGACCGCTTTGCGTTGTTTGTATCTTTAATGAATAAAGGTTAAAATAGCGATGAACATTATTATAACTTAATGGTGTTTATTAATTTCGGAGACTGTGTATCATGAAAGTTCATTCACTACTGCATGGTATTCAAAAATCCAAGACACTCAAATTCTTGGTACTTGGTTTTTTTGGAGCACTTTTTACTCTGTTGGTCCAAATTTTAGGATTTGTCGATGGAAGTGAACTCAAGACACTTGATCGGCGGTTCCTGCAAGCAACTCATCCAGAGGAAGCCGATACAAATATTGTTATGATCGCTATCGATCAGAATAGTCTTGAAGCTTTTGCCGACCGCAATGTTCAATGGCCCTGGCCGCGAGAATTCTACGGTATTGTCGTTGATTATCTGCGCAGTGCAGGAGCTAGTAGTGTATCGTTCGATATGATGTTTGACCGTAATGACTTTGACCGGCGCGAAACTGATGGAACTGTTTCTGATTCGGCATTTGCTGAAGCAATGAATAAAAGTGGAAATGTTGCTCTTGTGACATTTTTATCAATGCATGAAAAGGGAGATAAATATGGCGGCGTAATCCTTGACCGGCATTTGACTAGTGGAAATTTTCCGTTTATTGCTATCCCTCAATACAATAGAGCAAATGCCCCAATTCCGCTTTTTCAGCAGGCAACTAAAATACTTGCGGTCGCTAATTTTGAAAGCGACAAAGACGGAATCTCGCGCCGGGTTCCGCTAGTGTATCGATTCAAACATGGATATATACCTAACTTGGGCTTGGCTGTGTATCTTCTTGATAAGAAGATTCCTCTCGACAAAATGGGCGATGCAGTTAATAAGATTCCGATCTCTAATGACGGACATTTCCTGATTTATTGGTATGGTAAGGGAGGTACAGAAGGCGTCTTCAAGTATTATCCATTTGCTGCTATTTTCAGTTCAGCGTTAGATATGAAATCAGGAAAGTCCCCTGTTTTATCTCCTTCAGTATTTAAAAGTAAAAAGGTGATTATTGGTGGCACTGCCCCCGGCTTACTCGATTTTAAACCTACTCCTTTCACATCCCTCGAAGTTTATCCTGGTATGGAAATTTATGCCACTATTATGAGCAATCTATTCAATGGCCACTTTCTTCATGAATCACCAAAGTGGTTGACGTACTTTCTGATTATTATGCTTTCGTTCCTAAGTGCATTTATTTTCTTCCACATACGAAAACTTACCACAGCTATTGCAACGTTCATTTCCATTATTCTTCTGTACGTTGGATTCACCTTCTTCTTATTCTATCAGGAGAAATTCTGGCTTCCCATAATCACACCATCAATTGCGCTCATTTCAACCTTTGCATTTTCAGCATTCTTCAGTTATGCAACAGAAGACAGGCAGAGACGCGAATTACGGCGTGCCTTCAATCGTTATCTAAGTCCTACTATCGTATCGCAAATCGTTGACAACTCGGGAGCTTTAGAATTAGGAGGGCACACTATTGAGGGGACAGTTTTTTTCTCCGATATCAAAAATTTCACGTGTACTGCCGAATCAATGCAACCTAAAGAGTTAGTGTTATATTTAAATGAATATTTTTCTATTATCAGTGACTTGATTCTAAAACAAGAAGCTATGCTCGATAAGTACATCGGCGATGCTGTCATGGCCATTTTTGGAGCCCCTATTCCAAAGTCAAATCACGCAAAGCTTGCTTGTCTTACTGCATTAGAGATTCAGCAAGCACTTTCAATGCACTACAATAATAAATCAGCACAAACGCCGCATTTCATAACACGGATAGGGCTAAATTCGGGAAAAATGGTTGTTGGAAATATCGGAAGCTCGAAACGGCTCGATTATACCGCGATTGGTGACACGGTAAATCTTGCCTCCCGAATTGAAGGAGCGAACAAATTCTTCGGAACAAAAATCCTCATCACTGAAACCGTCTATGAACAGGCAAAAGACGTGATCGAGACTCGCGAGTTAGATTTCATTTGTGTAAAAGGAAAAAATAGTCCGGTTCGTATTTATGAATTATTGGGCGAAAAAGATTCGCTAGATGAAAAATCAAAAGAGTTTTTCTCTTTGTTCCATGAAGGCTTACAGATGTATCGTATGCAGCAATGGGACTCTGCAATTCGCCAATTCGAGAGTTTGCTGAATGTGAGTCCAGAGGATGGTCCTTGTAAAACATATTTGGAACGTTGTCAGATGCTCGCCCTTCGGAAACTGCCTCCGGATTGGGATGGTGTTTATACTTTATCTTCCAAATAATAGTAATGGAGATTTCTATGAAACGAATTATATTCTCTCTAATCATTGTCG
>Ga0187861_10003566_pt1 | contig 13670 bp, 14 predicted proteins | sample June2016WEW_10_1_3_FD_132986 | JGI IMG/M metagenome (GOLD analysis project Ga0187861, IMG submission 132986) | Peatland microbial communities from SPRUCE experiment site at the Marcell Experimental Forest, Minnesota, USA - June2016WEW_10_100 | ecosystem: Environmental > Terrestrial > Soil >...
GTGCGATATGAACGCAAGGTTGCAGTTTTCCGATCTCTCACTCTCAAAAGAGATCTCGAAAGCCATAGAAGATATGGGCTTTGAAGAGCCCACGCCCATCCAGGCACTCGCCATCCCCCTTATTCAGGCCGGCCGTGACGTGACCGCACAGGCACAGACCGGCACCGGCAAGACATCAGCGTTTGGCATCCCTGTCATCGAAAATATAGACGCATCGCAGCGGGTCGTGCAGGCCATCGTCCTGTGCCCGACCAGGGAACTCGCCATCCAGATCGCCGAGGAATTCTCCCATCTCCTTGCTTACCTCCCGAAAATTACCGTCCTCCCGGTCTATGGAGGCCAGCCTATCGAACGCCAGCTCAGGGCCCTTGCCCACGGCGTCCATATCGTGATCGGTACCCCCGGACGCGTGATGGACCATATGAAGCGCCGCACCCTCTCCCTTGACAACGTCTCGATGGTGGTGCTCGACGAAGCCGACCAGATGCTCGACATGGGCTTCCGGGACGACATCGAGCGCATCTTAAAGCGTATCCCGCAGAAGAGGCAGACGCTTCTTTTCTCCGCGACAATGCCTCAGCCCATTATAGAAATCTCGAAAAGATTCCTGAACAAGCCCGAGTTTGTCCGGGTCGAGTACCAGGAACTCACCGTTCCCGCCACAGAGCAATCCTATGTCGAAGTACGGGACCGGGACAAGCTCGACTCCCTCTGCCGGGTGATCGACGTCGTCGACCCGCACCTAGCGATTATCTTCTGCAACACAAAGAGAGGGGCAGAAGATCTCGCCGGCCGTGTCCGGGCACGAGGTTACCGCGCCGAGGAACTTCACGGCGACATGAAACAGTCCCAGCGCGACCGGGTTATGGGCGGATTCCGGAAAGGCTCCATCGACATCCTGATCGCAACTGATGTCGCGGCACGCGGGATAGATGTCGAAGATGTGGACATTGTGATCAACTACGATGTCCCGCAGGATGTCGAGTACTACGTCCACAGGATCGGCCGGACGGGACGGGCAGGGAAAAGTGGTCGGGCGATTACCTTTGTCACATCCCGGGACTTTACCAAGCTCCGCGAGATCCAGAAATACATAAAAATCCAGATCCCAAGAATTCCCCTCCCGACCGCTAATGATGTGGTTGAGTCAAAGACGAAGACGATCCTCGAAGAGGTTCGCGAGGCAATCAAGCAGGGCGGCATCGAACCATATGCCCGGATGGTCGAGCAGGAAAGCGCAGGGGACCTCACGACGCTTGAGATCGCCGCCGCTCTCCTGAAAATGCGCATGGAGCCGGGTGCAGACGCAAAAAAAGAACGTGCCCCCATGGCAGATTTCGGCGATACTGGGGCAGAGGCCGGCATGGTAAGGTTCTTCTTGGGCCTTGGCCGCGACCACAACGTCGCTCCAAAGGATATCGTGGGCGCAATCGCAAATGAGACTGGCATCCCCGGCAAATCCATCGGGGCGATCCGGATCCTCGATACCTACTCCTTTGTCGAAGTCCCGCGTGACTGCGCCGAAGAGGTCTACACGATTATGAAGGAACGCACGATCCGGGGTCAGCCCACCGGAATTGAGCCGGCTCAGGGCAGGCGGGAATAAACCTCCCTTTTTAGGAAATACAAATAAAAAACCCATTTGTCAGCCCGAAAAGATCGCATATCATGAGCAGTCACCTCATCCTGCCGGCCCGCGAGCAGCAGCACGCTCTTTCTCATGCTGTTTTACCTTGAGAACACGAAAAGCCTGCCGAGGGATATTGTCGGACTGCTTTTTGCCGTCTCTGCGCTTTCCCTCATGGTCGTCGTGATTATTGCCAACACGATTCAGCAACCGGTACGATCCCCGTATCACACACAATCCTAAATATCTCGCGGGTCGAAACCTCCTGTATGAATATGAAATTTGTTTTAGGCGGCATCGTGTTCCTGATGCTTCTGCTCGTCGTCGCCGGCTGTACACAACCCGCAGCCCAGCAGGTAACTCCGGCGCCGACGGCTGAACCGACCACAGAAGTACCGGTAACCACCGAAACAGCCATGGCAGTACCGACAACCCTTGCATCTACAACACCTGGCCCGACTGAGACACTGCCAAGTGCTCAGGCAATCGATGTCCAGGTCGCGAGCAACGGGCAGTCGATCAATCCGCAGGTGATCCTTACCTTCCGGGGCGGCAAGGGTATGAATGTAATCCCTGAAATCGATATTACTCTCACACGATCCGATGGCACTGTGGAAAGCGACAAGATGGTACAGCCACTCTATGTCGGTAAAACCGTCAGCCTCGCGGGATCGACCGGCAACAATGACCGGGCTGAGGTCTGGGTTTACACCACGCAGGGAGACAAGGTCAAGATCATCGACCAGTACATTCCCTTCCGGTCCTACAACTAATCTTTTTTTGTACCTGATTATCCGGCAACACACCGTCTGAATTCCTTACCGGATCCTGTTTAACATATAGCCCCCGGGCTTTCCAATCGAGGGTGAAAACAGACAGATTTGAATCAGTGTCCGTTTTTTAGTGCCAGAGTCCCCAGTTTGATCTTGAATGGTTGTTTATCGCCGAGGTACAAATGATCACAACAACCATGACCGCCACGAAACAGAACCAAGATGATCCAAAAAAGAGCTGACCGGTCCTGAAGAAGGACCATTCCATGTTATTCCCCGAGTTTCTGGATGGCCAGGGCAAGCAGGTTCTCGTCCCCGATCAGGAAGATCTGGTCGCCCAACCTGACCGTGCTGTCATTGGCAGGAACAACAATTCCGCTTTCACCGCGCCTGAACGCAATGGCTGTAACACCTGACGGCAGGCCAAGTGCTGCAACTGTCATCTCCCTGCCGGGGGGGATCGTGACGCCCCGGATCGCTCCGCCGTTCTCGTAGAGCATGGTAAGGAGTGTCCCTGCATCATCTGGAGCAAAGTTCGGGGCAATCTTTTTCTTTGCCGCATCGATCGTCTTACTGATATCGTCTTTTGTGGGAAGTTCCTTTGAGACCCGGTTGTATACGTCCTGTACTGCAACCTGCGCCTTTGCGGCGACCGGCTCTAACGTCTGGGAGATCCGGCCCCGTATTCCCTCGATCCCACCTGCCACATGCCCGGCAGCCGCGTGGGCGGTCTGCCGGACCTGATCGGAGAGCGGCAATGCCTTTTTCACGATGACAGTCGCGCCTTCTTCAACGCCAAGCGCGGCGAGATCGTCTGTAGAGAGCCGGATCGTGTCCTGTCTGACTGTCGAGTCGCTGAATGCCGCAACCGTGATCCAGCGGTCTTTTCCGGTCGTTCCCACGTCAAGGTCTTCGCGTTCATCAACCCCGATTTTTTTAAGGGTGGCTGCATTCATGCGTGCGCGTCCCTGGCTGGGAAACGCACGTTTTTTGACGGTAAGTGTAAGATCTTCCATTATATCACAGGATCAGCCCCTGCCACTATAAGGTTTCCGGGGGGATAGACGGCGTATACCCAAAAATTCACGCATATTAAACGCGAAAATAGATGAGGCCCGCTCTATTTGGGTTGTCTCCCTGGCACTCCGCCATTCCCTTATAGAATACCTTACCCAGGGTGTGAGAATAAACGGTTACCCGTCTTCACTATCCCGACCGGTTTTTCAGATCTCATTCGTCCGAAAGGTGGAAGGTCTGCCACGTGACTGCCTGTTCTTCCACGGCCTTTTTTATCACCCGCTGTGTCCGGGTGAGCGTGGCGCTGCCGTGTTTCACATCCATGAACACGATCCGAATGCTGGAACCCTTCTCATCGGCAACTGCCGAAAGGCCATCGAAGATGATATAATCGACCGGCGACCCGATGAACCGGGCGTCGGCAGAAAGATATCCGAATGAGGGGAGCAGGGGTGCCATTTGTTCGGCGATCTTTCCTTTCAGGGTCGAGCGGGATCGGTTCACCGAATCTTTCCGGATCTCCCCGGCAGCCTCAACTTTCCACCGCTCAAGTTCCGCCCGGTACCGTGCCTCAATCGCGGTGATCTGCGCTTTCACAAAAAACCAGCCGAGCGCAAACCCGATCACGAGTGCGATGACAACATAAACGAGAATCTCTTCAAACGCCATAAAGGATAGTGCGGCGCCAGCCTTTTATTCGGACGGTGTGCAGGGTGAAAATGATCGGTGTAATACTATCATACGTGGCATCAAAAAATTAACAACCTGCAAACCAGCTTGGTGCATACCGGTTCCGTCTTTGACCTTTACGGTGAAAGCCGGTTTGTATTTCCTGTTAAGACAACGGGGCCGGGTGCAAAAAAGCCACCGCATTTTACCTTTCGACTCCCTCCGGCATGTCCCACGGGACGAAAAACCCGGAAGGCGTACAATAAATGAACTGTTTCTTTTTGCCACATGCCGGTCCCTGTCGCCGTTGCATAGGTGAGCCATGTGGGTGCGTGAACCACAATTCTTTTTTTCAAGCATGGTAGACTTAGGAAGGGATAGTTATGCAGAAACCTCAAGGCCGCAAATACCAGGTAGTCGAGGAGGCGGAGATCGACCTCGTCCTCAAGTGCAGGGACAGTCACGAATTTTACGAGCAGTACCTCAAAGTCTTCCCGGATACGAAGAAAGGTCTCGATAGTATCAGCAAGATCTGGAAACGCCGGAGCGAGTTCGCAAAGAAACGGCCGCAGGCCGTGCCGCAGGCAGAAACCGGCACAATAACCTCTCGCGAAATCCAGGCACTGATCGCCGAACAGACAAAGATCATGGGCGAGATGGCAGCGCTCACAAAGGAGAACCTTGAAGTGAGCCGGCAGATCCTTTCGGCACTTGCACACCAGAACAGGATCCTGACCGGGCATGAAGAAAAATCAAAAGAACATGTGCATTCTGCTCCGCCCCAAAAACCGCCGATCCAGAAGAAAGCCCCCGAAAAGCAGACCCCTATCATGGTCGGATCATAACGGCGCACCACATTTTTTTATTTTAATAATCCCCCGCGCATATCTTTTTTTTATGATTATATCCCGGGTAAAAATCAAAAATTTTACCATTGTTTTAAGGAATTGCGTGCCTGGAGACTGGGAAATGGATCTCAAAATCCCGGATATTTACTAATAATTAATACGGAATAGAGCATTTACCCCTCAAAGAACCCCATTCCTATATATAGATCCAGATAAAACTTTTTGTACATGTCACGAGGAAGACCAAAAGGCTCACGGAATCTGAGTGCGTACGAACGCGGAAAAGTAAAAAAAATACGTGAGATCCTGAACCAGAAAGGGATCACGGATTTTGAACACCTGCGTGATCCCCAGATCCTCAATAATATTTATGTCAGCACTGAAGGTGAAGTTTTTGTGAAATTCGGACTGGATAAAAACGTCATCGCAGAAACCAAGGCCCCCCGGAACCGGTCCGGCGAGAAGATCCTCGCAAAACTGGAAAAGAACATCGCCGCGTTACGTACCGTGATCTGAAAACCAGATTGAAAAATTTTTGCCGAGAAAATTTATCAGAGTTATTGGAATAATTTAGACATTTGTTTTGTACTTTTTCCGGGTAGTGTTTTTTGTTTAGATCCCCGTTATTTTCTTGAGAGACTCCACCATAGTGACTGTAATTTTGTGCACCGGACGGGAGTTAACCCCGTACCGGAATCAACAGGGAATACCGGCAGAACACGGAGAGATGGCACAAAAACAATATTCTGTGCCGCCCTATCCTTTCGTACACACCGGTGGTTATCGTTTCCCTCATCGCTATCCCCTACCGCATTGCCGCACTCACGCTGGAAGAGCACGCCCTTTTTGAGTACCCGATAGAACGTCTCGCTGATGTGATCAGGGACGTCGGGTTCCGGTGCACCACCTGCGCGAAGTGCTGCACCCGGGCGTTCAACGGCCATGTCTTCCTGCTCGACCGGGATGTATCCGCAGTACGGGAGATCGATCCTACGGCGCTCGAGCCGGCCCCGGATCCTGAGTTCTGCGATCAGAACGGTGCATTCTATGTTTCGGGTTTTGCGCTTCGGGTAAAAGACGATACGAAGGGGTCGTGCTGGTTTCTTGAAAACGACAGGTGTCGGATCTATGACAGGCGGTTTGCCATCTGCCGCATCTACCCGTACATGCTCCACCGTGAACCCGATGAAAGAGGAAAAGTGGACTGGCGCCAGATATCCGGTCTTGACCGGCACGGTGAATACGGTGCGGAGATCACTGATGAGGAATGCCTTGCCATCGCCCGTGAAACCATGGAATACGAGCACGCGTTCCTTGCCCACCAGATTGCGTTTCTCGAATGCCTCCATGAATATTTTACCCAGCACCGGCTCCGGCATGTCCAGAAAATCTACGATGACCACATGAGGCAGTACAGGAAGGGAGCACCGGTCACCGTTATGGTTTATACTGATGGACATTTCGAAAAACATCTTCTCAACCCGTAAAAAGTACCCGAACAGTGTCAGGCCTGTTGGCAGGGTATGTCAATACCCTGTCCCGGCTGAACACCGGAACATAGTTGATAGATAAACTGGTGCACAGAACTGGTAAAAGGGGATCGTCCCTACACGGCGCGAAGCACCATGTGGGTGATGCCGTCATGCTGCGGCATTCTCCCGTGTAAACGCGGAGAAAAAAGTGAGGTTTCTGTTCAGATATTGCCCGGGCCAAACTGCTGCCGGTTTGCGGGGGCAAACGCATGCTCGACCACACCGGGTGCAAAGATGCCCGGTGCCGAGCCGGTCTTTGCATACGTGTACAGCGCTACGGTGAAGATTCCCTGCATGGCAGAGGAAAGAATTGCAAGGACGGCAACAAGCACGATAAAGAGCGCGAGCGCAACCATAAAGAGCGTTGTGTTGCCGATAAAGAGCGTGCCGAGCACAAGGAGCAACCCGACGACTCCGATCGCGGCAAAGATCAGGGTGATCGAGATCGTTCCGACAACGCTCTCGCCCCAGGTCTTCTTAAAGAGTCCCAGCGATTCTTTCATCGCAGAAAACACACCCTTATCCTCGAACGCAAGCACCGGTACCACGAACAGGGTGACAAGGCTCCAGACCCCGCCGACAATCGATGCGGCAATCTGGCCCAGGAACCCGGCCCGGTCTTCTATCATGTGTAGGATCAGGCCGACGGTCGCAGCGACAACCGCCCAAGCAAAGATGGAGCCGATGTGGCGGCCTGCGGCAGAGAGACCCTCCCTAACCGTCATGCTCTTCCCATTCAGTTTTGCATGTACGCAGCTGATCAGTCCCACGTTAAAGAAGATCACGACAAAGTAGCTGACCAGATAGAACAGGAACAAAAGAATGATCCCGGTGACGCTGTTGGTGGCAAGCGAGTACGCACCGTCTGTAAATATCAGCGGCACAACAAAGGTTGCGATCACAAGCAAGGTAACGATACCGGACATGATCGGGAATGCGAGGAGTTTTTTGTCCTCCATCAGGATCCGCCAGCTCGCCTTTATCAGCTCGAGACTCCGTATAATACGTTCGAACATAGGTTTTACGTTGGTGGTTCTACGGGATGAATGTTTTTCGAAAAAGTATTGACCGGCCGTTGTTTACTGACGAACAAAAATACACTAAAAAAACCGGCGCTGATCCCGACACCCTCATCGCGCACTGGTGCTGCAGAAGGCTGCTTTCAAAAATAAAAACAGAAGATCAGGGACTCATGTATGCCGGCGCAAAAAAATCCGGGGCCAGTCCCATTTACCGGCCAAACGTTTCCTGTACGAATGCTCCCACGTGGGCAACCGCTGCACGGGCTTCGGGTACCTGTTTGCCAAATATCTGCCAGAAATGGAACATGCCCTCCCAGATCTCAAAACTAACCTGTCCCCCAGCCCACTTTGCCTTCTTTGCAAATGCTGAAATATCGTCATACATGAGTTCGCCGGTCCCGGTCTGGATATAAAGACGGGGAAGCCCGTACAGGTTTGCATGGACCGGAGAGGCGAGGGGATCATCGGGGTCCCTGCCACCGAGATACAGGGTTCGGATTGCAGCAAGGCGGGCTGCGGTGAGCCAGTCGTTGTCCCGGTTTGTTGTAACCGATTCCCCGCCAAACGCCAGATCCACTATCGGCGACATGCAGACGGCTGCCGGGGGCATCAGCAGATGCTGATCGCGGAGCGTAAGTAGCAGATCGAGCACGAGCGTGCCACCCGCAGATATACCGACCGGGATAATCCGGTGCGGCGGATATCCGTGGCTGGCAAGGTAGCGGTACGCGGCAACCGCGTCCTCAACCTGCGCTGGGAAGGTATGCTCCGGTGCCAGCCGGTAATCGACTGAGAAAACACGGGACTGCGCGACTCGTGCGAGCTCTGCGCAGAGTCCCAAGTGGTCAGCCGTTGACCCTACAGTGAAACCTCCACCATGGAAAAAAAGAAGGGTCCGATCCGGCACTGCCTCGGGCACCGAGCACCATACCCCCTGCAGATCATCCCGTATCGCTATCTGTTCCACTGCCGGGCGCTCATCGGTCTGGAATTCTGCAAAAAATTCCGAGAACTCCTGCCGGGCCACCCCGACCGGCTTCTGCGGGTCGGGAACATAGGATTTGAGGATATCCAGGAACTCCTGCGGCGTTTCACGGATCATAATGTGTGGTTATTGTGCGTGAGGGTGATTAAATGTGGGGCTGACACCGGCTCACCGCGTTCTTTTGGGGCGGGTACAAAAACCTGGTCACCGCCATGCATTTGAGCCGGGACATCGAGATCTTTTCACATCTCCTTAATGCTGGTCACCCGCGATCTGCCGGGATCCGGTCTTCAGGGTTTTTTTGGATACATGATTGCTAAAGGAGGATCCCACCCATGAACAATCCCTCGCCCTGCCGCATTCCCGCGTCCCCGATGGACCAGTTTAACTACGCGCTCCAGGCCCTCGGAGATCAGTCCATGCACATGGTGATCGCATTCGAGGGAATGCTCGATGAGAGGCGCCTGCAAGAGGCCGCATCAACGGTGCTCTCCGAAATCCCCGTGCTTGGTTCACGGTTTGTCGACTGCGGCGCACCGTACTGGGAACTCCTGCCCGAAACTGACCGCGACACACTCGTCTGTATCCATCCATCCGTTGATCCACACCAGGATCTTCCAAAGGTTCTTGCCATACCGGTTGATTCAGCAGCTGGCCCGCAGATCTGTATCCACCTGATCCGCACCAAAAGCAGCGATACGCTCTGTATCACCGTGCATCACGCGGTAATGGACGCCCACGGATTGCTTGCCTGCACCCGGCTACTGGCAGAGTGCTACCGGAACCCCGATTACAAAACTCTCCCGCCGACAGAAACAATAGACCGCTCTCTCGCCACGGTACTTGCACAGTTCCCGGAGACGGTACTCCTCTGCGATCGGCCCGCACCGGAAGATCCACCGGCCGGATGGGCATTTCCCGTCGGGCTCGAGGACTGCTGTACCCGTGATTTTGCGATACGGACGCTTCCTGCATCCCGTCTCGACGCGGTAAAACATGCCGGAAAACAGCAGGGGGCCACAGTGAACGACGTCCTGCTTGCGGCATATTTTTTTGCGCTCTGCACCACGATCGGCCCCTCACCGGGCTGTCCGGTGCCCGTTATGGTCTCCATTGACCTCAGGCGGTATCTCAACGGTTCCCGACCCGTTTCCCCGAACAACACGATCTGCAATCAGTCGGTAGCCTTTGCGGTCATGATGAAACCAGGCATGAGGTCACATGACGGGATGATCGCATGTGCACGCAATGCGATGCAGGTGTACAAGGCCCATAACCCGGGCATTGCCTCTGCTATCGACATGGAAACGTTCGGATACACAGGGTTCGCCCGCATCTGCGAGCGGGTGCAGATGATGAAAGCCACATACGCTGCCTGCCACGCAAACCCTCCTTTCCTAGGAAACATTGGTATCATCCCTGAAGAGATCGTGGCCTTTTCGCAGGACATTCCCGTCACAAACGCATTTGTGGCCGGTATCGTGATCGATCCCCCCGGGGTTGCATTGGGGGTAACCACGTTTAAGGACCGGCTCACACTTTCAATCGGATATGGGACTCCTGCGATCCCGCACACAGCCATGGAGCGGTTCATGGATACGCTGGTCAGTTACCTGCCCGGTGGATAAGGAGGGCAGGCGCGGGTTTCCTGGGTACCTCGGACATCACGACAAACCATGTGCCGATACGTGAGACTAGAGACCACTTGTCATCAAGCCATGTGTTGATCATGAGCCGAAATTCTTTTCCAAGCCTGTTTATCTCGCACGGCGCCCAGACCCTCCCCTTTGACCATTTACCCCCCCGGACGTGGCATTCCCGGAAAAACGGGCCTGGTTAACCAGGCTAAGTCACAGCTGATCGTGGTCGAGCCGGTACACGTACCAGGCAAGGCGCCGGGCCCCGGTCTTCTCGTAAAACCGGATCGCAGGAAGGTTCCAGTCAAGAACCATCCATTCCATCCGCCCGCACCCCCGGTCCCGTGCCACCTTCCGGCAGAAATCCAGCATTTGCCGGCCCAGACCCTGTCCCCGGTATTCTTCGCGTACGAAAATATCCTCCAGAAACAGGGTCGGTTGGGCAAGAAACGTGGAATACGTAAAATAAAATGTCATGTACCCGACCGCAGTATCACCGGTTTTTCCCAGGTACGCTTCGTATTTCGGATTTTCACCCTGAGCATCGGCCGCGAGCCGCTCTTTGGCACCGGCATCGGGCGGGGAAAGTTTCTCGTATTCCGCCAGTTTTTCAATAAGGTTTACAAATTCGTCAAAGTTCGTACTGCCGACTTTTTCCATGGCCAGTGCAGTCATCGGGATTCCTCCTGAAAGATGGGAATCCATCGGTTATATCGTCATTCATACGATCCCATAGACTCACCACCATCAAAGGGTGCGGCAGCGGCGATCCCATCCCAGAACCGGGCCAGCACCGGCCAAATCCTGTTGCGCAACGCCGGGATCTGTTCTTCCATCACTTCTGGAAGACGGGTCGGCGTGCCGCAACGTTCATAGAGCGTCCGGTTCACCTCGATCTGGATCCACGGGATGCCTTTACGCCAGTAATGGGCGTTCGAAATAAAACCCCCGGAAAAAGGGGTATTTATCGCCACATTATCAACCCCAGGAAATTCTTCCCTGAACGCATCTGCGAGACGGGCGATCCAGTCAGCAGGGCACGTGGTAATGCTCCCGGGCTTTACCCGTCCGTTCCGGTCGCCGTAGTTTCCCAGGCAGATCAGCGGCCGGCGTTTCCCGGCATCGCTCTGTTCTGCCGATCCATACGGCAGCATCGAATGGCAGTCAAAGGCTATGCGCACGGGGTACCGTTCGATGAGCTCGTCGATGCGCTGGTGATAGGGAAAATACCACTTCATCATCAGTCGGTGGATAAACGGCAGGTCCGGCAGTTGACCCGGCAGGCAGACATCCCGGCCATCGATAGTCCGTACCTTGATGATACCATCCGGGTCTTTTGGAGGAAGTGGCAGCGGCGGGCGGTTGAGATCGATGACCATCCGGGATACAGGTGTATCGATCGTGGCTTCAACGGACCGGCCGAAATTAAAGAGCTCCCGGGTCGCAGGATCGCAATACCAGTGGAGTTCCTGATCAGAAAGAGCGATCCGGTTGGCAACCTCTGCCGGGACCTCAACGCCACCGTGGGGAATAGAGATGAGAAAGGGATATTTCACAGGTACCACTTTTTAGTAAGAGAACCTGTGTCGGGTGTTTTTGTTAATGTTTGGATGGGGATCCCGCATGAGAGCAGGTGCCCACGAACGGTAGTATCAACCATGTGGATCCACTCCGACGGATGAATATTCACGTACCTCCGGAAAGGGAGCTCGCAGGTGTTCAAACACTTTTGCGATCTGACCAGACCATCTCTGCCACTTTCATTAACACAAAATTATTCATAAGTACAACCTGATACAATCGCGCACACCCCAACACGCACTTGCCACGGCCCGTATCTTCAGGTAGATCCAGATTTAAACCCTATTTAAAGAAACGAAGATCTGGACTTTATAAATAAAACAGGGCAAGAATTGCCGTTATCTCCAGTGGAAATAAAGGGGTATAAAAAGATGATCAATTTGCCGGATTGGCGTAATATTCAATATACAAGTATAAAATAAAAAAAACAGCCCGCATGCAGGAAATTGGGCCGGTACCTATGAGCACCTGATGTCGGGCGCGCACCTGCCGGATTGGTTTTTTGAGTTGAACCTGCAGGTTGATGCGTCCTCTGGATCTCTATGATCGAGAGGAGGGGGGTCAGGTGTCCTCCTTTCAGACTACCGGTTGAGGATCGACGGCATTTAAACATCCTGATCCATAGAATGTTTATAGTACAAAATGTAATGTTTGAATAACAAAAAGGTGCGGGAAAGAGACTGTGACCCCCCACAAATGGTAGTTACCGCTGCTTCCCAGCATCCGTATGTATCCCCGGGTATGTGTCAGATCTTCCGCACAAGGATGCAAACATTATGGTCCGCTTGATCAGGGAGCATTGAATGAAAGATGAAATCACTGGTGATACCCTGTGACCAAAAGTCTCATACTCCTCACAGGATGTATAATGTTGGTTTTTATCGCCGGCACCGTTATTCCGGTTGCCGCGGATGGTAGTACCAACACAACAACCGTGGCAACTACTTCACCGACTACCGTTCCTACTACTGTGGCAACTACTTCACCGACTACCGTTCCTACTACTGTGGCAACTACTTCACCAACTACCGTTCCTACTACCGTGGCAACTACTTCACCGACTACCGTTCCTACTACTGTGGCAACTACTTCACCGACTACCGTTCCTACTACCGTGGCAACTACTTCACCGACTACCGTTCCTACTACCGTGGCAACTACAGCGACGGTGACCACAACCACTACAATGGCTGCAGTAGTACCGGTGGCCGCATTCACGGCAACTCCAACTTCAGTATCCATCGGTACAGCCGTTCAGTTCACTGACACCTCCACCAATTCACCCACATCCTGGAGATGGACGTTCGGTGACGGCGGTACCAGTTCTCAACAGAACCCGTCATATACGTACACGACCGCAGGAACCTACACCGCATCCCTCACTGCAACAAATGCGGCGGGCAGCAGCACTGCCTACACCCAGACCATAACGGTGAACGCAGCGGTGACGGTACCGGTCGCCGGTTTCACAACAGATGTCTCCTCTGGCTCCGCACCACTCACCGTTCAATTCACCGACACTACCACAAACACCCCCACTTCTTGGAGTTGGGACTTCGGTGATGGAGGTACCAGTTCTGAACAAAACCCGTTATATACGTACACGACCGCAGGAACCTATACCACATCCCTCACTGCAACAAATGCGGCGGGCAGCAGTACCAGCACTCAGACTACCACTATAACGGTGACCTCAGACGTGCCGGTCGCCAGTTTCACAAACGATGTCTCCTCCGGCTCCGCACCACTCACCGTTCAGTTCACCGACACCTCCACTAATTCGCCTACATCGTGGGACTGGGATTTCGGGGACGGAAATTCAAATGCTACCGAGAGCCCGTCATACACCTACACAACCGCGGGAACCTATACTGTCACCCTCACTGCCATTAATACAGGTGGCAGCAATACCAGCACTCAGACTACCACTATAACTGTGACCTCAGGGGGACCAACCGTAGCCTTCACAAGCGACATGA
>Ga0187861_10003567_pt1 | contig 13669 bp, 7 predicted proteins | sample June2016WEW_10_1_3_FD_132986 | JGI IMG/M metagenome (GOLD analysis project Ga0187861, IMG submission 132986) | Peatland microbial communities from SPRUCE experiment site at the Marcell Experimental Forest, Minnesota, USA - June2016WEW_10_100 | ecosystem: Environmental > Terrestrial > Soil >...
ATGACGGCCACGAGCGCGGCTTCGTTGATGATGTTCTCCAGGTCCGCGCCGCTGGAGCCCGCCGTGGTCTTGGCCAGTTGCCCCAGGTCCGCGTCCGCGGCCAATTTCACCTTCTTGGAATGGACGCGCAGGATCTCCTCGCGCCCCTTCACGTCCGGGAGGTCCACGTAGACGTGGCGGTCGAAGCGCCCTGGGCGCAGGAGCGCGAGGTCGAGCACGTCGGGACGGTTGGTGGCGGCCATGACGATGATCTTGTCGTCGGACTCCATGCCGTCCATTTGCACGAGGATCTCGTTGAGCGTCTGCTCGCGCTCGTCGTGCCCGCCGCCGATGCCGGTGCCGCGCCGCCGCCCCACGGCGTCAATCTCGTCCAGGAAAATGATGCACGGACTGTTCTCGCGCGCCTGCTGGAAGAGGTCCCGCACCCGCGAGGCCCCCACGCCGACGAACATCTCGACGAAGTCCGAACCGGAGATGCTGAAGAAGGGCACATCCGCTTCGCCCGCGATGGACTTGGCCAGCAGCGTCTTGCCGGTGCCGGGCATGCCGACCAGCAGCACGCCCTTGGGGATGCGGCCGCCCAGGCGCTGGAACTTCTTGGGGTTCTTCAGGAACCCCACGATTTCCTCGACTTCCGCCTTGGCCTCGTCCACGCCCGCCACGTCCTTGAAGGTCTTCTTGCACTTGTCCTTGGTGATGAGCGTGGCCCGCGATTTCCCGAAGGACAGCACCCCCCCGGGCCCGCCAGGCCCGCGCAACTGGCGGAAGATGAAATAATAGATGAGCAGGAACAGCAGCATCCACGGCAGCATGCCGATCAGGATGCGGGCCAGTTCATTCTTCTGCTCCCATTTTACTTCCGCCGCGCCGCTTTCCGAATTGGCGGTCATCATGTCCTTGTAGGCCGAGTCCGTGAAAGGGTCGGGCAGGACCACATGGGAGGTTCTCTCACTGGCGGGCGTAGTGCCGTCGGCGTAATCCGCGTACAGGTCGGGGGGGTCAATGCGCACCAGCTTGAAGTTCCTGGCCTTCAACTTCGCCAGGAACTGGGTCCAATCCAGGTCCTTGGCGCGGGTCTGCGCAGTCTTCAGGCCCATGCCCACGGCCAGGGCGATGCCCACGAGGATAATAAGGAACAGGAACTTGTTGGACTTTAAGTCCACCCCCTTGGGCCGCTCCGGGCCTGAGGAGTCGCCGTCCTCCCCTTGGTCTTCGTGACGGTCGGAGTCGTCGCTTTTTTTGCGCCGCTTCCACGGCTCTTTATCTTCGTTTTTATCCGCCATCTCTGCACCTTGCCCTGCGCCTCACACCCGGCAATAAGGCGCCACCTATACTCAGTGTAGCCTCTTTAAGGCTCTATGTCCATTGAATTAGGCACTTCTTTGTGCAGCTAACAGCCTGGCCCCACCTGCCCAAGACAGCGTAGTGGCCAATCCAAAATCCTAAATCCTAAATCCTCACGTCTCCGGGGGCCGTTTCGGCAACCTTATCCAGAACGTGGTCCCGCCGGAGGCCGTGCTGCTGAAGCCGATGTGGCCGCGCAGGGCGCCTTCGACAAACAGCCGCGCCGCATGTGTCCCAATGCCCCGTCCGCTGGCCGCCTTGGTGGAAAAGGAACGTTTGAACACCTGCATGCGGACTGCGGGGGGCATGCCCTGTGGGTTATGGACGCGGATTTCAACCCCGCCCTCCTCCCACGGCGCCGCTTCCACCTGCACCTTCTCGCCGACTGCGCACGCCTCCAGGGCGTTCTTGACCAGGTCGCGCACCGCACGCTGCAGGAGAATGCGGTCCGTACGCACGCTCAGTTCCGGCGGGCAATGCAGCGCCACTTCGCGGCCTGCGCCGCTTGAATGCCGGCGAAAATGTTCGCAGACGTCCGTGAGCAGTGGGCCAATGGGGCACTCCGCCCACAACGGCTGAAGTTCGCCCGCCTCGCCGGCCAGGAGGTGCTGTTGAAAGACGGCTTCCTCCATCAGCGCCTTGCTGGCCTCCGAAAGCAAGCCGCTGATCCTCCTGTGCGCAGCGCGCGCGCCGGCCGGCAGCCCCTTCCCCTTCTCCGAATCGGCAAGGGCCTGGACCATGTCCGCCGTGTCGAGCAGATTGGCGACGAGGCTCCGTTCCAGCACCTGGCGCCGCTTCTCGGAGCTCAAGTCGCGCATCGCCAGCAGCAGAATGGTTTCGTCGCCGAGCTGTATCTCGTTCAGACGGAATCCAAACTCGGTGGTGCTTCCGCATTCGTTGCACAGCAGGCATTCGCCATCCAGCGGCGTCGCCTTCCCTGTGTGGGCTTGCGACAACGCTGCGCCCAGCCCGCAGTAAGGGCAGGCCGGGCCGGTGCCGCAGCCATCGGGGCCGCGGCGTGCGTCCCTGCAAGCCAGGAGTTCTCCGGGCCGCTTGCCAAGCACACCGGCGGCTTCCTTGGCGCCCAACAGGGCGGCGGCTTTCTCGTTGGCCGCGACCACCTGCCGGGAGGCGTTGAGCGCCAGAGCGGGACCGGGCAGGCTGTCCAACAGGACCTTAAGCAGGGTGCTGGTCTTCAGCCGGGCATGGGTCGCCGCCAGGGTCGCCTCAGTCGCGCGCTCCGGCGGGAGCACGTAGGGCGCCCTGTCCTCGGCTTCGGCCAGCAGGGCCTCCACATGCCGCAGCACCGACTCGATGTCCTTGGGACGTTCCTCCGGGACCGGCGCGGTCATCTCGCGCAACAGGGTCTCCAGGCTGTTCCCCAGATCGGAACGGTTGAGTTGCACCTTCGGCATCTGGCCATGCTCCATCCGCGTGAGTATCTCAATAGAAGGCATCGCGCCGAACGGCGCGTCGCCATTCAGGAGTTCCACAAAAGTAATGCCCAGCGCATAGAGATCGCCGAGCGGCCCGGCGCTCTCCGTGCCGCTGAGCCGCTCCGGCGCCAGGTAGACCGGCGTGCCCACGACGCTGCCGTCTTTCTCCAGCACCGGAATGCCTTCGCGTTGCAGGGAAGCCAGGCCCAGGTCGGTGATACAGGCCCTGCCGTCGCTCTCCAACAGGATGTTGGCGGGCTTGATATCGCGGTGGACCATCCCCAGGTTGTGGATGGCCGCCAGCCCGGCGCAACAATCCCGCATGAGCGCCAGTGCGCGCTGCCTGGGTACCGGCTTTTCCTTTTCAATCAGCCTCACCAGGTCGCCCCCGGGCACCAGGCGCATGGCCATGTAAAGCACGCCTTTCTCGCTGTGGCCCGCGTCGTATACAGGCACAATGTTGGGATGGTCGAAGCGGGCCACAATCTGCGCTTCCCGCAGGAAGAGCTCAACCGCGTTGGGATGCTGCAGCCAATCGTTATGGACCACCTTCAGCGCGACCTGGCGCCGCAACACCCGGTGCAAGGCCAGGAAGACATCGCCGAAGCCGCCGGAACCGATCAAACGCAGGATGTGGTAGCCGCCCAGGTCCTGGCCCGGCACGACTCCGGAGCGCGGCTGGATGGCGCCGGCCGCAGGGGCATTAGGCTTGATTACTGTCTTGCTGCTATCTTCCATCGGGCCGCTTCTCCGCATAAAGGCCGCAGCCAGTATGCGCGAAAGCTGCCAAAACTCAAGAAAGAACCAGCCTCGTGGGTGTTGTTCAATCCAAAACTCAGGGATTCCGGGGACACGATCCCGATTTCCAAACAGCCGGAAATCGGGTCATGTCCCCGGAATCCGCCACTTGCCACCGGTTGCTTTTGCGGTATTCTCCGCAGCAAACCGCGGATGAGGAAGGCGCCCCATGCTCTGCCCGTTTTGCCACCTTAACGACGACAAGGTCGTGGACAGCCGCGAGGGCGAGGAAGGCGCGACCGTGCGCCGCCGCCGCAAATGCTGCGCGTGCAAACGCCGCTTCACGACCTACGAGCGCGTTGAGGAAAGCCCGGTCCGCGTCATCAAGAAAGACGGGCGCCGCGTGCCCTACGAACGCGACAAGCTCAGGCGCGGCATCGAAAGGGCCTGCTGGAACCTGAACGTCTCCGTGGAGCAGGTGGACAAGATGGTTTCGGCCGTGGAAAGCGAGGCCTTCGAGAGGTACGATCGTGAGGTGCAATCCAGCCATCTCGGCGAACTGGCGATGCGGGAACTGCGCAAGGTCAGCCAGGTCGCCTACGTGCGCTTCGCCTCGGTCTACAAGGAGTTCAAGGACGTCAGCGAGTTCATGGCAGTGCTGGAAGAGTTCGTGAAAGTGCGCGGCGAACGCGCCAACGAGAAGAATGGACCAGCCCGAAGCAGTCCGCAAACATGATGGGCGCGTGGTGGCCTACGACGCCGCCAAGCTGGCCCTTGCGGTCACGCGGGCCGTGCGCGCCGCGAATCTCGGCTTGTCGGCCTCGGCCGCCGAGCAGTTGGCCCAGAAAATTGCCCAGGCTGCCGGCGCCCAATTGGTCGCCCAGGCCGGCGCAGTGGCGGCCAGCGCGGACATCCGTAGCGTGGTCTCCCAGTTACTGCAGAAAACGGGTTGCCGGGCGGTCGCCCACTGCTATGCGGAATGCGGGCGCGCCGCCACGGGCCTGCTCTGGCGTCTGCGGGTGGCCGAACCCGGGGCGCCCGGCGGCGGCGCCGTGGGTTCGCCCTGGGACCGGCGGCGCCTCCTGGAATCCTTGCGCGCGGCCGGCGTGGCGCGCGATCCCGCGGGGGAAGTGGCGCGCGAGGTGGAACGGCGGGTCGTGGCCTTGGGGCAAGAACGCGTTTCGCCCGCCCTGCTGCATGCCCTGGCGGTGCTGGTCCTGGCGCAGCGCGCCCTGGACATCAAAGCTTACGCCGCGCGCCGCGTCGCCTTCGCGCTGCCCATGCACGTGCCGCGGTACGACTCGGTGGCGGCTGAGGAGACCCCTCTCCCGCATGACGGTCCGGCGCTCGAAGCCTTCTGGCTTCAGACGGTCCATTCCCACGAAGTAGTCCGTGCGGCCCAGGACAATCTGCTCGCGCTGGAGCCGTATCCCAACCGCCCGGACAATGAAGGCGCGGCCCGGCCCGCGCCCGGACAGCCCAGCACCGGCGCGGCCTGGGCGGAGGCACTGGACCCGCTCGCCTCCAACGCCGGCAGCGTGTTGCGCGACTGGTGCGTTGCCGCTCTGCAAACGGTGTGGGTGCGGGTGGATACGGCGGAACGGGCCGCGGAATTGGCCGGCCGCCTGGCTGCCATCCCGGCGTCGCTGGTTCCCGCGCCTTCCTCCGGCGCAGCCCTGGACTTGCTCCTGGCGCCGGCCTGCGCCAATGGGAGAACGGAGCGCACGCGCCGCGCGCTCCCCGTGACTCTCAACCTGGCCGGCCTGATGGTCCGCGAAGCGCTGCGCGATCAGGCCCGTGTGACCGTGCGCCTGGCGCAGATGGCCGCAGTGGCGGCGCAAGCCCAGCGCGAACGCGAGGAGTACTTCGGCCTTTCGCCGGTGCGCGGCCGGCAATTGCCGGTGGCCATCGCCGGGCTGTGGAACGCCGCGGCCTGGCTGCAAGGCGAGAGCTTCGAAGGGTTCCGCATCACCCGGCAACTGCGCACGCTCGCGGTCACGCTGGTGACCATCGTGCACGGCGCCGTGGCCACCTTGCGCGACGAAACGGGCATGGAACTGGCGCTGGTCGGCGGCGCGCCGGCTGAAGCGGTGCGGCGCTTGTGGCGCGGCGACCGTGAGTTTCTCCTGCGCGACGGCGTCGCCCTGGACCCCGTGCGGGTCTACGATGGCGGCCCGACAATGAAGCTGGTGCCTGCGGCTGAAGACCTGGCGGAGCGCATTGATTTCGCCAAGGCCATTGGCGTGGCCTTCGACGAGCCGGCGGCGGTGGTGGTCGAGGCCCCGCTGGGCGAGGAACCCGAACCGGCGGCTTGGCGCGAGTTCCTTGCCGTCCTGGCCCAGGCCGGCGTGCCCCGCTTGCGGCTCGTGCCCGGCGGCGGGGTGCGCGCGCTGAAGACTTTTGTCCGCACCGTGCGTGCGCACCTGGAAGGCTTCCCCCTCTTCGAGCAACCCGAGGCGGGAATCGGGGAGCGGGGAGCGGGGAGCGGGGAGCGGGGCAAGTGACACGCCAACTCGCGTGTTGTGCCATGACATAACTCCCATGCCTCCCATAATTCCCATCGGGCAAGCCGTGCGCCTGTTGTTCCATGTCACCTGTCACGAGCGGAGGGGTTACCCATGAACGAAGGCAGCATCAATGCCTGGCATTACGGCACGCGCCAACCCATGCGGGTGGCCTGGCGCGAGGGGCGCATCACGCAGTTTGAGTCCTGTTCCGCTGCGCCCGAGAACTTGTGGGTCGCCCCGCCGCTGACCGACTTGCAGATCAACGGTTACGCCGGGGTGTACTTCGCCAACCCGAGCGTCACGCTGGAAGACATGCGCACGGTAGTGAGAAGCCTTTATGCGGCGGGCTGCGCGCGGCTGTTCGTGACGCTGACCACGGACCCGTGGCCCAAGATCATGGCGCGCCTGAAGGCCTTCCGCGAAATGCGCACGCAATGCCCGGAACTGCGGAGCGCCATTGCGGGCTGGCACATTGAAGGGCCGTTTCTCTCGGCGGAGCCGGGCTTCTGCGGCGCTCACGATCCCAGCGTGATGTGCGACCCGAAGCCGGAGCACGTCCGCGAGCTGCGGGAAGCCACCGCCGGAGACCCGGTGCTCCTGACCCTGGCCCCGGAACGCGCGGGCGCGCTGGAGGTCGTCGCGCTGGCCTCGGGTTGGGGCATCAAGGTCAGCCTCGGCCACACCAATGCCTCAGCGGAGACGATCCGCCGCGCGGTGCAGGCCGGCGCTGTGGCTTTCACGCACCTGGCGAATGGCTGTCCGCAGCAGCTCGACCGCCACGACAACATCGTCTGGCGCGCTCTGGATACTCCGGGACTGTGCGTGGGGCTGATTCCCGACCGCATCCACGTCTCGCCGATGGCCTTTCGGATCATGCACCGCGTGCTCGACCCCGGCCACATCTGGTACACCACCGACGCGGTCTCGCCGGCGGGCATGCCGCCCGGCCGCTACAAGATCGGGCGGCTTGAGGTGGACGTGGGGCCGGACCAGGTGGTGCGGCATCCCGGGCAGACGAACTTCGCCGGCTCGGCGCTGCGGCCCATCCACGGCATCCTGCGCGCCGCGGCCATGCTGGGCTGTCCGTGGCAGTCCGCCTGGCGCCATTTCTCCGCCGTGCCGCGGCAGCTCATGGACCTCGACGGGGATCTGGGCGCCGGGAAGGAAGCCACGTTCTGCGTGCTGGAAACGGATGGCGCCAACGGGGCGATCCGTAGCGGAAAACTTTACGTTAACGGCGCGCCCCACGAAATGACGGGGCTGGTTCAGTAAGGTGCAGAACAACAACTAGCGGCGCACGAGCAGCGAATAGCGATAAGTCAGCGCCTTTTCTTCACCGGGCTTGAGCACGAAGGTCCAGGTCAGCTCGTTGCGCGGATTCACGGAGTACGCTCCTTCCTCGCGCAGGGTCTTCTTCGGCTCGCCGTCGGCACTGATCAATTCCCCTGAGAAACGGCGCCGGACGACCATAGTCACATCTTCCTTGCGGTGGTTGTTCACGGCCAGCTCGCCCTTGACCACCGTCTTTTGATAGCGCTGTGCGCCGAGGAAGACTTCGTCCCGCTGGCCGGGCTCTTCGAGTTCCGTGTGGCGTTTGCGCAGGCTCAGCGCCTTTGTGACGCGCACGCTGGTTTCTTCGCCGCTGTTGACCCAGTAGGCCATCTGCTGGCCGTTGAAACGATTGCCTGAAACGACCGTCGCGGCGGCGGTCGTCATGGGGAACTTGAATGGGTTTTTGAAGCGCACGGCGTCCCAGGCCGCGTCTTCATATTGCTCCGCGTCCTGTTGGCGCCGGTAGCCCTCGGCGTAGTGCCCATATTCGTCGCGCGTGTCTGAAATCAACCACTCGACGATGCGTTCGTAAGGGGCTGTTTCCTTGGCAATGGAAAGCGCCAGCGAGTCGCCTTCCTTGAGGGTGCGGGGGCCTATGGATTGATAGTGCATGTCAACTCCTTCGCCAGAGGGAACCGCGCCCAGATCCATGACGCCTGGGAAGGGCGCATTGGCCATCACCGCTTGCTGCGCCACCACGTCTCCCATCCTGGAATGCATCAGAGTGGGGCGCTGGCCGAGTTGCTGAAAGAACGTGGACCAGTTGGTGCGCAGGGACAGCGGCGAAGTGACGTGGGCGAACTGCATGCTGGGGAACCCGGAAATGAGCTGCACTTCCGCGCCTTCGATGCTCGCCAGTTCGTTCTTGATGACGGCTGTTTGCTCAATGCTGAGCGTCTTGGGGGCGGCTATGTCCACACGGTAACTGGGCGCCCAGGAAAGTCCTTTGGCCAAATAGGTGACGAACACACTCGCCGGTTTCTCCAATTCCTTTCCGGCTGTTACCAGCAGCACAGGCTCGCGGTGCTTGCCCGTGATCTCGTCCTTGGATTCGACTTTCATGTACGCGATAAGGGAAGAGTCGGCGAAGATGCGGCCATTCTCTGTCTGCAAGACAAGGAAGCGTCCCTGGGGCGCGGACGGCTGTGGAGTGCTGGACCTGTCCCAATAGTACCCCGTCTGTTCGAACGAACGGCTCCAGACCCTTTGATCTTTCGGTGCTTCAACGGCTTCGACCTTCCCCGTCGCAGGGGGTATCTGGCCATCGCGGAAATGAATGGTCACCTGCTTGCCTGCCAGTCCATTCTGAAAATCCACGTTTGCGCCTGCCCGCAGAGGATCGGCGACCTCGCGCATGGTCGCGCGCGTCTCGATCGGCACGCTGCTCTCCACCCACCAGGTCCCGTGCGCAGGCTCCGGGGCGTCTTCAATTACATAGGTGCCCGCACCGGGAAGCTTGATTTCACGCCGCACCACCGCCAGGCCGTTCTTGAACAAGCCGACGGATACGATGTTGCTCTTGACCGCGGTCTCTTCCGCCGCGCCTGCCAGTCCCAGACCGGCGCAGACGCACAGTAGCCAGATGTCTGCCTGTTTCATTTGCCGCCTCCTTTTTGTTCCCATGCTGCTTCTTCAACTCTACACGATTAGACGCCGTTGGGGCACGGCAAGATTGAAAGAGCATTGCAAAAGAATTGTAAAAGTATTGTAACTGCGGATTTCGGGGTTCGGGATTCGGGGTTTATCCTTTCTCCAGGAACTTCCGCACTTCCGCCGTGGGTTGCGTTTCAAAAATGTACTCCGGCGCGCCTTGGGCAGCGACGACTCCGCCGTCCATGAAGACGACGCGGTCGGCGATGTCGCGGGCGAAGTCCATGTCGTGGGTAACGACGATCATGGTCATGCCTTCGGCAGCCAGCTCGCGGATGACCTTGAGCACTTCCTTGGTCATGACGGGATCGAGGGCCGAAGTAACTTCGTCGCACAGCAGCACATCCGGCTCCATAGCCAGAGCGCGGGCGATGGCGGCGCGCTGCTGCTGGCCGCCGGAGAGCGTGGCCGGGTCGCAGGGATGCTTCTCCCACAGGCCGACCTTGCGCAGCATCTTCTCGGCGACGGCCCGCGCCTCTTCCGGGTCCTGTTTCAGCACGCGGCGCGGCCCGCAGAGGACGTTTTGCAGCACGGTGAGGTGCGGGAAGAGATTGAAGCGCTGGAAAATCATGCCCACGTGCCGGCGCAGGATTTGCGCCTGCGCCTGCTCGGTGCGGCTGAGGTGCTCGTGTTCCGCCCGTCCTGCGCTGACCACCTGGCCTTTGAGCAGCACGCGGCCGGCCTGGTAGGGTTCGAGCAGGTTCAGGCAGCGCAGGAACGTGGACTTGCCGCAGCCATTGGGCCCGATGATGGCCAGCACCTCGGCCTTGCTTACCGCCAGCGAGATGCCCTTGAGCACCTGCTTGGGGCCGAAGCTCTTGTGGATGTCCTGCGCCTCAAGTACCGGCGCGCCGTTCGTGTTCATGTCAGAGACCTATCTCGGGGATCGGGGAGCGGGGTTCGGGGCGCGCGCCCCGCGCCCTTCGCCCCGCGTCCCGCACCCCGCGTCCCGCACGCCGCACCCCGCACCCCGCATCCCGCATCCCGCGCCCCGCACCCCGCACCCCGCACCCCGCTCCCCGCTCCCCGCGTCAGTGTCCATGCACCTGGTCCACGTGCAGTTCGTGCGCGCCCTGGACCTTGAGCCGCCGCTCCAGGTACTTGCCCAAGGCGTAGCAGGCCAGCGACATGATCAAGTACAGCACTGCCGCCGCGACCATCATCTGCGCCGTAGTGCCGCGTTCCTTGCCGAGGGACTTGGCGCGCTCGAGCAGTTCCGGCACGCCAATCGCACTGACGAGGCAACTGTCCTTGAGCATGGCGATCAGGTCGTTGATCAACGGCGGGACGACGATGCGAAACGCCTGGGGCAGGACGATCAGGCAGAACGCCTGCCGCTCGCTCATCCCGATGGACAGGGCGGCCTCGCGCTGGCCTCTGTCCACGGCCTCCAGCCCCGCGCGGATTATCTCCGCCTCGTAGGCCGCGTAGTTCCCCGCCAGGCAGAGGAAGCCGGTGGTGAACGGCTCAAAGGTCAGCGCCCGCGTGTGCAACTGCTCGCCCAGTTGCGCCAGAGAGAAGTGGACCACGAAGACCTGCACCAGGAGCGGCGTGCCGCGGACCGCCTCGATGTAAGCCGCGGCGGGCCACTTCAGCCAACTGTGGCGCGACAGGCGCATCCAGCCTAGCAGCAGGCCCGCGAACACGGCCAGCGGCATGCTGACGGCCGTCAGCAGCAGCGTGTTCTTGGCGGCGGACAACAGGGCGAACAGCGCCAGATCGTTCAGCAAGTAATCAACGATGGCTTGACTCCAGTGTGTGCCCAACTCTCATGCTTGGGACAAACGCAATTGTGCTGCGTGCCGGCGGCGGCGCAAGAAAAAACCGCGGCTGTGCGCCGCCGTAGCGCAGGTTTCCAACCTGCTGTATCGCCGACTTCCAGTCGGCAGGGCGTGGATAGCTCGGGGCGGCGCGAGAAGCAAAAGACGGTCTGCGGGCTGGAAGCCCGCGATACAGCAGACTGGAAGTCTGCGCTACAATTAGGTCGCGCACTCAGCGACATACACCGCGCAGGCGTCCCGCCCGCATTCGTTTGTTGTGCCGCGGGCGAACCGCCGCTATGCTTGGACGTTAGAAACTCCAGCGGAGGATCACATAGACATGAATCACCAACGAAACATCCACTTCCAGATCTGGGCACCTTTCGGCTTTTGCGCAATCATTCTCTTCATGGCACTGCACGCTGGCAGCTCCGATCTCCGATTCTTCTGCATCTGGCTCCCCATTTGCTTTTTCGGAGTGGCGAGAGCGCAGCTCTCGCTGCTGAATAGAATCAAGGCGCTTGAATCAGCGCTCCAAGGTCGGTCAAGTGAGATGAGCCCTGCAACGATGCCAGTCAAGGAATAGAAGAAAGGATCTCAACAACGTGCCCAAGACAAGCGCCATACCGTCGTTCGGCCCGGCAGACCACGGGGTCACCTGGGCTGCCGGCCAGCTCCTGGAGGCTGCCATGTCCGGAGATATCAGCCACTCCGGCGAGACCGTAGTGCAGTTGGCGCGCTTCCCCGGCGCGGCGGGTGCGGACGACTACGCGGTCCGCTTCCACGGCCGGGACACGCTGGAAGTGGCCGCCAACTCTGGCGTCGGGATGATCTCGGGGCTGCTGAGACTGTCCGAAATCCTGCGCAGCGGCAAGCGGGAAGACTGCACCGCCAGGCTGCGCTTCACCACGCGCAATTACAAGCATGAGCTGCAGCTTGACCCTTCCAGCCCGCGCTGGGTGGGGCACTACACGGACGGGATTTGGGAAGCGCTCTGCCGGCAGATTGCCAGCCACCAGTTCAACGGCCTGGTCTTCTATGCCGGCTACCACTTCTTTGAATACGTGCTGGACTACGCCGAGTACCCCGGCGCCGCCAGCCAGACCGCCCAAACGCGGGAGGCGGTGCGGGCCGCCGTGCAGCGCGGGCTGGCTATGGCCCACCGCTATGGACTGAATACTTTCTTCCAACACTACGTCGGGCATTTCACGCCGCAACTGGCGCAGCAGTATCAAATCCCCAGCACCGGGCGCTTCAGCAACATCGTCCACCCCGAGGTCGAGCGCTACTGCAGTTGGTGCTACCGCGAGGTGTTTCGCCAGTTGCCGGACCTGGACGGCCTGTACTTCAATTTTGAAAGCTACAGGAGCGCCCACGAACACGTCTTGCGCACGGCGATCCCGGAGTTCAACCGCATGGCCCGCACGCCGCTGATGGTCTGCCGGCTGTGGGATTACACCAGCTTTGAAGGCATGAAACGCATGATGTCCGCCTTCAAAGGCCATATCATCCTCAGCCACAAAATCATGGATACCAATGACGCGTATTATCTGCCCGTCGCGGACAGCCGCGTCCGGGAGTGGAAGAAAGCCCTCGGCGAGAAGATAGAATTCATGTACTGCGCCGGCCCCTGCCACAACTGCGGCACGAACCTCTGCGGCCAGCTCTGGTCCGATTACGCTTTCGTGCAGCAACTCCTCGCGGACGCGCAGGCCAAGGGCGCCGATTCGCTCTCCTTCCACTCCTACCGCGAACTCTTCTCCGCGGACTTGCCGGACCCGAATTGCGTATTCCCCGAGCATGAGTTGGCCATGAGCCGCTTCAACTTCCTGCACCTTCAGGCGGCGGTGGATTACATCAATCGGGTGCAACGCCCGCCGGCCGCACAGGCGGCGCTGCTGGCTGAACGCAATCCCGATAAATCGGGACTCGCGGGCGGCAAAGCGCTCCTCAAGGCCATCCGCGCTTCCAGCCAGCTTGTGCTGCTGACCTACCAGCAATTCTGGCTGACCTCGGCCTACGACGGCTTCCTCAACCGCGGCCGGTATTCGACAATCCAGGAGCCGTTCTACTATTACCCGGTCACCCAGCTCAACCACCAGGCGCGCCGCCCGATGTGGAACGTGGGTTACGTGGCCTCCTGGATAACCAAGACCATAGATTCGCGCGTTACCCCGGACAACCAGTATCAGTACATCCTCGACTTCGTTGATCCCAAGAAACCCAAAGCCAAGCTCAACCCCGGCGTCATCGTCAGGCTGCTGCGGAAGCACAAGCTTGAGTCCGAACAGGCATTGCGGGCTTACAAACGCGCGGCTGGCGCGGAAGCGGCCGCCAAGCTTGCGCCGCACATTCAGCACAACTCCCTCGTGGGCGAATACGTCGGCGGTGAAATCAAGGCCGCGCTGGCGTTCTATCCGCTGTATTTCGCGCGCACGCGCAGCAGCCAGCCCGCAGCCGTGAGGAAGGGTTTGGCGGAACTCGAAGCCGTGGCCAAGCTTGTCCCGGACCGCGCCGGCGCGGCTTTCAAGAACGTGCTTCGCGTAACCATGCTCAATCTGAACCCGGGCATTGAAATCGCTCTGGCCCGCGAGCTGCTCCGACTTATGAACGCGAAGCCGTATCCGCCGGAGGCCTTTGCGGACTACGTGGCCTCGCGCCGGCACTACAACGAAATTCGGCGCGTGATCCGGCCTTTCCGCCTGCATGACCAGAGCTCGCTCGGCCACGCGCGGAAATGCCTTAGGAAGGCTCTGCTCAGTGTGGATGCGGCCCTCGCCGGGCTGCGGGCGCCCGAGCACGCCGGATTCGCAGCCAACGTGCTGCGCTGGCGCGGCTATCTGCTCTTTGAGCAGCAAGGGCTGACTCCTCCGCAGGCTTTTTGCGGCCCGGACAATGAAAC
>Ga0187861_10003570_pt1 | contig 13661 bp, 15 predicted proteins | sample June2016WEW_10_1_3_FD_132986 | JGI IMG/M metagenome (GOLD analysis project Ga0187861, IMG submission 132986) | Peatland microbial communities from SPRUCE experiment site at the Marcell Experimental Forest, Minnesota, USA - June2016WEW_10_100 | ecosystem: Environmental > Terrestrial > Soil >...
ACGGAATACTATCACGGTTGAGAAGAACCGGAATGCAATTGAGTTATCTGGCAGGTATGGGATTCCTGTTATGGGTTCATTCATGATTGGAAACCCAGATGAAACCGGAGACGAACTGATGCATACCCTCTGTTTTATTAAAGGATATAGATATTCTCCCTATCTTTCACCACTGTCTTACATTGCAACAGCGTTCCCGGGAACCGGGTTCTGGGAGTATGCAGCGAAGAACAATAAACTTCCAAATTCATTTAATAATATCGTAATGGACATACCCGATAATTGGAATGTGTTGGAAAATATAAGTCTGCTGACGAATATCCCTATTGACAGATTCTTCCAGATATGCCAGATGTTCATCAAGGAAGCAAAGTATGGTGCGTTGAAAAAGTATATCTTCATGCCGGAAAATCCTTTGGATTACCTGAAGGCATATGCGTTTGGATTCATGATAGAGAAAGAACCGATAACTGCTTTTATCGAAGTGAGCAAAATCATAGCAGGATTCATACGGTGCAAAAGGCAGGAAATTAAATTGTTTGTTCCGATAAACGATTCAAATTCCTGCAATCGGATTTTAATGGATACCGACAGAAAACTTTACCTTCCTGTTGTTCTTCAGATGTGCAACTATGCTCCGCTGATGATGAACAGGAAAATACCTGAAGCAAACGTGCAGCAGGCATTTGTTCTGAATATGGTGTATAACCTTGCGATGCAGATTGATAACCCAAGGATTCTCTGTGTTGGTTCGTTTGAGGATACTGCTGCTGCAAGCCTGAAAGCAATCGGATACCAGATAGAGGAGATCGACCCTTCGATTAATTATGATTTGGATTCGTATTGTAAATTGGTAACTACCAAAAAAGACAGTTACGATATCATATTTTCAACATCTGTATTAGAGCATGTTGATGACGACAAATTGTTTATTGAAGAGACAGCAGGACTGCTGAAACCCGGTGGTGCTGCTATTCTTACTTGTGATTTCAACAATCGATACCGAGCAGGTGATAAATTACCGTCTACTGATTTTAGGTTCTATACAGATGTGTCTTTGAAAGAGCTGATGAAATCTGCTATGGATTGTTCTCTTGTGGGAGAACCGATATGGAACGAAGGATACCCAGATTTCGTTTATGAGAAGGTTTCGTATTGTTTTGCTTCACTGGTATTCAGGAAAGATATAGGATAGGTTTATTAGCAGACAATACTATTTTTAGTTATCATGGTAAAAAACTGGAAGAAAGCAAAAGAAGTAAAACAAGAACAAGAGGAATTCCCCGAACCAACTCCGACAGAACAGTATGTCAAACCTATTGGTCCAGAACAACCAAAACCGAAAAAACCCACTCATTACAAATCAGCACCTGCAGTAAATAACGAGATGGAATTCCCAGAACCACATGCGACAAATCAGTATTCAAAACCTGCTGGACCTAAAGAACAGACACCTCGTGCAGCGCAACGACCACGCAGCGTTGGCAGTGGTGGTGGAATCGGCAATGTCTTTGCAGGAGTAGGACAACGGATTACTCATGTAACACAGAACCTTCCTGCACCGACATGGCTTGATATGGGTGGAGGGAAACCAGCAAAAGGAAAGAAAGGCAAAATTCCATCAGCACCTGTGAGCAATATACCCGATTGGGTAATGACCGGACGTATGCCATGGGAGCAAAACAAACCTGCGCAGAAACAGGTTGCAAAGATAATTACCACCAGAGTTAATGCTGATGGAACCCGCACTACAACGACACGGGTTCCCAAGCAGAACAAGGGAGCAAAACGTCCGAACTGGATAAATTGGTAAGACATAAACATCATTAGCACATTATATCATTATATGGCAATCGATTTTGATACAACCGAATTAAAGAAGAAGCTTGCTGAAGTAGATGCATTGGTGAATTCCAATACCATTACTGAAGAGCGTGGCAAGGTATGGAAGAACCGAATCATTGATGAGTTCGAGCAATCTGCTATTCCTGCTGAAGTTGAGAAGAAGATGCCCGGTGATTTGTCGCATCTGCCCGGAAGAATGATTATGGGTGCTATTGATGTAGCGAAGGCGGTTGCCCGTGGCTCTGGTGCAACCTATGAGCAATTATCCAAGCAATACGAGCAGGATAGTTCAATGCAGACGGGTCCAATCCGCGATATGAAGATGCCACCTGCAGCAAAGAAAAACAAGTCTGTTCTGGATCTTTATAACGATCTACCAGAAGATTATAAATAGAACCTCTTTTCTAATAATAGAAACTAATGCGATGTGATACTACATATGGGTATGATTCAGACTCTTAAAAACTGGAGTTCCCGTGCATTTGCACAGATCATCATCGCTGCTATCATGGCCTTCATGGTCGTAGCAATCCTGGTGGTTGTGATGCTCCCGGTTCTTAACGGTATCCTTACCGCAACCCCAGTCATCCTGTCAGGTGCGCTGAACACCACGCAGACTTCCCTTACCAACACCATTGGTAGCTCGCTCGGTCTGCTTATCATCGTACTGCTCCTGCTTGCAGTACTGGCAATCATCATCGTTATTGGCCTCTTCCAATATTTCGTAGGAGGAATGGGAGGCAGGCAGTAAACGATTTGCCAAATTGTAAAGCGATAAGAATATTGTCGGGAGGGCACAATCCTCCCTTCTTTTCTCAACAAATCAAACAATCCAATAACAATGTTTATATACCTATAAGTCCTATAACTATGTATGCGAAAAGGAAGTAAACAAACACCCGAAGCGATTGAAAAGAATCGCCTTGCACATCTTGGAAAGAAAGATGCTCCAAAAACTCTTGAGAAGAAAAGACTTTCGCATCTTGGGGAGAAGAATGGGTTCTATGGAAAGAAACATTCCCCAGAAACAATAGAGATGATGAAAGGACCAAAATCTGAAACACACAAACAACATCTCAGTGAAGCAAAGAAAGGTAAAGCACCTACAAACATAGAAATCCTTAAAGTGTCGCGTATTGGTGCAAACAACAGCGAAGAACAGATTTTAAAACAAAAAGAAACACTTGCTACAAAAGAAGTTAAAGACAAAATGAAAATGTCCCATGTTGGAGAGAGAAATATAAACTGGAAGAATGGAAGAACCCCACTTACAGAACGCATCAGAGAATCTTCGAGATATTATGAATGGAGAAATGCTATTTATAAAAGAGATAGTTATACCGATGTGATAACAGGTGAAAAGGGTAACGGGGATTTAAACGCACATCACATCGTTCCATATTCTGAAATTATGGATCGTAACAATATAACAACTTATGAAGAAGCAATGGCGTGCGAGGAGTTATGGGATATTAATAATGGAATAACTATGCTTGAAAAAAATCATATTAAATTACATATGAAAGTAGAGAACGGAGATGATATTAAATGACTAACGATATCTGTAAGTGTTGCGGGAATGAATTGTGGGGAGAACCAAACATTCTGCTTGAAACGAAAGAAGCAATGGATAGGTTCCTTAATGAGATTCCACCACTGACTATTGGGAGACCAATGTTCGTGATGGTTATAGGGGATAATGGCACCGGCGTTGTTCGTGGACTAGGATTCAATGTTCCAGATTCGGAAACAAACGAAATCTTTGTTACATATTTAAAAGAAGTTTTGCGGATGTATTCATGTCAGCCCACAAAAAAATAATGCTTGGTATAGATGTTTTGACTGCAGCAAGGCAACGCATCGAGTGGGTGTTCGATACATTTCCAAGAATCTATGTGAGTTTTTCCGGGGGAAAGGATTCTACTGTAATGTTACATCTTGTAATGGAAGAGGCTGAGAAAAGGAATAAAAAAATTGGTGTCTTATTCATTGATTGGGAAGCACAATATCAACTGACAATTGAGCATGTATCTGAAATGTTTAAACTCTATGAAGGATATATTATACCTTATTGGGTTTCGGTGCCTCTAAAAACGGTTAATGCTGTTTCTCAGTTTGAACCAGAATGGATATCGTGGGAACCCGGAAAAGAAAATTTGTGGGTACGATCTCCGCATCCAATCTCTATTACCAATAGCAAAGTTTTTCCGTTCTATACGTATGCAATGACGTTTGAAGAATTTGTACCTATGTTTGGAGCATGGTTTGGTAATGGTGAATTAACAGCTTGTTTTGTTGGTATTCGCACGGGGGAATCATTAAATCGTTGGCGTACTCTCTATCATGAAAACAAGGAGATGACGGGTGGCAAAAGTTACACAACGGTTATAGGAGATAAAGTAAGTAATATCTATCCAATTTATGACTGGATTACAGAAGACATCTGGAAATTCCATGGCAAAACAAAATTGCCTTACAACAAACTCTATGATAGGATGTATCAGGCAGGAGTTCCACTTCACAACATGCGTATTTGTGAACCCTATGGAAACGAACAACGTAAAGGATTGTGGTTGTTTCATATCATAGAGCCTGAAACGTGGGGAAAGATCGTAGCAAGAGTTAACGGAGCAAATAGTGGTTCCTTATATTCAAAAGAGAGAGGTAATATACTTGGTGTGAATATTATATCATTACCCCAAAATCATACTTGGCGATCATTTGCAACGCATTTGCTCGAATCAATGCCAGAAAAAACAAGTGATCATTATAAAAACAAAATTGCGGTATATCTTCATTGGTGTCAGGTGCATGGGTATCCCGATGGCATCCCGTACGAACAAGAAGGAGATTGCGATTCGAAAGATAATAAACCATCATGGAAACGGATATGCAAAACATTATTGCGGAATGATTACTGGTGTAAAACATTGTCCTTTGCACCGACAAAAACGTCTGGATATCCACGATATCAAAAACTTATGAAAGAACGGAGGGAACAATGGAACCTGATATGAAATGGATAGAAAGGCATCCGGTATCTAATGTTCAATGGGTACTAGCAAGCAGCGTATATGCCAACGATTATAATCCTAATAATGTTGCGCCTCCAGAGATGGCATTACTACGATTGAGCATAGAATCTGATGGATTTACACAACCGATAGTAGTATGGAAAACTGATACTGGTTATGAGGTGGTTGATGGTTTTCATAGACATCTCGTAGGGAAACAAATTGGGCTATCTCATCTTCCTGTTGTAGTTGTAAACAATATTGGTAAGGGAGATCGTATAGCATCAACTATCAGACATAACAGAGCACGTGGGAAGCATTCTGTATTAGGTATGAGCGAGATAGTATTGGAGTTGTCACGAAGAAACTGGTCTGATAAAAAGATAGGAAAAGAACTAGGAATGGAACCAGACGAAGTTCTTCGACTTAAACAGGTATCAGGTCTCGCAGAGATATATTCAGATAGTGGTTTTTCTGAAGCGTGGGAACCAGAAATAGAATAACCTTTATAACTCCCCACTACCCATTCCCATACAATGCGAGGTGGTGCGTTGATACTTAGAATGTATATCAAATCGCTTCCTCCAGAGCTCACTCCAATAAATACCATATCAATTTTTCGGGCAAACATTTAATAAACCAATACTACCTTAAATACCTTTCATGCCTGTTTCCAATTTCACACCTGCTTTTAACTACACCGAGCAGGTGCATTACAACGTGTCGTATATCATCGCACAGCAACCTGTACAGATGACAACTCCAACTGTCTGGATGATTTTTGCATTTCTTGGCGTGGGATTGCTATTGCTGTCTGTGATGGATCTTGCGGACGCCTGTAACGATTTGTCTGGGGTTCTTGCAACGATGTTTTTATTTATCAGCGCATTGCAGGCATTTGCTGTTGATACGGTTACTGGGTTCGGGATGAACGGGATACTTGATACAGGTATCCATGAATTTGCATTGATGGAGAATCATACAATCTATCACTATGATTTCTGGGGAGTTGCGCTGGGCATTTGTTTTGTTATTTCCATGGCGAATCTCTATAGACTGTTCCTGAATTATCACCGTATCACTGATCAGGAACAACCGAAATCTGATATGGGTAATAATGCATCGTCAAAGAGCAGACCGGTACGACAGGGAAGAGGTTCCCCAGAACGAAGGCAGGACAATGAAAGCAATGAGTGAATAATGAAACTCTTGATTGTTATCCTGTTTCTCTTGACTTTGCTTATTGTTGGATCTGTCAGTGCAACAGTAATAACAATCAACATTTCGGAAGATTCTACAGTTTGTTTTACTCAAATCCCTTCGAGTCTTGCAACATTGATTGGTGCAGGAGGAGATACCAGCTATTTTACCCGAACAGCAACAACCGCAGATGTTTGGCTTGTTACTTATAATAATTATGATTATCAACGCATGTCACGATATTTAATGTCAGTGAATTTATCATCGATTCCTGCAGGTTCAACTATCAACAGTGTAAAATTAACAGTTTATAGTGCAGGAAAATCTGATGGTGCAGGACCGTGGGAAACAAATGTTGTTTTAACCAACGCATCACCATCTAACTCATCTCTTCATGTATATACCGATTACGGTACAAAACTTGGATATTGGATGGACCCGAATTGGTATGCTTTCTCTAATTGGCCTGCAGATGGTGTCATGTTTAATTTCACCTTTGGAACAGATGGTCTTGTTTATATGCGAAACCGACTGGGTAGCAATGCGTCTTTCATGTTGCGGGGGACAAGTGATGTTTATGGGTATCTTGACGGATCGTGGGGGGCAAGTCAATGGTCAACTATATCATCATACACAGCAGATTCCACCAAAAAACCCTTTTTGACGATTAATTACACTAACAATGCTCCAATAGCCGGATTTACAAAGGATAAAACTACTGGAGGTGCGCCTTTAAAAGTAACTTTTACTGATACATCTACAAATGCTCCGACAAGCTGGTTCTGGGTTTTTGGTGATGGTTCAACCGAAAATAATACGGTTCAAAATCCTGTACACTCTTTTTTAAATGCAGGAATTTATAATGTGAATTTGACAGCAACAAATGCTTTCGGATCAAATATTTCGGCAACACAATCAATAACTGTGACAAATCAGGACATTGTTTATAATGCAACACACTGGGCAAGTACTTCTTATGGATTAAGTTACGGATCGTTCCAAGACGGATATTACTGGAAAGTTTCAAGCAGTTATACGGGTGGAGGGCATATTTACAAGTATGATCCAAATACCTTTTCTCAGTTGGCGGATGCGTCTCCACCCCATGATTGGAGAGAATCATATACTCCGTTGGTTCATGGAGGATATGTATATATCCACGGGTATAACCAGACAACCGCAACACCAAATTCTAACTATATTGATATCTTCTATGAATCTAACTTGACTTATGTAACAACCATTGTAGGGATAATGGGGAATCCAATTTATGATCCGATCCATGATAAGATTTTATTTAATGAATTTGGTGGTGCAAGTCCACCAGATACAAATATTACATTTTTTCAGGTAGATCCTGACAAAACTCTAAATCAAAGCACATATACACAAGTTACCGTTGCATCTGCTCCGGAAGTGTTTACTAGTGCAGAATCGACGATGTTGGTATGGAACGGGGCCGTTTGGTATATTGTGAATGATGGTGGTACTTCAGGAAAATGGTACACTCATGTTTATAAAAGCACAGATTTGACAAACTGGGCATTGCAATGGTCAGCATCTGATTCTACTGGAGGAATTTATGGATTCAATCAAGGTGGCGATAACAATCAGTATCTTGGTATAGCTTATGCTAATGGAACAACTTCCCATATATCGTGGACTTCTGATGGAACCACGTGGAAAGATTATGATACCGGTATAGGATTTACTGCATATGAGAATCACCCCATCCTCTGGGTTCCTGGGGCAAACACCAATCTTGGAGTATTTGCATTCAGTGTAAGAGAACGACCAACATATGTTGATTTGTATACTTTTAATTTTACTTCGTCTGGAAATCTTACTTACCAGTTATCAATGCCAGATACCTCTACAAAACAATATTCAGAAACAGATCGGCAGAACAGTCTGGAACAGGCACCAAACGGAAACATCTTTGTTTCAGAAAATATGATTGGCGGAGCAGGATCGTATATTTCCCAGATTGTAGAATATTCGATCTCCGCTGCATTAACTGGTACACCCATTCCAGCAGTTTCGACATTCACATCAGACAACACAGTAGGAACCGTGCCTTTCACCGTTCAATTCACTGATACATCTGCGAATACAAGCTACATGCTAAACTATTATTGGGACTTCGGTGACGGGAATACTTCATACCTTGAAAATCCTTCCTATACTTATTACTCTGTAGGGAGTTACACTGTGAAACATTCGGTTGCTACCAGTATGCAGAAAGGATGGAGCAACCAGACAAATTATATAACAGTAAATCCTGCTATGACTATCCCGGTTGCCAATTTCACATCGAATGTTACACAGGCTTGTATTAACCAGAATATCCAGTTCAATGATACATCTACTGGTCCACCAGATACATGGGCATGGGATTTCGGAGATACTGGAACATCGACCAACCAGAACGACACACACGCTTATGGGACTGCTGGGTTGTATACGGTTGCTCTGACAGCATCGAACATTCTCGGTTCGAACACATCGACAAAATCTAATTATATCAATGCAACCAATTGTGTGCTCCCCACAACATCTTTCACCACAAACACTACCTGTGGCACCAGCAATGTATCGGTTCAGTTCACTGATACCAGTTCGGGTGGAGTGACTTATTATTGGAACTTCGGGGATGGAAATACCAGCACTGCAAAGAATCCTGCATACAAATATGTGTTTGTAGGGCAGTTCAATGTTTCACACAGTGCAACCAACACCTTCGGAACGACATGGAGCAACAAGACTAATCTGATTACCGTTACATTTGCTAATACGTCTTGTGGCAGTGCAGTATGCAATTACGGGAATTATTCCAAGTTTTTTAATTCGAATGATATTGCTCATTACAATACCAGCTACCTTATTGCCAACCAGCCGGTTAACAGGACAACCGAGTACGTCTGGATTATCTTTGCATTGTTAGGTATTGGGATGCTTATCATGTCTACACTGGATGTCGATAGAGTTACCAAGGATTTGACATCGATATTTGCATCTCTGTTCTTATTCGTAAGTACTATCCAGGCATTCTCTGTTGATACCCTGACTGGATATGGTGTTACTGGACTAAACGACAACGGAGTTCATGAATTTGTATTGATGGAAAATCACATCATCTATCATTATGATTTCCTTGGAGTTACACTAGGTATCTGTTTTATTGTTGCGATTGCCAACCAGTTCAGGCTGTGGTTAGAATACCGGAGAATAGAGGAAGTATCAGAAGAGGAGAAACACGAATCTGAACCAATGAAAGGAAATGAATGAATTAGGTTTTCTTTAATCCGTATCTGTCGATGGGAATCTTGAGAGAGTTGACAATTTCTCCAAGTTCACGTTTTGCCCGCTTCTGGCGATAGTGCGCTATCTGGTCGAATTGCATGTCCGCAGTTTTTACCGGTCTTGTAAAATCTTCTGCCATAGATATAATGTGAACAATAATAGTAAATAATGTTTTTCCTTTCAGATAATTATATATGTCATTATAACCTATGTCATTAGTATGCCAGTAATCTGGATTAATATGAAGGATTATGAAATCCTTAAATCACTACGGAAACCGACACCTGGCACTGGCAGGGAATACGAATCCTTTGCCACCGTGGTGAAAAGAGTTCTGGAGGAACGAAAGAAATGATGTTTGACTCAAAATCGTTTGGGAAGATGCCGATTGCCTTTCAGGTACTGCTTGGCTTTGTCCTGATGGTATATGGTGTAATGATGATGACAAGCGCACAGCTGTACGCGATGGGAGATATCCGGTTCGTGTATATCTTCTTATCGGTTGGTGTCTTGTTCATTGTTGCAGGTGCACCTTCATTCATTGAAGGGATCATGATCATGTATCGCCAGCAGAAACCAGATGGTGCAACTCCGGTGACCGCATGACACGGACATACACCGAAGAAGAAGTTGCCAGCATCCGTATTGAGGAACGGTTCGTTGCATACCTTGTCCTGTCAAGTGCAAACATCAAACTCGCGCAGCAACCAGTGCAGTACCGTGAAGCACGGAACCGTGTTGCAGAGATTGTCAGGGAATCCCAGAAATATGACGACCTGACAAAGGAACGGTTTGCATCATATCTTGTCATGGTAGACAACTGCACGCCATTCAACGAACGCCCAGAGAAACTTAACGATGCATACACATTGGTAATGAAGGATATTCTTGCTCCTCCAAAGAAAGACGAGGACTAGAAACCTTTATTACCTTTCACTCTTTTATTATGTTGTATGGTTAGACACCACCACCCCAGCAAGGGAAGCGAAGTATTGCATGGAGACAGGGGAACCTTTCTCCAGATGGATCATGTTGAGCACACGTTCGGGAAAAAAGGGGTTACCGTCACTGACGTAATCCACAAGAAGCGGGAAGGACTTATCTAATTACTTTTCTTCTGGTAGATTTCCCACGATGTATCCATAACCATCGTGTAGTTCCGGTGTATCATAGCCATGATTGTCGGTTCACGTAGTATCCCGCCACCGTAGTAGTTCGTTTCTAACCCGTGGCTGATGTCAGCTACAACATAATCTCCCTGATATGCAAGGATACATGCCTTTGTCTCTTTGAATTGTGGCAGATATGATATATTCCATTTCGTGTAATCATTCCGTTCTACTGGCATTGGCGTGATGTAGTGGCAGGATGAGTTTGCGTGGAAGTAATAATTGGCATCTCCTGGATCAAGATAGAGGATGCTGCTCTGGTTAATCAGATCATATCGTGCATTGATAACATCTGCGCTCTTTTCTTTCATATGCCAGAATGTATATTCATATGCTGTGAATGAACCGAATGCAGAGTTGATGAAGATATACCCTACCAAGATATAGATTGCTGCTGCTGTAAGGAACTGGTATTTTCGTTTGCTGTTCCTGAGCAGGATGATGATGCTGACAAGTGCTGGCAATACGCACACGATGTAATGGTAAATTATAAATTCTGACTGTGCAAACACAATGACTATAGGGATTACCCAAATCCCTATAAACCAGAGAAGATACCTTTTGTCTGTTTTGATAGCATACTTCCCAATACAGTAGAGTGCGGCGAAGAACCCGACTACGAGAATCGGGACGTATAATGTCATTACATATGGCAATCCCCACATGATTTTGTTCTGGGTAATCCAGAAGTAGGTTGCCATTGTCGATAAGTTGTATTCCCCTACATGCGCGATTAACCGGGACATTAGCATATCGCTGATTGAGAATGGCCAGACTGTCAGGCACATTATCAGAAAAGTGAATCCTGCTGCAATGTATCCTGCGACAAATCGTTTCCAGTCAATAGTTCCACCGAGCAGGTATACCCCACAGATTGTTGGGATCACCATAAGGATAGTGATTGATTTGAGTAATCCAACTCCAAGGCACACCATCCCTGCAAGTATCATCCAGTTCTTGTTTCTCTCGAAGCACAATGCAATGGCAACCAGTGAGAATAGAGATGCAAACCATTCGGACATTATAATGCCAAAGTTCGCTTCGCAGGCAAATGCTATGAACAAAACAGGGAACGCATAAGGAAATTTGATTTGCCTTGAGATATACCAGCAGCAGACGACAAGCAGAATCAATGCGGTGAATTTTACCATATACCCGAATGCGGTATAATAGTTGTGCGTGAACAGGACAACTGAATCTGCAACCTTGTAGAATACCCAGTTGATGATGCGGTTGCCGATTGGCTTGACTTCATAGGCGGCATCCCAGCCATACGGAAGTTTATAGAAAGTATCTGCGATTGCTTCAGCACCTATGAAAATTCTGGAGTCGTTGGTACAGGGGGTTAAGATAAACGAGATTCCAATGAAAGGGAGAAGGATTAGATAGAGAAACAAATCTATTGCAGTTCTGATATTATCATTTATCACAGAAAAGTATTATTACATTAAATGATAAATAGATTCCCATGCAAAAGAGTATCCCATGCAATGAAGATGATTGGTGGGATTTCAAGGAACTTGCCTTACATCGGAAGATGGGGTTGAAGGAATACTTACATGACATAATCTTGCGGGAACAGGAAGAGGAGAAACAGGAATGAAAGCAGAACGGTTTTTAAGTGTTACTCTTCAGGCACTTTTGATGGGGTTAATGACATGCACATTATGGATGTTTGCAATTATGGGAGCAGACTCAATTGTTTCAACAAATCCTCCAATAGGTGTCTTGGGAAACCTTGGAGAAAGTTTTATCGTGTTATTGGTAAATGGATCAGGAACGCTACTTTTAATATTACTTGGTTTTCGATGGCTTTGGGATGTAATAAATATTTTCTACGACGATATATGTCATATAACATCAAAGCTACGGAAACTACGATTGACCTACGATGGAAGATTGGTGTGCAATGGTGATAACAAATGAAGCGGCAATACCTTATCAGCGATGCAACTGTGCGGAGTATCCTGCGTGAACTCTGGCATATTGAAAAGAATACCATATCAACACCAGATACAGAAGCAAACTTCAAGCAGATACGGGGAATGTTGAATAATCTGAAAGGTGTGTGAATGAACCAGACACTTCGATATATCGCACATGCAATCCTCGGTGGAGCGATGGGAGTATTTGCATCGGTAGTATTCCTGATAATCTATACTTACCAGCAGTTTGATATGATCAATGTCCCTGCTCATGTATCGGTGAATACATTGCGGTTTAATTCTGCTCTTGCAATGACAGTCTTTATCTTGCTGGTAATCCTTATCATATCTTTCCGTAGGGGAATCGTGTCATTCCTTCGGAAGATATACGATACCGAAGAAGAAGAGGAAGATGAAACCGAGTAAATGGAAACCGACAACTAAAGAACTTGGGCAGTGGTTGAGGATATACAAACCTACTGGAGAGATTTCCGTTTTGAAAAATGGTATAGTAGTGGTGAGGAGGAATAAGTAATGCGGGACTGGAAATTTATTGTCAAGCTGCTTGCATTGGCTTTGATTCTGTTAGTTGCAGCACATTACCTGTTTCCTCATGTTTCTGCGTATTATTATGTTCAACAGGGTGATGTGGTATTTACGAATGAAACAATCGATGTTTCAGGAGTTATACCACCCTATCAATACCTTGCCTATTGGGACGGTTTTGATATGTATGATTCCAATGCGACATATCAGATTGATACTTCTCAATGGACTAACAACCAGTATTACAAGTTCTGGCTGAACCCTGCAATATTCAGTAGTCGCCAAGGAAGATGGTATCGATACAACGGAGTATTTGAAAGAGCTGGAAACAACCTTGCATTTGTAGTCACTGTTGCGAAACCAATCCAGTTCAATTCAAGCAGTAATATCACATTGCAGAACCCGAACCAGACACCGCTTGTGTTGCCAAAGCAGGTTGTGCTACCAGTGCGGCATATCTCTGATTACCTGATTGCCCGTGGAGATGGGTTCAATATTACCGTCAATGGAAGCACAAATGTCTGGATATTCGGGGTGCGAGATAATTTGATGGACCAGCAATCGTTCAATGGTTCTGTGGATATAACACCACACGCAATCAACGAACTCTCTCCTGGGTCTTATAAGATATTACTACAGTCTATTCAGAATGATACCGG
>Ga0187861_10003574_pt1 | contig 13641 bp, 11 predicted proteins | sample June2016WEW_10_1_3_FD_132986 | JGI IMG/M metagenome (GOLD analysis project Ga0187861, IMG submission 132986) | Peatland microbial communities from SPRUCE experiment site at the Marcell Experimental Forest, Minnesota, USA - June2016WEW_10_100 | ecosystem: Environmental > Terrestrial > Soil >...
AGGAGAGGGAATGATTTCGCCATTCAGAAAAATAGCACTGAGCAGTTATCTCTCTTCTTTATTTATACCATTTGTCCGGCTTTTTCGTGCACCCAATCGTACCCGCGGTCTTCAAGTTCCAGCGCGAGTTCTTTACCGCCAGATTTGACTAATCTTCCATCCTTCATTACATGCACAACATCCGGGATAATATAATTGAGCAGCCGCTGATAATGTGTCACAATAATTGTCGCATTTTCCTTTGAGCGGAGTTTATTCACGCCTTCCGAAACGATTCTGAGTGCGTCAATGTCGAGGCCGGAATCTGTTTCATCTAATATCGATAGAATCGGTTCCAGCACGGCCATATGAAATATTTCGTTTCGTTTTTTTTCGCCGCCGGAAAATCCTTCGTTCACCGGACGATTCAAAAAACTTTCATCCATCTCCACTATTTTTACTTTTTGTTTGATGAGTGCAAGAAAATCAATTGCGTCAAGTTGCTCTAATCCTTTGTGCTTACGAATTGCATTTAGCGCTTCTTTTAAAAAATAGGAGTTATTCACACCGGGAATCTCAACCGGATATTGAAATGCAAGAAACAATCCTTCGCGTGCACGTTCTTCCGGAATCATTTCGAACAGATTATGTCCTTTATATAAAACTTTACCTTCAGTTACAGTATATTCTTCACGCCCGGCAAGCACTCCGGCAAGTGTACTCTTTCCTGAGCCGTTCGGTCCCATTATTGCATGAACCTCTCCTGAATTCATCGTTAAATTAATGCCACGCAAGATTTCGTTTCCATTCACACTCGCATGCAAATTCTTTATTTCAAGTAACTGCATTTTATAATTTTCCTTCTTCTAACTTATTACTTTTTCATTTTGCATTTTTACTTTTGATTTGTTATCCAACACTTCCTTCCAAACTCACACCAAGTAATTTTTGCGCTTCAACTGCAAACTCCATCGGTAATTCACGGAACACTTCTTTGCAAAAACCATTGACAATCAGATTCACAGCATCTTCTGCAGAAAGTCCGCGCTGTTTGCAATAGAATATTTGATCGTCACCAATTTTTGATGTTGTTGCCTCGTGCTCGGCTTTAGCGGAAGTATTTCTCACTTCAATATAGGGAAATGTATGAGCGCCGCATTTGTCGCCTAATAGCAGCGAGTCGCACTGGGAATAGTTACGCGCGTTCACCGCGGCCTTTTTCATCTCAACTAATCCACGATAGGAATTCTGTCCGTGGCCTGCTGAAATTCCTTTTGAAACGATTGTGCTCTTCGTATTTTTCCCGATGTGAATCATCTTTGTTCCGGTATCCGCCTGCTGATAATTATTTACAACCGCGACAGAATAAAATTCACCTACAGAATTGTCTCCTATCAGAAGCACACTCGGATATTTCCATGTAATTGCCGAACCGGTTTCTACCTGAGTCCATGAAATTTTGGAATTCACTCCTGCACATTTACCACGCTTAGTTACGAAGTTATAAATACCTCCGCGTCCTTCCTTGTCGCCGGGGTACCAGTTCTGCACTGTCGAATATTTTATTTTCGCGTTATCTAACGCGACCAATTCCACCACCGCCGCATGTAATTGATTTTTATCTCGCATTGGCGCAGTACATCCTTCTAAATAACTCACCTGTGCGCCTTCTTCCGCTACGATGAGCGTTCGCTCAAATTGTCCGGTTGCTGAGGCATTAATACGAAAGTAAGTCGATAACTCCATCGGACAGCGAGCGCCTTTGGGGATGAAGCAAAAAGAACCATCGCTGAACACTGCCGAATTCAGTGCAGCAAAATAATTGTCGTTTGTTGGTACTACAGAACCAAGGTACTTTTTTACTAAATCCGGATGTTCGCGAACTGCATCTGAAAAAGAACCGAATATTATTCCGAGCTCTTTCAATTTTTCCTTAAATGTTGTTGCCACCGAAACGCTATCGAATACAGCATCTACGGCAACACCGGCGAGCCATTCTTGTTCACGAAGCGGAATACCAAGTTTATCATACGTCTTCAGCAATTCTGGATCGACTTGCGATAAATCCTTAAGCTGCGGTTTTTGTTTCGGTGCCGAGTAATAGACAATCGCCTGATAGTCAATTGGTGGATACTTTATATTCTGCCAGTGCGGCTCTTCCATCGTTTGCCAATGCCGGAATGCTTTCAATCGCCATTCAAGCAGCCAAACCGGTTCCTGCTTTTTTGCAGAAATCAAACGGATGATGTCCTCGTTTAAACCAGGAGGCGCTGAATCAGTTTCAATGTCCGTGACAAATCCGTACTTGTATTCTTGAGCAGCAAATTCTTCTATGGTATTTGTTTCATTGTTCATAAATTTTTCAGTTTATAGAGCGTCACACAATTTGTTCCAGTGTTGTATTATCAAGAAGCAAATTCAGATTGTGCTGCATTTTCCCAAGTGGTTTGCGAATCGTGCATGCATCAAAGATAGAGCAGTTCTCTCCGTCTTCACCATAACACTCAGCAATCGTCGGCTTTTCTTCTTCAATGATACTTATTATACTTGATACTCGTAATTCATTCGGTCTTTTCGCAAGCGAATATCCGCCGTGCATTCCCTGAGTTGAAATGACAACTCCAGCTTTTGTCAGTTTCTGTAAAACCTTTGCAAGCAGTTCATATGAAATATCGTAATTCACTGCAATTTCTTTCGCAGTGAAAACTTGTCCTCGTGGATTCATCGCCATGTGCCGAAGAGCAATCAAACCATATTCGACTCTTTTTGAGAGTTGAAGCATAAATACGACTATTCCAGTCTTATATTACACTAAAAAATAAGAGTCCTTTTATGACTCTTCTTACTTAAATATCTTTTTCTTTTTCTACTAAATCAAGTATTGATGAAAATCTCTTTTCTATAATCTTTGAAGAGCGGACATTTTTTTTTATCTTATTAATATGGAAGCAATTCAAACACTTGATCTCACAAAGCACTATAGCTCCCGTGCATTCAAAAGAAATAACATTCCAGCACTTGAAAAAGTTTCCCTTTCTGTTGAACAGGGTGAAATTTTTGGGTTGCTTGGGCCAAACGGAGCGGGAAAAACTACATTCGTCAAACTTATTCTCTCCATCGTACACCCAACATCGGGTACGGCGACCGTCCTTGGTTATCCTTTAGGACAACGAGTGTTGAAAGAATATTGCGGATATTTACCCGAAAACCACCGCTATTCTACATTTCTTACGGCGGAAAACACATTGATTTTTTTCGGAAGATTGAACGGCTTGCCGGAATCGATCTTAAAAGAGAAGGCACATTCACTTCTTGAGACAGTTGGATTAAAAGACTGGGCTAAGGTCAAGACAAAAAAGTTTTCAAAGGGAATGCTACAGCGCCTTGGGCTTGCACAAGCGCTGATCAACGATCCGAAGATATTATTTTTGGATGAACCAACTGATGGTGTAGATCCTATTGGCCGGAAAGAAATTCGTGACCTACTTTTAAGTTTGAAAACACAAGGCACAACTATTTTCTTAAACTCGCATCTTCTTTCTGAAGTGGAAATGATATGCGATCGTATAGCGATTCTAAACAAAGGAAAAGTAGTTCGCATAGGAACAATTGCAGAACTGACAACACAAAAACTTGCGTATGTCATTCAGCTATCTTCTCCTATCAGCAAGGAGATTCGGGAACAATTACAACAGACAATCCTCCCCATCGAGTATAAAGACACAAGTCTGGTTGTGTCATTGCAAGATAAGTCCGAGCTTAATACGATCATCGACATCCTCCGTACAGGTGGTATCGGAATCGAAAGTTTGAATCAGCAAAAGACATCGTTAGAGGATTACTTTATACAGATTATGAAAGGAGAAAACGAACTGTGAGATTTTGGGGAATGTTTCGGTTCACGGTTGAAGAAGCAATGCGCAAAGGAACGCTCATTTTTTATTTCATCGTCGCAACAATTATTCTATTGCTTATGACTCTAGGCATTAGTCATCCGGTGAACGATCCGGATATGGTTACGCTCTTCAGAAGTCCGCTTGCACGCTTATCTCAACAGGGATTGAATGTTGTCGAGTTTCTTCTTATTCAATTGCATTCATTATCTATTTTTTGGATCATGATTTTTGGTATGTTCGGTGTCGCAGGACTGATTCCATCAATGCTAGAGAAAGGAATGATCGATCTCTTTCTTAGCAAACCCCTTACACGAGCCGAATTGCTAATGGCACGTGCACTTGGTGCTGTCTCTGGTATTGCCATCAATCTTATCTATTTCTTTGCCGGTGTTTGGCTTATTTTTGGTTTGAAAGTTGGAGTGTGGCATTGGGGATTTCTTTCTTCGACTATTTATGTGGTTTATGCATTTGTATGTTTCTTTTCAGTTGTTACAATAGTCGGATTAATAACCCGGAGTGCTGGCTTTTCAATTATGCTGTCTTTTATTTTCACTCTCATTTCGTGGGGGCTTGAAGTGAGGGAAAGTGGATTGTACAGACTGTGGAACAATATTGTTTATCACCGCTTGCTTGATGCACTTTATTATCTAACTCCGCAGCTAAATGCCATGCTAGAAAATTCTACTCGTATAATTGGCAAACTTCCATATATTCCCAATGCACCTGATTTTACTTTTATGCCTTTCATATATTCGTTCTTCTCGACTTGCCTTCTCTATTTTCTTTCGATCTGGTATTTTTCCCGACAGGATTACTAATTTCAGAACATCTATCTTCTCTCACCGCTGTCCAAGATTAAATAAAGAAAGTTGAGTATCTGGAACAAAAGGTAGATTATGAAACGGATTATTGAGCCAATCATCCAGATCACGATAAGCAAAGAGACTAAATCTCAAATAGAGCAACTAGATTTGAAAGCGACCATTGAAATAGCGATTGAGCTTTGAGTATTTTGAGAATTAGGATAACGAATAATGCTCTCCAAATTTGAATCTTCACCACATTGGCAGTGTTTCCAACAAAAGTCTTGATCTTTAAGTTTTGTTTGATTGTTTTGAAAAATATTTCAATTTGCCATCGTTCTTTGTAAATCATAGTATTGGTTGCACTGCCAAAGCTTAAGTGATTGGTGAGCAAGACAAGAATTTGCTTATTTTCTTCGAGACGCCGACGGTCGATCGCGACTACTGCTCGATGTGAAAGACCTCGTGCAGTTCCGTGGAGACAGGGCTGTTGTCCGGATTTGATGGCATGACTTCCTTCATGTGAGCCCACCACTTCTGGCAGATGGCGGTCTTGGCGACGGCATCCCATTGTGCCTGATCATTGAACTCAACATAGCTGAAGAGCTGGCGCGTTTCAGGAAGAAGGAAGATGGTGTACGTCACGACGCCCTGCTTCTTGAGTGTGGCCTCCAGCTCGGGCCAGATGGGACGATGGCGTCTTTCGTATTCGGCTTCCTGACCCGCGTTCACGCTCATTACGAAAGCCTTGCGGATGACATTCGATGAAGTATTTTTTCTAGAACAACCTATGAGACCTAATAAAAGGGACAAAATAATACTACCAATTATTAGGAGTTGCATTACTTTAATAATTGTTGTCATTTAAAATCTCCGTTTATAATTTGATTTGTAATTTAATATGGAATTTGCATTGCTGTTTAAAATAATATGAATTACGTTCAAAAGTGCATCAAATTGCACAAGTATTAAACGAAATCAAAGAGAAAGCCCTCACTATGGATTTTGAGCATTCAATATGCTGTCCCAAACAAGTGATGAGCGAAAAATATTAGTGGTCCTCAAAAAATCAAATAAATCAACGTCAAAATGCTGATTTGTTAGCTGTAAATGACAACTATGGCTTTTATAAAAACATGTTTTGCTGTCCAAAACAATTTATCAAGAAACCATGTTATTACACAAGAAACTATTTTGGACAAGTCTGATCTTCTTTTAGTTTGTTTGTGATACGTCTTCTCTTTAATTTCTGAGAAAAAGGGAATTGTTATCATCGAACTCTATTACGAAATACATTACTGGCTCGAAGGTACCTACACCTTAAGGATCTTGATAGACTTCTTCGATCTATTCTTTAAGATTGGGCCATATCTTCTCATCAGTATAGCGTTGAATGTTATCACTATACGATACTTTAAAGGTAAGAAAATTCTTTTCTCGACAAAAAGCGAATTGGTCTCCATTACCCTCGCTTCAGCTGTAGGGATTGTCTCTCCATTGCCAACTTATGCAGCAATTCCTATCGGCCTTTCACTAATGGCAACAGGAATTCCATTCAGTGCCGTGATTGCATTTGTCATTTCTTCCCCGCTGATGAATCCAACCATTTTCTTTCTTACTGCAACACAGATTGGAATGGAAATGGCAATCGCGAGGACTGTAACCGCATTTATCCTGGGGATGGCAGGTGGATTACTCCTTATGAAAGTTTTCAAATCACTTTCTCCGCCCAAAAAGTTATTGATGACCGATCAAAATGTTCAACGAAAGCCCCTTTTTGTGGACATTTATAAAAACACGATCTATGTTGGAAAATACTTTTCTATTGCAATCCTGCTCAGTGCCGCAGTGAAAGCATTGATCCCGCCAGAAACTATCAGATCACTTCTTGGAAATAATGCAAAAATGGGAACCTTGATTGCAATTGGAATGGGTGTTCCATTCTATTCATGCGGTGGAGCGGCAATTCCGTTTATCGAAACATTGATGGAATTGGGTATGAGTAAAGGCGCTACACTGGCGTTTTTCATTTCTGGACCGGCAACGAAATTAGAAACTCTGTATGCATATAAATCTTTACTGGGAACAAAAGTTTTAGTGTTCTATTTAGTACTTACGTTGATATTTTCATATATTGCCGGTGTGATTTATTCCTTCTTCTGACATAAAGGTGAATTATGCATTTCTTCAAAAGCAGAATCTTTAAATTTTCGTTCATCCTGGTTATTATTTCTCTCTGGATGTGGTGGGATTTATCACAAGCTTACAACAATAAGAGTATTATCTATAGATCATTCGTGATAGATTCAGAGATGAAAAAGGTTGCATCCCCATCTGCAACTGTTTCTATTGTAAGATCAAATGATCCAGCATTAGAAAATCCATGCGGTGTGACAGATGAAGGAATTTCCTATCAAACAATTGCACAAATGGTGCGGCGAGCAGTTTATCTTGTAGATGGAACTGGATTACGCAGTATCATTAAAAGCGGAGATACAGTACTTATAAAACCGAACATCGTGCAGTGGGATTCCAGCGGAAGCGGCGGTGTAACGGATGTTCGTGTTGTGAAAGCGCTGGTATATCTTATCGATTCAATAGCCCATGGACAAATAAAAATCATCGTCGGTGAAGGATCGCCGAGACCCTATACAACATTTGAAAAAATAGCTGCTCCAACTATAACACCTTGGATTCAATTATTTGATGTACCCGGATACCAACAATTAAAAACAGATGCGCAGAAATCTGGAATCGATTTTCATATTTCTAATCTTAATGGAAATGATGATACAAATCCATGGCCGGAATTGGATACTGTGTATGTGCCGGGAGGAGGCCAAGCAACACTACAAGGCGGCAAGTATCTTGTCCATAGGGATGTGACTCATGCAAGTGTATATATTGCTGTCCCTGTGATGAAAATTCACAAAGATGTACGTTACACGGGCGCTGTAAAAGATCAAATCGGATTAGCGGCAAGCTCACGCTATGGCTTTAGTAAAACGGGCGGTGTACCCCAAGATGGTAATGCCCATCATTTGGATCACACTAATCTATTAGCAACTACCTGGCACAATTGGCAAGATAAAGAGATTGTAGATTTGGCCACGATTGCAAGGATCAAATTTGTCGTAATGGACGCCATTACCTGTTTGGATTCGACAAAAACCCCAAAATATGGTGGCAGTTCTTCCACTCCTAACATTCCTAACATTAATATTTCCAATCGCATAAAAATGAACACCATAATGGCGGGTTATGATCCGGTTGCAGTCGATAACGTTTGCTGCCGTATTATGGAGCTAAATCCAGACGACATACGTTATCTCACATTAGCTGAAAAGGTCGGTTTGGGTACGAATAATCCGGATAATATTACTGTTGTCGGTGCAACGATCGACCAGACCAAGAGACTTTTCAGATATGTTCAACCTTTTAGCACAACGAACACTTCTTCCTATGGTCAAAGTAACAGAACATGGTTGTTAACTAATTATTATCTCACGAGCGGAATCAGCAATCCAATGGATTATCCTTTCATTTCTAACGAAGCAACCTTAGCACCAACAGCTGGGGTCAATGGATGGAGTCTACCAATCTATTTTACTGATGATCAAATATTACTGAATGATTATTATACAACACTAGGCAGTCAATCGGCAGTAAGTTATGCATTCACATATTTTACTGCCCCGGCTGCTAAACAAGCAGAACTTTGGGTTGGTTCAGATGAAGCTCTAAAAATTTATCTCAATGGTACAGTTGTTTATAATTACTCCGGCACACGATCTTTTACCGGTAATCAATTTTTTAGTGATGATACATGTATTATCAATCTTCAACAAGGCACCAACAAATTACTCGTCAAATCATATCAAAGTATTGGGAAATATTCATTCAGTCTTAATATCTGTGAAGTTCAACCAAATCCTTTATATAAAGGCAATAGAGTTATGGGATTGAAGTTCACAACTACCGGGAATGCAACCGGTGTGAATGATAAAAATACATCAACTATTTCATCATTTGAGTTAAAAAATAATTACCCCAATCCATTTAATCCGGCAACAATGATAACCTATCAGATTGCAAAAGCAAGTTCTGTTAAACTTGTAATTTATGATATATCAGGACGGGAAATTGCAACATTAGTTAACGGAGAAAAAGCCGCGGGTACTTATACTGTTTCTTGGAATGCAGCACATCATTCAAACGGAGTGTACTTCTATAAGCTTACGGCGGACAAATTCTCACAGGTTAAAAAGATGGTGCTTATAAAATAATCATTCTTATTTAAACATTTAAATCACTATTTATTTCTATTAGGTTAATGTGATGTGATTAGAAGGTTTATTTTTCCAATTATTCTGAATGGTCTTGTCGTATTTTTTCTTGCCGCTCAAATAAATACAGCATCAACAACTTGGTTTCTCGACCGCACAGATAGTATCGGTGGATACACAACAACCGCACTTCTCAAATTGCCGAAAATCATAGAAACGGTGTATGGCAAAGCTGCTTTGTTCTCATGTTATGACAGCACCGCCCTGCTTGTAAATTGTAATCCAATTGGCACCGACACAGCATTCACTGTTGAAGTTTATTTCAGGCCTGATTCAACTATTCTGGCTGGCACAAATAATGAACAGCGATTTATTCATATCAGAAATCTGTTAAATGACAATCGACGTATTTTACTGGAGATTCGCCAGCTGCAAAGTCAACGATGGCTTCTTGATACTTACATCAAATCAGAATCATCTAATCTAACGCTGGTAGATTCTTCTAAAAGTCATTCTTCGGGGGAATGGCATCATGTTGCGCTCACCTACAGCAATGGAACTATGCGGCAATTTGTTGACGGTGTAGAACTACTGTCCGGTCCGGTTACCTATTTACCCATAGATGCAAATGGCAAAACTGCGATCGGTGCTCGACAAGATCCACGCTCTTGGTTCAATGGTGCAATACGAATGGTCAAGGTATCAAAACGCGCCCTTGCGCCAGCAGAATTTTCTTTTCCAACAACAACAAAAGTGCAGGAGATTGGAGAACAATCGATAAAAAGCAACCTACTGCAAAATTATCCCAATCCTTTTAATCCAACTACAAACTTTACTTATAAATTGGAGAAAGAAGCTTTGGTATCAATTAAAATGTTTAATATACTTGGGAAAGAAGTAGCTACTTTGGTAAATGAAATTAAACCTGCTGGTACCTACGAAACAAAATGGAATGCTTCAACTTTCAGCAGCGGAGTATATTTGTGTAAAATGCAGTCAGGCTTATACATCTCTATAAAAAAGATTATTTTAACGAAGTAATTTTTGGGGTGACCATTCCTGTTTGAATGTAACACGATTTCTACCTACCTTTTTGGCAAGAATGAGGTTAATATGAAAATCGGTATCACTTGCTATCCCACATACGGCGGCAGCGGCGTTGTTGCAACCGAACTTGGTAAAGCGCTTGCCAGCCGCGGCCATTCAGTTCATTTCATCAGCTATGCAATGCCAATGCGTTTGAGTGGATTTCAGGATAACATTGTCTATCACGAAGTGGAGATGTCAAACTATCCGCTCTTCGACTTTCCGCTTTACACACTTGCGCTCGCTAGTAAAATGGTGGAAGTAACACGATATGAGAAATTGGATCTGCTGCATTGCCACTATGCGATTCCCCATGCCACAAGCGCATATTTAGCAAAACAAATCATGGGTGATCACATCAAAATCGTTACTACTTTGCATGGTACTGATATTACTCTTGTGGGATTAGAGCCGAGCTTCCTGCCGATTATGAAATTCAGCATCGAGCAGAGTGACGGAGTAACGGCTGTCTCTCGCTTTCTTAAAGAAAAGACGCTAACGAATTATGGGATTAATAAAGAGATTGAAGTCATCCCGAATTTTATCGATACCGCAAAATACAAACGACTGCAATCGGATACATTATGTTTGAAGTGTGGATCAGAAAATGAAAAAGTGTTGATGCATACTTCAAACTTCCGTCCTGTGAAACGCGTGATGGATGTTATTCGAATTTTTAATGAAGTACAGAAGAAAATACCGAGCAATCTTATTTTGATTGGTGATGGTCCAGACCGCTCACAATGCGAAATGTTGTGCCGCGAATTTGGAATTCAAAAGAAAGTTCGTTTTCTCGGGAAACAAGTAGAGTTAGTGCCAATTCTTTCCACTGCTGATCTTTTCTTAATGCCAAGTCAATCGGAAAGCTTTGGACTATCCGCACTCGAAGCGATGGCGTGTGAAGTGCCCGTCATTTCCTCCAGTGTCGGCGGATTGCCCGAACTTCAAGTGCATGGTCAGACCGGATTTATTGCCGAGTTTGGCGACATTGATCGAATGGCTCGCTATGCAATTGATTTGCTCACGAATCCATCCAAACATAAGCTCTTTGCAGAAGCAGCGCGCAAACGTGCAATCGAATTTGAATCTTCAATAATTATCAGCCAGTATGAAAAATACTACGAACGAGTTCTCGCGGTACAGTAAATTCAGAGAAGTAAGAAGGATTTTTTTGCCTATTCAGTATGTTCTTGGATATTTTCAAATTTTTCCAATATTTTCTCCTCCCCTAATAGGGGAGGACTAAGGTGGGGTCATAGAACTTCTATTTGATCTCACCCTCCGCCACAAAGCTGGCGAACAAGTAACCCTCTCCTTCGAGGAGTGGGAATTATTCCGTTATTTAATTAAAATGCTGCGTAGTTTCGAGTTTTTAATAGAATCATTCAGGCAGGGCGAAGCCGTGCATATTTGACAATCAAGGTTTTCGTTCCACAACTGTCAAATTGCACGATAGCTTTTTGCGCATCCCCTTTTCCAATGACATTTGTTACACGTCCGATACCAAATATTTCATGCTCCACAACTGCACCGCGTTTGACCTCAAATTGTTCTTGTGATTCCGATTCATAGTCCGGCATGGCATCACTAAAGAATGCCGCTTCTTCACTCTTCTTATGATGCGCCGCTCGCCGCCCTGTAGGTTTATCGAATGCAAACGATGCTTCAGCTGCGTGTCGATGCTGGGCTTTTCTACCGACGCGTTCGATATTTTCCATGCCTAGTTCGGAAAGAAATCGTGATTCACTTGGATAAGTTACATCACCAAATCTATACCGAAGGGCGGTATAAGTGATGTATAACTTTTGTTCCGCTCTTGTAATTCCGACATAAAATAATCGTCGCTCTTCTTCTAAATCTAAAGATTCTATGGTACTGGAATAAAACGGCAGAAGCCCTTCCTCTAATCCTGCAATTATCACAACGGGAAATTCCAATCCTTTTGATGCATGCAGTGTCATCAATGTAACGGCATTATGTTCGTCTTCCCAAGTGTCGATATCGGAAACGAGCGCTACTTCTTCAAGAAACGATTCAAGAGTACCGTCCGGTTTGTCGCTGCTAAATTCAGAAATTGCCGAGAGTAACTCCTGCACATTTTCCCACCGTCCCATTGATTCAGTCGTACGCTCTTCTTTAAAGATTGATAGAATTCCTAATTCATCTACTAGAGAACGCGCCCATTCGCTGAACGTCATCTGCGGACGTAATGCTTGATACTTATCAATAATCGCTCTGAATAGCGTCAGACTATTCTTTGCTCGGTCTGTCAACTCTGTTACTGCATTAAGTCGTTTTAATGAGTCAAATAAAGTAAGCGAGTGCTGCGATGCATATTTCTGCAGATGCTCAATTGTTACATCACCTATTCCGCGTGCTGGATAATTAATGACGCGCAATAGACTAACTTCGTCTGTAGGATTCGCTAGCAGACGCAAATATGCAAGCACATCTTTAATTTCTTTGCGTTCGTAGAATCGCGTGCCGCCGATAATTTCATATGGAATCGCATTTTTTCTAAAAGCTTCTTCCAACGCTCGCGATTGAGCGTTTGTTCGATACAGCACCGCGAAATCTTTCAGATCAAGTTTGCGCCGATGGCTTTCCTGCTGGATGGCACGGACAATTTGACTTCCCTCTTCATGGTCGTCGACGCAATGAACAATCGTTACCGGTTCACCCACAGGATTAGCAGTCCACAGATTTTTCTTCAACTGTTCTTTGTTGAAGTGAATTAACTCATCTGCTACAGATATGATCGATTTTGTAGAGCGATAATTTTGTTCTAATCTAAAAAGCTGACAGTTAGGATAATCCTTTTGAAAATCTAAAATGTTGCGGATATCTGCGCCACGGAAGGAATAAATGCTTTGAGCATCGTCCCCAACGACTGCAATATTTTTAAACATATTGCCTAGTAACCGGACAACCTGATATTGTGCGCGATTAGTATCTTGAAATTCATCTACTAAAATAAACTTGAAGCGGTACTGATATTTTTCCAGCACTTCTTTTTTCTTTTCAAATAGCTCAATTGGTTTTACCAGAAGGTCGTCAAAATCCATAGCATTACTGCGCTGAAGTGTTTTCTGATATTCTAAATAAACAAGCGCTGCCTTTTCATCGAAGAGTTCGTGCACTGTTTCGGCAAACTTACTCGGTGAGAGATATTGATTCTTCGCTATACTGATGCGGGAGCGAATCGCTACGGGATTGAATTGCTGAGTCGGCAGATTTAGTTTCTCCATTACTTTTTTTATAGTACTAAGCGAATCGTCAGCATCGTAGATTGTGAACGATGGCGTGAACTTTAAATGCCTGCATTCTTTACGGAGAATTCGTGCGAACATTGAATGAAAGGTACCCATCCATAGACTGCCCGCATCATCGCCCACCAACTTGATGATGCGTTTCTTCATCTCATTTGCCGCTTTATTGGTGAAGGTAAGCGCAAGAATTTGATGAGCCGGCACGCCGCACTTCATTAGGTACGCAATGCGGTATGTGAGGACGCGCGTTTTACCGCTGCCCGCGCCGGCAATGATCATCACGGGACCATTTGCGGCCTTAACTGCTTCTATTTGAACAGGA
>Ga0187861_10003576_pt1 | contig 13637 bp, 15 predicted proteins | sample June2016WEW_10_1_3_FD_132986 | JGI IMG/M metagenome (GOLD analysis project Ga0187861, IMG submission 132986) | Peatland microbial communities from SPRUCE experiment site at the Marcell Experimental Forest, Minnesota, USA - June2016WEW_10_100 | ecosystem: Environmental > Terrestrial > Soil >...
CCAAAGAAGGTCTCAAGGCTGTTCCGATCGGGATCCGTTATAAATTCGTAAAATCGGTAGAAGAGGGGAATTGGTATGCGATCGAGATCAGCAATAGATCGGCAGATACAAAAATAAAGTTCAGGGTGGTAGAAAAACATAACCAGGATGCCTATACCGTCCGGTTGGATCCAAAGCAGACAAAAGTCATTCAAAAATTATATATGCGGTCAAAAAAAATGAATCAGCAAAATATCGAGGATGCGAATGATGATTATCTGAATCAATTATTCGATGAAATGGAAGAAACCCGCTATTAATCTTATTACCAGGTCTGACCTTTAAAGATCACGGTCTCTTCCTTTGAAACCAGGTTTCCTTCAAACGTCAGTTTTCCGGAATTGATCCCGTTCAGTGTGGCATACGCATAACCTGCATAATCAATGTTCATGTTGACATCATATATATCGATATTTCCCTGAATGGAAAAAATGAGATAGAAGTTTTTCTGTTTCTCATCCTTTTCGAGTTTCCAGTTGGAAATCCTTCCCTGCACCGTGACGCCTCCTACCCCGTTATATCCTACACGCTGCACGGATCCCACCTGAATCACACCCGATAAAGAATCAACAAAAATGAAATTCAGTGTTGAAATAACCGGGAAACGTTCCCCTCTACTGGTTTTCAGGAACTGTGCTTCAAGCACAAATTTTCTTTCTTCCAGCAGGCTATCCGTTATTTTGTACTGGTTTTCAATTTTTGCCTTCTTCTCTTCTTTTTTCCGTTGAGAAGCTTCTTTTCTGGTTTCCTTGATCGTCTTTTGATCCTGGGCAAAGAGTCCGCCGGATAAAAGCAAGCTCATAAATAATAAACAGATCCACCGCATAGTTTTGGTTTTGGCATTGAACAATATAACCCCATTTATAAACAAAAATAACACAATATTCGAAATGCCGGGATTGTTCGACTTATAAATTTGAGTCTTATAACTAATTATAAAGGATTAATTTTATCGAAAATAAAAATCAAGTAAGATAATGATTCCAAAAACAGTTCTGATTACCGGTGCACAGGGGGGATTGGGTGAAGCGCTGACACATGAATTCAGGAAAAATGGCTGGCATGTGATTGCAACCGACCTTGAAGAAAAAATCCCGAAAAGCGAAAGTGTGGATAGAATGCTCAATAGATTAGCCATGGATGTAAGTTCCGATGATTCAGTCGGATCTGTTGCAGGACAATTGCGAAAAGATCAGCAGCAGGTGGACTTGATCGTGAACAATGCAGGAATCGACTCCTATTTCCCATTGAGCGAAACACCAATAACGCGCTTCAAAGAAATGTTTGAGGTCAATGTATTTGGAAGCTATAGGGTAAACCAGGCCTTTCTTCCTCTCCTGAAAAAACCGGGTGGACGAATTATCCATACCAGCAGCGAAGCCGTTAAAATCAATATTCCGTTCATGACTTACCCGATCTCAAAACAAACCCTCGAAGGATACAGCAGGACCTTACGCCAGGAACTGAGGTTCCTTGGCATCGATGTTACCATGATCCGGCCGGGCGCCATTAAAACCCCTTTCCTGGAAAATGTAAAGAAAATGAAAAACCCGGTTCCTGATTCTCTGCTGGCCGGGCCATTTGAGAAATTTGCCACGCTGGCGTATAAAGAAATCGGAAAGACCGTTGAACCGTCTACGGTTGCAAAGTATATTTACAGGATCGCCGGAGCAAAGAAAACCAGACCTGTTTATAAGATCCATAACAGCATCCGGATTTCCATTGCTTCTTTGCTGCCATTTTCACTGATTGAGAATATAGTATACCGCAGGTTGAGATAAACCGATCAAAAAACAATCCCCAAACGGACGAAAAACATATGAGTATAAACCAGGGATTTGTCGGTAGTTTGTTCAACAAAACAGCACCTAATAAAAAAAGTGATTTCGCCCGGTTAAATCATCGGTTATCGGTAACAGGTTCGCTTGATTACACGATAGGCATCGCGGATTCCGAGTTCACCTGCACGGCTCAGGTCCTCGCAACCCGATAGGTACTCGTTCAACAGGATACTGATCAATCCACGGTTGTAATAAGCCTCTGCAAAATCCGACATGTACACAATAGCTTTTGAAAAGTCATTCAAAGCTTTCCGGAATTCACCCTTTCGGCTGAAAACGATTGCCCGGTTGTACCAGGCAAATGTAAAACCCGTATCAAGACTAAGTGCTTTGGTATAATCCGCAATGATGGAGTTGTAAGAAGAATCAGAATCTCCGGTACCATTTTCCAATCTTGCCGGATCTTTGTTGATGGTGAGTGTATTATGGGTGGTGTCAAGTGAACGCATCAGCCGCATCAACCCGTATCGTGTATTTCCCCGGATAAAATAGGCCAGGACATAACTGGTATCCATCTTCAATGAGGAATCAAGATCCCTGAACGCCTCGTTGTACAAATTCAATGCAGCATAATAAGATGCTCTTTTAAGGTAAAGATCAGCCTGATTGGAAACGGAATCGATCAAATGAGTTTGCCGGACAATTCCTTTCCTACATAACGAATCCGTGAACAATTCATCATGCGTGGTAAACCCATGGATATTCGAGTGGTAATGTTCTTTCGAATAAGTGTCATAAAACCGGAGAAGGGCATATGGTGCCTTATCAAAAAAGAAATTAAACAACGGCATCAGATGAATGGATACCGGTTGATTCTGAAACTTTCCATTCATCGTATTCATTTCTTCAAAATCGCCACTTAATTTTACCAGACTTTGCAGGTAATCTTTTTTTTCCGTTGTCAGGCTGTCAGGATTGTAATGGCTCTTCTTTCCCAGTTCGAAAGCCTTGTTATAATCTTCCTTTGCCCCCTTCATGTCTTTCAGCTGGCTCTTCACCTTGAACCTTGAATAATATGCATCGGCATATTCTGGTGAAAGCCCGATAGTTTTATCCAAATCTTCTAGGGCGCTGCTGTAATCCCTGAGATCTGTTTCCAGCATCCCACGGTAGTAATAACTCACGATGTTTTTCGGGTTCAGCTTAATTACATTGGTAAAATCACGGATAGCGTTCATTTTTTCATTACGGTCAATGAAAAGAATAGCACGGTTAAAATAGGCATATGAATTATAGGGTGAGAGCCGGATGACTTTGTTGAGGTCCTCCAGCGCTCCCGCCTGATCAGGAACTTTAACACGGGCGAGCGCCCTGTTGAACAGGGCATAAACATTATTTGAATCCAGCTTAATCGCGTGGTCAAAATTAAGGATCGAAGAATCCACATGATTTTGTTCCAGCCATATTGAACCCAACTGAACATAGGCATAGGAATTGGAAGGATTGATTTCAATCGCTTTTTTGAGATCAGAAATGGCGTTGTCGATTCGTTTCAGGCCCCATTCTGAACTGCCTCTCAGGAGATAGACGCTTTCGTTCTGATAACCCAGCCGGATGGCCTTATTGCAATCGCTGATACTGGCGTAATATTTTTTTAAGATGAGTTTTATCCTGCCAAGGTTGAAATAAATATCGGCATTTGTGCTGTCAAGCTTTTGCGCACTCGAAAGATCTTCAAACGCTCCGGCGTAGTTGAGCCGTTCACATCTTACGATTGCACGGTTTACGAAAACTTCAGCACGGAAAGGTGAAAAACCTATGGACCGATCATAATCTTCTTCTGCCCCGATATAATCATCAAGGCTCAATTTTGCGTATCCCCGTAAAAAATAAAGTTCCGGCGATGCGGGCTCTTTCAGGATGGCAAAGTTCAGTTGCTCTAACGCATCCACATATTGTCCCTTACGGAGATAATCTTGTCCGGATTGAATCAGTGCCGTTAAGGATTGGGAAATGCAACAACAGGGGAGCACCGTAAACCAGGATAACAGTAAAATCATCCATCTGATTCGGATCCTGATTGTCCTGCTGCCCTGCAATTGACTATTTGTAAAAAATAATTTCAATATCTTACGTCGATCTGTCAGTGTTAACTTAAGGCTCTTATTCCTATCATGAAAATAAAAAACGTATCGGTCGACAAAATTATTGCCATTGCCCGCGATACATATATAAATAAACCGAGAAGTGAAGGCATAATCCTATTGCTGGTCATAATAGTGTGAATGGACACAATTGTATAAGATTCATCCCCTGACACCTCGAATTAAATAAACTAAAATAGAATAAAAAAAGAAATTACGATCAATGAAGCAAATGATTTTTCTCGTGTTGATGTGAAATTGCTGAAAATGTGAAAAGATTATTTTTACTTTGTATAAAATTTCAGACGGATGAATTTCAAAACTCATATTAATCTTGTACTTCTTTTTTTTCTTCTGATAATCACTATTGATATCTCCGCCCAATCATGGACCTTTGTGAAAGAACAGGAAGGGATAAAACTTTTTACACGAAAAGATTATGGCAGTTCGTTGAAATCATTCAAGGGAGTGATGGATATTACTTCTACGATGGATAAAGTCTGTAACCTGCTCGGAAATGTAAAGAATCATAGTTGGTGGGATGAAAATCTCAGGGAGATCAAGGTGCTTACATATGAAAAAGACAAATATTTCCAGTATTATCTCATCTATCACGTTCCCTGGCCCTTTACCGACCGTGATCTCTGTGTGGAGGCCAATGTGAATACAGATCCATTAACCCGGCGGCGAACAATCACTGCCACTCCACTCAGCAATGTCATCCCCGAAAAACCAGGTCTGATCCGTATTACTAAATACTGGCAGAAATGGACGATACAACCCATGGAAAATGGAGTGATCCATCTCACCCTTGAAGGGTTTGTTGACCCTGCCGGGAATGTTCCTTCCTGGCTGTACAATATGGTGATCGTAGAAACTCCTCTAAAGGTCATGCGAAGAGTGAAGAAGTTTGTTCAGTAAAAATCATCTGTAACATTCGACAACTCGCCAGCTATATATTAATCTCCCCCATCAAATAAGTCACCGCCTGACCGGCAATCTCGACACGCTCCCCGAGGTCTTTGCATTTCAGGTAACCCCGGCGTTCCGAAAGCTGAATGGCGGTCATTTCTTTCTTTCCCAGCCTGGCCGACCAATAGGGAATCAGGGTAGTATGCGCCGAACCGGTAACAGGATCCTCATTGATGCCAACCCGGGGTGCGAAAAACCGGGATACAAAATCACTTTCATCTCCTTTTGCCGTCGCAATGATACCTCTTGCCGTGGCTTTGCAAAGTCCGGCAAAATCGGGATCGAGCATTTCAATCTGATGCTGATTCTCATAGACCAGCAAATAGTCAGTTTTTCCTTTCAGGATCTCTATCGGATCCATTCCAAGGGATTCGGTCACTATGGGCGGAAGACAACTTTTCTGGAGGGTGTCGGCAGGGAAATTCAGCACGAGGAGATTCTTCTCTTTCCATACTTCAAGAACTCCGCTTCGTGAAGTGAACCGGATCATTTTCTTTGTATAATTAAGATGATGAAAAATGACATGGGCACTGGCCAGCGTTGCATGCCCACACAGGTCGACCTCGACTTTCGGGGTACACCAGCGGATGCTGAACAAATCGCCGGTCTCGGTCACAAAAGCAGTTTCTGCAAGATTGTTTTCGGCCGCAATCTTTTGCATCAGCTCATCAGAGAGCGTTTTAGTTAACAAGCAAACTGCAGCAGGATTGCCGCCGAACAGTTTTTCTGTAAATGCGTCTACCTGGAACATCCGGATTTTCATTGGGAATAATTTTGGCCCAAGGTATAAAAAATACAGATTGAAAAGAAATAGTCTTACCTTTGCCGGCTTATTTGGGTTCCGGGATGAAGGATACTTATAAATTGACCTTCCCTGCATTGTTTGCTGAATCGGTTAAAAATTTTGGTGACAAGGGGTTTATTGCCATGGTCGGTGAAACGCCGAAAACATACAATGAAACCAGGAAGCAGGTGATGGCCCTAATAGCCCTGTTCGAGCAGCTGGAAATCCATCCGGGTGACAAGATTGCCCTTTTGGGAACCAACATGCCGAATTGGGTCATTTCATTTCTTGCCACGACATTCATGGGTGCTGTCGTCGTTCCGCTCCTTCCTGATTTCCTTCCGAAAGAAATTGAAAATATCCTTGAACATTCCGGGGCGAAAGCCATTATTGTTTCCGATAGCCTTTGGCCAAAGCTCAGCGATATCGCCACAAATACTCTTCTCTTCCGGATTGGTATGGAAGATTTTGCGGTGGAGGGTCCGGTGGGAAATAAAGTCATATTCGATCCCGAAGCAATACCCGGAACGGAATATTGCATCAATGAGGAAGATCTTGCAGGCATCATCTATACTTCCGGTACCATGGGAACACCGAAAGGAGTCATGCTGACCCACCGGAATATTTCTTTCACTGCGTTAAAGAGCAAAGTGATACAGCACATCGACGAATCAGACCGGTTCCTTTCCATATTACCGCTTTCACATACCTACGAAAATACCATCGGTTTTATTTTTCCCATGATGTGCGGCGCCTGCATTTACTATCTGGGTAAAACCCCAACACCGACGCTTTTGCTCCCGGCATTACAAGAGGTCAGACCAACAATTATGCTTTCTGTTCCCCTGATCATGGAGAAGATCTACCGGAACAAGATCCGCCCGGCATTCCAGGACAAATGGATCATGAGGATACTATACAGGATACCGGTAGTCCGGAAAAAGCTGAACAGAATTGCAGGAAAAAAACTGATAGAAACCTTTGGCGGTGAGATTAAGTTCTTTGGGATTGGCGGAGCAAAACTGGATAAAATTGTAGAACAATTTCTCATCGAAGCCCGTTTTCCATATGCCATCGGATATGGCCTTACCGAAACCGCTCCTCTTCTTGCCGGAACGAATCCTCAAAAAACAAAATATCAATCCACAGGTCCGGCCATGGAAGGAGTTACCCTTAAGATAAACAACCCTAATCCCGTTACTGGTGAAGGTGAGATCTGGGTAAAAGGCCCTAATGTAATGGTTGGATATTATAAAGAGCCTGTCATGACTAAAGCGGTTTTTTCAGAGGATGGATGGTTCAAAACAGGTGATCTTGGTGTTTTGGATAATCAGGATTTTCTTTACATAAAAGGACGGTTGAAAAACATCATTTTGGGGGCCAATGGAGAAAATATTTATCCTGAAGAAATCGAATCCGTGATAAACAATTTCCGATTTGTAGTCGAATCGCTGGTGGTCCAGAAAAAAGGAAAACTGGTTGCCATGGTGCATTTTAACCAGGAAGAGATAGCACTGAGGTACCAGCATCTGAAAGAAGATGTTTCGGCTTATGTAGAGAACATAATTGAGGAACTAATTGAAGAGCTACAGGAATATGTAAACAGCCGGGTCAACAAATTCTCCCGTGTCCAGGTGGTCATACTTCAGCCGGTTCCGTTTAAAAAGACACCCACCCAAAAGATCAAAAGATTCCTTTATACCTGATCCCTTTTCTTTCTTGTTTCATTTCAAATGAGGATGATTTCATATAATCCAAAAATCCCGTAAGGAAGTAAAAAAAATACTATTTTTGCAACCGGATTATAAAAAACGGGATGTAGCGCAGTTGGCTAGCGCACCACGTTCGGGACGTGGGGGTCGGAAGTTCGAGTCTTCTCATCCCGACGAATCAAAATCCAAGACCTTGTAAATCAATATTTTACAAGGTCTTTTATTGTAATAGTTTTTGTAATAGTTTTTTTCTTTTGGGGTTCATATTAATCTTGAATAATTTAACTGTAGATGAATCCATCCTCACCATCAACCGCATACCATGTAGCTTACCACGCCCCACGCTGAATAAGATCATCAACGGCATTTTTATTAACTACTATCTGCCAACAAATCACAGCTATCAAGTTACAACGCTTGTTTATTCTGCGCTGGCAGGTCATCATCGGGATAATTGAACCTGAGTGCCAAAGGATCACTTATAAGCACAGCTTAGACTGTACCCAAACCTGAGTATGGTCGACTATGATTTTATCTCTTGCTTTGTGTTAGGGGCTAAAAAACACCTTGTCGTGCATGTCACGTGGCTATACCGCATTGTACATCTTCTATTTCCTGACTACTTTGGCATATTACATGATGTTGGACTAGCGCTAATATCCTGCTTGGTTTACGGCTACGATAAAAAGGTGCTGGAAGCAAAGGTTATTGCCATTCGGGCAAAAAGAAGTCAGATATTCAGAAGATAATGTTTGATAGTCCATTCAATTATCAAAATCCCAATAACCAGACTGTAATAGGCAAAAGAGCCTCCTTTAAATCGCTCCTCATTGCGAAAGATTCTCCGTAGGCTGACTGCTCCAAATATAATGGCTAAGAGTGCAAAAGGTATTCCATAAACTGGAACAAAGGCTAAAATAGAGCATATAAATGCCACAATACTTAATGGTTCAGTTTTTCTTGTATCGGCAACCTGTTCCTTGCCTGAATATGGTACCACCTGATAGATTGCCTCAATCTGCCCCATCAAAACAGTACGCACAACATCAGGTTCATTAATTAAATGGTATTTCAGAGTGTCTTGGGACTGACTAATTATCTTAACTGTTGCTTCATATCCGTTTGTAAATTTAATTTCCTGCTGGGTAATGGAATCATTAGTTTTCCCCTTCTTCTGCATATTACTTTTAAGGGTATCAGGAAAAGAATTACCCATGTTAAATCCGTAATGCTTTTTAAGCGATAAAATCAATTCATTTACTGGAACAATCTGTTCTTTTTTTTCAGTTATGATGGCTGGTTCATTTGAGGTTGATGCGATTAAGTTTTCATTTCGGGATATTGGAGCAGGATTGATTGTTGTGATTTCAGGTTCTGATAAATTCACCACCCCAGTTCTGTCGGGGGCAAGTGAATTATTTTGTCCGTTAGATTCTTTTAAATGGCTTTTTGAAGATTTAACTTTCGATGATTTAGTCCTTTCTGATGGATAATGATTTACATAGGTTATTTTGCCATTGCTGGAATGTCTTGTTGTCGTGGCGAACTGTGATCTTTGACAGGCACCGTTAACCAGAAATAGCGCAAGCAATATGATATAAAACTTTTTTATAACCTGAGGTTTTAGCTTTTCAATACAAATTTAATTCAGGAATGACGGGAAGCCTAATTGATTTTCAAGACAGGAATGAATCTTTTTATGGAAATTCCAAAATCAATGCATGGGATAAGGATGAATCAGTAAAAAATGCAAATTCAACTTGGTAAATCAAGACTTTTGGGGTGAAATAAGAAATTTTTATTCTTTGTACTAGCCCCGCAGGTCACATTTTGGAACGCACAGCTGCATCGTTAAGGAAAGAAATAAAGATGATTCGGCAGGGACACTACGACTTTATGATCTTCCCCGTTGCCAAGGTTTGGTCGCTTGTGTGCCACCGATGTACACATTGATGGCGCGCATGCCAACCCAGTATTAACCTTTTCGGCACCCTGAAGGATGTCGGCTGCCAATGATAACCTCCGTGATGTATGGCCACGAAGAAATGGTGGTGGAAGCAAAGGATATTGCTGAGGTGGCGAAGAAAACGACTATGTGACTCCAGCTCACCGTACAGATTGATTCCGCTACTATCTCACTCCTTAATTATTTTCCCCACTTCCACCGTCCTTTCACCCGTAAGCTGCACAAAATAAACCCCGCTGGGCAGACTGCTGATGTCAATTTGTGTTTTTGGTTCGGTAATATGGCGGGTGATGAGTTCCTGTCCTTCGATATCAACAATTGTAATATTGCCGCCCTGTGTAATCCCAGATAGTTCTACCGTTATTTTATCTGTGGCAGGATTAGGATACAGAGATAACGTTGATTTCAATAGTTCATTAATCCCGACCATCACGGAATCATATTTCATTACCATCGCAAATCCAGACGTAGCATCCTCATAAGCTACATAAGGTTGATTATCAATTGGGCTGAAAGCAAGACTTGGAGAATAAACTACTCCTGCTGAGAAACCTTCGTTTCCAACATATACCCAGTTTGTTCCATTATATTTCATTACCGTGGCAAATCCAGACGCATCAGAAAATGCCACATAAGGTTCACCATCAGGTGGATGGAAGGCGAGACTTTCAGAATAAACATATCCTGCTGAGAAACCTGCATTTCCTACATCTACCCAGTCGGTTCCGTTAAACATCATTACTGTAGCTTTTAGTAAATTTCCCCAATCCGCATAAGCCACATAAGGTTGATCATTCCATGGACTGAAGGCGAGACTTATATACCAAGCCCTCCCTGCTGAGAAACCTGCATTTCCAACATTTACCCAATTGATTCCGTTGAACCTCATTACTGTAGCTTTACCAGAATTACCCTCATCCTCAAATGCCACATAAGGTTGATTATTCGATGGATTGAAGGCGAGACTTTCATATTCAGTCTCTCCTGCCGAGAAACCTGCATTTCCTACATTTACCCAGTCGGTTCCATTAAAGGTCATTACCGTGGCTTTTTGTGAATTGCCATAGTCTTCATAAGCCACATAAGGTTGATTATTCGATGGACTGAAGGCAAGGCTTATACAATCAGCTTCTCCTGCTGAGAAACCTGCATTTCCAACATTCATCCAGTTTGTTCCGTTAAACATCATTACTGTAGCTTTTAGTCCACTTCCCACCAAATCCGAATATGCCACATAAGGAAAACTTTCAGATGGACTGAAAGCAAGGCTTATGTTTTCAGGAAAATCTGTTGAGAAACCCGCATTTCCTACATTCACCCAATTGGTACCGTTAAACATCATTACTGTTGCATTTTCCGCTATAAATTCCCTGTCTTGATACGCTACATAAGGTTGATTATTCGATGGACTGAAGGCAAAACTTATACCATACGCCACACCTGCCGAGAACCCAGCATTCCCGACATACTTCCACGCATAATCCAATGGCGAATCTTTATACAAATTGAATTGAGCAGAAACAACCACTGGTAAAGAGAAAAATAAAATGCAGAGGAATTTTTTCATATGTCCCCCATTTTGAAGTGATTCAACATCGCATTATGGCAGTGGAAGGTGCTATTATTATTTTATTACTCAAATATATTAAAAATAACGATATGTTATGCGAAAATTTGGGCGAATGGTTGTGAACCGATTACTGATCAGTATTAATTTTATAGGGGTTTTGAGAAATAATGGGCAGAAAAACTATATTTGTAAAATAAAAAACGGAATATGAAAAAGCCCATCATGATATTTTTCATCTTTTTACTTGCGATAATGTCTTGTAAAAAGGAAAAACATCTAATGAATGAAGGGAAAATTACGGGTTCTGATCCAAGAGAGTGCATTTGTTGCGGAGGATATTTTATTGATATTAATAAAAGCACGTACAGATTTTATGAACTGCCAGAAAACAGCGGTATTGATTTAAAGAATGCAAAATTTCCCATCTGTGTGGAATTGGATTGGAAAAAAGTCGAACCAGGCTGCATAGGAGATGAAATAATTATAGAAGAAATAGAGAAAAGATAAGTGCACATTAACAAAATAGACGTTCTTTTTTTGGTTTCAAGTTCAATAAAAATTACAGGGGAAATTCTGGTTTTATTTCAGAATGAGGGTACTTTCTCTAGATGACTTCTTATTTGTTAAGTTTCTTTTGGAATAAATAGTCAATCACCTGAAATACCGCTTGTACATACAGGCATAAATTCTTATGGCAAATAAATTGGCACTGATGACGAATCAATAAAGACAATACCGTCATATACATTACGAATTATCATATGTTCATCAGCAAATCCTGATGCTTTCGCTGTTATATCACTATACATCCACTTATTGCCATAACAATAAAAATGATCCAATAAATCAATAAATAATGATTTCTTCCTGCAAGAGTATAAGATTGCTTCCAATGAATTTGAAGTCGTTGGAGGTGGAATATTTATGACTGTCCAATTCCAGTCCGTTTTGGTTTTCCCTCTCAACATATATAATCCAACACTATAAATTTTTTCCCGATATTTTTCTTTTAACCAAATGCCCATATTCTTAATATCAGGAGAAAGTGCATGATGAAATGCAGCATTCGCAATATGATAATTATGCGCCCATAAAATCATTTTCTTTTTTGGATACAAGGTCTCTTTAAGAAATATAACATTTGCGGCCATTGCAGAATCTCTGATTTTAATAGATGTTGGGTTACCTGCAAGCGTATTATCGGAAGATAAAAGAAAGTCGATATTTGATATTATAGAATTTATCGATTGTGCAAGAAAAAGAGGATAAACTGGTCTTTGCGGAAAAGAATCAAGTAATTCATTAGCATGATTATAAATAAAACTTATAATTTTTTGATAGTTTCTTTTGATAGAATCCTTGTATTGTAAAAAATATGGCTTATAGTTATGGTAATTATTAAGTCTATAAATCGTGATAAAGTCAAATGTTCTTTGTGTACTTGCAAACTGACTATCGGCTTTAGAAATAATTTCATAAAGGACGGCAGGATGATTATTAATATTATTAAGAATTGATGTAAACTGACAATCAAATCCTGCTAAAGAAAGAGGATGATCAGTGGTTTGGGTAGCTTTTATATAATTAAAAAGCTCTAATACGTCTGTCGTTCCCCAGACACCATAAAAAATCGAATTTTCTATGGCTTGAAGTTCTGATAATTGGGCTATATTCTGATTTGTCAAGTAACATTCGAAAAAACCACTTTCAAATGCAATGACATCAAATCCCATCTGTTCATGCAGAAACTTGATTAATCTTACTTTTATCTGGCTGTACTCTCTTGTACCATGACTGCTTTCTCCAAGTTGTATCAATGTTTTATCCTCAAAATACGGTTTTAAACATTGCAGGTCAGCATAATTATCAGACGTCAGGGAACGTATATCGACACTGTTATTCTTATTATTTAACCAAATTGTATAATTCGGATCAACTGAGGGAATCGAAGGTATTTCGGAGGTGTAGAGTTGCCTGTCGGTCATTAAACCACTCCAATCATTAATTTCCCAACAGTACTTAGGTGCAATAAAATTACCAATAGGTAAATCATTCCTTTTACACTGAAGGTCAATTAATGAAATTATTAGAAGTAGTAATATTTTAATAATATTTTTCATTTAAGCATTTTAATGCGTGTGCACTGTCGGGATGCATGGGATTTTCACCTCTACGTTCCCACGGAAGCAGACGTGAAAGTCTTTCTTTATTTGATTCCTTTTGTTCGATTACATTAATCGTATCTCTCCTAAAACACGATAAATATAGTAAAAAAAAGTGTTTTGTAACAATGGCAGACGCCAGAGTTCAACAACTTTAACATTGGTGTCATATCAGGTTTGACAGTTGTAAGGTTTAGATGATTGAAATCTGTTCGTGTTATAAAAATATTTTGGTTATCGTTACGGCAGCGGCAGCTTTACAAATTACAGTTCATTATCCTTGAATGAAATCCAATACTTTGGCAATATCTTGTATAAAGTCATGGTTAGATAATTGTTCTATCTCCGCTACTAAGCAAGAATCCTGATCGAATTTATCCGCTATCATCCTTATTTACAAGTGTTCCATAATCCATTGAAAAAATTAACAAATCTGAATCTGTATCAACTATAGGGTTTACTTGAGATCGATACATAAATGAGCCGAAAAATCAAGTTATATAACTA
>Ga0187861_10003579_pt1 | contig 13634 bp, 10 predicted proteins | sample June2016WEW_10_1_3_FD_132986 | JGI IMG/M metagenome (GOLD analysis project Ga0187861, IMG submission 132986) | Peatland microbial communities from SPRUCE experiment site at the Marcell Experimental Forest, Minnesota, USA - June2016WEW_10_100 | ecosystem: Environmental > Terrestrial > Soil >...
AGGGTTGGGGAGTTGAAAGAGACGCACATCGCGGGTGATAGGAGCCTTGGCGCGGCCCAGCGGACGCCCACCCCGGCGGAGTGCCGCGATCTGGTGGAGAGGATCGCCGCCGGCAGCGACCTTCACCGGTCGGCGCGGCTGGTCGACTTTCTGCGGTATATCTGTCACCGGGCAATCGACGACGCGGTGTCCGAGATACGGGAACAGGAGATGGGCGCCGCCGTGTTCGGGCGCACGCCGGATTACGACACCGCCGGCGATCCGATTGTCCGCGTCCAGGCCTCCCAACTCCGCAGAAAGCTCCAGCACTATTTCGAGACTGAGGGTGCGGGAGAGGCCATCACTCTGGAGATCCCCAAGGGCGGTTATGTCCCGCTGTTCCGATATCGCACCGCTACACAGTCCACGGCAGGAGTTGGCCAGCCCGCCGGGCCCGCGGTTCCGAGCCGTTACCTGGCGCCCGTCCTGCTGGGCATTGCCGCCACGCTGGCGCTGGCTTGCGCATTGCTCGGCATACGGCTCTGGAAGCTGAGCGCGGATCAGGACTATGCCGGCAAGCCGGCCTTGCGGCTGCTGTGGTCGAACTTGATCCGGGCCAACCAGAAGACCAGCGTGGTGGTGGCCGATTCCTGCTTCGGATTTCTGCAAGACGCCCTGGGAATGCCCTTGGATCTCGAGACCTATCTGAAGCGCGATCCGCTGCAATGGCTGCAGGGGGCCAAGACGGACTCGCAACTGGCGGATGTGCTCAAGATGATGGCATTCCGGCAATACACGAGTATTGCCGACCTGGGGATTGCGCGCAGGATTCTGCTGCTCTCGCCTTCCCACCAGAGCCAGATTTCCATCGTTTTTGCGCGCGACTACAATGCCCGCGGGCCGGTCTCCGACAACGTAGTCCTGCTCGGCAGCCACCGCTCGAATCCTTGGGCGGAGCTATACGGCGGCTCATTGAACTTCCAGTTCGATTACGATGAGGCGTCGCGAAAGGCCATCGTCCGCAACCGGAATCCGCGCGCCTGGGAAAGCGCCGCCTACCTGATTGCGGGTGAAGGAGCGGGCATACGGGAAGGCTACGCGACGCTCACGTTCCTGCCTAACCAGGGACATACCGCTTCTGTCCTGATCGTGGCGGGGACCGATATGGAAGCCACGGAAGCGGTGGGCCAACTGGCCACCACCGAGGCCGAATTCCAGCCGGTGGCCGGGAAACTGGCGCCGGACGGACACCTGCCGTACTTCGAGGCCCTCTTCAAGACGCGGCGTTTCGGCGGCGCGCCACAGGAGTGCCGGCTGGTGGCCTGGCGGCGGTGGGGCACGCTCTAGCCTGCCCTCTAAACCATCAGTTTCCACTCGGCGACTTCGTATCGCCCGCTTCCCGACCGCTTCATCGACCCGGAATGGCGTTCCGAGTCCCACACGAGAGCCACTTCGGTGAGCGCAGGGTTCCAGCCGCCATCGTCTTCGTACAGGGTGGCGGGCGTGGGGTGGTCGCCGTAGACCTGAACGGTCAGCCGCCAGCTTGCCGGGTCGTCGGTGTGCAGAGTCGGTTCGGCGAGCGGCAGAATGGTCCCGGCCTTCACGAATACAGGGATCTGCTCCAGAGGCGGGTTCACCTGGATGCTCTGTTTGCCCGAGTAGCGCTTGCCGCTCCAGAAATCGAACCAGTCGCCAGCCGGCAGGTAGACGGCGCGCGCAGGTTCACCGGCAAATGCCGGCGCTACCATAAGGGATTCGCCCATCATGAACTGGTTGTCGACCGGCCAAGTCCGCGGATCGTCGGGATAGTCCATCACCACTCCGCGGAACGGCGGCAGCCCTTCCCGGTGGTACCGCACGAAGGCGGCGTGGAGATAGGGAATGAGCCGCATCCGCATTTCCATCACGGAGCGGCAGCGGGCTTCCACTTCCTCCCAGTTGGGGTCGAACCGGCCGGCGTTGTTGGCGTTGCGCTCCACCTGCTTCCAGGGCGGGCTTTTGATGTACCAGGCGTTGATCAGCGCCATGGGCGAGAGCGCCACGGACTGCAATCGCCGGACGAGATCCTCGGTGTTCTGCGCGTTGCGCAGCTCCGGCGTCCAGAGCAGACCGGAGAAGCCGGCGTTGGCAAGCCCGCGGATGAATTCCTTGTGATCGTAGAGGTCGCTGTAGAGAACGTAGGGGTATGGCGCCGCCAGGGCGCCCGAGGAGCGGACCAGGCCGTAGGTCCGCAGGTGGCGTTTCTCGAAGACGCTCTGGAGCGTGTCCTGGTAGCGCTGGCCGAACAGGCAGTGCATCTGTTCGCCATCGGCGCCGGAGGGGAAGCTCGAAATCTCGGGGAAAGACCAGTTGCCGGTGAAATCGGCGTTGTCGCATTCATCCAGCTTGTAGCCCGATACTCCCAGCGCGATGTGCTCCTTTTCGTGGAAATCGGCGAAGATCTGGCGCGCCTCGGGGCCAAGGAAATCGGGCACCAGGCCGCCCCACACCTCGTAGTCCCCGGAATATGGGAACAGCGGCTGGTAAAGAGGGGACGTGGGGTGCGTGAAGGCGTGCTCCCAGAGATTGAGGCGATAGTGCTTTTGGGTGAGTTGGCCGACGAGGGCGGCCGGCTGGGGAAACTTGCCGCTCCAGACGAACGTGCTCGAGTAGGCGCGCGTCTCCCAGCTCGCCTCGAGGCCGATCACGTCGCAAGGGATGCGGCGCTCGCGAAACTCGGAGGCGAGGTTGAGGACTTCCTCCTGGTTGTAATCGTTCTTCACGCGGTACCACATGCCCAGGCCCCAGCGGGGCGGCAGGGGGCCTCCGCCGGAGAAGAGGTTGTAACGCTGGACGGCCTGGCGCATGGTGGGACCGGCGAAGACGTATACATCCACGCCTTGGGCTTCGGGGACCTCGATCAGAACCTCCGTCCGCTCGCCGAAACTGGAACGCCGGTAGGCGGCGGGCAACATTTCCGTGGAGATGACGGAGGGTTCCGGCGGCGGCCCGGCGCCCCCGGACGGCTTCTTGCGCTTCTCGCCGCCGCAGTAGAAGGTGGCGTAGCGCGCGGTATCGACGAGCACGCCATAGCCGTTGGTGGTGACGTAGAACGGCGCCGGCGCATGGGAGTCGCCGGTGTCCATTCTAGGATCGGCATTTACCCGGAGCCTCTTCTTGCCGCCCCTTTGCACGAAGGACTGCAATTGGAGTCCGAGCCCATAGACACCCTCGTTGGGGGCGAGCGGGATGGAGACGAGGGTACCGCGGCGCGAGGTGCTGCCAGTGACAGCGGCCGGGCACGCCGGAACTGTTGGCAACTGGCGGAAGCCGGACTCCGCGGGCGCGTAGCGGCGCGTGCTGGTGGGCGTGATCTTCTCGGGAGCGCCGAAGGTGAACTTCCACACTCCGGGGTAGACCTGCTGCGGTGGAGCTGCGGTTTGGGCGGACGCCCCCCGTGCCTGAAGCAGGGCGCCCGCGCTGCCCGTGATACCGATGAAATGACGGCGGTTCATCGTCGCCTAGAATATCAGCTTGAGCGACAGTTGGATGGTGCGGAAGGTGTCGCTGCGGCTGTTGGTGAGCTGCACCAGGCCGAAGGTCGTGGACGTTACGCCGGTGTCGGGCGTGGCGCGGCCCACGCTGTTCGTGGAATTGTAGGCGTCGGCGCGAATCTGCACCTTGAACCTCTCGGCGATGCTCGTGACCTTGCTCATCGAAGCATCGAGCGTGGGGTATGAGTAGTTACGCAGGTTGGGGAAGAAGTTCGGTCTTACCGTGGGCGCATAAGTAGGCATCACCAGGAAGCTATAGGTGGTGCAACCGGCCGCGGTGGCGGCAGGCTCCGGCGTGATGGTGCCGTTGCTGTTCCACACTTCCGCGCAGGGGCTGAAGATTTGCCCTTTAGCGGCGCTCCAACTGTTGGCGGTCGCGCCTGGGAGCACTACGCTATTGTCGGCGCTGACCCTGGGATCCCTGAGAAGAAGCACGTTACCCGGCATCGAGACGGGTGAGCCGGACTGCCATTGGAAGATCCAGCCCAACTCCCAGCCTCCGACCACGCGGCTGACGAGGCGATTCGAGGTGTTCAACAACTTTTGTCCTTTCCCGAACGGGAGGGTGTAGACGCCGCCCAAAGTGAACCGGCGTGGGTAGTTGTAGGTATCGATGCCCCGCTGCATGACCAGGGTCTGCACATCGTTGAAGCCGGTTTGCGTGATCAGTTTCGAGAACGTCATGGTGGCAATCACATTGAGGCCGCCCTTCATTCTGGTCTCGTAAGTGATCTGAGCGGCGTTGTACCAGGACTTGACGTCGTTGCGGTTGCCCTGTGTGATGCCGCCGAACTCGGGGTAGGCCTGCAACAGTGTGGAACGGGTAATGGTAGTGGCGGTATACAGGGACGAGCCGAAAAACGGCGCCAAGCCCAGGAAGGGATTGGGCACCGTGGTGTTGCAGTAGGTCGGGTTGCCGCCTTCGTAATAGTCGCACTGCTGCCGGACCGACAGCGGTATGTTGTTGATGGACAGGCTGGATTCTACGTTGCTGCCGCGGGTACCAACATAAGAGGCTTCCAAGACCGACTGTAGCGGCAGATGAAGCTGGAAGCCGGTCGAGAACTGATCCATGCGGCCCAGAACGTAACCCCGATTGGGGTAAGTAAAGCCGCTGCCCAGGAACGTCTGGTCCCCCAGCGTCGCGCCTGGCGGCAGGTGCGTCCCATTGGGGAAGGGATTCTCGAAAAGCCCCGCAACTGCCGTCCGGTTGCTGTCGTTCGAGGTGGCCACGGTGTTGGTGAAGCTGAACCCATTGGTCTGTATCTGTCCGTTGCTGGGGTTCAGGTTGTACCGTCCCCAGCCTCCGCGGAACACCAGCCAGTTCTTGATCTTGTAAGCCACACCGATGCGGGGTTCGACCGCATGCAAATAGGTGTCGACCGCGCCGCGAGACTGGCCGTTGACGCCGGCGAACAGCAGGCCGCCATAAAGGGTGGGGGTGGTGGGGTACGTTTTCCGGTCGATCAACTTATCGACGGAGTTGACTACCGTCGGGGTGAACCCGGTATTGATTCGGTTAAACCGTTCGACGGCGGGAATCGCAAAGTCCCACCGCAGACCCAGGTTGAGCGTCAGCCGTGGACTTACTTTCCAGTCGTCCTGCACGTATGGAGCAAAGTAGCGCATCGACGAATACGGGTGGGCTCGGACCTCGGAACTGTCGGTGGTCAGATCCCCCAGCAGGAAACTGGCGATGCTGTTCCCGCTGTTGGCATCGCTTTGCAGGTAGTTGGATTGCGTGAAGACCGGGCTGGATCCCAGCAGGAATTGATTGCCATAGTCCAAAACGGCCAATTGCGTCAGCCGCATGTCCACGCCGGAGTGCAGTTTATGGCCGCCATGGACCCAGGTGAGGTTGGGGTGCATGGCAAACTCGTTGCTGATGCTGTAGCGCGGGTTCCAGCCCAATTGCTGGTATCCGGACGGCTGGTACTGACCGAAGTCATTGGGGTAGGGAATTTGGCTGGCGAGGACCTGCGGGAAGCCGAGGTTGGTGATGGGGAAATTCTCGTTGTCGTCGCCGCGTGAAGTCTGGATGAACCGGTTGTAAGAGAAGTTGGTGTTGAAGATCATGGTCCCGGAGAAGGTGTGGACCCAGTCGCCAACCACGGCGCGGTTGACGCGCGAAGTTTGCGACTCGGCCTCTCCGGGACCGTTCACCAAGCCGGTTTGCTTGTGCTCGTTCCGCCAACTCGACGCGAAACGGAAGAAGATGCGGTCCCGCGATCCGAAGTTCTGATCGAACTTCATGGCCAGGTTATAGAAATGATTGGTGGGGTCGTCTTTGCCGGCGGGCACGAACAAATCGCTGAAAGAGTACCCCGCGGTGGGGTTGGAGGTCATGGTGGGCTTGGGGTAGTAGCTCAGGATCTTCTTGGCAATTGGGTCGATTCTGTTGGAGGGAATCAGGTTGCCCGGAAACGGCTGCCGCACCCACGTGTTGGCGCTGTTGAACGCGCCCGTGGTGGGATCGTAGATGGTGATCTTCGATCCGTTTTGGGCCACCAGATTGCTGAAGTCGCCATTCAGCATCTCCGGTTGGGGCACCGAAAAATAGGTGGTACCGGCGACGTCGTCGTAGTAGTGTTCGTAGGCAACGAAGAAGAAGGTCTTGTTTCTCCCGTTGTAGATCTTCGGAATGTAGGCCGGTCCGCCCACCACGAAGCCGGGTTGCTGCACGGTGGAACCGCCTTTCTTAACGTTATTCTTGTTGTTCTGAAAGTTATTGGCCGCCCACCTGCCACTTTTGTCGTAGTAGTAGGCGCTGCCGTGCAGGTCGTTGGTGCCGCTCTTCAGGGTAAAGCTGACGATGCCGCTGCCCGAGTTGCCGTATTGTGCGTCATAGGCGGCGGTTTGAATCCGCACCTCCTGGAGCGCCTCCGGCTCCGGGACCACGGCAATGTAGTTGTTGCCGGCCAGCGCGGTGTTGGGCGCGCCGTCGAGAAGGAAAGACGACTGGCTCTTGAAGCCCCCATTTATGGACCACTGGTCGATGCTCGACTGGTCAAACACCCGATTGGAGCCAACGATGGAGATCACTCCCGGAACCAGCACGGAAAGCATCAGCGGGTTTCTGCTCGCCGGCGCCAGTTCCGTCACTTTGGCGTTGTCGAGAACGGTGCCCCGGTCCGATTTCTCGGTTTCCAAGAGCGGCGTTTCCTCGGTTACGGTGATCTGCTCGGTGATCTCGCCGGGCTGGAGGGTCAGGGTGATGCCAAAAGACTGGCCGGCGCGGAGAGTGATGTCGTCCCGCAGTGTTTTCTTGAAACCGGGCGCCTCAGCCGAAGCGGAGTAGGTCCCAGGCTGTAGAAAAGGAACGGTGAACTCGCCGTTGTCGAGCGTCTCACCTTTGTACACGACGCCGGTGGCGGTATTCGTGACCTCGATCTTGGCCTTGGGAACCGACGCTCCCGACGAGTCGAGGACGGTGCCGTTCAACGTTGCGCGGAAGTCCTGGGCGGAAAGTGTGGCGACAAACGCCAGCAGCAAGGAAAACTTCATTGAGTTGTGACCTCTGGACTATAACGTTCTGCCTTACGGAGAGACTGCGCAAGATAATTCTCCGATAATTATCGTTTCGAACAGGGGCTAAGCCTGTGAAAAAGAGAGCTCTTCAGGTTTTGGGAGCCGAAATCGCGCGGGGCCACCGTCCTCAAAGCTTCGGAGTGGAACTGCCGTCGGGGTTGGTGCTGGCGGCTGCGCTGGACGCTGGGTTCCCGGCCTGATAGAATCCTTCTGTATGCAAGGCAACCCGAAAGTTATCGCTTTATTGAACGAAGCCCTCAAAGAGGAGCTGACCGCCGTTAACCAGTACTTTCTCCATGCCGAGATGTGCGACAACTGGCAATATGACCGGCTGGGCGAGCATCTCAAGAAGACGTCCATCGAAGAAATGAAGCACGCCGAGGCGCTGATCGAGCGGATTCTCTTCCTGGACGCCACCCCCGACATGACGGAACCGATGCAGCTTACCATCGGACAGAACGTGCAGGCCCAGATGGAGAGCGATCTGAAGCTCGAGATCAACGCCGTGGCCATGTACAATCGCGCCATCCGGGTGTCTGGGGAAGAGGGTGACAACGCTTCCCGCGAGCTGTTCGAGCGCCTCCTGAAGATCGAGGAGGGCCATGTGGATTGGCTCGAAGCGCAGCTCCACCAGATCAAAGAGATCGGGTACGAGCGGTTCCTCAGCCAGCAAGTCAGGGACGGCAAGTAACCGGTTCCCCTGTGCCCGAGCTTCCCGAGGTCGAGACCGTCGTGCGCTCCATTGCGCCGCTGGTGGGGCGCCGTATCGTCTCCGCCGAATTCCGTTGCCGGCGCGTGTTGCGCGGCGCCGATCCGCGGGCCCTGGCGGCGCGCATCCGGGGGCGCCGAATCGCGGGCGTCCGGCGCTATGGGAAGTTCATCCTTTTATCGCTCGAGGGCGGCGGCTACCTGGTCGTTCACCTGGGCATGACCGGCCGCCTTCTGCTCGGTGGCCCGGCGGGCAAGCACACCCACGCCGTCCTCACGCTCGACCGCGGCGTGCTGCTGTACGACGACAGCCGCCAGTTCGGCTGCATCCAATTCAGCGAGGATTTTCCCGAGCGGGTTGCCAAACTCGGACCCGAGCCGCTGGAGGTCCCGTGCGAGGATTTCGCCGTTGCGCTCAAGCGCCGCAAGACGCGCATCAAGGCGCTGCTGTTGAACCAGAGCTTCCTCCGCGGATTGGGCAACATTTACGCGGACGAAGCCCTTTTCCGCGCCGGTATTCATCCGCTGGCCGTGGCTGCACGCCTGCGAAAAGACCGGGCGCGGCGGCTCCATGGGGCCATTATTGCGGTGCTGACGGAAGCCATCGCCGCCGGCGGCTCTTCCATCTCCGATTACGTGGATGCCCGGGGCCGCAAAGGCTCTTTCCAGTTCAGCCACCGCGTGTACCAGCGCACCGGCGAGCCCTGCGTGGCTTGCGGGACGCCCATCCGCCGCCTGCTGGTGGCGCAACGCTCGTCACACTTCTGCCCCAAGTGCCAGAAGCGTTAGATGGCCCACAATTGCTGAAACCTTCCCGCAAAGAGCCGCGTCCCAGAAGGTGCAAAGCGCTTGAGCGCCTTGACGAAGCGAGGTTTGTCTGCCATCAATAGAGATAGGCCCGGCTCGTAATCCCATTCCGCGGAAACTATAGGAGATTCTCGACGTGAAACGCATTTGCCGTTACCTTCCCCCGCTCTCGCTGCTGTTCCTTTCGATCCCCTTTGCTAGCGCACAGAGTTCAGTCGATTTCAACATCGGTTTCGGGGCCGCTCACGACAAAGCAGCCCCAGGCGGCATCGATTCCACTACGGGTTACACCTGCACGTTGGGAGCGGCCAATTGCCAGGCGACACCCGCCCTGAGCGGCTTCTTCATGGGCGTTGGAGGAGACGTGATGCTCACCAAGCGCTATGGCTTTGGAGGCGAAGCTAGCTTTCAACCCGCCAGGGCCGACTATGGCCCCCTGCAATACCGGGAGATACTCTACGATTTCAATGGCATCTTCGCGCCAGTGAATCAGAAGAAAGCCATGGTGCAAATTGAAGGCGGGGTTGGCGGCGCGAAGAGCAGCTTCTCCTATACGCAGACTTCCTGCGTCGGGACGGCCGTGTGCTCTAAGTACACCGAACCCGTGGGTGCTTCCAACCATTTCCAGGTCCACGCGGGAATTGGCGTCCAGATCTTCCTGACGGAGCACGTGTTCATTCGCCCGCAGTTCGACTTCCACTACGTGCCCGGTTTGACCGACCAATTTGGCAGCAACATGGTGCCCGCGGGCATGGTGTGGCTGGGCTACAGCATCGGCGACCGCTAAATATCGGCTGTTGCAGCTATTCCCGCGGCGCCGGCTCCCCCGCCAGGTCCTCGAGCGACGCCGGCGGGTTGTAATACAGAATGCGCTGGCAGCACTCGCATGCCAGGATCTCGTCGCCCTTCTTCAGGTCCTGGTAGAACTGAAGCCGCATCGCCAGGTTGCAGCCGGTACAGCGGCCATCCACTGCCTCCACCACGCCGATGCCCTTGCGCGCCTTGCGCGCCCGCTCGTATCGCTGGTAAGTGGCGGGCGTGATCGCCGAAACGATCCCGGCGCGCTCCTTGTGAAACTCGCGCGAGGACGCCTCGTCGGCCGCGGTGCGCTCGCGCGCCTCCCGCTTTTCCGTCTCCACCTGCGCCTTCTCGGTCTTCAGCGCCGCTTCCGCCGCCTTCACGTTCTTCTCCAGCGGCTCGGATTCGCCCATCATTTCCAGGATGCGGTCCTCGAACTTGCGGATCTCCTTCTGGCAGAACTCGATCTCGTTCTGAAAGGCCCGGTACACTTCGTTGGTCTTGGCCTCGAGCATCTGGTCCTTGAGCTTGGAGATCTTCTGCTCCTGCACCTGGATCTCGCCTTCGCACCTTTTCCGCTCTTTCTGGTTGGCGGCCAGCGCCGCGCGGTCGGCTTCCAGCTTGCGCTCGTGCGAGAGCAGCTTTTTCTCGATTTCGGCGACGTGTTTGGGCAGAGAGGCGATCTCGCGCGCGAGACCCGCAAGACGGTTATCGATTTCCTGTAGACGAATCACCAACTTCAGGTCGGAGAGCATTCCTTATCGAAGTGTAACATGCGCTCCCCCGCGCTATTCCACGCGCCGGACTTCCACTTGGCGGTAGATTTCCCGGGCCTGCGCCAGGCTGGCGAAGCTCATGCCCGGCAGGCGGGCCGAGGCGGTTCCCGCGGCCACGCCCCAGCGCAGCGCTTCCGCCACACTGGTTCTCCGCTCCCTGGCCCAGGCGTAGGCAGCCATCAGCGCGTCCCCCGCGCCGATCGGGCACACCGCGTCGATACGCGGCGGCAGCGCCTCCATCAGGCCGTCCGCAAACGCGCCCACGGCGCCCCGGCTGCCCAGCGTGAGCACCACCGAGTCCGCTCCCAACTGGCGAATCCGTTCGGCGGCCTCCAGATAGTGCGTGCGCGTGAGCAGCGTCTGGCCCAACAGGCGCCCGGCCTCCTGCTGGTTCGGCGACACCACCGTGGGGCGGGCGGCAATGCCCTCGCGCAGCGCGTCGCCATCGGCGTGCAGCAGCGTTTTCACCTTCTTGTGGCGCGCCATCGAGATCAGCTTTCCGTAAAACGCCGGTGGCACTCCCGGCGGAATGCTGCCGCAAATCATCAGCCACGACGCGTGGTCCAGCGTGTCGCGCACCACCCGCTCCACGCGCGCCACCTCCGCCTTCGCGAGCTGTGGGCCGGGTTCGTTGAGGTTCACCGTCAGCCCGTGCTTGTCGGTGATGGTGAGATTCGTCCGGATCTCGTTTTGAACCGGCACTACCGCGATCCGGTACCCGCATTTCCCCAGAAGCCCCTCCAGCCGTTTTCCCGAATCGCCGCCGGAGATGAGCACGGCCAGAGTCTCGCCGCCGAAGGAGTGAATCACCGAGGAGACGTTGATCCCGCGGCCCCCCGCCGACTCGCGGCTGGAATTGATGTAGGCGCGATCCTCGAATGCCAGGCGGTCGATACTGACGATCCGGTCGATGGCCGGATTGATGGTGAGTGTTACGATCAAGCCACTATTCTACCGTGGCTGTGGCGCAGACTCCCAGTCTGCCGTCTCCGCACTCTTACGGAAATGGTCGTAACCCAGCGGCACCAGCGGCGCGCCCGCCAACTCGACGGCGCCGGGACGCCCTGGGCGCATGGCGCCGATGCGCGTGAGCGGCACGCCCTCGAAATCGCGCGGCACGCGAGCCCGCGCCGGCGCGGTGAACAGCAGTTCGTAGTCCTCGCCGCCGTGGAGCGCCTGTTCCCAAGTCGCGCCGGGAAACCGCGGGGGCGGTTGGATCTCCGCGCTCAGTCCGGAAGCCAGGCACAGCCGATGCAGGTCCAGCGACAGTCCGTCGCTCAAGTCCATGGCGGCGGTGGCCCGCAAGCGCGCGCGCAGAAACCGTCCCAGCGCCAGACGGGGCTGGGGCCGCAGATGCCGCCGCCACGCCCTTCCGCTGCCCTGGGATAGTCCCAGCGCCGATGCCCCCAGCGCGCCCGAAACGTAGATGGCATCGCCCGCGCGCGCGCCGTCGCGCCGCAGCGCCCTACCGCGCGGCACGGCTCCGCACACCACAATGTCGCACATCACCTTCTCCGCGCGCGCCAGGTCGCCGCCCATCAAAGGCGTCCGGGTGCGCGTGGCCAGCCGGAGCAGCCCGTCATAGAAGGCGTCCAGCCAGCGCGTCTCCACCCATGGCGCCAGCGCCAGCGAGAGCAGACAGAACCGCGGCTCGCCGCCCATGGCCGCGATGTCGCTCAATCCGCGAGCCAGCGCCTTCCAACCCACATCCCCGGCGCCGTGCGTTTCACGGCGGAAATGCACGCCCTCGATGAGCATATCGGTGGTGAACAGCAAGTCCTCGGGAGCGCCGCGGGGGCGGAAAATCGCGCAGTCGTCGCCGATTCCCAACACCAGCCCGCCGGCCCGCGGCAACCCCACCCGCCGCCCGATGCGCTCGATCGTCTCCAGTTCGCTGGCCGCCGCTCTCTTGTGCTTGACCATATCGGTGCTATCTGAGAGAATACCGTACGCAGTTGTAAAAGGTTGTTTGGGCGCGCCTCGAAAGTTCCTAGCAAGCCTCGAAAGTCCGCTTTCCTTGTGGGAGATCCAAGAGCACGACGAACAAAGAACCGGGAGAACGTGTAGTGAAGGAAAAAGGTGTTGTGAAGTGGTTTAATGCCGCCAAGGGCTATGGATTCATCCAAAGAGCGAGCGGCGACGATGTGTTCGTTCACTTTTCCGCCATCCAGGCGAACGGTTACCGCACCCTGGAGGAAGGCTCGGAGGTGGAGTTCGAGGTCAAGCAAGGGCCCAAGGGATTGCAGGCCGAGAACGTCTTGAAAGTCTGACGTAGCGCCGGCGCTTCCGCGGCGTTGCGTCTACTGGATGACCTCCCGGCCCACCGCGAGATTCAACTGGGCGGCGGAGCGCCCGATTCGGATCTTGTTCGCCGGTGCTTTTTCCTGAACGGCGGTGAGTCGAAACTCTCGCAGTGTATAATAGTTTACAAAATGCCATTCCGGGCCCCGGGCATCGCCAGAGTTTCGCTCGTCGTGCTGTTCCTGTGCGTAATGGTTTGCGCGCAGACGGCGTCTCTCGCCTCTGAATACTGGCATCACCATTCGTCCCAGCATTGCTGCCTGCTGTGCCATGCGGGGCCGATGCCTCTGCTGCAATCCACGGCGTCGGCGGCGGCGTTCGCGCCCGTCCTTCCGCTGGCCTGGCTGGAGCGGTTTTTCGGCCTTGACACGCCGCGCGAGGTGCTTCGGCCCGCCGGCGATTCGCGCGCGCCTCCCGCTTAGTTCCTCGTCCGTCGGCGGCCCGGCTCCGGTGCGGTAAACCGGTGCTTGTCCATGTATGGGTCATAAAGGGGAACTTTGAGGAATCGAGGCATTATGCGTATATTCATGCTCGCGCCCGCCGTGGCGGCCCTATTTGCCGCCCAGCTTCCGGCGCAGGACATCACCGAATTGCTCAACCGTATGAAGGCCATGGAAGACCGCATCAAGGCGCTGGAGGCCGAAGTCCAGACGCTCAAGGCTCAGCCACCGGGGACGGTTGCCGCCGCGGCTCCAGTGGCGGCGCCCGCGCTGCCCGCGATCCCCGTTGAAGCCGCCGCGCAGGGACCCCCGCCCGGTGCGCCGCTGACTTTGGGCGGCGCCGGCCCCGCGGCCGCCAAGGTCTTGAATCCGGACATCAGCGTGATCGGCGATTTCCTGGGGGCCGCGGGCAACGGCGCCAACCGGGGGACCTCGTCGTTACAAATGCACGAGAGCGAAGTCGGCTTCCAGGAGGTCATCGACCCTTATGCGCGCGCCGACTTCTTCATCAGCTTCGGCGAGCACGGCGTGGATCTCGAAGAGGGGTATCTGACCTTCACCGCGCTTCCCGCCGGCTTGCAGTTAAAAGTGGGTAAGATGCGCGCCGCATTCGGCAGGGTGAATCCGCTGCACAACCACGTGCTGCCCTGGACCGACCGCCCGCTGGTGAGTCAGAATCTGGTGAACGGCGAGGACGGAATCGACGACGCCGGCCTCTCGCTCAGCCGCATTCTGCCGGCCCCCAAAGGCATTTTCCTCGAAGG
>Ga0187861_10003584_pt1 | contig 13626 bp, 18 predicted proteins | sample June2016WEW_10_1_3_FD_132986 | JGI IMG/M metagenome (GOLD analysis project Ga0187861, IMG submission 132986) | Peatland microbial communities from SPRUCE experiment site at the Marcell Experimental Forest, Minnesota, USA - June2016WEW_10_100 | ecosystem: Environmental > Terrestrial > Soil >...
AAGGTTGATGAGAAGCGGATTTACGCCACGGGGCACTCAAACGGCGGCGGCTTCACCTACTTGCTTTGGGGCCAGCGCGGGGAGGTGTTCGCTGCGGTCGCCCCTTGCGCTGCTGCGGCCTTCATTGGAGACCCTCCAGACGATTTGCCAGCCGCTTTGGCCAAGCGGATTGAAGCGGCCAGAAAGTCCATGAAAGACATCAAGCCCAAGCCCGTGCTACACATGGCGGGCGAAACCGATCCGCTGGTGCGCTTCGATTGGCAGAAGAGGACCATGGACGGGTTGCGGAAGCTCAACGGCTGCGGCGAGGGCACGCCCTGGGGCGATCATTGCACCTTGTACCCGTCCAAGACTGGCACGCCGGTCGTGACGTGCATCCACCCTGGCGGGCATCAATTTCCAGCCGAGGTGCCTCCAGTGATCGTGAAGTTTTTCAAAGAGAATGCGAAGCCTTGACCGGGCCTGCGCTACGGCAAGAAGAGCGGGAGAGCGGCGGGGATCTGTCTGTTATGGCCCCAGTATGCACTGGCGCAAGAATACGGGGAGCAGGGTCGAATGCGGAAGCTCCGCGTGTTATACTTCATGGAGGGTGCGTAACATGGCCTTCGCCAAGCGCAGGGTTGTGAAGATGATGCTTACCGTTCTGCTGGTGGTCGTCGTTCTGGTTGCAGTCCTGTACTGGAGAACCTCGCGGGCCGCTTATGAAACCGCGAGGTACACGGTTGTCAGGGCGGAGGGGGACTTCGAGATCCGCGATTACGCGGCCCTCGTCCTGGCTGACACGCCAATGACCAGCGACAACGCCAGCCGGAACGGCAGTTTTATGAGGTTGTTCCGCTTCATCACCGGAGCCAACGGCGCACAGAAGAAACTCGCCATGACTACGCCCGTGCTGGTCGATCCTGGACCATCCAATTCTCGTATGGCCTTCGTGATGCCCGCGAATCTCGCCTTGCTGGACATTCCCAAGCCAACCGATAAGGACGTTGGCCTGCGGGAAGTCGAAGCTTGCCGCTACGCTGTTTTGAGGTTCTCAGGGTCCATCTCCGAGAAGAGCCAAGACGACGCCCATGCCCGGCTGCTGACGCAAATGAAGATGCGTGGACTGGAGGCTTTGAGCGGCCCGCAGTTCGCGTATTACGACCCGCCCTGGACACCGCCATTCTTGCGGCGCAATGAGGTGCTTGTCCGAATCTCGGCCAATGCGAAGGAGTAAGTCAAGCACGGATCAAACGGCATCTGGCTGATAGCCGGAAATTTGCGCGGGGAGGAAAAAACTTGGTGGGGGCAGGGGTAGGGGCCGGGGTAAGGGCCGGAGTCAACATCCGGTTCCATCCGGCTGGCAAAAGCAATCTGCCGAGGAATCCCTTGATCCGCAGAGCCGGGGCTTCTACTTGTCCAGCAGCAGGCGCATTCCCCGTGGCGAAGGGCTGAGCGGCGCTCCAGCCGCCAAAACCCACGCAGTTCCCCGCCCGCACCCAAAAGTTGAACGAGTGGTTGTCGGCCAAATCTCTATCCAGGGTGAAGGGGGCGCTTGGGACATTCGTGTTACGATACGCTTGCGACGTGCCACTGCTCAAGTCGTCAATCCAGCAATCGTAGAACGTGGCCGCGCTGACGCTGCTCCACTGGCAGAGCGGCCGTACCGGATTGCCTGACCCTGCGGGCAAGGAGATCACGGGCACGCCCGTGGGCGGCGACACTGGCGCACTGCCCGTGGCGAATACTTGCGCGGCGCTCCAGGGGCCGTAACCCGCGTTGTTCCCGGCGCGGACCCAGACGCGAAAAGTAGTGTTGTCAGGCCACGACGGGTCTGGTGTGAACGATGTGCCCGGCAATTGGGTCTGGCGGATGAACTGCGAAGTGCCGACAGTGGCGTCGTCCAGCCAGATATCCGTCCAGGCCCCATCCGGCGGATTCACCCACACTATGGCAACAGCCGTGGTGTTGCCCGAGCCTGACGGCCCGGTCAGGGCTGGCGCTTGGGTTGGCGCCGCCCCAAACGCGGCTGTAGCGGTCAAGCCCAACAAGCAGACGAAGAAGCAGGCGCCGACAGCACAGCGAGTCATTCTCTGGATCAGGGCACCCCCCGGCAACACGCCCCACAAGAACCAGTTTCCCGTAACTGCCTTAATGTTTAATAGACTGTTTTCACGAATGTCAACAAGAAACCTGGATAATCGTTTTGAAGCTGCACAGTGGTGCCCATCTGCCTCCTGAAACACACGTTGGATACCCACATGGCCAGCGGGCGAGCCACTCACCCCATCCTGCCACAGCACTTCTTGAACTTCCTGCCACTACCGCAGGGGCAGGGCTCGTTCGGCCCGGGTTGGCGTACTGCGGGATCGTGCTTGAGCGGCAACGGGGACGGTGGCGGCCGTGTTGCAGGCGCACCTGGCGGCGCCGAGCCAGTGCTGGTCGTGCCAAGCCTGGCGTTCTCCCGTTGCTTGCGCTCGTCCACAATTGCGGCGACCCGGCTGTCAACGATGGCTACATCCACGGGATCGCTGACCAGGCTGCGTGCAGCCCTCAGCAACTCCAACGCCTTGTCGCCATCGCCGAGCGCGTGGTGGACCTCCGCGGCGGCACAGTGCTCCGGGAACCCATCGGGGAACGCATCAAGGCCGGCTTGGGCACGACGCAGCGCAAGCTCACGGTGTCCTGCATAGGCCAATGCCGTGGTAATCTCATTCTGGATGGACGTGAACACAGGAAGGTGCCAGGATCTCGCCCACTCTAATCGCGTCCTCTGGCTTGTCTTTGGCCAGTTGGTACACCGCGTCCGTGATGCAGGCGCTCAGGTCGAGTGCCGCCGTCTGTTCCACCTCCTCGAACCGTTGGGTCCGGTCGCCGGCGGGGAACTGCAACAGATAGTCCACGAGATGCAGCAGGGCGTTGACCTTGGCGTCGGGGTGTTTGGCTACCGGATGCCGTTTGCGCTTCCGGCCCTTTCCCAGGGCATCGGTGAAGTAGTTGGAGATGGTGTCGGGACAGGCCAATTCCGGCGTCAGCCGCTCCCACAGTTCCTCGGACGCGATGAGCGCGAAGTCGCCCCAGAAGCGCAGGTCCAGGTTGTGGTCGTCGGCGTGCTGCTGCATTCGGTCCCGCCACTGCTCGTAGAGCACCGCCGGCTGGCCAGCCGCTTTTGCCTGCGCCGGAAACTGGCCCAGGGACGTGGCCACGCCCCACTCGCGCAGCTTGGCGAAGAGGGCCTCGGTCGTCCAGTCGCCCAAGCCGTCCCAGCGGAAACCGAAGCCCAGCCTGCGTTGGCGCTCGATGGCCTTGGCGAGTTCCTTGTCGTCCATGGTGCTCTTGTCCTCCGCGGGCTCCGGCACAACGGCCAGGCTCAAGACGATGCCGGGCGGGTATAGCACGCGGTTCGTGCCGCGCCAGCGACCTCGGCCGCGCCCATCCGCCGCCACAGCACGGTGGGGACAGTCCTTGCGTCGGCCGTGGCCCCCCCTGTGCCGGAAGACGGCATAATGGGCGGCCAGTCGTTGCCGCCCTAAACCGGGGTGTCGGCCCGCACGAACGGCTGCCGCCGGCACAAGGTTGCTGCCGGGCCTGGTTTTCAGGCAGCCCGGTCACCGGTTCGCGTATTCCACGGCCCTCTTCCAGCAGTGGGCAATCCGCGCACGGATGATGGTCAGCGCCCGCTTCATCTCCCGGAGGCGCTCGCGGGTGCCGGCCTTCTCCGGGCCATCCGGCATCGCCTTGAACTCCTCGAACGCCTTGCCGCATTCAACAAGCCGCTCATGCAGGCAGACCGCGAATTCCTGCATTGCGCGGCAGGTCTTGATGGCGGCAACGCACTCGGAGATCAGCGTTCGGGACGTGGTGCCCTCGAACCGCCGGACGCACTCGCTGAGCAACGTTGGCCGGTTGGTCGGCTGCACGGTATCTGGCTGCACTTGCTCTCCGAGCAACGCCGCGACCACCCGCAACACGCTTCGCAGCTCAAGGTCCAGGTCAGAGATAATCTCATACGTCGCGTTGCGCGCGCTGAGCAGGTCCAGCCGGCGGCGGACCTCCCTGATGTCAGGCACGATCGTCACGTAGTGGGAGAATTCATCGAATCTGCGGCCGAATAGCTCGCAGGTCCCCGCTATGGCCCGGAACACCGTCCGGGCGGAGTAGGTCTTGGGCTGGTCGTTCGGGCTTGCACTTTGCATGTTCTCAACTCCTTGTCCTATGACCCGTCCACCACAGGGCACCTTGACCGCTGGCGGCACGCTGCAATTGGTGCCCGGCGGAGGCTGGCCAGTCGCCGCTGGCTGCGGAACAGGCCCGACGGCTCCAGGGCACAGAGGCAGCCTGGCAATTCACGAACCCTGGCATGTATCTGGCTGTCGTCACAGTCACAGGCCCGCAGGGAACCAGCACGACGGAGATCGCGCTGCCCATCAGCGCGGGCGAGTGCGGTGAGGCCCCGGGGACAACGCCGCCCACCTACATGGGCATCAGTGCCGCGTCAGTGAAAGGCAAGTTCTTCTTCAGCCCCGTCAAGATGGACGCCGTGACGTTCAAAGGCACGATTGAACTTCCGGCCGGTCTGGATCTGTCGAAGGCCCAGACGCTCTTTGTGTCTCTCGGCAACGTGCTCGACACCGCGAACCTGAACACCAAAGGCCAAGCCAGTGCCGGCCAGAAGAACCGGCTCAAGAAGGTGGCGGTGAAGTATCCCAAGCTGAAGAAGCCCGCAACCCTCACGAACGCAGGGCAGAAGGCCACGGTGTCGTTCACGCTCAGCGCCATTCGACTGGACACCCTCGGGTTCGGTGCGGAAGGAGTCTCCAGCCCGGCTACAACCTTGTTCCCAATCGTGCAAGCGGCCCTGGTCCTCGGCGGGACGGCCTACCGAGCGGACATACCATCGAGTTGGAAGCTCTCCAAGAAGGGAGACAGCGGGCAGTTGACGGGGAAGAATTAGTGGTATAACCATGCTGCGCGGGCAAGGGGTAGCTCCCCGGCCGGCACTTCGCGCCGGCCAGCCCGTGCGCCAAACCATTGCGAAGAAAAATGCTCATGCGAAGGAGCACAACGTGGAAGAACCACTTGTTGCACAGTCCTTTATTGAAACATTCTCGCAATATCTCGCGACCGCAGATTTTGAGATGCCAGTCAAGCGGGCTAAGAAGATCCTAGAGGTTACGGCCCTGGTGAAAAAAAAACCAAGGGCAGTCCTAGAGGCCCTCTTGATTTGTCTCGATGAGGTTTTTAGCATCCGCGATTATCACCCTTCGTCCGACCCGCGCGAAACTGAGATCAAATTTCGAGAGTATTCAAACGCACTTACGACGGCGCGGGCCATCTGTGAGGTTGTCCCGGAACTATTACCCCCTTTAATGCCCGTTGGCACCCTTTTGCCAGCTTTGGGAACCCTGCAAGCTCTCTTTTGGGATGCTGATGCGCTTAGAACGATTGCTGTGGCACGGAACGAAGTTCGCGAATTTCTGTCTGGAAAACCGCCAAAAGGCTCCCATGCCAAATTCAGATTGAGCGACATCTTTCGAGATCGAAGCGCAACCCGTGGGCTTGAGGAAACAGCCAATGCGTTGCAGGAGCATGGTGTCACCAAGTCAACTGCCTATCGCTGGCTCGCCGACTGCCGGGACGATGGAGACGAAAATGTCGTATCCAAGGATAAATTCAAGAAGCATCCCCTCGCCCAAAAACACCTGATTTGCTGAGTCCCATTTTGCGAATGGGAACCATTTGCCTATGAGTCCCATAGGGACCTTTGGGAATCCGTGGGACTCGCAAAGGGGTCTTCTTATTGGGATCTACAATGCCCTTGTCACGCGCGGCTGAACAGCGTGGTTCAGGCACGCGGCCCCCGAGCAAGGGGAGAGCAAAGGGCAAGGGATGTGGGCACCTTCTTCAAATACTCAGTTCAAAGCCGGCGCGGTCGCGCTGGCCCTGGCCCTTGCCCGTGGCGCGGTGGCTTGCTCCTGCCACGCCACAACTTTGAGGCAAGGGAGCGGCAAGGGCCGCCCCTTTTTTGGCCGAGCGTGGTTAGGAGAACTTACGATGCAACCAAGAGAGACAAGCGGACCACTCAGCACGGGCCAACTTGCAGCCCTGCTTGGTGTGCCGCCGTACCGCGTCAGCAACCTACTCTTTCAGAAAAAAGTGGAACCGCCGCAGATCATGGGTCGGTCAGCGTTCTATCGGGAGGACGCACGGAAGGCAGCCCGGTTAATTGGCGTGGTGGACCCGGCGCGATTGAATGCGGTTGAGCTACTCCAAGGACAGCCCGATCAGGCCGCCGGCGCCGCGGAGAAAGGCGGCGCGAAAGGACATGATGGTGCGGAATAGCTGGGCGGCGGACTAGGTCCAGGGCAGGCTTGACACCTTCCCGGTGGGGTGCGATCCCCCAGCCGTCCAGCATGGAAAAAGAAGCCCCTCTCAAACGAGAGGGGCCAGAAGAACAGAACAGGCTTGACACCGATGACAAGGATACCCGTTTGCCTTTTTGAAATCAAGGCGGATTTGGGTTTTGGCATCACCGGGGAGCGCAAGAACGCTCAGGGCCGCGCCGGGGGCAGCCCACCGGAGATGACCAACACCAGCGCGCCCGCCGCGCCAGTGACCGCGACAGAAGGGAGCGCCGCCATGGACCCGCAGAACGCCAGCATGGACTTTCGCGCTGCGTTCGTGGCTGATTTGAAACGCTACGGCGAAGGAACCGCGAGCGCCACGCGACTACGGCACCACATTCCCGGTAGCAACGCAATCGGCGCAACGGTTCTTGCGTTGTGGAAGGCCGGGACGATTACCCCCGCGGGCACTGGCGCCGCCCAAGGCACGCTTTCGCACCGACGGCTGACACGCAAGTGGAAGCTCGTGCCAGAAGGGGGCCGAGGATGAAGCGCCGCCGCCCCTGGACTTTGGCCCGCCTGTGGCGAAAGAAACGCGCCGCCGTGTGTGTGTGGCAGGCCCTGGAAGCCCTGTCCGGTGGTAGGGCCGTTGTCACCCCGACACGTGAAGCAATCGGAAAAGCCGCTGGTATCACGCGGGATCCGACTATCTCCGCTGCCTTGACGACGCTGGAAGAAGCCGCCTGGATTGACCGCGTACACGTGCCGGTGAAAGTGGGGAACGTCCAGACTGCAACCCTTTTGAGAATCACGCTTCACCGTAGAGAACGAAAAACGTTCCTTACGGCGCACAACCCCGTAGAGAACGGAAAACGTTCCAAGGGTAGAGAACGGAAAGCGTTCCAAGACTCTCTAAAGAGAGAGCGGTTGCCGGTTTCGCCCGCCGGCGAACCTTCACCGCCCGAAGAACCGAATCCAGAAGACCTGGCACCCCTTGACCCCAAGACGGGAATCCCGCTGGTGATCCTGGAAATGCAGAAGCGGCTGCAGAAGGGGGCCGTGGTATGAACGGCGAAGCCCTTGCCCGCTTGAAGGCCGATGAAGGCGCATTGCTTCAATCCTTGCGCGACGTTGGCGCCAAGGTGAATGGCGACAAGGGCCACTGCCATTGCCCTTGGCACGGCGAAGACAAAACTGGCAGTCTTTCGGTTTCAGAGGAACGCGGGGTCTTCCTGTGGAAGTGCCATGTCTGTGAAGCCGGGGGAACGATTGTTGACGTTGTGGCCCGCGCCGAAAAGCTGGACGACAAGGCCGCCGTCAAGCGCGCCCTGGAATTGTACGGCAACGGGGCTGGCGACACGCGAAGAAGGGCAGCGAAGCCCGCGCAAGCCGCCAAGCCGCCGCTGATCTTCAAGGACCTGAACGAAGCCGCCGCCGCTTTCGAGCGCATGACGAAAGGCCGCTGCACACGCCGCGACGCTTACAACGGGCTGGACGGCTTGCCGGTTATGGTTGTCTTCCGGCTGGACTTGGACAGCGAAGGCGAGAAGACCTTCAAGCCCGTACACCGCAACGGGACGGGCTGGCAACTTGGCGACCCGCCCGGCAAGTTGCCACTGTTTCACCTGGACAAGCTGGCCTTGGATTCCGCCGCGCCCGTGGCCGTTGTGGAAGGCGAGAAGAAGGCCGAGGCACTGGACGCCCTTGGCATTCTAGCCACAACAAGCGCGCACGGCGCCAAGAGCGCAGGCAAGACAGACTGGACGCCGCTGGCAGGCCGCGCCGTGGTGATATGGCCCGACCGTGACCCGCCAGGCCGCGACTACGCCCGCTACGTGCAAGGGGTCCTTGCGGATCTGCAACCGCCCGCCGTTGTGCGCACCGTTGACCCGGTGAAGGCATGGCCCGGCTTGCCCGAAGGTGGGGACGTTGCGGATGTCGTAACCGAACTGGACGCGGAAGGGAAGGACGACGCCGCGAAGCGCGCAACGGTTCAAGCGATCCTGGACGCCGCCCAGGAACCGCCGCCCGTGTGGGCTGGCGGGGTTGACCTGTGGCAGCAAGTGGCCGCTGTCCGGTTGAAAGACCTTTCGACTTTCGCGCCCGCGACGTTCTACAAGACCGGATACACGGAACTTGACCGCGCCCTTGGCGGGGGCTTTGCGGCCGGCGAAGCAACTTCCCTCTTTGCTCCAAGCGCAATGGGGAAATCGGTCTTCGCGGTGAACCTGTGGCTTGCCCAGGCCCGGCATGAAACGCCCGCCGGGTTCTTGTCTCTGGAAATGCCGGAGGATTCTATCTGGAAGCTGGCAGTTGGAATCGAAGCCGCAATTCCGCGCCTGCACATACGACACCAAACCATGACGACGCCCGAAGGCGCCAAGTTTGCCGAAACGCTGGCGCAACTATCGGGCTGGCCGCTGTACGTTCTCGACCGCCGCCGCTTCCCGGTTGACCCGCAACACCACGAAGCACCCACCACGCAGGCCGTGGAAGCCGTGATCCGTGACGGTGTGCGGCATTGCGGCTGGAAGGTTGTCTTCCTGGACTATCTCGCCAAGGTAGGACCGTTTGACTGTGACGACCTTGTGAGAATCCCGCGCCTTACGAACTGGGTTTTCGACACCGCACAACGGACGGGAGCGCATATCGTGCCGCTGGCGCAAGCCAACAAGGCCGCCTTTGGACGCCAGAACGGAGAAACCGGAGAGCGTGGAATTGCCCTGCAAGACGCCAAGGGCAGTATCGAAGTTGTGGCCGATATGGACAACGTTGTTGGTTTGATCCGTGACGACTGGAATACTGGCAAGCCCAAAGACCCCGTGCAAATGAAGGCCGTTGTCCTGAAGGCCCGGCAAGGACCCGGCGGAAGCGTGCGGCTGGTTTTCAGCAAGAGCACAGGCCGCATTTTGGAGGAAGCACAGAATGAGTGAGGCAGCAAGTAGCACCGCCACCGCGCCCGCCGTCTACCGCGTCCAACGCTGGCAACGCCGCGGCTGGCGCAACGTAAGCGCGCCACTGCCACGCCGTGAAGCCGAGGCCCAGGCCACGGAGTTGAAGCGCCGCCCCGAAGTTTCCGCCTTTCGCGTCAGGGTTGCGAAGGTTGACCAAGGAGAAGCGAAGCCATGAAGCAAAGGAACGAAGCCGCCGCGCCCGCCCAGGCCCTCGGGATCCCGCCCGCGCCGGCGCCTGCAACCGTGACGCGCTACTTGATTCTTATGCGTGGCAGTAAGGCCGTGGAAATCCTTGGCGGTGTCTACCGTGACGAGGCCACCGCGGCAGTTGCGGCCGAGTACTGGCAGCGCACAAGCCCCAACAACGAGAAAGCCGAAGTTGTAGCCGTTCAAGTCCCGACCGCAGGCCGGCCAATTCCAACCGCAAGAGACCTTTTCAGCACAGGAGAGAAAAGCCATGATTGAACAGAGCACCGCGTCAGCAGCACCTGCAGCACCCCAGGACCCCGCCGCCGCAACCCATGGCCCGCCAGAAGGCCAGGCCGCGCCCGTCACGATCCAGGCCGCGCCAAGCGCGCCAGCACAGCAGGAAGCACCGCAAGCCGAGCAACCGCCCGCGGAACCCCAGGCCGCGCCGGAACTGCCCGGTGTCTTCGCCACAATCGGCGCACTGCCACCGGGGGCCATGATTACAGAACCGGGACTGGCCAAGCTCTTGGGCAAGTGTACCGCCAGCATCAAAGCCGCCGTCAAGCGGGGCGAATTGCCTTGGCCGATCCGGGTTATGGGCAAGAACACTTGGACGGCAGGCAGCATAGTCAGGCACCTGGAAGCGCGGCTGGAAAAAGAAAATCGCAAATTCCAGAAACTTTGCTCTTGACATTTAGGATAACTTGAAGTATAATGAGGGGGTGAAGATGAAAAAGCGCAAAGTGAAAATGGGCAGGCCGAGCTTGGGGCGCAACGCCAAGACGGTTGCCGTCATTGTGAAGATTTCCGCAAACGAGCGGGCCGCATGGCTGAAGCTGGCCAAGGTTGCCGGCTTGCCTCTTGGCCCGTGGCTGTTGAAGCCGCGCCGGGACGAACTGGAAGGGGGAAAGTAGCATGGCTGGTGCATGTAGAAAGACGTTACCTTCAGGCTTGCGCCGTGGCTGGTATACCGACTGGACAGGCAAGCAATGCTTCTTTACTCATCGGGGGAACTGGAAAGAAGTCAACAGCATGGCCCAGGCGAAGGAAGCCGAGCACAACAAGTGCCGAGTAGGAGTCTTGCCGCCGCCCAAGGCCAGCGATACGCCGCGCCTGTTCTCTGAAGTCCTTGGCGAGTACATGGAGTGGGGCCGCGCCACAGGGGGGCATGGTGGACACCCTTGGGGCGAAGGCCACGCCCGCGTCAAGGAACAACGCCTGTCTTTCTGGCAAAAGCAGCTTGGGCTTCAGATGATAGCCGACCTGGAAGGCTGCCTGCCCCGCGTCGAGAAGGCGCTGAGGGAGCTTGTCGTCACGCCTAGTACACCCGCGCAAGCGCCGCGCAAGCCCGCGCCCAAGACGCTGCAAGGGTACGCTGAAGCCTTGCGCGCCTTCATCCTGTGGTGCAAGCAACGCGGTTATCTCGACACCGACCCGCTGGCAGGCATGGCCGGCTTCAACACGGACCCGCAGACGCAGCGCCGCTGTGTCACCGCGGAAGAGATCACCGCGCTACTGGCCAAGTGTGCCGAGCACCGCCGGCTGGTGTACGAAGTGGCCTTTGCAAGCGGGCTTCGTGCCGGCGAGTTGCGCGCCTTGACCGTGAAGCACCTGGACACCGCCCACGGGGGCTTGAACCTGGAAGCCGCCTGGACGAAGGGCCGCAAGGCCACGTTTCAACCGCTGGCTTCGTGGCTGGTGGAAAGGCTGGACACTTTCGCCAAGACCGGGACTGCCGCCGCCCTGTATCGTCAATTCCTGGAACACTACCACCGGGACGGGAAGGCGCTAAAGATTCCCGCCGATCCTCTGCTTTACGTGCCAAGCCACCCCGCCCGCGACTTGGGCAAGGACCTGGAAGCCGCGGGCTTGACCAAATGGGCGCCGGGGGGCAAGGTGGACTTTCACAGCTTGCGCGTGGCTTATGTTTCCTTCGTGCTGGAAGCCGGGGCAAACGTGAAGGAAGCCCAGGCCCTTGCCCGCCATTCCACGCCAGACTTGACCATGAATGTGTACGCCCGCGCCCGCGCCGAAAGGCTGGCGGAAGTAGCCGAGGCCGTAGGGGAGACGATCAGGCCCGCCGCCGCTCAAGCCGTGGCGATACGGGAAGGGACAACGGGGCAGGAAATCGGCAATATCTATGCACCCACAATGAACGGCACCGGGGTACGCACCGTCGCCGCCTCTGTAAGCTGCAATGCCAACAAGGACTTACAAGAAGCGTGTGGCGATAGGGACGCGGGTTCGATTCCCGCCGCCTCCACCATTTTTCAATAATCGCCATGACTTGTGCGAGTTCATGCACAGCGTTGCATGGCTGTGCTAACTGCTGCGCTGCGCTGGGGTTGCCAGTTAGGGCGGCCTCGTTTCCCGCGGCTGCTGGATTGCATAGCATTGCATCGCCGTGCACCAAAATGCGGGCCGGTGTTGGCATAGAGTTGGCACAAATCTCGGCGCTAGCCGGAAGCTCCTCCGCGCCTCGCACGAGGTCGGCCATTTCCAGATGAGTGTACTTCAGCGTCGTTCTCAAATCGGTGTGACGCATAAGCTAGCGCTGGGTGTGGACGGGGACCTTGGGGTTGCGGCCAAGGAGCGTGCAGAATGTGTGCCGTGTTGCTGCGTAGAAGTCCAGTTTCTCTCCGCGGTTGTTCTCAGTCCGGATCCCGGCGTAAGCACAGTCCTTGCGCAACTGCTCGTTGATGTGGCGCGGAACATGAACAACTTGCTCGCTGTCTAATAGCGGACGGCCAAGGCGCATGCCCAGCGCTTCGAGCATCCTGTGATTGCATGCTTGGGTTTGTCGTTCAAGGCGGACATTGACGATCTGCGTGAAAGTCCAGCCGTGGAGATCGTGGCCAGACTCGCGCGGAAGAAAGCGGGACAAGGCGAGGATGTGGCAGCGTGTCCTTGGCGAAGCAGAGCTCCAGGGACGGGTGTACCACGAGCTGCCAAACCACAGGGCCGACCGCGGCAGATCATTCCGGATTCCTTCGACTTGTTGCCGCCTCTCCGACCGGGGAAAAAGGGAAAATAATTGTCGCTGGACACTGCCGCTGTTCCCGGCTATCCTGTGCACTAATGCCAAATACGTGATGAGTAGACTCCTAAGTGCGGTGGCGCGGCAGCGCGCCCATGGGCAGAGTCCACGTCATCCCGGCGTGGCTTGGCGCCTGCCGCTTTAACAGTCAGGAGAGCAGATCCATGAACGTTCTTGTCACCGGTGGAGCGGGTTTCATCGGTAGCCAGTTAGTGGAGCGGCTCGTGAAGGAGTCCCCCCCAGGCCTACGCGTGCGAGTGGTGGATAACCTGTCGACAGGCAGGCTCGAGAACCTGCAAACGTTCCTCTCCCAGGTTGAGTTCATCCAGGGAGACCTGACTGACATGGCCGTGTGCGAGCGCGCCGTTCGGGACATCGAGGTTATCTTCCACGAGGCCGCCGTGCCGAGCGTTCCCAAGTCGGTGGCCGATCCGGTGTTGAGCCACATGAGCGGCGTCCATGCCACCGTCATGCTCCTGGATGCGGCGCGGCGTGCCGGCGTGCGACGGCTCATCTACGCGGCCTCATCCTCGGCCTACGGCGATGCTGCCGCGCTTCCCAAGCGGGAGGATATGCTGCCTCAACCGCTGTCCCCCTACGCGGCGACGAAACTGGCCTGCGAATACTACCTGCTGGCGTTTGCGCGCTGCTACCAGATGGATACGGTGGCCTTGCGCTACTTCAACATTTTCGGACCGCGTCAGGATCCCGGCTCAACGTATAGCGGCGTGATTGCGCGGTTCTGTCTGGCCTTTGCGCAGGACATGCCGCTCACGGTCTTTGGGGACGGCGAACAGAGCCGCGACTTCACCTACGTGGACAACGCCGTTGAGGCAAACCTATTGGCGGCCCGGGCGCCGGAGCGCCTGGGTGGGGCGGTGCTGAATGTGGGCTGCGGCGAGCGCTGGTCCTTGAACCAGATGATCAGCACTCTGGCCGAGATAACGGGAGAGTCTCGAGCCGTGACCTATGAGCCGCCTCGAGCTGGCGACGTGCGCCATTCACAGGCGGATCTGGCGCAGATAGAGAGACGTCTTGGATACCGCCCGGTGGTGCCGTTCACCGAAGGCCTGCGGCGGACCTTTGAGTGGTATAAGCGCCAGGCGGCAGGCGCACTGTCAAG